>JAEAMG010000245.1_pt1 | contig 79161 bp, 61 predicted proteins | sample 8958741 | NCBI WGS metagenome assembly JAEAMG01 (sample SAMN16933256, study PRJNA681125) | bioreactor sludge metagenome | isolation source: anaerobic bioreactor treating anionic surfactant - SDBS | place: India: Bengaluru | collected 2019-02-28 | reverse complement strand
CCCAGTGGCAGCGTCGGCGGACGCGCCCAGTCGCTCGCGACCCTCGACCGCATGCTCGGCAAGGAGGAGAACCAGCAGGCGCTCTTCGAGGCGCTCGAAAAGGAGTTCCGGACCGACCCCGTCCGGTTCTTCCGCAACACCGTCGTCCCCCTGATCCCGCGCACCATGCGCGAGGCCCTGCCCCCCGACGCAAACGACGACTGGCTGCCGCTCGAACGCAAGCACCCGTCCGGCCCTCCCCCGGGCCCGGGTCCTTACGTTCCCCCGCCGCCCCGGTCCTATCCCCCGGCGCCGGAACCGGTGTCTTCGTCCGGGCTTCCGGACCCTCAGCCTTCCGCTCTCCGACCTCAGACCTCTGTCTTCCGCCTTCAGTCCTCAGTCCTCGGTTCCCTCCTCTCGCGGCTCGGCTCCCGGCTCTCCGTTCTCCACTCACTACTCACCAATCTCCACTCACCAATCTCCAGAATCCAAAATCTCAAATTTCCTTCTTTCCCTCTCTCTCAACGACTCACGCTTCACGCTCTGCTCGTCACTTCCGCCTGCTATTTGTTGTTATTAAATCTTTTTGCTCTGATAACGGACTGTTTGCCGCTTCGCGCCCCAACCCTCGTTCACACCGTCCCGGTCCGCCTTTCCCGCGTCGTCTGCGCGGCACGCGTTCCGGTCAAAAACGCCGACGTCCGCGGCACTCGACCCCGTCAGCCAGCGCTCGAAGAGCTTGGCCGCCTCCGCATGAACGGCAACGGTCCCGTTTGTCACTCAGCAGCATGTCCATTCGGTGCATGCGCGAACCCCGCTTTCCCTTGTTATTCGTTGTTATTAATCCCTATTCCTCCCGTCCACCCCTCCGCCATTCTCCTTCAGTCGGAGCTCTCGATTCTTTCGCCTCGGTCGACTTGTCCGCGCACAGAATGCGGGAACACGCAATCCCTGTATGAGCAGACGTCGGACAGTGCCTCCCCCGGCCGTGAGGAATCGGATTTTTTCAGCGGGATCAAAATTCAGGAAGGAGCCGATCTAGGAATCAGGCGGACGGTGGGCGGACGCGATGGGTGGGGGTGGCTTCGCGGGGGGCTTCCGGCCAATAGTGTTTAGGGTAGCGGCCTTGGAGATCTTTGCGAACAAGGGCGTAACCGGTGGACCAGAAACTTTCGAGATCGCGGGTGACCTGCACGGGACGCTGTGCGGGCGAGAGCAGGTGCATCACCACCGGCACGCGTCCGTCAGCGACCTTAGGCGTCTGTGCCAGACCAAACACCTCCTGAATGCGAACTTCCATGTATGGCGTTTCGTGGTCATGGCGAACCTGGATGTTTGAGCCGATCAACGCAAACAACTTCGAAACCAGTATCGAAGTGCCTTACAAACCAACAACTGCTTGATAAACGTTTTCAGTCTCGTGAGGTATTTCAACGCCCCTCACAGAACCGTACTTGTGGTTTTCCACATACTGCTCTTCGGTCACGTTCACGAACAGGCACTTGAGTCCGAGCACTCACTTAGGGCAAAACGATGCTTAAAAACCGTACCTTTGGGGGCTCGTTGCTTAGCTTGAGTAACTCAAAGCGCCATGGTCGGCTAATCTCTGCCGGCTGTAATCCGCATCTGGCCAACATGTCCAATGCCACACTTTGGGTTCAGTGATCGCACGGCCACACAGTCGCCGTTTTTCAACGATGGAAACACATGGCGAAGAGCGACCTCGCCCCCGCAGGCATTCGCCCGCCGCACGGCAACCCCATTCAACGTCATTTCGAAATCGCCTTCTTCCTGCTGGATCGCAAGGTCGAACTCTACCCGCACAAGTCCGCCTGGAGGCACGGTGAACACGCCCTTCGAAAAGTCATAGCAAGCCCTGAAGTTCCCATTATCAGGGGAAGGAATGAATTCCTCAAAGCAAAGCCTTCCTTCGCTGTCGGACACGGGCTTTTCAGCCGCGAAGATCATCGCCACCGGGAAAAGCCGGGCTCCGCCCTGAACCGAGTTCAAGCCTTTGATGTGGGCATCATTGAAACTGCTCTCGTCGATCCTGACGCGGCATTCCGGATTCCCGATGTCAGCTAACAAACCGTCACGTTCCTCGTCCGCGTTCTTCATCCCGTAGAAATTGCAATTTTCGACTCGTATGCCATGAGTGAAGGACGGGGCAGTGACGATTGGAGCTGCCGATCCGGGCATGTAGCCGCCGCAAGAGGTCATCGTGAAGCGCACAGAGTGCTTGACCACGGGGTTTCCCTTGTAATCCTGCATGGGGATATTGTGCGGATTCAACGCTCTGAATAGATTCCCGCATTCGACATGCGAATTCGCAAGGTATACCCCTCCATACTCGCTGAAGTATTGCGGTTGGCTACAGCGGATGGGCTGCACTTCAATCATAGGGTACTCAGGCGTGAAATTCGCCATCTGCCCACCCGTAAAATACAGCAGGGCTCCGATTGATCGAACCAACGTACGGTCACCTTTGATCCACGCCTCGCGCCGCGGATCGCTTTCGGCGGGCGTGTTGACATAGGAGTTCAATATCACGCCGTTGAAATGGACGATTGTGTTCGCGCCCACCAGCTCAACGGCACGTTGACACCACTCGACATCTCCCCCGATAATCTGAATCTCGCTGTCGCCAAGTTCCGCATGCCCCGGCACACCGCTTGCCACCCAGTGCGGATTGCCGAAATACCATGCCAACGACGCCCGGAACACGCGGACATTTTGGGAAATCAGATGCCGTGTATTTACCCGGACCATGCTGTCATATCCTTGATTGTAGCTGCCTTCAATGCAGAGGTTGCCGGTGATCGTCATGAAGTGCCGATTGAGCCCAAGCAGGTAAGGGAAACGGCCCTCCTTCTGTGCCACCAGCCACCCGTTTTCAGCATGGATGTTAAGAAAGTAGGCGTTCGCCTCCAACCTGCTGACCAGATATGCCCTTCTCAGCAGCAACTGCACGCCGCGTCCGGCACAACCTTCCGAAAAAGGCAAGGCCGACGCATGGGCACCTTGCGCCGGTGCTGGATCGGGTGGAATTGGCAAAGGCTTTTCGCAGGAGTTCAAAGTCCGCTGTAAAGCCACGGTATCATCCGTCACCCCGTCGCCGACCGCTCCGAACCACTCCGGAACCAAACGCTTGATTCCTGCGACCCGTCCCTTACCTCCGAAGATGTGCGCATCCTGGTTGGCGACGATGCCCTTGAGAAAAGTGACCGTTACATCTGCGCCAATGTCTATCTGTGCACCGTCCTCGAAGACGACTGAATCGTTGTAGACGCGGTTCTCCGATACGACGTGAACCCCCTTTTCGATGACCGTTGACTCATAAGCACTGTCTTTACCCCAAGAAGTGCAATGGTTAGCCAGCAGTACTAGAAATATCCCGAATCGTGTTAACCCTTTGTGCTTAAGCATTTCTCTTGTATCCCCCGCTTTTTTCCGTACACATCCGACCCTCCGCTATTCTCCGTACAGGCGCAACCGCGCCCGTCCGCCCGGGCGGTCTTACCTTGCCGACAGGAATATGGCCTCATCATACGGCTGTTGAAGCACACCGTCAACGCCGGGCGTCAAAAAGTCCCCGATGAAGCGCCCCGATCCCTTATACCCGGCCAGCGGAGTTGACCTAACCGGGGTTATCAGCCCGGAACCGTCTCCCGCCGCTCCCTCGAAAATGCAGCTTATACGTCCTATCCGTCGTTCGTTCCAAGCGAACCGACCCAAGAATCAGGTTGACGGCGGTCGGACGCGGTGGGTGGGAGTGGCTTCGCGGGGGTCTTCGGGCCAATAGTGTTTGGGGTAGCGGCCTCGGAGATCTTTGCGAACAAGGGCGTAGCCGGTGGACCAGAAACTTTCGAGATCGCGGGTGACTTGTACGGGGCGTTGTGCGGGCGAGAGCAGATGCATCACCACCGGCACGCGTCCGTCAGCCACCTTCGGCGTCTGTGTCAACCCGAACACCTCTTGGATGCGTACTTCCAGATAGGGCGTCTCTTGGTCATAGCGAACCTGGATGTTTGAGCCGCTCGGAACGGTGACATGTGTGGGCGCGAGCTTGTCCAAAAGACGCCGCGAGCTGCCGCAGGCGTCGAGCCGGCTGAGCAGAATGTCCGTCATGTTGAGCGCTTGCACGTGGCTCCAGCGCGTGACTCCGTCGCAGAAAGGACCGAGCCACGCGTCGAGATCGGCGAGCAGGGCCTCCTCGGAAAGATCGGGCCAGGGCTGGTCGGGGAGGGTCTTGTGCAGAAAACAGACGCGGGCTTGCAGGGCGCGTGAGGTCTTGGTCCAGGGTAGTTGCGCGATGCCTTTTTGGCTGATGCCCTGGTAGAGTGCGGCGCGGAGGTCGGCTGGGTCGGTTGTGGCCTGACCGCCCTCCTTGATGACGATGGCTCCGAGGCAGATGCGGTTTACGGCTTGCACCGATTCGGTTCGTTTGTCCCAAAAGGTCATCGAACGGCTCTCGAACTCAGAACCCAACGCGTCCTCCACCTCGTCGTATGTGAGGGGGGCTGCGAGACGGATTTTGGCGTCGGTGGTGTCGTCCTGCAATTCGGCGGCGACGAGCCATTCGTTTTGGGCCAGGGGGTCAGAAATGTCTAGGAGAGCGCCGCGTCCGTTTCTCATGAGATAGCGGCCCGCGGCATCGCGGCGGCGGGCGATGCGATCCGGAAAGGCCCAGGCCAACAGGATGCCTTCTGAGAGCCTTCGGTCGTCTTGAGAGGGATAGGCGTGTCCCCAGCGACGGGCGAGCTCTTTGACGCGGTAGGCGAACCCGTCGTGGCCGGTGGCGTTGCCGAGACGATCCAGCAGGCGGCGCACGTCGGTCTCGTTGCGCAGCGACGCTTCAGAGGAGGACTCCGCAAGGGTTGCGGCAAGAAGCGAGGCCCGCTGGGCGCAGCCTTCGTGTGCGGCTTCGAAGATCATGTGCGCGAGGCGCGGATGGATCGGGAGTTTGACCATGGCGCGGCCCCGGGGGGTGATGGAGGGCGCGGGCGGAGGACAGACGGCGGATGCCGGAGGGCTGCGAAAGGAAGGGGGGGGAGGAGAGAGTGCTCGGAGCTCTTGCAGAAGTGTGATGGCCTGTCTCCAGGAGGCATCCGGCGGAGGGGAAAACCAGGGTAGCCCGTCGCGTGCTGAGGTTCCCCATTCGGCGGATTGCAGGACCGTGGCGGCGAGGTCGGCGTCATAGATCTCGGGTAGCGCTTCCGGTGACAACTGTTGGTCGGTCACCTCATCCCAGAGGCGGTAACAGACGCCGGCACAAACTCGTCCCGCACGGCCGCGACGCTGGTCGGCGCGGTCGCGGGTGATACGAAGGGTTTCAAGGCGCGACATGCCGTTGCGTGGCGAGAAACGGGACACACGCATCCAGCCGCAATCGATGACTACTCGGATGCCTTCGATCGTGAGGGAGGTTTCCGCGATTGAGGTGGCGAGCACGACTTTGCGGCAGCCCTGCAAGGGAGGTTCGACGGCAGCGTCTTGCTCCTCGCGCGGCATTGCGCCGTACAGCGGATGGAGTGAGACGTCGGGAGGCAAAGGGGAGCCACGAAGGCGGTCGATGGTGCGGCGGATCTCACCTTCGCCCGGCAGAAAAGCGAGGATGCTGCCGCTTTCCTCTCGCAATGCGCGTAGAATCGCCTCAGCCGTTTGAGACGGCAGCGCCGCGGACGATTCGCGCGCGAGCAGGCGGGTCTCTACGGGAAAGAGACGGGCGTCAGCGGTGTGGATATCCGCGTCGCCGAGGTGTTCGGCGATCGGATCGGGACGGAGGGTTGCGGACATGACGAGGAGGCGCAGGTCGGGACGCAAGGCGCGGCGCGCATCGAGCGCCAGTGCGAGTCCCGTGTCAGCCGTGAGGCTGCGTTCATGGAATTCGTCGAAGATCACGAGCCCGGCATCGGAGAGTTCCGGATCGTTCAGCAGGCGCTGGACGAGAAGCCCCTCGGTGAGGATCTCAATGCGGGTGTGAGGTCCGATTTTGCGGTCCAAACGGATCTGGTAACCGATGGATTGCCCAATCGTTTCGCCGCGCATTCGTGCCATGTAGCCTGCCGCGGCACGGGCGGCTAGACGGCGCGGTTCGAGCAATAGGATTTTGCGTCCGCGTAGCCAAGGCGCGTCCATCAGGTAGGGCGCGACGCGAGTTGTTTTACCGGAGCCGGGCGGCGCTTGCAGCACAACCGATCGGTTTGCGGCCAGCGACGTGGCTAGCTCCGGCAGGATCGCGTCAACAGGGAATGCGGGCGAGTGCATGCATGCGGACACTCATTGTTCCTCATGGAGGGGGCCGTGCTTTTTCACGTCCTTCATGGGGATGGTCTGGCTGATGCCCGGTGCCGTTTCAATACGGATACCTTCCTCATTCAGGAACTCGAGCACGCCTTTGTAATAGGAACGGGCTGTGGTGACCTCGTAATTCGGGATAAATTGGCGGACGAGTTTGAACTGGAGCGTAAGCGTTTCGCCGCGCTTGACCTCGATCTTGCGTTTTTGCGTGGCAAAACCCTTGCGGAAGATTTCGATCTGGTGTTCGCCCTCTAGGATGTCTTCTAGCGCGAAGGGGTCTGAGACGGCAGTGGTGTCGGCCCCGCGCGTGATGGTTATACCCACCTTCTTTCCGTCGATGAGTACCGTCGAGCCTGCTGGCGCGGTAATGAGTTCGAGGCGGCCCGTGATTTTCGCGAGGCGGAACTCTTCGGTGATGGATGCGCCCTTTTCGAGGGTGATATCGCGGGCGACCGATTCATAGCCGGTCTTGTCCACGCGAACGCGATAAGTGCCCGGCTTTGCGCCGGTTAAGTCGAAAGGCGCTTCTCCTTTAAACTCGTCGTTGATGTATACGCGTCCGGCTTCCGGAATCGAAACCACGCGTAATGTGCCCGGCAGTGGTTTGAGCGGCACATCGACCGTCTGAACCTCGCCGGCGGCGAGGGAAATATCGCGGGTGTGGGGCTGGAAGCCGTTGGCCTTGACCTCGAGCTTGACTGTTCCTCCAGGAATGCGGTCGACGCGGCAGGGGGTATGTCCGCGGGAGATGCCGTTGACCAAAACCTCCGCGCCGACAGGATCGGAAGTGAGCGAGAGTGTGCCGGAGTCCGACATCAGCACGACCTCTTGCTTGAGTGGCGTCCGGCCATCGAGGGTGACTTCGATCTCTTTGGTCTGATAACCGGGTGAGGCGATGGTGAGACGGTGAGTGCCGCTCTCGAGCGTGGAGGCGAGCAGCGGGGTTGTTCCGAGCGACACTCCTTTCACGGAGACTTCGCAATTCGGAGGATCGGTGATGATCAGCAGGATGCCGGTCAGCGGCTCCAGTGCGAATTCTGCGGTCCGGCTGATGCCCGTCTCCAGAACCACGGTGTCGAAGGCGTCGCGGCAACCCGGTTTGATGATTTGGAGCAGGTGTGGGCCTGGCATGAGGTCCGTGAGCGTGAGCGGCGTAACGCCGCGGTCGGTGTGGTCGACCCGCACCGTCGCGCCGACTGGTTGCGACGTGATGTCAAGGCGGGTTGTCGGGCCTTTGTCTTTGGCGGCCTGAAGGGTGATTCCGATGAACAGGAAGGAGAGGGTCAGGAAAAGTTTTCGTGTCATAACGGTTAACCTTGTTGAGAGGAGCGAGGCGGGTTCAGCGCCGGTTTTTCTTGAGACGGCTCTCCACGTCAATCAGTTTTCGCGTGGCTTCCTTGTGTCGGCTATCTGCCCGGTCCGGGATCAGTTCACAAAGGATCTTCAACTCGCGGGCTGCCGCGGCCCAGTCGGAAAGGTTGATGGCGCGGTCGGCACGGAAACGCTGGTCCTCGTAGCGCTTGCCGAGTTCGTTTTCGGAGGTTTCAAATCCCTCGATGATTTCGGCGTAGAAATCCGGTTTGGGGTTAACGGTGTCGAGGTAGAAGACGGCCTCTTGGTAGCTGCGGATAGCCTCGCATATGTTGCCGTACTTCACATCGCGTTCGTCGTATTTCTTGCGGGCGACCGCCAGAGCGTCGCGGGCGAGTGCGGTGAGCTTGTCGGCGGAAAACTGGATGGCCCAGATGCCCAGTTCGTTTTTGCTGAAGGTTTCCAGTTTTTCGCGCAAGGCTTTGAAGCTGTCGGGCTCCAGCCGGTTGGTCACACGGCAGGTGTGGGCTTTCTTACCGATTACCGCTGTGAGCGTCCACTCGTTCATGGTGTTGGGCTTGGCAGCGAAGCCCGTGTAAGCTTTGTCGAGGGAAAAGAACCCGCTGCTCTGGATGTCGTTGGCCAGCTCCGCCAACTGTTCCGGCTCGACCTTCTTTTCTTTGCGCACATGCCGGTTCTTGCCGGACAGGTCGTCGATCTTGACAGCGAGGGTTCCTCCGGGCGAAAGGGTCAGTTCGTAACGGAAAATGTTTTCCGTGCTGGCCTCAACCTTCTCGTAGTAGAGCAGGAGCGTGTTTTCCTGTTTAATGGCCTGTGGCTTGGAGGCCCCTGCGTCGTTTGAGCGGTTGGAGGGGTCGAGGATCAGGGTTGTGCCGATGATCAGAACCAGTACGGCGGCGAGAGACCAGATAACCGGGCGAAGGAATTGTTTTTTCGTGTGAGCGGTTTGTGCCTCGTCTTTACCGAAGCCGAGATCAATGACCACATCGGGGCTGCTTTGACTTTCAGTATTGGGGGCGACGGAAGTCTCGGCTTGTTCCACACGCAGGATGTTTTGCCCGACTTTTACAAGGTCGCCGGGCAAGAGCTTGGTCTCGTCCACCGGTTGTTCATTGACCAGCGTCAGATTTGCGCTTGCCAGATCGATGACCCACAGCTCCTCGCCGCGCAGTTCAAAGCGGCAATGGCTGCGCGAAAGCAGCAGGTCGTTGATCGCGATATCGCACTGGCTGGAGCGTCCCAGTTTGAGGCCTGCGGAGGTGACCGGATATCGGCGGCCCTTAAGCGGACCGTCGTCAATGGTGAGAGTGTAGGCGTTCATGCTCATAGGTTAGAACAATTGATCGATGGTTTGACGAAGGATGGGGCCGAGAAGGATGATGAAGACCGCAGGGAAAATGAATAACATCAGCGGCCCGAGCATCTTCACGGGGGCTTCATTGGCGAGTTTTTCGGCGCGGTCGAAGCGGCGCGAACGCATTTGGTCAGACTGGATCCTTAAAATTGAGCCGATGCTGACACCCAGCTCGTCCGCTTGGATCAGCGCGTGGGCGACAGAGCGCAAGTCGGTCAAGTCCACACGCTGGGACATGTTGCGGAGGGCCACCCGGCGCGGTATGCCGACTTGGATTTCGCGGGTCATGCGGATAAGTTCTTCGTTGAGCGGATCGAGTCTGCGGCGCTCGCAGTTGCGCTGGAGCGCGCTCATGAAATCCATGCCCGCTTCAACCGACAATGTCAGCAGATCCAAAACGAATGGCAAAGCGTGCTGGATCGAATTGTGGCGAGCTGTGAGCACGCGTCGCAGCCAAAGCAGCGGAAAGTAATAGAAAAATGCGACGCCCAGGAGAAGGGCGATCTCGAGATTGTGCGCTAATGCGGACTGGGGGCTGAGCGTCGCAAAAAGCCTCAAAGTCGCAAACCAGAAAGCGCCGCAGGCGATGGGCATCAAAAGCTTGATGGCCGTAAATTCCCGTCCGCTCAACAAACCCTCATAGCCGGCCGCCACGAGTTTTCGATCGGCGATATCGCGCGTTTTATCGAAGGTCGGCCGCATGACAAGGCCGTCGAGATTCGGGACGAACGGCAACAGAAGACGGAAGATCAGGGGAAGTTTACGTTCCTGTTGGCGACCGTCTGCGAGGGTGACGTAGGTGATCTGCCGGGCGATGTTCATGCAATACCAGGTAAGCCCCGTTGTGCAGATGGCCCAGGCCAGCATGGTCAGTAGTTTCAATGTGTCAGTCATCGCAACCCTAGCCCGTCTAGTAACAGTTTCACATAATGAATGGGGACATTATGCCGATTTATCGGGAAAAGTCACGACAGAAGCGAAAAAATGAACGGGATGATGCGCATCGGAAGACTCTGGGCGGGGGACGACGGTAGGAGGCTCAAACCGCCCGGAGACATATTCTCGGCCGAACAGATGTCCGTCGCCTCAGCTTCGCGTTCTGGTGCATCCGGTTAAGTTCTATACTATTCCATGTCTGGCCGAAAAGGGTTCATTTCTTAAAGGGTGCACCGTTCACGAAGCACCCCTCTCCCGGCATCTCGCTATGGGATAAGCGCCCCGTTATTAGGCAATCGTCACCCCGTAATCAATCATGAGGTGGCATAATCATGCTCCGGCCCGGTGTCAGGGGCAAAATGCGTGGCCGCCCCAGGGACAGTGTCGGCGGACAAGCCGCGTGTAGCATTGCCCCCCCCCGACGCGTTTGCCCAAGCCGTCCGGGCTCAGTGGACAAATGCGGACGGACGGTCGTGCTCGGCAAGATCTGGCACGTAGGCATGGCAGGTCCAGTCGTTTTCCGGCGTTTCGATCAGCGCGGCGCCGTGAAGGAACCCGACCCAGTTCTCAGCCGTGAAGGTGCGGATCTTAAGGCCGGTCAGGAACGACGCGATGAAAATGTCATGGCTTACGTATACGCCGAGCTGCGAGGTGGTCTGACTTTGTATCCACTCGGCGGTCTGCGCGGTGGCCGGCCCGATCGGCTGCGAGAAGGGCGCAATCCCCTTACGGAGATATTCCAGCATGTAGGCCATGTAGCCTTGCTGCCGCATGAGATCCTGAACTGCGTAGGGATCCTCATAATAGAACCCGCGCACACCCAGGGGATGGGCATCCGTGATCAGAGGGTCAATGATGCCCATCCCCTCGGCAAAATGTAGGGCGGTCAGTTGGCAGCGTGTCATCGGACTGGCAAAGAAGCGCACGTCGCGGAAACCGGCAAGCCGTCGGCCCGCCGCGCGCGCCAGCTCGATCCCGTGCAGTGTAAGGCCGATCCCGCGCCCGAATTCCTTGTCGTCGGACCGGATGGCGGGGCGTTCGGAATGACGCATGAAAAGTGCGACGCGTTGTCCCCGGGCCAAAGCGGCCTGAATGTGGGAGAGGTCGAGGGTGATGGGAGATGAGATCATGCTCGCGGGAGCAGGCGCAGAGGCTCCGGCTTACGAACGGGCGCGGTCATTGTATTCGCCCGTGCGGGTGTCGATGCGGATAACGTCGCCCTCGTTGATGAAGAGAGGCACGGCCAGTTCGTAGCCGCCTTCGACGGTGGCCGGTTTGGTGACCTTGCCTGCGGCGGTGTTACCCTTGGCCCCGACCTCGCACTTGAGGATTTTGCGCTCCACGAGGTTCGGCAGTTCGACTTCAATCACGGCGTTGTTAAAGAAGAGCGCTTCGACCGGCATGTCGTCCATCAGGAAGTACTTGTTCCGTCCGAGAACGGCTTCGCTGATCGTGATTTCCTCAAAATTCTCATCCAGGAAAATGTAACGCCCCCCGTCTTCGTAAGAGAAGCGCACCTTCTGCTGAAGCAGTTCGGGCTTCTCGAAACGGTCATTCGAACGGAAGCTGCGGCTCATGGTTGAGCCTGAAAGCATGTTCTTCAGTTTACAGTTATAGATGGCTTGGCCCTTGCCCGGCTTGCTGAAGTCGAAATCGGTAATCAGATAGGGTTGCCCGTCATCTAATTGGATTTTCACCCCTTTACGGAGATCGGAAGCGTCTAACATGGTGATCCTTTTGGTGTTAAAAAGTGGAGTGATGTTACTGATTCAAACAGGAATCTGTCAAGTGTTGGCGGTCTTGATCGTCCGGCCTCGCAATCAGTCGTATGTCCGGAATCGCTCGCGGAGGAGTTTGAAGGTGCCTGACGGGCCTGCCGGCCAAAGGCGCGTGGGTGTGGCGGCCTCAAGCGGGTTCTCAATATCGTCGGGTAGGCCTGCGAGGAAATCGAAACCCGCGAGTTTTTCGATTTCATCAATGGAAACCAAGGTCGTCCGCGTGTAGGCGCTGCGTGGAAGGTTTTGAGGCATGTAGACCGCGAAAGCGCGGAGCCGCGTTTTATCTTGCGCGACGACGATCTGATAAAAAGCGGTCGGAATGTTTACGCCTGAAGCCAGGCGTTTGCCGTCAGGGGCCGTGATGGCTCCCGTGATAACCCAAACGTCGCTGTAACAATTGGGCCAGAGTTCGGAGATGCGGAACTCGAGGTCATACCAGGGGCCTTGGTTCAGTCCCGAGCGTTGCGGGCAAATGTTGGAGGTGAGGAAGGTCTGATTTTGCGCCTCTTTGCCGTAGCGTGAGGCGATGGCCCGGTTGGGGGCCATGTGGCCCCGGTTGTAGCCGGTTTTGGCGTAGTCTTTGTGTTGCGGCGAGTTGCGCGCCTGCGGGTCGGGCTTGAAGCCGGTTGGGCGCGGAGGCAGCCCCGACTCAGGCACCGGATACGTTTTGTAAGCGACCCACGACGGATGGCGCAACGAGGGCGAGTAGCCGATGACAAACCCCATTTTGTTTAGCACCGTGATGTCTTTCGGCGCGGTCGTGCTGTCGGGCAGCCGGACCGGCAAACCGGCGCAAAAGAGGCGGTTTGTGTCGAGGGGCGTGGCAAGCGCGAAGGTCTCCTCGTGTCCGGTTATCCCAAGCGTGTCGGTGAAATCCGCAGAGGCGTTGCCGAGAAGCGTGATCCAGGAAGCGAGGGGCGAGGGCAGTTTCTGGACTTGGATCTGCTGCCAGTAGCGGGGCTGATGGACGAACCCGTTGGCCGCTGCCAGGAGGACGAGGAGTAACAAGCCGAGGGAAGAAGACAGGAGTTTGAATAGAGGGCGTAACATGGACGTGGAAAAGGGGGGTTAAACCGACCAGAGGCTGGTGCGGGCGATGCGGGAGAGGGCTTCTTCGAGGAGGCTGCGGCGTGTAGCGAAATTGAGCCGGAAGAAACCCGGTGCGCCAAAGGGTGCGCCGTCCATGAGACCGACGCCATGCGCAAGCATAAATTTCGCGGGAGAGAGCCCGTTCATTTTATCGAGCCAGGGACGGAGATCAAACCAAGCCAGATAGGTGGCTTCGACGGAAGGCATGGTTACGCCCAAGGAACAAGCGGTCTGTTCCACGAGGTCACGGTTAACGCGCAGGTAAGCCAGCAAACCCAGTCGCCAGGGCTCCGCGTGCCGGTAGGCGGCTTCGGCCGCGACCCAGCCGAAAAGGTTTACGTGTGGCACGATGCCGGTCATCGTTTGACGGAAACGGTTCCGCAAGCTGGGCTCGGGAATGATTGCGAAGGCGCACGACAGTCCTGGCAGATTGTAGGTTTTGCTGGGGGCTAGCAGGGTGACCAGACGGTCGGCGTATTCGGGCGCGGCGCAGGCGGCTGGCGTGTAGGCGTGAGGCGGGTCGAGTACGAGGCCGCCATGGATTTCGTCCGAGCAGACAAGGATGTTGCGGGTGTGGCAGAAGGCGAGCAGCTCTTTGAGTTCAGCGGTTGTCCAGGCTCGTCCGAGAGGATTATGAGGGTTACACAGTATAAAAAGGCGCGTGGTCGGATGAAGTGCCGCCTCAAGCGCCTCGAAGTCAAAGGTCGGTCGTCCTTGGGCGTCGCTGGTCATGGGTGCTGTAATCAGCGTGCGTTTAGAGAGGCCCGGTGCCTCAAGAAAAGGCGGATAAACCGGCACGGTGGTGGCGACCGCGTCGCCGGGCTCACCCACGGTCCGGCACAGGATATTGAGCGCGCAGACGAGTCCGGGAACCGGGACCACCCACTCCCGGTCGATGAAGAAGTCGTTGTGCTCCCGATGAAAGTCAATCATCGCGTCGATCGCGGCATGCGAATCCTTGGCATAGCCGTAAACCGCTTGGGTTGCCCTCCTCTCCAAAGCTTCGGAGATGGCCGGGGCGGAACGGAAATCCATGTCCGCGATCCAGAGCGGCAGGATGTCGCGGTCCGCATAGAGGCCCCATTTAAGGCTGTCGCTGTTGCGGCGTTCGATCGGTTCGTCAAAAAAGGCGGTGTCAAACAACATACACAGGGCGGTTAGGGAGTGGTAAGGACATAGTCGTAACAGCGGCGCAGGGCGTGTCGGAAGGCCTCGGGCGTGCGGTCCTCGCGGTGGAGCGTCTCTCGCCCGTTTTGGCTGAGTCCGGCGCCGAGGGCCGGGCATTTGCCAAGCAGGAGAATGCCGTCGGCCAGCGCCTCGGGGGTGGGGCGCGTGATGATCGCATTTTCGGACGAAAGGATGGCTCGGTTGGCGGGTGTGTCCGCTGCCACAATCGGTGTGCCGGAGTGGAGGTAGTCGAGGACCTTGATGGGGACCGTGACGCCTGCGCGCCGCGGCGAGACAAGCACAGTCGAGACCGCCAGCAGGGCTGCCAGTTCCCCAGGAGGGATACGCCCGGAGAAGGAGACGGCTTTCTCGATGCCGGCTTTGGCAAGTGCGTCGCGCATGCGTTCGATTTCGCTGTCGTCCCCGCCGACAACGGCGAAACGGGCTTGGGGTAACGCGGCTAACACGCGCGGCAGGGCGTTGAAAAAAAGGTCAAGGCCTTGGAACCGGGTGTCGGACCCTACGCAGGTGACGAGTATTTGGTCGGGTGCGGTCCGATAACGGGCTTGGGCCAAGTTGCGAGCCGGAAGCGTGACCTCTTCCGTGACCGCAGGGATGTCGGGGATGACGCACGCCCGGCTCCGGCGGCCGAAACGGGAGAGCAGTTCGATGGTGGAGGTGTCGCTGCCGATCACAACATCGGACTTTTTGAGCGCACGGCGCTCGAGGAAACGGTAAATGCCCAGCCACAAGCGGCGGAGGCCTTTGATGCTCGCTCGGCTTAGGCCGGAGTGGCGTTCGAAGACACACGGAGTTTTTGTCAGGCTTCCGGCCAACCAAGCGATGACACCGCCATCGTCGATGCCGTGGATGAGCGTATAGGGGTTACGGCCGGAATGGAAGACGGCTTTAAAAAACATCAGAATGTCCAAGACGAAACGGTGTGCGGAAGGGCCTTCCGGCAGTTGGCGGCAGAAGGGAATGCGAGGGATGGGCAACAGATGAACGCCGGAGACGTCAGGCGGTGTGCCGACAGGGACGGTTAGCAGGTCGACGGTGTGACCCAAAGCAATGAGAGCTTCGAGGTCGTGACGGATGCGGTGGCAGGCGCCTTCCCAGGGAAAATAGGGCTTCGACGTGATGAAAAGGATGCGGGACATAAGAGGACTGAGGTCGGAAGGCTGAAAAAAGAAGAGGGATGCGCTGAGAGAGAACGGCTGGAAGGGTCCGTGCGCGCCGTGGTCACCAACTGTCGGGCAACTCGATCCGGATGGTGCGGCTCTTCATGGCGTCGATCTGCGCCTGAGACGCCCCCCCAGTTGTTGCGGCAGGCGTGCCCCGGAGTGTGCCGGGGGCTGATACGGCGGGCACCTTGATAAGCGCGGCGCAGGTAGGACACTCTGTCTCCTGTTCCGCCATGTCGGAAGGCGCCTCGATCTCCTGATGACAGGCCGGACAAATGAAAGAAAGAAAAACAGTTTCCTCAACATGTGAGTCCATAGCACCTCCACACCAAATAAAGGGCGATATGATAAACGGGTAATGTGGATAAAACCAGCGTATTTTTTTCAAATGTTGACGAAAAAGGAGGGGCATGGGGCCTTGGACAAGCGGTGGCCGATGAGCGGCGGCGCATTTTCCCTGAGGGGCACACGTGGCCTCCGCCAGCAAGCGACAGCGGAAATTTCTTTGGCGGTGATTTTGATTGCCAAGAGCAGTGTGCTTGCATTAAATTCTGCAGAAGGTTCTTAAGAAAAGGTAAGGAGCTGTTCCATGTGTGGAATTGTAGGCTACGTCGGCAAGCGCAGCGCGGCGGACATTCTGGTTAATGGATTACGGCGTCTCGAGTATCGCGGATATGATTCCGCCGGCTTGGCGCTGTTGGACGAGGGTCTGTTAACGGTCGTTAAGCAGGCTGGCAAGGTCGCCTTGCTCGAAAAACACTTGAGCGAAACGGTGCCGGTCGTAGTGCGTGAACGCTCCGGTCTGGGTATCGCGCATACGCGCTGGGCAACGCACGGGTTGCCGACCGAGGTCAATGCGCATCCTCATTTGGCGGATGGCGGACACCTCGCGTTGGTCCACAATGGCATCATCGAGAACTACGCGTCGCTTCGGCGGCAACTCGAGGCGCGCGGCTGCGTTTTCGTCTCACAGACCGATACTGAAGTCTTGGCGCATCTGGTGGGTACCTTCGACAAGGGCGACTTGTTGGCCGCCGTGTCGCAGGCGCTTAAACGGGTTGAAGGCACTTACGGCATCGCGGTCATCTCCGCGCGGTATCCGGACCAGCTTGTGGTGGCGCGCAAGGGAAGCCCGCTCGTGATTGGTATCGGTGACGGCGAGACGATCGTCGCCAGCGACGTTTCGGCGATCGTGGCGCATACGCGTCAGGTGGTCTACTTGCAGGACGGCGATGTGGCGGTCGTGACGGCTGACGGGCCTCAGGTGTATACGCTCGATAACGTGGCGGTCGAGCGTGCCGTGGCGAATGTGGAATGGGAGGTCGGCGCTGCTGAAAAGGGCGGCTTCGAGCACTTCATGCTGAAAGAGATCTTCGAGCAGCCCTCGGCTTTGCAGAACACGATCCGCGGACGTCTTGATTTGTCGCTTGGCACGGCGATTCTCTCGGGCCTTAATCTGACGCCGCGGGAACTGGCGGCTATCCGGCGTTTGGTAATCGTCGCCTGCGGCACGTCGTTGCATGCCGGTATGGTGGGGAAATATCTGTTCGGGGGTTTGGCGGATTTGCCGACCGACGCCGAGCAAGCTGCCGAGTTCCGCTACTGTAACCCGATCTTGGGGCCGGACGATCTGCTGGTCGCGATCAGCCAGTCCGGCGAGACGGCAGACACGCTGGCGGCGGTACGCGAAGGTGTCCAGAAGGGGGCGCTGGTGGCGGGCCTCTGCAACGTGGTGGGCTCCACAATCGCGCGTGAGGCCGGCCGGGGCGTCTACCTGCATGCCGGACCGGAAATAGGCGTGGCGTCGACCAAAGCGTTCACCGCGCAAGTGACGGTGCTGCTGATGATGGCCCTCAAGCTGGGGCGGTGCCGCAGGTTGTCGCGGGAGACGGGACTGGCGCTCTGCTGCGAGATTGAGAGCATTCCCTCGCTGATTGAGAAGGTGCTGACGAAGAATGACGCGATCGGCGAGGTTGCCGCGAAATATGCGCAGGCGAGCAATGCGTTCTTTATCGGTCGCGGTATCCTTTATCCGACGGCGCTGGAAGGTGCGCTCAAACTCAAAGAGATTAGCTACATCCATGCCGAGGGGTATCAGGCGGCGGAGCTCAAGCACGGGCCGATCGCACTCCTTGATGAAAAGCTGCCTGTGATCGCGTTGCTCAACGACATTCCCGGGAAAGAAAAGACGCTGGGTAATGTGCAGGAGTGCCGCGCGCGTCGTGCGCCGGTGATCGGCATCGTGACCGAGGGCGACACGGAGTCCGAGCAGGGGGTGAGCGATGTGATCCGCCTGCCGAGAACGAGCGTCTATACCGCTCCGGTTATCACGGCTGTGGCGCTCCAGCTTTTTGCCTATCACGTGGCGCGGTTGCGCGGTTGCGAGATCGACCAGCCCCGCAACCTAGCCAAGAGCGTAACGGTCGAATAGCGTTGTTTTAAACAAGGCCAGTCGATGTTTTGCACACAGTCGCTAAATGAGTTTCCGACGTGACTCCGCAACCGAATTATCTCACGCAAAGACGCTAAGTTAAAAGACCCATGCGCCTTCGCGTGGATGCGGAAGAACAACTTTTTCTTTTTTTCGTTGTTGATTTGTAAGATGCTACTACTGAGGGAGGGGGGAAGGGTATGCGGGCGATGATGGCAGGGGTGTTGGCGGTGATGCTGAGTTCTGGAGCTGGTGCTGAACAATGGTATCGGGGAAATCTCCACATGCATTCATTGTGGAGCGACGGCAATGTGTTCCCCGAGGATGCGGTGGGATGGTACCGTGATCACGGATATCAGTTCGTATGCCTCTCGGATCACCAGAGCCTGCAGCTCGACACTAACGCGTGGCTGGAGGTCGGCTCGAAGAAGCTGAGCCGTGCCCAGGCCGACAACTACCTCAAAGGGCATCAGGACGGGGCGGAAATGCGGATTGCCGACGGCCGGGAACGTTTGAGGTTGAAGACGGTGTGGGATCTGAAGAAGCTGCTCGACCGGCCCGAGTCGTTTCTGATGGTCCCCGGACATGAACTGAACCGCGTGGTCGGAGGCTTGCAGGTTCATATGAACGCGATCAATGTTCGCGATACCCTCCCGTATCGCTATGGCGATACGCCGTTTGATACCTTTCAGAGGATTAAGGCGGCGGTGGACGCCTGGGGCGACGAACAGCAGGTGCCCACACTCTTCATGCTGAATCATCCCACCTGGCCCTATTTCGACATCAAGCCCGAGGTGCTGATCGGGCTGCCTCAGGTCCGCTTCTTTGAAGTCTGCAACGCCGACGGCGGCAACACCTCCCCGGCCCATCCTTCATGGTATTCCCTCGAAAAGTTTTGGGACATCGTTAACGCGTTCCGGATCGAGGACGGGCACACTGCGGTTTATGCGACGGCGACCGACGACACGCACAACTACACCGATCTCCAACGTGGCGCGAGGCCGGGTGAGGGATGGGTCTGTGTGCGCGCAGCGCAGTTGGAGCCCAACGCGTTGGTGCAAGCCATGTATCGGGGCGATTTCTATGCGTCTACGGGGGTGGCGCTGACCGACGTGACGTTCGAGCCGGCAACCGGCACGCTCAAGGTGAAAGCCGCCCCCGAGACAGGCATGACATATACGATTCGTTTCACCACCACGAAGGCCGGTTTCGACCGCACGACGGAAACGTTCGAGGACCCTGCCAAAGAGAAGAAGCCGGCACGCACGGGTATTCGGTATTCGGACGACATCGGCAAGACGGTCAAAATGGTTGAAGGAGCCGAAGCGACCTACACGCTGGCGCCGGACGATTTGTACGTGCGGGCCACCGTAACCTCTTCGAAAAAGGCGGTCAACCGCGTGAATAACGAGCCTGAGTTCGACACCGCCTGGACACAGCCCTACGGCTGGTACGCGTGGCAGACAAGAAATCCGATTAAGTCACGTTTGTCGCCGAAGAAGTAGGGGTTGTTGACAAGCATCGTGCCCCGGCCTCCCCGACTTTGGCGGCAATGCGTCCGTAAATCGGTTTAGAAGTCACCTGCGATCGCTGTGAGCCAGGCCGTGAGGACGCGTGAGGTGTCGGGAGGGAGAGACTGGATCGCTCGGAGATAGTCTGTTTTCGGAAGAGACTCCACAAGGGTCAGCACCGCCTCGGGGACAGCGACCGTGTCGCGCGAAGCGAACCTGGAAGCGAGAGTCTCTTTCATCTTTGGCCACTGTTCGACAAAGCCGCGCTGTTCGTTGATCAGCGGGTTGGGTAGGTCGAGCGAGAGCGAGTGCGCGACCTTCCCGGAAAGTTCGTCCAGACGATAGAGGCGCTCTTCTAGAATTTCTGAGATACGCTGCCGCGCGCCGGCATGGCACGCCTGTTGATAGGGGGTGCGCTGCATAAAAGGTGCTCGAACCACGCGGTACCATGCGTCGAGCGCAACGATGTTGCCGATATAGAGCAGGTTGTTGCGCAGCACACGCCGGATGCCGTGATACTGGCTCGGGTTATAAGGCGTATCGATGTTGCTGCGAAACGAAGGCTTCGCGACAAGGTGTCCCGGTTCCATCACGTCGCCGCGCCAGATCTGACCAGCCGGGATTACGGTGCCGTACTCGATGACACAGGGACCGACCAGACCGCCCTGTCCTCCTAAGAAGATGGCGGGTTGGTTTAGCAGCACGCCGCGCGGCACATCGCCGATGAGCGAGGCCGTGGCCTTGTCTTGGTGGGGTGTGAAATTGAAGTGGATGTACGAGGAGCCGATTTCCGAGTGATCTTTGCGGCTTTTGCCGCCGGCCATGAGGCAGTCGCAGAAGTTGATAAGGCTTCCTGCGGTGACCCACGGCAGGAAGACCGTTTGTTTGACCCCGACGTTGTGGGCGATGGAGGACTCTTCCTCAAAGAGGCAGCCGGGCCGAACGTGTGAGCCGCTGCCGGCCTTGAAACCGTCGAGAAAGGTAGTGCGCTCGAAGTTGCCGCCCGCGAGATGGGCGTTAACGCCGAGCTGGCAGTTCACCAAAGTGGCTGGTGCCTCTGAGCCGATCACGCAACCCGGCCCGATGGAGAGTTCCGGGCCGCTTAGACGGCAGCCCGGATGGATGGTGACGCCCGAAGAGATGCGGTCCGGGTTTACGTCGCCGGCGACGTGGGTGGTCTCCGGCGCAAGGAAGGTGATGCCGCGTGCTTGGAGAACGGTCTGGATGTTCATAAGCTTACCCGAGGCCTTCGGCTACAGCTTGCGTCAGTTTTTCGATCCAGATCTCGACGAGAGTGGATTCGCCGGCCTCGACGAGCAACCGGATTTTGGATTCTGTGCCGGAGTAGCGCACGATCACGCGGCCGGCCTCTTTCAAGTCATTCTCACAAGCTTTGATTGCTTCGCGCAGAACGGGCACCTCTTGGATGGGCCGCTTTTCCTTCACTTTGAGGCTTACGAGCCGCTGCGGATATTCGGTCATGCAGTCGGCAAGCGCCGCAAGGGTCTTGCCTTCCTGCTTCATCATGCACATCACCTGCAGCGCGCTGATAATGCCGTCACCGGTGGTTGCGTGCTTGTGGAAAATCAGGTGTCCGGACTTCTCGCCGCCGAGTGAATAGCCGCCTTTACGCATGGCGTCGATCACATAGCGGTCTCCCACTTCGGTCACCTCCACCTTAATGCCATGCTTACGCATCGCTTCGTGCAGGCCGAGGTTGCTCATGCTGGTGACGACGAGCGTGTCGTTGGCCAGCAGGCCTTGCTCTTTAAAGGCTATTGCGCAGGCGGCGAGTACGCGGTCGCCGTCCACAATCATCCCGTTGGCGTCAGCAAAGATGACGCGGTCAGCGTCACCGTCGAGGGCGATGCCGATATCCGCGCCTTGCTCTTTGACCAACTTTGCGACTATCTCCGGGTGCATCGCGCCGCAATCGGTATTGATGTTCAGGCCGTCGGGCGACACGCCGGTCTTGATGATGGTGGCCCCCAGTTCGCGGAAAATCCAAGGCCCGATGTCATAGGCTGCACCGTTGGCGCAATCCAGAACAACTTTGAAACCGCTTAGCTTTTCATTGCCGATGGTGCTTTTTGCAAATTCGATGTAACGCCCCCGGGCATCGTCCAGACGGTAGGCCTTGCCGAGCTGGTCGCTGCGGATCGCATCGGTGTTCAGATCCGTTTCCAGGATCAAGCGCGTGATCTCGTCCTCTTCCTCGTCTTCGAGTTTATAGCCGAGCGGGTTGAAAATCTTGATGCCGTTATCGTCATAGGGATTGTGTGAGGCGGTCAGCATGATACCCACATCGGCGGCGAGCGAGCGCGTCAGGTGTGCGACTGCGGGCGTGGGCACGGGGCCGACCAGAAAAACATCGCATCCTGCGGAAACGAGGCCGCTGGTGATAGCGGTCTCTAACATGTAACCGGAGAGCCGGGTATCCTTGCCGATGACCGCGCGTGCGCTGCCGTAGCCGTGGGCATTCAGGCGTTTGCCGAGCGCCTTGCCGAGTTTGATCGCGAGCTCCGCATTGACCGGATAGCGGTTAGCCTGCCCGCGGATACCGTCTGTTCCGAAAAGTTTTTGCATGAAGGTGCCTTATGTGCTTTGGTTTTTAAATTTTTACCGCAACGGCATGGTGTCCGCAAGGTTATTCCTTGGATTTATCGGCCGCCGTGTGGCTTGATGGCTGGAGCGCCAACGTTGATTAGGGGAAGGCGCGTCATTCGAAAGACAAGAGATTTTTCTCGCGCAGGCTGACGTACCCCGGTGAAGTGGGCGATGGCCGGCCGACGATCAGGTGGTCCATCACGCGGATACCGAGGATGCGGGCGGCTTCGATCAGGCGGCGCGTGATGTCGATGTCCTCCTTCGAGGGCGTGGGGTCGCCGGAGGGGTGGTTGTGCGCGAGGATCACAGAGGCGGCACAGTAGCGCACCGCTTTGTTGAAGACTTCTCGCGGATGGACGGGGCTGGAGTCGAGCAGGCCGCGCGAGGTCTCCACCGGCTGCCCGATCAGCTTGTTCTTCGTATCCAGCAGTAGCACCCAGAAGATTTCCTGTTGCAGGGAACGTGCGAGCGGGGAAAGGATGCGGTAGGCGCTTTCAGGCTCGCGGATGGCGGGGGCGTCAAGGAGGGGAGTTTGCTGCGCGGCACGTCGGCCCAACTCCAGGGCTGCGGAGAGTTCGAGCGCCTTGACCTTTCCGAGTCCTTTGATTTTGTTATGCACCAGTTCCTCGAAGGTTGCCTTCGAAAGATTGGCAAGCCCCTTGTAGCGCCGCAGGAGTTCCCGCGCGAGCTCGGTGACGTTCTTGCCCGGTATGCCGGAACGCAGGAGGATGGCGATTAGGATCTCGTCGGGTACGTTCTCCGCGCCGCGGCGTTGTAGCTCTTCGCGGGGGCGCATCGCCAGCGGCAGCTCTTTGACGGTTAGGGGCGTGTCGGGATAGGCTGAGGGGTCAGGGAAGTTGGATGGGTGTGGGTCCATGTCGCCTCCAGGTTTCAAGCACTCGCTGCGCGATGCGCGCGGGAGGATCGTTGTCGTCGATGTCGATCCAGATCGGCTGCGTCTGATGACGAAACCAGGTCTCTTGTCGTTTAGCCAACTGGCGTGTGCGGGCCGTGATCTTATCGAAGGCGGCCTGTTCCGAAAGCGTGCCGTCCAACAGGGCGCAGACTTCAGCATACCCGATGGCCTGTAGAGCCGTGGCCGACCAGAAGGGATAAGCTTTTCGTAAAGCGCGGACCTCAGCCACCAAGCCCTGTTCGAACATGTGTGTGACCCGCCGGGCAATGCGGTTGTGGAGTTGTTCGCGAGGCAGGCGTAGCGCGACGACGGTGGTGGGGGCTGAAGCCTGCTGCCAGTTTGCGGGCAGCCTCCCGCGCGTGTCGAGGTGTTCAAGCGCGCGGATAAGGCGGCGCGGGTTCGCGGGGTCGGCGAGTGCGGCCAGGGCCTTGGGCGCACGTGCGGCAAGGGCGTTCTGGAGCGCGGCGAGGCCCTCTTGCTCAAAAATCGCTTGCCAATGGGCGCGCGCGGCGGGGTCAGCCCCTTCACTGTCGAAGCCGGCTGTGAGAGCCTTGAGGTAGAGGCCTGTGCCACCCGCTACGATGAGTGTGGGATCAGAGCCTGAGCCTGACTCGGGACGCACGCGGACGGTTAGGAAAGACGTGCCGGACGAGCTGAACGCGCGTGCGGCTTCTGCGAGCCAAAGTCCGGTGCTGAACGGTTCGGAAGGGGACACCAGATCCATGCCGAAGTAGAGGATGTCGCCACGCTCGGCGGGCGTCGGCTTTGCCGTGCCGATATCCATACCCCGGTAGACGAGCATGGCGTCGGATGAGAGGATTGCTGTTCCGAGTTGTTCCGCCAATGCCTGCGCGACAGCGGTCTTGCCTGTGGCGGTCGCACCGGCGAGGACCCAAGCCTGTAAAGGAATCGACATGTGACAGGTGCCGCGTTGCGCGTTATGGGAAAAGGTTGATGGCCCCTCAGACATCAGGCGTCGGTCTTCCGTTCTCCGCCTCCGCCCTCTGCACAGCCCGATCATGGAGCCATTGGGTGATGATGAAAAGGAAGACCCCGCAACAGATGGAGGCGTCCGCGATGTTAAAGGCGGGGAAATGCGTTTGCCCCCAGTAGAAATCGAGAAAATCGATTACGTAATTCAGGCGGATGCGGTCTATCAGGTTTCCGGTTATTCCGCCGACGATCAGGGTCATGGTCAGAGATCCGCCCCACAGGGGAGCGAATAGCTGTTTATGTTTCCAGGCTAAGAAACCGAGGGTAAGGAGGGAAAAAGAAATCAAAAAGAAATGCTGCCCGGCCATCATGCCCCAGGCAGCACCACGGTTTTCCACATAGCTCAAGCTGAAAAACCCGGGGATGACGGGAATCGTCCTCTCAGGTCTCAGGCAGGTGACGGCCCAATACTTAACGAGTTGGTCGGTTGCGGCCAATAGGGTCACGAAAAGAGGGATGCGCATGGCAGCCCCTTACCTGCGTCCGCCGGGACGGGGTACGCGTTCCATTTCTGACTGGCACTTGATGCAGTTTGTGGCGAAAGGCAGAACCGCGAGACGCGGTTTGCTGATGAGTTCACCACAGCTGTCACAAACGCCGTACGCTCCTTTTTCGATCGAACGTAATGCCTCGTCGATGTTGGCGATGATCTGGTGTTGGCTGCTGACCTGCTCCAGCGTCTGGAGCCTCATGAAAGCGTCGGTTCCGTCCTCTTCGGGGTTGATCTCGTCATTACGCTGGAGCGCCGCATTGCGCATCGCGCCCGACTGTCCGGTGATGCGGTCACGCATGTTGAGCAGTTCGTTCTTGAACTGGTCAAGGTCGCCCTTCAAAAAACGGGTCTTCTTGGATTCAGGTGCCGGCACTGTTTTCGTCGGGATCTTGTGCGTAGCTTTCTGTAAGTGTGTGGGTGCTTTGTTCACGGTTTTTTTGACCAAATCCTTTTTGGGTGCCGCACTGGCAACACGGGCCTTTTTCACTGGCTTCGCTTTTGGGGAAACCTTTTTCAGGGCCTTTTTCGGGGGGAGAGGTTTCTTAACGGTTTTTTTAGAGGGAATCGGTGCGGATTTCAGAGGCTGCAACTTCTTGACGGGCACCTTGTTCGGCTTCGGGCTGGTTTTCTCCTTGCCTGAAACCTTCTTAATGGAGGTCTTGAGGCTCAGGGGGGCTTTGACCTTGTTTCCTTTTTTTGTTGTCATGGGTTCACCTCTTTCCTGCAAAGACACATGAAATCACGTTTCCCTTTAATTGATGCCTAGTATACGCGGTTAAACAAGAAAGACAAGCTGTAAAATTTGAATCAAACGGTTTCCTCGGGAGGGGTTCTGATCCATGTCCGGATGGTTTCGTTTAACGGCAGGACCGCCTCAATCACCGCGGTCTCTTCGCCGGCGGGATTCGGGATGGCGACCGTATCGCCGGCGGCCTTGCCTTCAAGATTGAGAGCCAGCCGCGTTTGACTGGATATAATGTTGAGTTGCTCGTCACGGTCCCACTCGCCGAGGATGGTGTAGGTGCGACGGGAGTCGTCAGCAATGCGCAACGTCACCGTGGTGCCGGGTCCGACCTTGTCGAAAGGAGCCTCTGCAAAATCCGTGCCTTTGATCTGCTTGAGTTCGTGCTGCATCTCGGCCTGGCGTTGAAGAAGCTGGCGCTGATAATCTTTGGCGGCCTGATATTCGAAGTTTTCGCGCAGGTCGCCGTAGCTGCGGGCAATAGCGATGTCCTGGCTGTTTTTTGGCAGTTCCACCTCGATCAGCCGCTTGTATTGGAGTTGGCGTTCTGCGAGCGAGCGCCACGAGGTCAAACGCATGACTTTCTGTGTCTGCGCCGAGGGTGCCTTTTTACGTTCGGCCAGGGAGGGTTCCAGTTTGAGCATGCGCCCGAGCAAGGAACGGTGGGTTGAGGGGTCCCAAGCCGTCGAGGCCTGGATGCGCTCGAACAACTGCTGCCGCTGTGCGGTGTCGAGGTCACAAAAAATCGCTTCCAGCCATTTGGGCTGTTCGAAAAGCTGTTTGAGGTTGTTTTGCATGCGCAAAGCTTCGCCGGAAAGTTTCCCCTCCACAATCACGATGGCGTGGTTCAGCAGCACGATCAGTGGTGGCAACGGCCAGGTCAACTCCTTGCGGAACCTGAAAATCCAATTGACCAGCGTGGGCGGTGCTTTCGGCTGTGAGAGCAGTTGCCGGCACACATTTGCCGCCTCAGAGGATTCCTTGAGCGTGGTCAGCACTTCATTGAGCAGGCTGAAAGGCATCTGCGGCAAAACCCCAAGCATGCGCGTTTCCGCATGACCTCCTTCGGACAGGAGAAAACTGGTCATCGCGGCAATGTCCCGTACGGTGAGATTCTCGGCTGCCTCGATGAAACGGTTCTTTTCCCACAGGTGCGCGCGGAGTTGCTCGGTCGGCGGTGTCAGAAACCCAAGTCGGTAAACAATCGAGGCCAGCCGGGCATAAAGCGCGGCATCGGTATTGTGCGCGCCTTTGATGGCGAAAGCGAGCCTGTCCTCCAGCACGCCGCGTCGGGTGTCTTCCAGTCCGGCGATTTTATTGTTCTCTTCAAGTGCGTTGACTGACGCGAGGATGAGGGACTGATCTTTTGTTGTCGCGAGCTTCTCGAACCAGAGGTCGCCATACGATTCCGCTTCGGCAAGCACGTGGATCGCCTCGGCACGTTTTACAGGGATCATGATGAGCGGGTCGTTTTTGAGCGTCTTGCGGGCTGCCTCCCAAAAGCTCTTCCAGTTCTCGGCCGCGACAAAGCCGTTCCGAGTGAGCACATCTTCGAGCTTGGTCACCGGCATGTCGCCGAAACTGCGTAATGCCCGCTTGACCAGTTCGCCCGGTTGTTCGGAGACCATCTGGGCAACGCACGCAGGATCGGTGTGGCGCAACGTGAGCAAGTGGTCGTGCGGGGCTCGCTCAAGGGTCTCGCACGCCGCCGCGAAGGTCATGGTGTGATTCTTCTTGCCGCTAAAGTCGATGGTGATCCGCTTGTAAAAATCGTCCAGGCGCTTGACCGTGCCCAACCCCCAGGCGGGATCAATGACCAGAGTTCCGGTTTTCAGAGCGAGTAGCAAGTCCAGGCGGCGGAAAGATTCCGTGAGCACGATATCGCCGAACCCGGCGGTTTCGATCATTGCGGTGATGAGGCGGTCTTTGCAAGCTTTCTTGAGCGCGTCGCGGATTCCCGTGGCCCTGAGGGTCCCGGCTAGTTGTTCGGCACGGTCTTTGATGACAAGATACAGACCCGCGAAATCGGCCTTTTCGGTGAGCTCTTGCATCAGCATCGCGGCCCACTCTTCCGCCTTGTTGACGTTTTCGGTGACAACGCACGTATGGATGAGCGTCAAAATGTCAGCGACGGGCAGGGGGTTTTCTTCGAGCAAGGAAAGAAATCGCGTTTCGGTTTGTGCGTATGTCGGTAAAGCATCCATTAGGCGTCCTCGGTTCAATATGAAAAAGGGCATACAAAATATCAAAAACCGGAACCGTTGGGAAGGGGCGCGTTGAGCGCTTTTCGGGGAACGGGACTCCTGGGCCAGCATGAACGTTTTTTATTCCCGATTTTTTGGTTGCGCTTTGTGCGGTTAAACTTGAAAATCACAGACATACCGTGTGCAAGGATTCGCGCATAAGGAGCATTTCATGGAATTGTCCCTGTTGATGAAGGCGTTCGATGTGTCGGGACGGTTGGTGACGATCAACCCCACCGGAAACGGAAATGTGAATGATACGTTCTTGGCGATCTTCCGCAATACGTTCGCCGAGGAGCAGGTGATCCTTCAGCGGGTGAATCGCCTCGTCTTTCCCAAACCCGAGTCGATCATGCACAATTTGCGGTTGCTTACGGCGCATGTTCATCCGAAGTTGGAGGAAGAGTCCGATCGGTCGGATCGCGTGTGGCAAATGCCGCGTATCGTCAAGACGCGCGATGACAAGGATTTCTTTTTGGATGACGCGGGTGATACGTGGCGTGTCATAACCAAGATCGCTTCGGCTACGGCTTTCGACGAGGCGCAGGGAGCGGAACACGCGGCTGAATGCGGCGCGGTGCTGGGGCACTTCCACTGGCTGGTGTCGGACCTCGATCCCAACACGATGATCGACCCCCTGCCGGGCTTCCATATCACGCCCGGCTATCTGGCCAAATACGACGCCACCCTCAAAAATGTGCCGCTCGCCGGTGAGCGTCTGAACGCCTCGATGGAGGCTCGCCGCATGGCGATGTTCATCGAGGAGCGCCGCAGTTTTGCCGGCACGCTTCAGGAGGCGCTGGACAATGGCATGCTCACCTTGCGCATGATGCACGGCGACCCAAAAGTCAACAATATCATGATCGACGATTTCACCGGTAAAGGTACTGCGATGATCGACCTCGACACGGTGAGCCCCGGCTTGATCCATTACGACTTCGGCGACGCTTTGCGATCCATCTGTAACCACGCGGGTGAGGACGAGCAAAATCTGAGCAAGGTTGTGTTTGACCTTGATCTTTGCGCAGCCTTCTGCAAAGGGTATATGACGCACGCGCGCGACTTCCTGACCGACGCGGACAGGGCTTATCTGTACGATTCGATCCGTCTGATCACGTTTGAATTGGGGTTGCGCTTCTTCCAGGATTATCTGGCGGGCAGTGTCTACTTCAAAATCCGCCATCCGGAGCAGAACCTCAACCGTGCGCGCGTGCAGTTCCGATTGTGCGAGTCGATCGAGGCTCGTGAGCGAATGATTCGCGATCTGCTGGCCGGGCTGTGAGGCGCGCACCGCGACTTTGCCTAACGCGGTTTTGGAGTACGTGCGGTAAGCGTTATGCCGCGTGGAGTCGCTTTTATTGCAACGCGGAGAAAAGCGGTGCCGCGTCGCGCGTGTCTTCGCCGAACAGCCTACAGCGATGCGTTGATCTTGGTGTTGCCCTCCACGACCTTCTTTTTCAGCTCTTCCTTATAGGCGTGGAACTTCAGGCGCAGCTCCGCGTCGGCTGTGCCGAGAATCTGTACCGCGAGCAGAGCGGCGTTGACGGGTCCGGCGCTACCGAGCGTGACCGTGGCCACGGGAATGCCCGCGGGCATCTGAAGCGTGGCGTAAAGCGCATCGAGCCCGTTCAGCGCGCCGCCCGCCACCGGGATGCCGATAACCGGCAACACCGTGTGCGCCGCGAGTACGCCGCCGAGATGGGCCGCGCCGCCTGCTGCGGCGATGATGACCTTGAGGCCGCGCGCTTCGGCGGAGCCCGCGTATTCAAAGGCGAGATCGGGCGTGCGGTGCGCGGAGATCACGCGCGCTTCAAATGCGACGCCAAACGATTTCAAGGTTTCTGCTGCCTTCTGCACCAGCGGCCAGTCCGAATCGCTTCCCATAATGATGCCGACGATGGGGGTTGACATTATTTCTCCTGTGTGGTTAGGCGCGACCGGCTTGGTCGACTTTCGTGTTAGCGGGTGTTTTCACGGCCAAAGGCCCGGTGGGCGATGTCCTTGCGGTAGTGAGCCCCTTCGAAGCGGATCTTTGCGACGGCCTCATAGGCCCGTCCCACGGCGGTCTTCAGGTCCGCGCCCAGGGCCGTCACGGCCAGCACGCGTCCGCCCGCCGTGATCACCCGCCCATCCTTCAGGGATGTGCCCGCATGGAAGACCATGCAGTCCGAAAGCTTCATGGCTTCTTCGAGGCCGAAAATGGGCATTCCCTTCTTATAGGAGCCCGGATAACCGCCTGCCGCCATGATCACCGTGGCGGCGACTTCGGGGCGGACCTTGATCAGCGCGTCGTTCAGCGTGCCGTCAATGCAGGCCTGCAAGGCGGGGATCAGTTCGCCCGAAAGGCGCGGTAGCACGGCTTCGGTCTCGGGATCGCCGAAACGCGCATTGAACTCCAGCACATTGAGTCCGTGTGGCCCGATCATCAGGCCGGCATAGAGCACGCCCTTGTAAACGATGCCGCGCCGCTTCAGTTCGCGCACGACAGGCAGGATCACCGTGTCCATGATGACCGGCAGCAGGGCGGGGGTGACGACCGGTGCGGGTGAGTAGGCCCCCATGCCGCCTGTGTTGGGGCCTTGGTCGTGGTCGAAGATGCGCTTATGATCTTGGGAAGAAGGTAGGATCACGGCGTGCTCACCGTCAACCAGGGCGAGGATGGATGCCTCTTCGCCTTCCAGAAACTCCTCGATCAGCACCTGCGCGCCGGCTTGGCCGAAGACGGCCTCCACCAGCATGGAGCGGATGGCGGCGACCGCTTCGTCGCGCGTCTGGGCGATGACGACGCCTTTTCCTGCAGCCAGACCATCGGCTTTGATGACCACCGGCAGGGAGAACTCCGAGAGCGCTGCCACAGCAGCATCCGCCTGGTCGAATGCTTGGGAGCGTGCCGTCGGCACGCCTGCGGCCGTCATAACCTCTTTCGAGAACAGCTTGCTCCCCTCCATGCGGGCGGCGGCTTGGCAGGGACCGAAGACGCGGAGCCCCGCTGCGTTGAAGGTGTCGGTAATGCCGAGGCAAAGAGGCACTTCGGGGCCCACCACTGTCAGGTCTGGGCGATGTTCTTTTGCCCAGGCTAACAGCCCTGTAACGTCCTCCGCGGCGAGGGGCAGGTTTTGGGCAATGGTTGCGGTTCCGGCGTTACCGGGCGCGCAGAACAGGGTGGGACGGCTGGAATCCTGTGCGAGTCTCCAAACGATGGCGTGCTCCCGTCCGCCCCCGCCGACAACAAGAATTTTCATGGGCGAGAAATATAGAAAAAGGTCCGGCCTTTTTCAAGGAGTATGTCGCAGGTGCTTGCTGATTTTTTTTCAGGAACAGAATCTTTCCTGTTGCGCCCTGTGTCTTCAAAACGGTATGATGTGAATATCGATTGAAAAGCGTTTCTCATTTTTTGAGAGAATTTAGTGTGGATCCTTATACGGAGACAAGCGCTATGATGTCTACCAAGAAGCGGTTGGTGAAGGCCGCCAGAGCGGGTATAGTTTGTGTATTCGCCCTGGTTCTGCATGGCGAAGTGCGGGCGGCGGATTCGAGCGTTCCCTTGGAGTGGAACGTTGGCCCTATGCGCAGTGGGGCTTATCTGGAAGCGTTCGAAGGAGTCGCTGTGCCTGCTTGGGCAGGAGCCGTAGGATTTAATGTGTTGTCGAATTATTATCCCGCGATGACGGGGCTTCCGGTCCGGTCGAACGCGTGGTTCGACGCGGGGTCCAAGGTGCTGCAACTGGAGACCGCCGGCGAGGTGGTCACCAATACGCTGGCGCATTCGGACGCCAGTGCGGTGACCTATACCAACCAGCCTGTCTACGTGGATTTGCGGATGAAGTTTGATCCGTTGTCGACCGCGCCGGAAGAGGAGTTGATGGCGAATGTAAAGATGGCGCTTTTCGTCTCGTCCGAGGGCAAACTGGTGGCGGTGCACAATGGCGGATCGGCGACCAACAGCACGGTTTTGGACACCAACAAGTGGTATCAGGTGACGGTCAAGTTGGAGGATGGCCTCTTTGACGTGTTGCTCAACGATGTGCAGATCTTTTCCAATCTGGCTGTGAAAAACGCGGGTACCGCGAACACGCTCTCTTCGGCCAACTTCTATGGGACAGGGCTGATCGATGAACTTTATGTCAGCCACGGAAATCCTGCCTATCTGATTCCGGGACCGACCGCGGCAATCCCCGACTTGCCTGCAGACGGGTCGAATCCTCCAACAGACGAAGAGCAGACCCGGATCAACAAGTGGCTGAATGGGTATCCGGCCGTCACGACCTTGAGCTTGACGCAGGATGAACTCAGCATGGCCTACCTGCTGGATGATTTGAATGTGCTTAATGGCACCAACGGCGTGGCGGTTACATATTCCTTCGGAATTTCAAAGTTTGACCTGACCTCGCCGACCAGCCTGAATGTGACGGTTAAACTGGATGTTGACGCTGGGGCGAAGGACGGTCCGATCAACGGCCGCATTCAGTTGCAAGGGAAGGCTACCATTGGCGCTTCATGGACGACCCTCGCGGGTGCGATCACGCCGGCTTTCGCAGATTTCACGAATGGCGAGGCGACCTATACCTTCACCATTCCGGCGAACGGGTATAAGTTCTTCAAACCGTTGATCGTCCCCTAACTTTTCTTTTAAGGAATTAGAAAATGAAAAAAGCACTTTCAATGGTAAGTGGACTCTTGTTGGCAGCCGCTGCCTTCGGGGCGAGCGGGTTGAGTCAACTGACCCTTGCGATCTCGACTCCTGGCCCGGACACCTATGCCGACGGCACGCCGGTCCTCGTGGGAGAGAGTTACCTCTTGGTTTATGTCAAGCAGGGTGCGACGTTCCAAGGGCTGTACATGGACGGTACGCTGGTTGATCCGGAAAACAACAAGATCGCAACGAAAGCGTTTGCGGAAGTGGGGTCTAAGTGCGCTTACACACCCATCCAGTATCCGGCGGAGCTTTTCCCGGAGGGAGGTTCCTGGGTCATCGTGGTGCTCGATACACGCAAGTCTGACGGAGCGGTTGGCGGTTTGGTGGCAGGATTGGGCGCTGGCACGGCAGCTGGTGCGGCTTCATCCGGGTCTACCGACCTTAACGCGGTAAACAATGGGGCGGCGGCCTTGAGCGCCTCTGCGCCAACGCTCGCGCCGGCTAATACGCCCGTACCTGAGATCACTGCGGTGCATCCGAAGAGCGACGGTGCGGTCGATGTGAGTTTTAAGAATTTCTCGGACAAAGCCCTCTACAGCGTGCAAAGCTCCTCGAATCTCGCCGGGCAGTGGCTGCCGGTCGCCAAGCGCGTCCAAGCCACTGCGCTGACTGTCGTCCAGGGCGAGAGCGGCGCGGAACTTAAGACCACCGTTCAGGTCCCTTCAAGCGACAAGGTTCGCTTCTTCAAGGTGATTGTGCCGAACGCGGTGCAGTGAGCAAGTTTGCCGGAAAGGATATGCCATGAATAAAGTTTTGATGATCACGGCCGCGGTTGCGGTAGCCGGTTTAGTGCGGGCGGCGATCCAGCCGATTGAAGGTACGAATGTTGTCGGGTTCGCCGAGGTCTCCGCGCAGGCCGCGGCAAACTCTATTATCACCGTGCCGTTTGAAGCCTGTCTGGGTGATGGCGCCGCCGGCATGCTGAGTGATCTGGTCGCGACAAACGGGCTGACGTCGCATGCGTCCGACCCGGCTTCGGCCGATCAGTTGGTCGTGTTGACGACCAACGGGACCTCGCAGGTTTACTATTATTACTATTATAAGACCGGCGACGGCTGGACCGGCATTACGTCATCCATGCTTATGCCGGACGGGTCGAGTCAGGCGTTGACACCTCCTGCCGCAACGGCTTTCGCGATCTCTCGCGGCTTGGGCTTCTGGGTGAAGCGCGTGGCCAGCGCAAACTCGACCGTATACGTCAAAGGGCAGGTTTCCTCCTCGAAGCAGGCCACCGATGTTGCGCCAGGGCTGAATCTGATCGGTTACGGAACCGTGCAGTCCTTCACGCTTAACGGCTCAGGACTCGACTGGACAGGAGCCTACGGAGGTACAGGCAATACCGCGACTTCCGACAAGATTCTGGTGGGCAATGGCGACGGCACCTATACCGAGTATTTCTTCTTCACAAAGCCCAGCGGTTGGCCGACAGACTATGACGCTTTGAACAACAAGTGGATCACCAAGAGCTACACGCTGCCGTCAGCCTCGATCGCTGCCGGACAGGGTTTCTGGTATCTGCGCCGTGGCACCGGATCGTTCACCTTCCATCCGGATGGACTGTAAAAGAAAGAGGTTAACTCCCATGAGAAACGTGTTTTTTGTTGCCTGTTGCCTTGTTCTCGGTTGTGTATTGACCTCGCAGGCTGTGGTGATCCATTGGTCGACGGATAGTGTGCCGTCGGGGACCACTTCGGCGACTTTGGTTTACGTGTCGAGTGGCGTTCCTCCGACCTATACGGATGGAACGCTCTCGAACGGTTCGACGGTGGGAGATGCCGTCACCGGGCTGGCCATCACGCCGATGGGAATCGGCGAACAAAGTGCGACGCATGCGGCCCAGTCGCAGGGTGCCTATTATGTCGTGCTTTTCGATGCTTCCGGTAATTTTTCTTACAGCGGAACATCGATAGCTTACAACGACACAACGTTTATCACCACGGACGAGATGGCTCCCGCTTCAGCTGTGTTTAATGCTGCCGGCGGATCCGGGTTCAGCGTGTGGGCTCCGGTGCCCGAGCCGAGTGTGGCGATGTTGCTGGTAGCTGGCGCTGCAATGGCTGCCCTGCGGCGCAGGAAACAGGCGTAAAGAACGGCCATGCTTTTTCTTGAGTTTCGCCCCGTTACGCGTGGCCGGTTGCGCCGGTCGCGCGTTTATTTTTTGATCCTTTCGCTTGCGGCTTTGACGCTCTACGGTTGGACGGCTGTGACCTATGCTTTCCCCGGAGTATCAGCCGCATGGATCGCTTGGACTGCGGGTCTGGATGTCCGCGAAGTTCCGACACATCCACTGCTTGCGCTTCTCGGTCAATGGGTTGCCGAGGTGCCTTACTTTTCGTTGGCTTTACGCCTGAATCTGATTGCCGTCGTGGCGGGTGCACTGACGGTGGGCTTGGTTTATAAGATCGTCTGGTTTGTCATTTTTGAGATGATGCGCGAGGAGTCCGCCGTCACGAACGCATCGCGCAACGCGCTTTTCGGAGGCAGCGTGGCGGCGCTGGCCGTGGCGGTGAGCCTTCCCGTTTGGCAGGCAGCCACCCGTTTCCGTCCAGAGATCTTTGATGTCGCGTTTCTGCTGGCCTGTCTGCATCTGCTGACCGTCTATGCGCGTTCGCAAAAGGTGGTCTGGCTTTTACTGTTCGGAGTGCTCTACGGGGCCGGTGTAGCGGAATCGCCGCTCTTCATCGTAGCAGCGCCGGTGGCGGCCGCGTTTGCCGTGATTGTGGAATGGAAACTCTCCTGGTGCAGGGTCGGACGCCTTTTTGCATCGGCTTGGCTGTCCATGCTGGTTCTCGTCGTCGTCCATTATCTGTCGGCAAGGTCTTTCGCCTCCGGCAAGGGTATGGCTCCGGCGTTACATGAGATCCTACCCATTGTGTTGACCGTACTGCGTGAGCAATATGATGGCCTTTGCTCCATGTTGCCTCAGAGACTTTGGTTTCCTGTTATTGTTCTCGGTATAGGCTCTGCCGGGTTATCCTTTTTTGCGGCGTTCAGAACTTTGGATAACCGTCGGACATGGAGCTTGTTTGTCCTCAGTCTGGTGCTGACGGTTTTCGCCATTCTGGTGCTTTTCAATGTGCCGTTCTCGCCGTGGGGAGTGGTTGCTGCCCAAGGTGCGGTTCCTGCTGCCACCTATACGCTCGCGGGAATGGGGATCGGCCTGTTGGCTGCATCGTGGCGTGCTCTGGCGGTATTGAACGATCCGCTAGATGTGGATGTTCCTGCTGACGCGGAATCCACGAGTGACGAAGACGTAAACCCGCTCTCTGACGCGCCGCCGGTTGTCTTTGCGGCGAGCCGCGGGACAGGGCTCCTGATCGTTCCGGTTCTGGTCGGAATGATCTTGATTTCTGGTGTCCTGAATTACAGACTTCATCATGCGGACGAAGGAGCCTTTGTTGACCGCGCGGCGGATGCCGTGCTCAAAGGTTTAAAGGGGCGGACCTGGGTCGTGGCAAATGGGTTGATTGACGCCAACCTTCTGATCCGCGCGCATGAGTGGGGCTCCGAGATCCATTTGTTGTGCCCGTACCGTGTGCAGGGGCAGAAGTACAAGGAGCATGTTCTTCGGACAGTTATGGCTGATCCGACCTTTACCGAAAACGCCAAGTTGCGTGCTGAAAGTTTGCTCAATTTCAACTTTCACCTGTTCATTGATGACCTCTTCGCGACGGATGAAGCCATCGGCGGCAAGGCGGTGTGCATGGGGTTGCCCGATATTTGGTACGGAGCTGGTTTTGTTCCGGTGCCGGAGCAGTTGTTCTTTGGCGGCGTTAAAAAATTGGACGAATTGAAGGACCGTGACCTGATGACGCCGCATCAGGCTTTCTGGGCAGAGTGGTCTCCGTTTTTAACGGCTGCGGAAGGTACGCCGCAACAGCTGTCCTATCGTCACCGCGCTGCGCTGCGGCGGCACTTAGCCCTTCTTGCAAATAATCTGGGTGTGACGTTGGATGACCTCGGCCGCCCCGAGCAGGCGTTTGACGCATATCAAAAAGCGCGTTCGATTTATCCCGACAATATCAGCGCACTGTTGAACGTGTTCGAAATGATTTCGCGCGGGCACCACTTGGAACTGAAAGACGCCGTCGATCAACAGCTCCGTCGCAAAGTCGAGAATCTTCGGGAGCGCTACCCGCTGTGGTCCCTGAGCCGGTATTACGGGTATGTGCGCAATTACGAATTGTTTGTGAAAATGGGCTGGTCGTGGGCGTTGTCCAGCAGCCCCGGTTCGGTTCTGGCCGGGTTACGGAATGCCTATTCTCTGCAGCAGGATGATGAAAAGACGGTGGCGCTGACGTCGATGATGGCTTCGATCTACGAGATGCGCGGAGACTACGTGCAAAGTTCGATTGAATACAAGAGGGCGCTTCAGCGCGATCCGAAAAACACCTTCGCGATCTCGGGCTTAGCCCGTTTGGCGCTCCAGCGGAGTGTCGTCGAAGACGCGCGCAAAATTCTCCAGGCAGGCGAAGCGGCCGGAGCTCCGAAACGTCAGCTCCGACAGGATTGGGCCGCCCTCTATCTGGTGGCAGGCGATTTGCCTCGGGCCCGCGTCTTGTTGCAGGAGATCAGCGAGGAGCCTGACGCCTCGCCGATGGCGTTGGCGATGCTGGCCATGGTGATGATTGAACAGCAAGACTCGGCGGCTGTCGAAACGAAGATTCTTCCAAGGCTGGCCAAAGCGGCTGAAGGCAAAGACGCCTATTTCGTGCAGGTAATCCAAGGGCGCGTCTGGCAAAGCAAGGGGAAGTCCGGTTACAAGAATGCGAGGCTCTGTTTCCAGCGTGCTGCGATGATCCGGCCTGACGTGCAGGCTCTGTCGGATGTCCTGTTGATGCTGGATGTGGAGCTTGAGGATCAGAAATCCGCAGAAGCGCACGCCCTTTCGATTTTACGGCAACGTCCGGATCAGCCTTATGCGAATTTCATCATGGGGTCGATCCGCTTGGAACAGGGACAATACGGAGATGCCGAGACCTATCTGCGCCGCAGCACCTCGGACGCATTGCCGACGCTTGCCGCACTCAACAACTACGCGCAAGTGCTGTGCCGTATCCGCAAACTGGAAGAGGCGGAAAAGGTTGCGCGCCAGGCGGTGGATCGTACGCCGGGCCGGTATGAGGGATGGGCCACGCTGTCCTTTGTTCTTGCTGAAAAAGGCGATCCTGATCATGCGGCTGAGGCTCTCGCCAGAGCTCGCAGGATTAATGCCGATGATACACGGCTGAGCTTAGTAGACGCTTTGATCGCCATCAAACGCGGCGACCCCGATGCGGCCGATAAAGCGATTGCTTCTGTCCGGAATGAATCCGAACTGTCAGTGGCCGACCGCCGCGAATTGAAGAACCTGCGCGAAGAGATTGCGAGCTTGCGTAAGAAGCGGTAGCCGTGAAGCGCTTGTTGTGGTTTTCTTTGTTGGCTCAACGTTATGGTATCAGGCAAAAGGAGTGCTGGTCGTGCATGATCCGACTCAATTCGCAGTGGGATGGGGAACGCTTTCCCTGATCAACGCAGGCTTGGCGCAAAGCAAAGGCCGCAGCGGTCTTATCTGGTTTCTCTTGTCCCTTTTTCTCGGCCCCGTCGCCACCTTCCTGATCGTCGTTCTCGACCGCGTGTCTTGAATATAAGGTGAGGTCTATCATCATGAAACGGATGTGTCTGCTTCTGGCAGGTGTATGCTCGGTTACTGTGACGGCGGTGGCCCAATTGGGGACGCAGCTGATCGCCAACGGCGAATTGTCGAAACTCGATGACAAGGGTTGGCCGGTGGGCTGGCCTCGAGCACATCATGCGCGGGTTGAGAAAGACGCGGAGGGCAATCGGCTCGTCTGCACCGGCTCGGGCGTGAATCTCAAAATCCCGCTGAAGCCGGAATACAGCCAGCTCAAGCTCTCCATGAAGATGAAGGTGACCGGTGTCACGCTGGGCAAGGAAAGCTGGCAGACCGGGCGCCTGACGATGTCCTTCCATAATGCGGCGGGAGAGCGCATCGGCGAGTGGCCGGACGTCTTCGGCATGACTGGCACGACGGAGTGGGCCGACTGCGAACGCGTCTATCCGGTTCCTGAAAACGCCGCGTATCTGTCCTTGAGCCCGTGTAATCTGGGTGTGTCGGGAACAGCCGAGTTTCGAGCTTTTTCGCTGACAGTCAGCCATCTTCGCGCGCTGGTAAAGGCTGACGCGATGTTGCCACCGGACGCGGAGCAAACGCCTTGGAGTCTCTCCGATGCGTGGCGCCAGACCACGCCGACGCGTGAACGGCTCTCTCTCAATGGCTTGTGGGGCTTCCGTCCCGTCTTGAAGGACGAGGCGACGGATGCTGTGCCTGCTGTTGGCGACTGCTGGGGGTGGTTTAAGGTCCCAGGCATCTGGCCGAGCGGCACGCGGGAGTTCACTGAGGGGGCTCAACAGGTGTGGCTGGCTCAGTGGCTGGAGGAGCACGGTGGTGCGCGTGTTTTTGAGCAGGCGTGGTATAAGCGGCGTTTCGTCGTTCCGGACGCCTGGGCAGGCCGCCGCATCGCTCTCGACTTCACGATGCTTCAAACGCACGTGCGGGCTTTTGTGAACGGTGCGGCCTGTGGCGAGTTGTGGTATCCCGGCGGCGAGTTGGATTTGACCGGTAAATTGAAGCCGGGTATGGAACAGGAGTTGGCGCTGTTGGTGACCGCGCGGCCGCTGACCGCTGAGCGCAACGCCTTCATGGCGCCTGACCGGATCATCACCGAGAAGGCAAGCGTGAAACTCAAGGGCATCACGGGGGACCTTTTCCTCAGTGCCATGTCAGAGGCGGCACGCTTGGCGGACGTGCAAGTCATCACCTCGGTCCATGACAAAACCGTGACTTTTTCGGCCGAGACGGCCGGTTTGGGCAAAGGGACGTTTCGTCTGGTTGCGGAGGTGACGGGGTGTGGCGAGGCGAAACGCGTGTTCGCATCAGGGGCTCTATCGCCGGACGATGCGGGCGTGTTGAGGTTCACGGCGCCGTGGGTTGACGCGAAACTGTGGGATACCGAAACGCCGCAGAACCGTTATGCGGTGAGTCTGACCTTGAGGGACGACGCGGGACAAGTGCTCGACACTTGGACACCCGTGACCTTCGGCTTCCGTGAGATCCGCATCGCGGGACGCGATTTTTTGTTAAATGGTACGCCGATTCATTTGCGGGCGTTGCACAACACCTCGGCGAACGACAGTGCGGACAAGGCCAGTCAATCGGCGGCTCGTGAACTGTGCCGCCGCATGTTCGGGTACGGCTTCAATGCCATCATTGGCGGCAACTATGATTTCGCGCCCGGTTCGGTGAGCTATTTGGACGGGCTGCTGGAAGCGTGTGACGAGACGGGCATGCTGATGGCTTTTTCGCTGCCGCACAAGAAAGACTTCGGGAATAAGTTGGAAGATCCCCGAACGGCGGATCTGTACCGCAAGCAAACCGCGTGGCTGATCCGGCGGGCACGTAACCATCCGTCGGTGATTCTCTATGCGATGAATCACAACAGCACGGGGTATTACGGTGACCAGAACCCGCTGAAGATCGACGGTGTTTATGAGATAAAAGAGGTTGAGAAATATAAGAATGCCTGGCGGGGAGCCTCCCGTAAGCAGGCCCTGATCACGGACGCCATCGCGAAAGCGCTCGATCCTACGCGACCGGTCTATCATCACGAGTCCGGCAACTTAGGCGATATGCATACGGTGAACTGCTACCTCAACTGGGCTCCGCTTCAGGAACGCAGCGATTGGATGGAGCACTGGTCCACGCAGGGTGTGAAACCGATCTTTTTTGTGGAGTGGGGGCTGCCGCACATTTCGAGTTGGTCGAGCTACCGCGGGCCGCAATTCATTTGGCGGTGCGAGGCGTTCCAGAGCTTGTGGGCGGCTGAGTTTGCGGCGCAGTGCTGGGGCGATGCGGCCTATCTCGATGATGCTGCGGCGGTCAAAGCGCTGGACCATGAAGAGCGTCTGTGGGCGACTGGGAAGCCTTTCACGTGGAGCGTGCTCAATCAGCCGTTGCGCGAGCTGCCTCAGAACTATACGGCGGTGCAAGCGCATTTCGCGGATGACAACTGGCGCTCACATCGGGCGTGGGGTGTGTCGGCCATGCTTCCGTGGGACCAGGGAGATTTTTGGAAACGCATGGCCAAGACGCCGCCGCAAGCCGAAGGATCTCTGAAGGGCCTCAAATGCCCTGGCATTGTGGCGGACCGCGTGCTTTCAGGAGTGCAGTACATTCAGGACCTGGGCGCGCCGGAAGCCTTCGAGCCCACTGCGATGGGCAAATCGTTGTTGCGTTGGAACATGTCCGACTGCGCCTTTATAGGCGGGCCCTCGGAGTCCTTCACAGCGAAAGATCATCTGTTCGCTCCTGGCGTGGCGGTGCGAAAAAGTTTGGTGGTGCTCAACGATCGGCGGCATGCGCAGACGGTGAAATGGGCGTGGCGGCTTTGGAAGAGGGGCGACAAACTGCTCGAAGAGCGCGGTAGCGTCGAGGTTCCGGTGGGAGGTAAGGCGCTTGTGCCCGTCACGCTCACCTTGCCGAGAAGCGCAAACGATGGTGACACTTTCCGTCTGACGGCTGTGTTCGATTTCGAGAGCGGGACGACTCAGGTCGATGAACTGGCCTTGCATGTGGTAGAAGTTCCGCAAAAACCCGCGCTGGGTAAACCAGCCCTGCTCTTCGATCCGCATGGGCTGACCGCGAGGTTGTTCGACCGTTTGCGCGTACCCTATGTGCTGTTTGACGGCAAACGGGAGCCTGGAACGGACGAGGTGGTCGTGATCGGCCGCGAGGCGTTAGATGAGAAAACATCAGGGTTCTCTTGGCTGGCGAAACTCCCGGAAGGATTACGCGTGCTTGTGTTCGAACAGCGGGCGGCCGTGCTGGAGGGAGCGCTCGGGTTCCGCATTGCCGAACGCGGTGCGCGGCGGCTCTTCCCTCGCTTCACGCATCCCGTGACGAAGGATTTTGAAGCGTCCTGTTTTCGCGACTGGTCGGGATCGGCCACACTATTGACGCCGCATTTGGAGGGGCTTCCCGAAGCCGAAACGCATGATCCGCAGGGGCTGTGGTGCGGGTTCACGAACACTCGCGTATGGCGTTGCGGCAACAAAGGCAATGTGGCCTCGGTGCTCATTGAGAAGCCGGCAAGGGGCGATTGGCGGGCGTTGGTGGATGGCGAGTTCGATCTCCAATATTCGGCTTTGCTTGAGAATGCGGAAGGCCGTGGGCGTCTGATTTTCTGCCAGTTGGATGTGACAGGCCGCACGGAGAACGACCCCGTGGCCGACCGGCTGGTGGTGAATCTGCTGGGCTATCTCGACCGCGTGCGGCCTGAAGCGAAGAGGAAAGTTGTGTGTGAGGACCGTGGTGTGTGCGGCAAGCTCCTTCGCGAGGTAGGCGTTGCGTCCGCTCCGCTCGGTGCCGATGTCGTGTGCGGACCGGATACGCTGTTGGTGGCCGCTCCGGGCGCTTTGGCTCCCCAGGGGCTTGCACAGATGGTTGAGTGGGGATTGAATGTGCTGTGCCTGGGTTTGAACGGCGAAGAGCTGAAGACGTGGTGTCCGGTACCGGTGGAAACGGTGAAGACCAACGCATGTTTCACGCGAGTTGAGCGTGCGCCGTTGGAACTGAATGGGCTCAGCAACGCGGATTGGGCGTGGCATGGTCGGATGAACTTCGACGCCTTGGTCGTGCCCGCGAATGAAAAAGTGTCTGCAAGCCCAGCTTTGCGTGTGATCCATTTCGGCAAGGGCTGCGTGGTATTGTGGCAGGTGCCGCCGTGGCTGATTGACGAGAAGGCTAAGCCCTATCTGCGAACCAGCAAGCGGCACGCGAACGCGATGGCGGCACGGCTGCTGGCGAATTTGGGAGCTGATTTGCATACGCCGTTGCCCGAGCGCTTCTTGTTGTCGGAAGAGGGCGAGTGGCTTAAGAGCTATTATCTGGACGTGCCCGAAGCGGGCGACGATCCGTACCGTTATTACCGTTGGTAGACCTTCCGGCTTGTCACCCCTGACCGCTTGTGGTCTAATCAATACGCGATGGAAACCAAAAAGAATTCTTATACGTTCGTGCTCACGAAGGAACAGCAGGAGGCGCTGAAGATCCTGCTCAACATGGGCAATTATAAGCGCAAAGAGGTTCCGCATACGATCATTGCTGTCGAGGCTCAGGATTGTGTCGTCAACCTCTACAAGAGCGGCAAGTGTCTTGTGCAGGGCAAGGGTGCCGAGGATTTCGTGCTGTTCTTCCTTGAACCCAACGTGCTCCAGTCTGCCACGTTGGGCTATGAGGAGATCCTGAACCCTGACCTAGTCTCGCCGCACATGGGTATCGACGAAAGCGGCAAGGGCGATTTCTTCGGGTCGCTGGTGGCCTGCGCGGTGTATGTGAATCCCGATCTCGCGCACGCCATGCAGGATATCGGAGTGAAGGACTGCAAACAGCTCACCGACAAGGCGGTCTTTTTTATCGGCAATAAGACTCGGCAGCTTCTTGGCCCCAAGCGTTTCTCGATGGTCGCTATCGGCCCGGAGGCCTACAACCGGCTCTATGCCAAGATGCGCAATGTGAATACCCTGTTGGCTTGGGCGCATGCCCGCTGCATCGAGAACCTGATGGAGAGCGTGCCTGATTGTCCACGCGCCGTGGCCGACCAGTTCGGCGCCAAGCAGGTGATCGAGCGTGCGCTGATGAAAAAGGGGCGTTCGATCAAGCTGGAGCAGCGTCACAAAGCGGAGTCGGATATCGCCGTGGCGGCGGCTTCGGTGCTCGCCCGTGAGGCGTTCCTGCGCGGCCTCGGAAAACTGGGAGAGACCTACGGCATCCAGGCCCACAAAGGTGCGTCTGAGCAGGTCAAGGCCTCCGCCATCGAACTGGTAAAAAAAGCGGGCCCCGAAATTCTGCTCAAGACCTGCAAGTGCCATTTCCGCACCGCCGACCAGGTGCTCTCGGCCTGCGGTTCCTCGCGCGCCGCACTCGGCCCCGAAGGTCAGGCGGTTTCGCGCACCAAGGAAGAAAAAAAAGGCGGGTGAGCCTACACGTTCCCACCCGCTTGCGTTCGCGATGAGGTCAACTGGCTATTGCTGTACCCATTCGCGGGTGCGGCGAATTTCCCAGCGGCCCGGCTGCCACTGCTTGCAGCGGCGTCCGTACGCGTCAAAGGTTTCGATCCAGCAGCCTTCGATCCAAGTGCGCTCTTCACGTTCTTGCCAATAGCCGCTCGGGGCGACGACAACTGGCGGAGGTGCGTATACGACCGCGGGCGCATACACGACCGGCGGCGGAGGTGCCACGATGACTGGAGGCGGCAATCTGGCGTAGGCAACCCCGAAACCCGGCGTACAAGGACCGTGTCCATAGTACCCGCCGTGTCCATGGTATCCGCCGTGGCCACCGTTGTTAAAGCCCAGCGAGAAGAAGTTGATCCCGTCGCTGAGACCTAATCCTACACTCACGTGGTCCGCTTTCGCGGGGTTCGCTAACAGCAGACCCGCCAGGGTGACCGCACCAAAAACTGTTGCCTTAACCGTGTTGTTCATGTCTCCACCTTTCTGACGTCCCCGGACGTTGATTTCAGTCCTCTTGGATACGTCGTTCAAACAGTTGCATTAAACGAGTGATTAAACATCTTATTGCCGCTCATGCGAAAAAAGGTTCTTCCAGCCCAATGCGCTTGCTCTTCTGTTTCTCCTAACCTGACCTCACAACCGAATTCTCTCACGCCAAAATGCAAAGACGCACAGTTCAGAATTCCCGTGCGTCTACGAGCGGATGCGGCAAAACGACGTGTTTGTTATTAGACTTGTCGGTTTGTCAGTCACTCATTTCCAACTCCTCCCACTTCTGCACTCTCTATTCCGTATTGCCCCATGCGTTAGTTTTTGGCTTAATACGGGCCTACACAAAGGATGTGCTGTATGGCAGAACTGATTGTCGCTCTCGATGTCTCCTCCATCGCCGAAGTCGAACAGACCGTTGACCGTCTCGGCGACGCCGTTTCCTTTTACAAGATCGGGCTGGAGCTGTTCAGCGCCGAAGGTCCGGACGTGGTCCGCGCGGTCAAAAGCCGTGGCAAGAAAGTGTTTCTCGATCTGAAGTTGCACGATATTCCGCGCACCGTGGAACGTGCGGTGACGTCCGGTGCCGCGCTGGGCGTGGACCTGATGACCATCCACGCCTCGGGGGGCAAGGCCATGATCCGCGCGGCCAAGGAGGCGGCCCTCTCCTGCGGTTTGAAGGCCCCCAAAATTCTGGCCGTAACCGTTTTGACGAGCCTCGACCAATCGGACCTCGGCGATCTCGGCGTGGGACGTGAGATGAAGGCGCAGGTGGAGGCCCTGGGTCTTCTTGCCTGCGGGAGCGGCGCGGACGGCATCGTTTGCTCACCCAAAGAGGTGGCCAACATGCGCTTTGTGCTCGGTTCGGGGGTCTTGCTGGTTACCCCGGGCGTACGTCCGGCCGGGGCTGCTGTGGGTGACCAAAAGCGCGTGGCGACCCCTGGGCAGGCGGTCAAAGACGGCTCTACGCATCTGGTGGTGGGACGCCCGATCCTCGAGGCGTCCGATCCCTGCGCCGCCGCCTGCGCGATCGCCGCCGAAATGGCCGGCGCGTAACACGACTACCTCACGAGCAGCAACCAAACAAGGATGATGCCCAGCGAGGCGAAGGTGACCGGTATGCCCGCCCGCGCGTGTTCACGGAAACTAAGCGATACGCCCAAACCTCGCGCCTGTTCAATGACGATCAGGTTGGCGATGCTGCCGATAGTGATGAGGTTCCCTGCGAAGGTGCTCGCCAAGGCCAGCACATACCAAGAGTCGGCGTTTGCGCCGTCTAGGAACCGGATGAGTAGCATGACGGCAGGCACGTTGCTCACCAGGTTGCTCAATAGCGCCCCAACAGCGGTCAGCGCGAACGGATTAGCCACGGCTACGCCATGTTGCGCCATCCAAGCCAAGAGCCGTTCGGGCGCGCCCGTGGTTTCCATTCCGGCGACCACCACGAACAGTCCGCAGAAGAGCATGATGAGGCTCCAGTCTATCAGCCCCAGCAGTTTTCTCACATCCATGCGGCGACTGCACAACAAGACCCCGCCCGCCGTCAGCGCGGTGATCTCACGCGGGATATCCGTAAAAAACAAAGCCATGACCGCCGCAGTGACGAACAAACCTTTCCACATTTGCCAAGAGGATCCTTCGGGGACAAGAAGCGGAATGTCGGCGACCGGAAGAGAATCGGTCGTGCCGGTCAGATTGTTTTGATAGAGGAACAGCAGGATTCCGTAGGCAACGACCATCGTTACGAGAGTTGGCGCGCCACACCACAGGAGAAAACTCCCGAAATGAAGTTTGCCCAGTTGACCGATTAGCATGTTCTGCGGGTTGCCGATCAGCGTGGCAGCCGAACCGATGTTACTGGCGCAGGCAAGGCCGATCAGATATGGCATGGGGTTTAGCCTTGCCCTCAGAACGGCAACCGTCAGGATGGGTGTGAATGCGAGACAGACGATGTCGTTGACCAGCACTGCCGACAAGGTGCCGCTTACGGCCATCATCAGAAAGAGAAAGGTTTTCGGATGTGCGGTCAATCCGCTCAGCGTCTGGGCCGAACGCGCATAAAAGCCGCTCAGGCGAAGCTGCGCTGAGACCAACATCAGCCCGAACAGCAAGAGTAGCGTGGGCGCGTCGATCGCGGACATGGCGGAATTGAGAGGCAAGACGCCAGCCGCCACCATCGCGATGGCGCCCAGCAGCGCGATGCCGGTGCGGTCGAGCGTTAATCCCGGCACGCCTCCGACCGCGATGCCGAAGTAGGTGACTCCAAAAATCAGCCAGCAGATCAGGGGATTAGTCATGAAGTCGTATCATACCGCATCGGCGAACCGCGCCGCAATCTCCCGGTGCGTCTGCGCTTCGGCACATGCGCCGCAGCAGGCCAGAACCCGGCACCGCACTCGGCCGATTCCCGTGTCGGTCAGTCGTCATCGAGACGGACTGTCGTCTCGGTGAGCAGAGCGCGATATTCTTTTACGAGTTTTTCGCAGACGTGACGCGTGGTGTATTGATTCAGGAACAGGTTATGGCCCGCGGTGCCGATTTTACCAGCCTTTGCGGGATCAGCCAGTAACGCGAGCGCTTCCACGGCTATTTGCTTAGGGTCACCGTCACGTACGAGGATGCCGGAGACTCGTTGTTTGATGATCGTGGCCGGTCCTCCAGACTCCGCAGCGATGACTGGGATGGCCGCGGCCATGGCCTCGCAAATGACGCGCCCGAAGGGCTCATGCAAGGCAGGGTGGACGAGCATGTCAAACGCGGGAAGGATGTCGTGAGTGGCATCACAGTCTTTTAGCCAGTGGAACGAATCAGAGAGACCGCTATTTGCCACCTGTTGCTCCAATTGAGCTTCCCATCGGGAATGCTCATGAAAGAGGTCTCTCCCAACCACCACGAAATGTGCATCCGGCCTTTTCAGGTGGATCTCCGCAGCAGCTTGGATGAAGGCATCGTGGCGTTTCCATGGGACCAGGTGGGCAATCATGCCGATGACTGGACCCTCCGGCGGCAGACCGAAATTTTGGCGTGCACGGGCTTTATCTCCGTTTACGAAACGGGCTGGATCGATGCCGTTATGGACAACGCGAATACGTCCCAAGATGCGGGGCGAAAGGATTTCGACGAGATATTCGTCAATCGCACTCGAGGCGGCGATGATGCGTGAGGCTTTTTTTGAGGCATCTCTGGCGATCAGGACCGGGAGACGGAGATCTCGCACATGCCAGATAATGGGTATGTTGGAGATCGCGTGGCGCGCGGCAAGGAAGGCAGGCAGACTGTTAGCGTGAATGATATCCGGTTTGACGGCCCGGACGATTTGCGAAACCGTGCTCGGGGCGCGCAACAGTTTTGCGGTTGTGGTGAATAATCCCCAGCCCCGTCTTCTCGCCCGCACGGGAGAAACGGGAAATACGGGAAGCCCCCCGGCGGACAGAAGGTCAAACAGTGGTCCGTACGGAACGGCCGCCGCTACTTCTGCTCCGACAGCCGGCAGCGAGAGGCACACTTCCAACATGCTATGTTGGGCCCCTCCCAGCTCGGATATCAGGTCAACCCATAAAACTTTCATAGGGATAAAGATTACCCCTTCTATAGGCAGAAGTCAATCGGGCATGAAAACGGCAAACGACAAAAGCCCCGTCATCGTCACAGAGGCTCAGTCACACCCGTCGGTCCGATGATCCGTGTCAGTGCTGACCTCGGTGACGGTGAAGGTATGCCCATTGTCCCTGTCCGGATTGTGGCCGGAGTGGGTCGGCCCGTTCGAACGAGATTTATTCCGGCGTCTGCGGCGGCGGGGCCTCGGCACGTCCTCTTCGTTGTCGCGAGGCTCATGAGTCTCCTCGTCGGCCAGCCCCGCCGCGCGTGGGGGCGACTGTATTTTTTGGACAACCTCACTCGCATAAAGCGCCTGCCATTCGTTGATCAGGGCCGTGTCACCTCCTTCTGCGGCCAACAGAATGCGCTGGAAAGCCAACGCTTCGGGGAAGGCCGGATGGAACAGGAATCGGTGACCGCGACCTTTTTTGGGGGATTCGGCAAAGCGTCTTTGGACGTCCATGAGGGCAACTGCGGTAAAAAAGGTGGACTTGGGTATGTGAAGTTGCTGCGCAATCCGGTGGAGCACCATACGGGCGACATGTTGTTTGTTGACGCGTCCGTTCTGGAACTGAGCCGCCTCTTTGCGAAGTTGCTCCAGGAACAACGGGTAGTAAAGAATGGCCGTACGCACTCCATTGGACAACTCAGAGGACTCCGGATCCGCGTCCAGCGCGGAGAGGTATTTCCAGAGCGGGGACTTCTTTCCGCCGGTCGTATCGATGAAGACACTGACTTCCGGCAAAAGGTCCTGCAGAAGCTTGAGTTCCCACATCATTCGGAAAGCGGCGCTGGAGGTGTTATAAGTGAAAAGCCGGTAGATCTCTTCACAGACTCTGGGAACCGAAGCGTTGAGGATGTCGGCATGATGCTTGAGGATGGCCTTAAGGCTGGCACGATCAATTGTGAAACCCAGCCGGGCCGCGAATTTCACAGCCCGCATCATGCGGACCGGATCCTCGCGGAAACGGATATTGGGATCTCCGATGCTGCGTAACACCTTCTTCTCAAGATCTTTGAGTCCGCCTACAAAATCGATGACTGCGAACGTTTTAATGTCATAAAATAAACCATTAACGGTGAAATCCCGACGCTTGGCATCCTCTTCGGGTGTGCCAAAGGTGTTGTCCTCTGTCTGGTAGAGACCATTTTCGCCCTCGATTGCATCGGGCTGTTTGCGGAAGGTGCTGGTCTCGATGACTTTCCGTCCGAAAACGATATGAGCGAGGCGGAACCGGCGTCCGATGAGAAAACAATTTCGAAATAGACGGCGTATATCATTCGGTCGCGCATCCGTTCCGATGTCGAAGTCTTTGGGATGTCGCCCGAGAAGGAGGTCTCGCACACTGCCGCCCACCAGGTAAGCGGTATGTCCGGTGTTGGCTAGACGGTAGAGAACTTTCAGTGCGTCCGGGTCGATGTTGGCGCGTGAGATACAATGCGCGGCCCGTTCGCGGATAATGGGAGTATCTCGTTTGAAAAAACTGATCATCGTTGGTTTCAGCTACTCACTTTCAAAGAATCGGGTGGAATTATGGCAGAAAACCGGATGTGAAACAAGACGGGATACGTAAGATGCGAGGTTCGCGCGGTTCCGCGCGGCGACCGTCTAAACGGTGTGGCTTGTGTCACGGGTATAATAGGGGGTATACTTCAAAAAAGACGGATTTTCAGTTGAAAGAATCGTATGAAAAAATGCCCTTATTGTGCGGAAGAAATTCAAGACGCTGCAATCAAATGTAAGCATTGTGGCGAGTTTCTTGACGGGCTCAGGCGCCCACCGGCGCAGTTGCCTGCGGAGAGCCCCGTGCCTTGGTATTACCGCACAACCTTTATTGTTCTCATGCTGGCCAGCGTGGGTCCGTTTGTGCTGCCGCTCATCTGGCTGCATCCGCAGATGAAGACGGTCACGAAATATCTGATTACCGCGCTGGTCATCATCCTTACAGTCGCACTGACGTTTGGCACAATGGAATCGCTCCGTGTCCTCAAAGAGTTTTACAGGATGTTGGGTAAAATGTAAGGGGCTCGGGCCATGCGATAAGACCCGTGCCCCTGCGTTTGTGGCACCCCCGAAAATTCTCGGTGAAAATTACAGTTCGCGGATGTAGATGTTCTTGAACTCGATCGGGTCGCCGTGGCATTGCAGTTCGATCTGCTCTTTCGGGAAAATAGGCATGTTGCGGTCCCAGTAGTTCTCCAGTACGGTGTTGTCCACCACGAGCACGCCGTTGAGTTTTACAGTCACCTTGTCACCGACCATCTTGATATAAAAGGTGTTCCAGTCGCCGATCAAGCGGTCGGCAATTGACAAGGCTTGGCTAGGATGCTTCTTGTTGTTATAGAGTCCGCCGGAGCCGATTTTCCATTGGTTATGGGCATCCCAGATCTGCACCTGAGGCGAACCGCGCAGGTAGAGACCGCTGTCGCCGCGCACCGTCAGCAGTCGCCAATCGACAAACATCTCGAAGTCGCCGTAATCTTTAGCGGTGGCGAGGCTATAGCCCTTGCCGTTGAAGTAGAGAGTACCGCCATCTCGCACCTGCCAGCCCGCGCGCATCTCCTCGTCGGCCTTGGCCTGTAGCTCAGCGCGTTTCTCCGGCGTGGCCTTCTGCCGCACCAACGGGTTATCAAACTTCTCCACGCGGGTCACGCCCTTCCAGTTGGTTAGGTCTTTACCGTTAAACAGCGCGGTGAAACCCTCGGGGGCCTTGTTGTCTGTCGGCCGGGACGCCTGATAGTCGGCCGGGACCTCCTTGATGCGGATGTTCCGCCAGTCCACGCGCGTGCCGTGGCCGAGCCAGCCGATGTGTCCTTTCGCGTTATGCAGTCCAGGGTGCTTTTTGCCGTCCATGGTCTCTGTGATGCCCGCGATGTCGGCGTCAACAATCACATCGCCGTTAAGGATAACGGTGATTTTTGAACCGAGAGCCCGTACTTCCTGAACGTTCCATTGTCCGACCTTCTTTTGGGAGCCCCGCTTTGCAGGAACCACGCCATAGATGGAGCCATGGTACTGATACGGTTTCAGGTTCGTGTACTGCGAGCCCGAATCGTCAAGAATTTGCAGTTCCATGGCGGCATATGCGGAATCGCCGCTGATTGGACAGCGGATGCCGAGTCCATTGTTGGAGTTCGTATAGACGAGGAACTCGAATCTCAAGATGAAGTTGTCGTACTGCTTGGCGGTATACAGGTTTCCGCCGGTTTTCGGATCACTGGATAGAATTCCATCTTTCACGATGTACCCATTCGTGGCACCTATCCAGCCCTCCAGATCTTTGCCGTCGAACAGCGAAACGAACCCCTCAGCGTCTGCCCCGGCAGCCCAAGCGCCCCCCGAGATCGCGAACGCCGCTACGGCGCCCATTAACAGATTCTTCATGTTGTTCCCTTATTGAGTGTTCAAGTGGTCAATCGTCTAACCAAAACTGTCTTTTATTAAACGCGATTCCGTTCGGAAAAGCAATGAGTGATTTTACTGGACGAAATGCACGCCGGCTGATCAATTATCGCTGAACACCTTGGTACCTATTTGGGATATACCGCACGTTCCTCGTTCTGCGGCACACCGCGCCTCTTGAGTCTGTGCTGCAAACCTACGAAGTCTTTGCCGATCCAACCTTGAAAACACTCGCGTACCTTCGATCCGATAAGACTCGGCTGCCGTTAAAGCAAGTAGACAGGTTCTGTCGGAACAAAAGTTAAAGAATTCGCTTTGCACAACGGCTGTCTCGGTTTATAAATAGTATCGCCAATGGCAAAACCTAAAAAAAAGCGAAAGTTGCCCATCGCGTCTGAACCGGCTGAAACGCAACCGGAATACAAAGGAGTACTTACGACGGAGCCTGAGAGCCTTGCGGCGGCGGTGCTTTCGTCCGAGACTGTGGCTGGGGCCGAACCTGCGACCTGTGCCTGTCCGTTTGCAGCGGCTGCGGGCGGGGAAAGGCCCTCAGCCGGCGCGCTGATTTCTGCCGAGGGGACTCCGACGGTCATTGCTCAAGGCCGCTGGCACCGTTGGCTACCGGACCTCTTCAAGGTCGCGTTGGCGTTGGCCGTGATCGTGGTGGCCGCAGCCATCTGGTATAAGCCTCCACTGATCCGCTCCGATTTTCCTTATGTCTCCTATCGGTTCAACGGCCAGCGGGCCAGCGACGCCGTGATCTACCGGCCTTTGGCTATGCCCACGCGTTACTACATCGCGATGCCCCGGCTACTGGCAGGCCGGTACGAGTGGTTCGCCGTGGACCGTCGACGCGAAGTGGTGGCGCTGACAGAGGCGCCTCGGCACCGTTTTTTCGGGAAGCACGCGGTTAAGCGGAGTGACCCGCTAGGGCTTGACCTCGAATTCCGCAAGCTTGACGGTTCCGAGTGGCAGATCCATTTTTTGGAGGACTCGATCGTTTTCTCGAATGCCCTGCTCTCGGTTCGAATGGACACGAATAGACACGAGGCCCGCTAACGATCCGTTCTGTCAGAAAGAATTCATCAGGATACCACACACGAATTGTCTCACACTGAGACGCATAGTTTGAAAACCAATACGTCTTCGTGCGGATGCGGAAAAACAACTTGTTCTTTCATGTCGGTGTTAATTTTTAAGGCACTAATTTGAGAGCGATCTGGCACAACAGGGGGGGGGCAGTCTGCGATGCGCGTTTGTGCGCACTTCTGTTATCGGCTTTGTCTGGAAGTATCTTTGCGCAATCGGGTGTCTCGGAGATCACGGTCCGAGTCCTGCCGCAGGCCGTATCGACAAATCACGCGCCGTTGCGACTGGGATTTCAGACCGGGTTATTGGAAGGGCCGGGCAACCCGTTGCGGGCAGAATGCTTTTTAGAAGAGAGCATCGGGGCTGAAGGCCTCGTATCGTTTAAGGCCACCCTTGACCCGGATACGCGGCGTAGTCGGTTCCGTGTCGCGAACGGGGATGTGCAAGTGCGAGGGGTGTCGCTGACCACACGGGTGTTGCGGCGGGGTGTGGGCCATACGGTCCGCGTGAGTTGCCGCCGCGTGCAAGGCCGCGGCACATTGCGTTTCTTGTTCACGCCGGTCGGTGGAACTTTGGAAGAGGCGATGGAGAAACGCGTGTCGGTGAAGGGCGATTTCGCCGCTGAAAAGAGATTTGCCGTGACCCCGAATAAAGACGGCGCGTACGTGTGCGCCTTTGAGATCGAGCCGGAAAGCGTCATGGAACTCAGCGCATTTTCCATGTTGCCTGATGATGCGGAAGCCGGTTGGGATCATCAGGCGTTGGAGGCGTTGCGCGCGGTCAGCCCCGGGACGCTGAGCTGGCCTGCGGTTCATGGCTTGGGCTTCTACAACTGGTATGATGGCGTGGGGCCCCGCGGAGTGCGCCGTGCGGTTTCGCCGACCGCGCGGAAGGAGGACGGGCACGATTTCGGCACGGTCGAATTCGTTGACTTCTGCCGGTTGCTCGGAGCCGAGCCTGTGCTGAGGGTGACGGCCTTTTTGCCGGGAATGAAAGATGAGGGGGTGCAGGCCCCGGCGGCGGGGAGGCAGCTTGCAGCCGACTGGGTGGCCTACTGCAATGCGACAGGTGGGCATCCGCTGGCGATCCTGCGGACACGGCATGGGCATGCGGCACCCTTAAAGGTAAAGCGCTGGGAACTGGTGACGGCGGAAGGTGGCGTGCCCGATGAGGCCGTCTGCGCTGCATATGCAGAAGCGATGCGCGCAGAGGATCCGTGCGTGGATGTGCGTGCCTCGCCTGGGGTTCTTGCAGGTGTCGAAGACCGCTATGTGGCGAAGGTGCTGCGGCGTCTGGCGGAGGGCGATGCCGCTGACCGCCGCTACTACGGTGAATGGTATGCGGCACTGGGCATGGCCTATGCTGCGGTCGAGCGGCTGCGGAGGGGCGAGGGTGGGGATCTCTGCACGGCCTATTATCCTGAACAGGTTTTGTACCGTGTGACCTACGCGAAGCACATGCTGACAGAGTCCGGCTTGTTGATGGCGCTTTTCAACCGGTATCCTGCGTACGTGCCGTTGGTGACGGAGGGCGCGCCGATGGAGACCGACAGCTCGTTCCGTGTGCAAGCAGCCTGGACCGAAGATACTTCCGCACTCGTGATTTTCGTCTACAACTCGGGGCCAGAGGCGCGCAAAGTGCTGCTCGATCTGAGAGGGCTGAAGCGCCGCTTCGGCTTCTGGATTGCGGATCAATTGGCGGCAGACATTATGGCGAGGAGGACCTCTCAAACCATTCCGGTTAATCGCATGCAGAAAGCCGGAGCCGCGATCACACAATGGGTGGTATGCGAGGCTGCGCCTTCGTCTTTCACGCGAGTGATCGTTAAAGAGTGAGCGAGACTAAAAAAAAGAACCCCGGCGCGAGCCGGGGTTCTTTTTTTTAAGCCGTGATGCGGAGCCGGATTACACCAGCCCTTGATCCAACATCGCGGTTGCAACCTTCATGAAGCCGGCAATGTTCGCTCCGGCGACATAGTTGCCCTTCTGGCCGAACTCCTCGGCACGCTCCCAGCATTGCTTGTGGATTTCCACCATGATCAGGTGTAGGCGGTTCTCAACTTCCTCGCGTGTCCAGGAATAACGCATCGAGTTCTGACTCATCTCAAGGCCTGAGGTGGCGACGCCGCCGGCGTTGGCAGCCTTGCCCGGAGCGTACATGATCTTTGCGGCCACAAACGCTTCAATGGCTTCCGGGGTGCTCGGCATGTTGGCGCCTTCGGCAACCAGCTTGCAGCCGTTCTTAAGCAGAGCGGCGGCATCTGCGCCGCTGATCTCGTTCTGCGTGGCGGACGGGAAGGCGCAGTCGCAAGGCACGCCCCAAGGCTTCTTGCCTTCCAGGTACTCGCAGCCGAACTTGTCTGCATATTCCTTGATGCGGCCGCGCTTGACGTTTTTCAGTTCCATCGCGAATGCGAGTTTCTCGGCGGTGATGCCGGCCTTGTCGTAGATCGTGCCGGCCGAGTCGGACAGGGTGACGCACTTTGCGCCGAGCTGGTTCAGCTTTTCGACCGTATACTGGGCAACGTTGCCTGATCCGGAAACCGTGCAAATCTTGCCAGCGAAATCCTCATTGCGCTTCTTGAGCATCTCTTGGGCAAAGAAAACGCAACCGTAGCCGGTCGCTTCGGGACGGATCAAAGAACCGCCCCACGTACCGCCCTTGCCGGTCAGCACTCCGGTAAACTCGTTACGCAGACGCTTGTATTCGCCGAACATGTATCCGATTTCGCGCCCGCCCACGCCGATGTCGCCAGCCGGTACGTCAGTGTCGGGGCCGATGTGGCGGAAGAGTTCGCTCATAAAGGACTGGCAGAAACGCATCACTTCACGGTCGGACTTGCCCTTGGGGTCGAAATCGGAGCCGCCTTTGCCGCCGCCCATGGGCAGGGTGGTGAGGGCGTTCTTGAAGATCTGCTCGAAGCCGAGGAACTTCAAAATGCTCTGATTCACGGACGGGTGGAAGCGCAGTCCTCCTTTGTAGGGTCCGATGGCGCTGCTGAATTCGATACGGAAGCCGCGGTTTACATGGATAACGCCTTTGTCATCTTCCCAGGGAACGCGGAAAACGATCATGCGCTCGGGCTCGACCAACCTGTCGAGGATGCGTTCTTTCTCCAGAATGGGACGGGCCGCCACGACGGGTTCGAGCGACTCTAGGACCTCTTGCACAGCCTGAAGGAATTCGGGCTCATGCGCGTTACGTTTGCGGACATTGTCGAGAACGGATTTAACGTAGTTCATTTTTGTGTCTCCTGACTTGTCCAGTGTGACGATTGTGTCACTCGAAGACTAAGTTGTAAATTGGTTACCAAGCATGGTGCGTGCCATCTTCCAATAATTGGGTTGAACCGTCTTTTTCAGAGATTTCATGCCAAGCTCAAACAAATATGTCAGTCATATTTGTTGTGTACGACGAAAATGTAGTTTCTTACCCGAGTTCCCCTGCCGGTCCGGTCCCTGCCAGTCCTCCGTTCGGTTTTTCTTTTATAATAAAAAACGCTCTTGCACAGGGCCTTCGGTTTTTGATATTGTTCACCCACTTTTCTATTTCATGGGGCGGTAGCTCAGTTGGTAGAGCATCACGTTCGCAACGTGGGGGTCAGGAGTTCGAATCTCCTTCGCTCCACCATGATAAAAGGCCGCCGAAACCGGCGGTCTTTTGCTTTTTTGTATGCAACTTTCAGTTAAAGATGCAGCGGCCTTTTTGAACGTTTCTGACGAAACGATCTACAAATGGGTCAGGCAGGAGGTTATTCCCTCCCACACAATCAACGAGCAAGTCCGCTTCAACCGGGCAGAGCTCCTGGAGTGGGCAACCTCTCGTAACATGCAGGTTTCTCCCGACCTCTTTCAGGCGGAGGAAGAGGGCAAAGCCAAGCTGCCGACACTCGCTGAAGCATTGAAGGTCGGGGGAGTGGCCTACAGGGTTGGTGGAAATGATCAGTCTTCCGTGTTGCGAGCGGTCGTAAACTTGCTGAAACTGCCGGAAACGGTTGACCGCGAATTCCTTTATCAGGTGCTTCAGGCCCGCGAATCCCTGGGCTCCACCGGCATCGGGAATGGAATTGCCATTCCGCATGTGCGTAACCCCGTGGTTTTGCACGTCTCGCAGCCAACGGTGACGCTCTGTTTTCTCCAAAACCCCATCGATTTCCACGCGGTCGACGAAAAACCGGTGAACATTCTCTTCACGCTGATTAGCCCCACGGTCAAGATTCATCTGCATCTTTTGTCGCGACTGGGGTTCATCCTGCGCAATCCGGATGTCAAAGCCGCGTTGGGGCGTCAGGCACCGGTCGACGAACTGTTGTCTCTGTTGACGGCCGCCGAAGCGGCGATCCGCGTGCCCCCGGTCGACGTAGGGGCCAAGTAGGCGGATTAAAGAAGGGCATCGCGGAAACGTATGCCCAAACACAGATTTTCTGAAAGGATTTCGCGTGTTTTTCGACCTGATCCTTTTGGCCATTGCGCTCTCTGCCTTGAGCGGCTTGCCCGGGCTTGTCCCGGGGCGGTCCTCTGTTTGGGGGGAACGTGTCGCCGCAGGTCTAATGGTGATTGCGGCTGTGGCGGGGTTGACAGGTGCCGCAAGGGGACTCTGTTGTAGCGGCACGCTGTCCTGTTTCTTTCCCTGGCCTGCGGCGGGTAATGGCCTGGTCGGTCTCGATCCGTTGAGCGCGTTCTTTCTCGTGCCTGTCTTTCTCATGGGCGGACTCGGTCCGATTTACGGTCTCGGCTACTGGCCGCAGCGCTGTCACCCAGGCAACGGGCGCAAGCTCCGCCTTTTCTGGGGGCTCATGGTGGCGGGCATGGGGCTGCTGATCATTAGTCGTCATGCGATGGCGTTTCTTTTGGGCTGGGAGTTCATGGCGCTTTCGGCCTTTTTCCTGGTCTCCACCGAGGATCACCTTTCCGAGAGCCGTCAGGCGGGCTGGGTCTATCTGATTGCCACGCATGTGGGCACGTTGACGCTCTTCGCCCTGTTTGCGCTCTGGCGGCACACCACCGGCTCATACCTGTTGCAGCCGGTCGGTCGCGACGTGTTGGGCCTGGGTCTGCTGAACCTCCTGTTCTTTATGGCGCTTCTGGGTTTCGGCCTCAAGGCCGGCGCGATGCCACTCCACTTTTGGCTGCCCGGCGCGCATGCCAACGCGCCCAGCCATGTCTCGGCCATGCTCTCGGGTGTCGTGCTCAAAACGGGTGTTTACGGCTTGGTGCGGTGGCTCTCGCTGTTGCCCGATCCGCCTGTCGCTTGGGGCACCCTGGTTCTTTTGCTTGGCACGGTCAGCGGGCTCTTGGGCGTGGTGTTCGCCATCGGCCAGCACGATCTCAAACGCCTGTTGGCCTATCACAGCGTCGAGAATATCGGCATTATCCTGATGGGACTTGGCGTCGCGCTCTTGGGCCGTTCGGTGGACCGTCCCGAATGGGTCGCGTTGGGACTCGCCGGCTGCCTGTTGCATGTCTGGAACCACAGCTTTTTCAAGTCGTTGCTCTTTTTTTGTGCGGGCGCGGTGGTTCATTCCGCGCATACGCGGCAGATCGACCGGATGGGCGGGCTTGCTAAAGCGATGCCGTGGACTGCGGCCTTTTTTCTTATTGGCGCGGTGGCCATTTGCGGGTTGCCGCCGCTGAACGGCTTCGTGAGCGAGTGGTTTGTTTATCTGGGTCTGTTGAAGGGCTCGCTCGCTCCGGGTGACAGCGGCATGGCCACCTTGATTGGGGTTCCGCTGCTGGCGATGATCGGCGCGTTGGCTGTGGCCTGTTTCGTGAAAAGCTACGGCGTCGTGTTCTTGGGCGAGCCGCGCACCTGTTCCGCAAGGTGCGCCCATGAAGTGCCGCTCGTCATGCGTCTGCCAATGGCGGCGCTTGCCGCCTGCTGCGTGCTGATCGGTGTCGCGCCCATGCTGGTCGCCCCCGTGCTCGATGCGGCCACGGCCTGTTGGCTCGCGGGGTCGGGGATGCAAGTAACACGTCTGGCCAACATCGTTCCTCTGGGCGTCCTTTGTATTATGGCCGTCTCGCTGCTCGTTTGTGTGGCGGGGTTGGCGATCCTTCTCGCACGCGGTGTCGTAGTGTCGCGGCGTGGGCTTACGTGGGACTGTGGCTACGCGCAGCCGACCAGCCGGATGCAATACACGGCTGGATCATTTGCGCAAATGATTGTGCTCTTTTTCATCCGCGTACTCCGTCCCCAAGGACGTCCGCCGCGTTTGACCCGCCTGTTCCCGCATGCGAGCCACGCCCACAGCCATGTGGACGATGCGGTATTGGACCGTATCCTTCTGCCAGCGGGTCGGCGCATCGACGGGTGGCTCGCTTGGGTCCACCACTTCCAGCGGGGGCTGACACAACATTACGTGTTTTACATCCTTCTGACGCTACTCGCGTTTCTATGTACGCTGTTTTCTTTCAAACAGTTTATCGCGCAGTGGTTTGCACGCTAGGGTTAAAAAAAGGGTTTCTGAAGCAGATGAGTGTCTTGTTAATAATGTTAACGGCTGTCGCTTTGCTGGGACTCAGTGGACTGCCGAGCTGTCTGCTGTCGCCGCGCTCCGTAGCTGGGCCGCGCGTGGCCGTGGTTCTGATGGGGGTGGGCAGCCTGTTGGGGTTGATGGGCCTCGCGCGGATCGTGTCCGGTCAGGTCGAGCCGTCGCTGAGCCTGACGTGGGGATTACCTCAGAGCCGCTTTGCGGTGGCGGTGGATCCCATTTCGGCCCTGTTCCTACTCCCCGTGTTTGTCGTGCCCTTGCTCGGCTCTGTCTATGGCTTGAGCTATTGGAAACAGTCTGAACATCCGGCCAATGGACGTCGTTTAGGCCTTTTTTATGGGCTGCTCGCCGGTGCCATGGCTCTGGTCGTAATCGCGCGGGATGGCATGCTCTTTCTGATCGCTTGGGAGGTGATGGCTCTCGCGGCCTATTTCGCGGCGACGGCGGAAGACGACAAGCCCGAGGTCCGGCGGGCCGGTTGGATCTACCTGATCGCTACGCATATGGGCACGCTCTGTCTGCTGGCCATGTTTTCCTATTGGCGCTACGTGACGGGGACGTTCTTGCTCGAGCCTGGCCAGGCCATCCCGGTGGGGGCGGCAGGCATGATCTTTGTGCTCGCACTGATCGGATTCGGTTTCAAAGCGGGCTTGATGCCGTTGCATGTCTGGTTGCCCGGAGCGCATGCCAACGCGCCCAGCCATGTGTCGGCCGTCATGTCGGGCGTGATGCTCAAAATGGGCGTATACGGAATCGTCCGCATGACAGCCCTGCTTCCTTCCGGTGCCGCCTGGTGGGGGCCCTCCCTGCTGGCTGTCGGTGCGTTCACCAGCGTGGCTGGCATCGCGTTCGCGATCGGGCAGCGCGACCTCAAGCGGATCTTGGCCTATAGCAGCATCGAGAACATAGGCATCATCGCAATGGGGCTGGGTTTGGCGCTGCTGGGCCGGTCTTTGGGACACGGCGACTGGGTGGTGTTGGGGCTGGGCGGGGCGCTGTTGCACGTATGGAACCACGGCCTGTTCAAATCGCTGCTCTTCTTGAACGCGGGCGCGATCATCCACGCAACTGAAACGCGTGAGATCGACCGCATGGGCGGACTCGCCAAACAGATGCCGCTGGTGATGGCTCTCTTTGCGGTCGGCGCGGTTGCCATTTGCGCGCTGCCGCCTTTGAACGGATTTGCCAGCGAGTGGATGATCTACGCCGGCCTGTTCCATACGCTTGGCCTCGGCGCGGAGGCGGGTGCGCCTGCGGCGGCACTGGCTGCCGTGGCGTTGGCCATGACCGGTGCTTTGGCCGTAGCGTGTTTTGTGAAGGTGTTGGGCACCGTTTTTCTCGGCGCGTCGCGTCGGGAGGGATTGGGCCACGCGCATGAGCCGCCTAAGACCATGTTGGTGCCGATGGCCATCCTCGCTTGCGGCTGTGTGGGCCTCGGCCTCTTCCCCCTGCTCGTGATGCCGTTGCTTGAATCGTCGGTGAGGGCCTGGTCTGTTCGGCCTGCACCGGTGTCCCTTGCGGCGCTTCTGCCTCTCCGCCAACTGACGGTGGCCGGGCTCGCGCTCGGGAGTATCGCCACTGGCTTGCTTCTCTTTCTGAAACGGACGCTTCGGACGCAGACCCTCCGCGAGGGGCAAACATGGGACTGCGGATATGCGCGGCCCACTGCGCGGATGCAGTACACCGGATCATCTTTGGGAAATACGCTCGTTGACCTGACCGCGTTCCTGCTGTGGCCGAAGAACTGCCGAACCTCAGCCCTGCGCGGCCTCTTTCCCCGCCCCTCAGCCTTTAAAAGCTTGGTGCCGGACGCCGTGCTTGACCGTCTGGTCTCGCCAGCCTTTAAGGCGGCCGGACAGTTCCTGCCGCGGCTGCGTGTCTTGCAGCAAGGCCAGACGTATGTGTACGTGCTGTACATCCTGATCATTATGATCGTGCTGCTCGTTTGGGGAAGCGTAGGGAGTAATTAAAGTATGATCGAAACGATTTTTCATGTGGCCATCCTGTTGCTGTTGCCACCTCTGCTGTTCGGCGTCATCACCAAAACCAAAGCGTGGTTCGGCGGTCGTGTCGGCGCGCCGCTGCTGCAGCCCTATTACGACCTTGCCAAACTCATGCGCAGAGGTTTGGTCGTGAGCACAACGACCACCTGGATCTTTCGCGCGGGCCCGGTCATTACGCTGGCGACCGTACTGCTCGCCGGGTTGCTTATCCCGATCAGCGGCTTCGACGCGCCGATCACGTTCACCGGTGATCTCATCCTCTTTGCCTACCTCTTTGGCTTGGCGCGATTCTTCACCACCTCGGCAGCGCTGGATACGGGTTCGGCCTTCGAAGGCATGGGTTCGGCGCGCGAGGTGACCTTTGCCTGCCTTTCCGAACCGGCCCTGTTTTTCGCTTTCATGGTGCTGGCGAAAATCTCAAGCTCGCTGACGCTGACCGACATGTTGCACGGTCCTGCGAGCGCTCTCTCGGCGGGTGTCGCCGCACCGCTGATTCTGATTGGGATCGGACTGTTCATCGTGCTTTTGGCGGAGACCTGCCGCATCCCGGTGGACGACCCCACCACACATCTGGAGCTGACCATGATCCACGAGGCGATGGTGCTTGACCACAGTGGCCCGCTGTTCGGCGTGATCCTGTATGCCTCCGCTGTCAAGTTGCTCGTGCTAGGCACCGTCCTTCTCAACGTGATCATTCCGTACACGTTCGGACAGCCGTGGCTGGATGGCCCGTTGTATGTTCTGGAGATTCTGGGGTTGGCGGTGGTGATCGGCATCGTGGAGTCCATCATGGCCCGTCTCCAGATGCGCCACGTGCCGTATCTGCTGGTCGGCGCGGTGCTTTTCTGCGGCTTCGGTTTTATCCTCCTTATCAGGTGATTTCATGAACAATCTGCTGAACTCGCTTCTCGTCATCGTTCTCATGCTGAACCTCTTTACGCTGGGGACAAGCCGGATACTCTCAGTGATCCGTACCGTCGCCATCCAGGGCGCGCTGCTGGGGCTGCTTCCTCTTGTGCTGCATGAGCATCTCTCGCTTACGACCATTCTGACCATCATACCGACGATTGCGCTCAAGGGTGCTGTGATCCCGGGCATGATGATTCATGCGTTGCGCGATGTGAAAATCAAACGCGAGGTGGAGCCGCTGATCGGGTTGCAACCCTCGGTCATTCTCGGCGCTTTGGGCACGGTCTTCGCGTTGCTCTTCGCCGACCAGTTGCCGCTTGCCGAGCGACATGCTGGCGCGCTGATCGTTCCCGCCGCGATCGCAACCGTGCTCACGGGCTTCATCCTGTTGATTACCCGGTTCAAGGCCTTGACTCAGGTGATGGGATATCTTGTGCTGGAGAATGGGATCTTCATCTTTGGCATGCTATTGGTGGAGGCGATGCCGTTCGTGGTTGAAATGGGCGTGCTGTTGGACCTCTTTGTCGCGATTTTTGTCATTTGTATTATTGTTAACCAGATCAATCAGGCGTTCTCATCTTTGGACACGCGCCGGTTGGTTTCGCTGAAGGAGTAGTCCATGGCGTTTATCCTCATTTTTCTTCCGCTTCTGATGGCGGCCCTTGCGGCGGCGCTTTCCTCCAACCGTCTGCGGCCCTGGCTGTTGCCGGTCACGGGGTCCGTGCATCTTGCGATGACTGTGTTTACGCTGGCGCATCCGGATCTGGCGGTCAGCGCGGCCTGGCTTGTACTCGACCCCATTGGAAAACTCATTCTGCTGGTGGTCAGCACGCTGTTCATGGCCTGCTCATTTTACGCCGTGGGGTATCTGCATAACCGCGGCGAGCGTCCCAACCGGATTTTCTGCATCTGCCTCCTGACCTTTCTCGGCCTCATGAGCTTGGTCACGTGGTCGCACCATCTCGGTTTGATGTGGGTGGCCATAGAGGGCACGACGCTCGTGACCGCGCCTCTGATCTTTTTCAACCACACGCAACGCAGTATCGAGGCCACGTGGAAGTACATGCTTGTCGGTTCCGTGGGGATCGCTCTGGCGCTGCTGGGTACCTTTTTCTTGGCCTATGCCGCCTTGCATACGGGACTTGAAACTTCTCTCCATTTGGAGGATCTCCTCGAGCACGCGACGCAGCTTTCCAAGCCATGGCTCCACGCGGCTTTCGTGCTGTTACTGGTTGGTTACGGCACGAAGATGGGCTTGGCCCCCATGCACACCTGGAAGCCGGACGCCTATGGGGAGGCGCCCGGTGTGGTCGGCGCCATGCTGGCGGGCGGCGTGACCAGTTGTGCTTTTCTCGCGCTCTTGCGCACCTATCACGTCTGCTTTGCGGCGGGGGAGGGGGCGTACGTGTCGCGACTGCTGCTTTTCATGGGGCTGCTTTCGATGGCTGTGGCTAGTCTTTTCATGGTCGGACAGCGCGATTTCAAACGGATGCTGGCCTATTCCAGCGTCGAGCATATGGGCATCCTCGTTCTCGGCCTTGGTCTGGGTTCCCCTGCGCTCTTTGGCACCCTGCTGCATGTCGTGACGAACGGTCTGACCAAAGGCGTGCTCTTCCTCTCCGCCGGTAATATCCACCGCGCCTACGGCAGCAAAAACACCGAACAGGTGTACGGCGCGATGCGCCGCCTGCCGCTCTCCGGCACGCTCTTCCTGGTGGGCTTCTTGGCCATCACGGGCTCGCCCCCCTTCGGCCCGTTCATCAGCGAGTTCTCCATCCTTAACGGAGCCTTTGACGCGGGTCGCCTCGCGATAGGCGGAATTTTCCTCTTCCTGCTGCTGGTGGTCTTTATTGGCATGGGTGCGACCGTCCTCAAAGTCGTGCAAGGTCGTGCCTCTTTCGAGGCTCGTAATACGCCGTATCGCGACACTTTCTTTACTGGCGCGCCGATCCTCGGGCTCATGCTAATGGTTCTGCTCCTCGGCATTTATGTCCCCGCCCCGCTGATGAGACTCATCAGGGAAGCGGCTCTTTTTCTGGAGGGTCAGCCATGAACGTGTCCTGTCCCGACCTCGCGATGCTGTCAAACGGCCAGGCGATCAAACGCTCGGAAATTCCGGTTTTATCAGGCGAAGCGTTTGCCCAAGCCATACTTAACGGCGTGTCGGCACGCCAGCGCGTCAGTGCGCTCTTCGGTGCTGCCTCTCCGTTTACCGGCTCGACCAGGCTTTATGTCTTGCTCGCCGATGACGAACAGAATCTGCTGTCTGCGGCCTCAACGGATGTCGAAGGAAAGGAGTTCCCGTCGCTCACGCCGCGCTGTCCTCAGGTGCATCTTTTTGAACGTGAGATCGCTGAGCAGTTCGGCCTGCGCCCAGCGGGACATCCGTGGTTCAAACCGGTACGATATTGCTGTTCATGGACCGGACGCGATGCTTGGAATCGGCTGCCCGATCAGCCGATCCTCCCTGCCGTGGGCGACTTTTACCGCGTCGATGGCGAGCAGGTTCATGAGGTCGCGGTCGGCCCTGTACATGCGGGTGTGATCGAGCCCGGCCACTTCCGTTTCCAGTGCCATGGCGAACAGGTCTTTCACTTGGAAATCGCTCTGGGTTTTCAGCATCGAGGAGTGGAGCAGGCCCTGCTCGGCGGCCCCAACGCTCGCACGATCCACTATGCTGAGACGCTCTCGGGCGACGCCACCGTCGCTCACGCCACTACTTACAGTCAGGTGGTGGAGTCGCTGGCGGAATGTCAAACAAGCGCGCGGGCGCAGGTCTTGCGCGCGGTCGCCCTCGAGCTGGAGCGTCTGGCAAACCACATCGGCGACCTGGGCGCGTTGGCTGGCGATGTCGGCTTCCTGCCCACCGCCAGTTACTGTGGACGCATCCGCGGCGATTTTCTCAACATGACTGCCCTGCTGTGTGGCAGCCGTTTCGGCCGTGGTCTGATCCGTCCGGGTGGAATCGGTTTCGATGTGGACGCCGACCGCGTTGCCGAACTCGGCCGCCGTCTCGACGCTGGCGAGAAAGATGTCACCGGTGCCATCGACCTCCTCTGGAATACCCAGTCGGCTATGGCCCGGTTCGAAGACGTTGGCCCCCTGCCGCGTAACGTCGCCGCCGAACTTGGCGTCGTCGGCCCTGCGGCCCGCGCGTCGGGGTTGGAGCGCGACATTCGTCGCGACCAGCCGTCAGGCATCTTCTGTTTTTCTCATATTCCTGTCTCAACCTGCGACACGGGCGATGTCTACTCGAGAGCCTTTACGCGCTGGCTGGATATCCAGCATTCCATCGGCTTCATCCGCGATCAGCTCCGCTCGCTGCCCTCTGGCAAGCCCCGCGTCCCGGTGAAGGCTCTTGCCCCCGACAGTTTCGCGGTCGCTCTCAATGAGGGCTGGCGCGGTGAGGTCTGCCACGTGGCACTTACCGATGCGCAAGGCCGGTTCTCCCGTTACAAGGTGGTGGACCCGTCGTTTCACAACTGGCCGGGGCTTGCGTATGTCCTGCGTAATCAGGAAATATCGGACTTCCCGATCTGCAACAAGAGCTTTAACCTGTCCTATTGCGGACACGACCTGTGATAGAGGCTGAACCGTGAACCGCTGAAACTCTCCAACCTATTTGAGGCCCCGCCATGATCAAAGTGATTCTCGCACGGCTGCAACAAAAACATCGTACCATGAAGTACCCCGACGGCGCTCCGCCGCCGTTGCCAGACCGTTTTCGCGGACGCCCCGTGATCGACACGGCGAAGTGTCCCGCAGGTTGCCGCGCCTGCGTCGATGCCTGTCCGACCGGCGCGCTTGATTCTAAAGATCCCGGTCATATCGACTTGGGCAAGTGCCTCTTCTGCACGGAGTGTGCGACCGCCTGCCCCGCGCAGGCCGTTAAACACTCCGGCAATTATCAACTTGCGGCTCGCAGTCGCCAAGACTTGATGGTAACACGCGAGAGCCCCGCCGTGGAGGTTGTCGGTGCCGCTCTCGACGCGAAGCTCAGGAAACTTTTCGGTCGCTCGTTGAAACTCCGTCAGGTCAGCGCGGGTGGCTGCAATGCCTGCGAGGCTGACACCAATGTTCTCGGCACTGTTGGTTGGGATCTGAACCGCTTCGGCATCCAGTTCGTGGCCTCGCCGCGCCACGCCGACGGCCTTTTGGTTACCGGCCCCGTGTCACAAAATATGGCGCTGGCGCTCAAAAAAACGTATGACGCCGTGTCGGATCCGCGGATCGTTATCGCGGTCGGTGCCTGCGCGATCTCGGGGGGGCCTTATATCGGCCACAAAGAGGTCAACAACGGAGCAGACTCCATTGTTCCGGTGGATCTCTATGTTCCCGGCTGTCCGCCGAACCCGCTGACCATTCTCGACGGGTTGCTTCGCCTGATCGGCCGTATTGAAGACGGCGCTCGAAAGGCCTAATGGTCCTTCATGCGAATTTTCCTCCATAATGCCCAGCGTCGATTTCGCCTCGACACCGCAGCCCTCAAGCGGTTGGCCCACTCGCTTGCCGAATGTGCGCAGGCTCGTTTGCCGGGCGAACCGCCGTGGCGGGAGATCACGGTCCACCTGCTGGACGACGCGGGCATCGCGCCGGTCAACCTCGCGATTATGGCGCACGAGGGGTCTACGGATGTCATCACACAGCGCTACGATGCCATCCCCGGAGAGCCCGACGGTCTGACCGGCGAGCTGTTCGTGAACCTCGAACGCGCTGCTTTGGCCGCGCCCCGGCGTGCTGCGTGGTCTGTGGACCGTGAACTTGCGCTCTACCTCGCGCACGGCTTCGACCACCTGACCGGCGCTGACGACAAATCTCCCGCAGAGCGTGCTCGCATGCGCCGTCGGGAGTTGGGATGGCTCAAGAGACTCCCGTTGACACCCCTGTTTCAAACAGGTAATCTTGAAAGAAACAAGTTATATTATGGAGTATGACAGATGAATGGAGCCTTGCTGTTAGGTCTCAGTTGCGTCTTGTTTCTTCTCGCCTATCATTTTTACGCACGCTTCATCGAGCGGGTTTTTGGAGTAGATCCCTCGCGCCCCACTCCCGCGCACACGATGAAGGACGGCATCGACTATGTTCCTACGCATCCGGCCATTCTCTTCGGACATCACTTCGCCAGCATCGCGGGCGCGGGTCCAATAGTCGGGCCTGTCTTGGCCGCACAGTTCGGGTGGTTTGCGGTCGTTTTGTGGGTGGTTTTCGGTTGCATTTTCATCGGCACGGTTCATGACCTTGCGGCGATGTTTCTATCTATCCGTCACCAGGGTCGCTCCATCGGCACGGTCATCGAGTCGCTCATGGGCTATTGGGGCCGAATGCTCTTCCTCTTCTTCTGCTGGTTTACACTCATTCTAGTGGTGGCCGAGTTCACGCGCATCGTGGCCGAGACGTTCGTGGAAATGCCTCCCGTTGCGACGGCTTCGCTGTTCTTCATCGCGCTGGCGGTCGGCTTTGGTAAGATGGTCTACAAAGGCGGAGTAAATATCCTGATCGCTTCGCTCATTTTCGTGCCGCTGACTTTCGCCTGCGTTTATTTTGGCACCTTGATTCCGATCGACCTGACCAATATGCTGGGTTGTGACGTCGTGAAGGCAAGGCAGCTTTGGGTTATTGTTCTGCTGGTTTACTGCTTTGCCGCCTCGGTTCTGCCCGTGTGGTTGCTGTTGCAGCCGCGTGACTACCTGAACTCCTATCTGCTCTATGCCATGATGTTGCTGGGTTTCCTCGGAATCTTTGTGGCTATGCCTACGATCCGATTAGACGCGTTCACGGGCTGGCATCCGCTCAACCCTGTCAGCGGCGCAAGCGAGCCACTCCTCCCACTCCTCTTCGTCACCGTGGCCTGCGGGGCCTGCTCCGGCTTTCACGCCCTGGTCGCCACCGGCACGACGGCCAAGCAGGTGGACAAGGAGAACCACATGCGGCCGATCGCCTACGGTGGCATGCTGATCGAGGGCGTTCTCGCCATCATTGCTTTGGTCGCCGTTGGCGTCATGACCCAGACGGAGTACGGTGCGGCCATGAAGGCGCAGGGTGCGGTTAAGGTGTTCGCCAGCGGCGTCGCCGGTTTTACAGACAAACTCGGCCTGCCTCACAACATGGGCATCGTGTTCATTTCGCTGGCGCTTGCCGCTTTCCTGATGACCACGCTCGACACCGCCACGCGTCTCGCCCGCTTCACTTGGCAAGAGCTGTTTTTGCCGCGCGAAAAACCGGGCACCGACCAGCCAGCGGCCGCCTCGAAGTCCCCGCTCCATGTCTTTTTCTCCAACCGGTATGCATCCACCCTCTTCGCGGTGCTCGCCTCCGGTTGGCTATTGTTGGGTGGCGGTTCCAAGAGCATTTGGCCCATCTTCGCCTCCTCGAATCAATTGCTTGCAGCGTTGACCCTCCTAGGGTGCAGCCTCTGGCTATTGCGCCACAAGCGCCCGGTCATCGTGACCCTGATCCCGATGTTTTTCATGATCCTGACCAGCGGTTCGGCTATCGTCACCCTCTTCTTCCGGAGTCTGAATAAATGGAACACGAATGGTTTCCAGGCCGGTGGGGTGATGACGCTCACAGCAGGCATCCTATTCCTCATGTCAGCCGCATTGATCGTCATGGGCGCTGTCAGCATCAAGAATTCGGTTAATGGCAAATAAGAGGTTCAAAAAAAATGGCGAAGGAACTGGCTTTCGTACTTATCAATCCGTATCCGATCCGCAAATCGCGGACCGGAGGAATCATAGCACGGTATCTCGTGCGCACCGACCTTAAATTGGTTGGGGCCCGCATCGTCGGAGCATCGCCCGCGCTGGCCAACGCTTTTGCCGATTACCTGGCGACCTACGATCCCTCCGACCCCGAGAAGTGTGCGCTCTTCTCTGCGTATGTGCGTCGCGCCTACACGCCCGACGAGGCCACCGGTCGCTCGCACCGCTCCATGCTCCTGCTCTTTGAGGGCGAGGATGCTGTTCGCAAAATCTTCGAGGTCACCGGATCTATCCGCCAGCGCTGGTGCACGGGGCAGACCATTCGCGACACCTATGGAGATATGGTCACCGACCCCAAGACCGGCCGTGTGGAATATTTTGAGCCCGCCGTTCTGGTCGGCGCCACCACCAAGGTTGTCGGGGAAGTCCTCTCGCTCTGGCTCAAGCATTTGCCTTTGGCTGCCGGCATCGTGCGCGGAGCGATGGACGTGCCAGGAGGCGAGGATGTGCAGGAGACGCTGGTGATGCTCAAGCCTGACAACTGGCACCAGCCTTCCCTGCGTGCGGGCAACATCATGGACCTGCTCTCCAGCTCCGGGTTACGTATCGTGGGCATCAAGAAATTCGCCATGTCCGTCGCTCAGGCCGAAGAGTTCTACGGCCCTGTGCGCGAAAGTCTCAAAAAGGTCTTCAAGCGTTTTGGGGCGGATCGCGCGGCACAGGCGCTTTCGCGCGAGTTCGGCTTCCCGGTCGACGCCGCGCCGCTCGACAGCTTGTGCGATTATCTTGCTCCGTTTTTCGCCGAACGCGAGTTCGAGAACATCGTGGAGTTTATGACCGGCCGCCGTCCCTCCAACTGCCTTCCTGAAGAACGCGTGATGCCTGGCACAGAGGAGTGTCTTGCAATCGTCTATGAAGGGGTTGACGCCGTGAACAAGATCCGCGACATCCTCGGCGCTACCGATCCTCTCAAGGCGCGTCCCGGTTCAATCCGGCGTGAGTTTGGAACCAACATCATGGTCAACGCCGCGCACGCTTCAGATTCGGCCGATAACGCGCGCCGCGAAATGCGTATCCTTGACGTTGTGCATGACCCGCATTTCGAAGATTTGATCAGGTGCTATTACCCCTGATGCGGTCTTTGCGCCCCCTCGTGTTTCAAAGCATCGGGTGTTGCACGGGCTGATCTCGCGTGCAGTTCATGTGCCCGATTGATCCGTCGACGCGCTATCCATTTTTTCGGCCGTCGTCCAGCAGGGCTGGAACCTGTCCGACGTGGTCGAGGATGTGGGTGGGTCCGAAACCGAAGCGCGCAAGGTCTTCGCGGTGCGCCACGCCGGAGAGCACGAGTACAGTCTCGATGCCTGATTCGATGCCGGAGATGATGTCCGTGTCCATGCGGTCGCCGACAATGATGGCGTTCTCGCGCGGGCAGCCGAGCAGGCCAAGGCCGGTGCGCATCATCAGCGGATTAGGCTTGCCCACGAAATAGGCTTTCACGCCGGTCGAAAGTTCAATGGGCGCCACCAGTGCGCCGCAGGCGGGGATGATACCGCCCTCGGAGGGGCCCGTGACGTCAGGATTCGTGCCGATCAGCTTCGCGCCTTTGAGCACTAGGCTCACGGCCTTTTTGATGGTCTCATACGTATACATCGGAGTTTCGCCCACCACCACGTAGTCCGGGTTCACATCGTTTGAGGAGAAGCCCGCGTCGTAGAGCGCGTTGATCAGGCCGGGCTGCCCGATGACGTAAGCGCTGCCGCCGGGCGTCTGCGAGGCGAGGAAGGCTGCTGTCGCCATCGCGCTGGTGTAGAAATGGGATTCCTCAATGTCTACGCCCATGCGGTGTAGCTTCTCGCTGAGTTCGCGCGGTGAACGTTCGCTGCTGTTGGTGAGGAAAAGGAAGGGGATTCTGGTCGTGCGCAGCCACGCGATGAAATCCTGCGTGCCCGGCAGGATCTTGCTGCCGTGGTAGATCACGCCGTCCATGTCACAAAGAATGCCGCGTTTCGCTTGGAGGGGGGGGCTGTCTTTCATAGGGTCTCCTGAAGGGCAAGGTGTTTGACAAGGGCGAGGCAAAGCGACGACGAGTTTGCGGCGGCACGCGTGAGAAAGGTCTGAAAGTCGAGGGCGTTGTCACCTTTACAGGGCATGTCGCTGAGCGCGCGCAAGATCAGAAACGGCACGCCGAAACGGGTGCAGGCATGGGCGACTGCGCCGCCCTCCATATCGACGCACTGAACGACGTTGTCGAAATGGTGCCGGATCGCTTCGATCTGCTCAGGCTTGTAGATGAATGTATCCGATGAGCCGAGTAGCCCGTGGTGACAGGCCTGAGGTACGGCGTGTTCAGCGAGGATAGTCTGGAAGCGCATGAGTAACACGGGCGAGGCTCGGAAGCGCGGCTCGCTCCCCATCATCTGGCCGTATTCGAAGCCAAGCGGGGTAATGTCCACATCCGTATAAACGACCTCTTCCGGCACCACGAGGTCGAGGATCTGCTGCTGGGGCTGCAGGCCGCCCGCGCAGCCGGTGTTGATGACGCAGCCGAGATCGAAATCGGAGAGCAGTAGGGCGAGGGTGCAGGCTGCATTGACTTTGCCGACCCCTGACTGTGCGATGACCAAATCTTGGGTGCCGTGACGGGCCTTGAAAAACGGAGTGTTGAAGTGGATATGGGCATCGTGTTCCGGGAAAACCGCCAAAAGCGAATCCAGTTCTTCCTTCATGGCGGCCACGAGGGCGATCGGTTTTTTCATGGTGGCAAGAGCCTTACAGGCCGAACAAGGCCAATTAAAACAAGCTGTTTTCTCGCATCATCGCGAAGGCGCTCAGGTGTTCTGACTTCGCGTTTTTTCTTCGTGGCGAGAGAGAATCAGGCTTTGGTTTCGTGCTAGTTTCGTATGATTCAGGCCTCATGTCAATCTCCCCTTGAAAACGTTTCCGCTACAGGATAAACTGTCTGTCATATGGAAATGAACAAACGGAAAATATTATTGGTCGATGACGATCCGAGCTTGCTCGAAACGTTGGGTGATTTCCTGACGTTCGAAGGCTATGAGGTTCTGTGCGCGACGAGCGGAGAGGATGCGCTGATCAAGATGCGTCCGTTCCAACCCGATCTCATCATTCTCGACATGGGCATGCCCGGAATGGGCGGCACCGGTTTTCTGGACCGTATCACCAATCCGGACGGTCGAACGCTTTACCCTGTGCTGGTGCTCACTGCACGAGCCTCCATGGCAGAATTTTTTGCAAATAAACAGATTGCCGCGTTTATAGCGAAGCCCTGTGATCCTCCGGACCTTCTGATGGAGGTGGGGCGCGTCCTCTTCATGTCGGCGAATGAGGGGTCCCATGTGACCTCGCCAAAAATGGCACGCCGGCTGGTGATTGCTGAAAGCGACTCGGTATTGCGGCAGGCGCTGGAGGTGGAGTTTGCGCAGGCCGGGTTTGAGGTCGTGGCGGTAGCCACGGGCCCCGAGGCTCTGGAGGCGAGCGTTACCTTTAAGCCGGATGCGGTTGTCATGCGCTTGGAATTGGAGGGCATGAGTGCGGACGAGGTTGTGGGCATGCTGAAGCGGCTTCCGAACACGCGGGGCGTCAAAGCGGTGGTATACGGCATGGACTTGCCGGAGGCTCAGTTGGAACATGTGGCCAACCTCGACATTCCGCAGAACCGCATGCTGAAGGACCTGACGGTTAACACGATTATCGACCGCACCATGGCTGTGACCGGCGCTTAAGAACTGAGGTGCGCGCGATGTCCTAAGGGAGGAGTCTCGATGCGTTGTCCCAAATGCGGCCACCTGGACGATAAGGTCTTGGATAGTCGGGCGGCACGCGAAGGTGCGTCGATCCGAAGGCGTCGCCAATGTTTGGCGTGTGAACACCGCTTCACGACTTATGAAGAGATCGTGAAAGACGAGCTTCGGGTAATCAAGCGGGACGGTCGGCGAGAGGAGTTTAGCCGCTTGAAACTGGAGCGGGGACTGATGCGCGCTTGCGAGAAGCGGCCTGTCAGCGCAGATCAGATCCACGATCTGGTCGACCAGGTCATCGAGAGTTTCGAAGGCGATAGCGAGGTCACTTCAGAGCAAATCGGCCAAGCGGTAATGACCCGCTTGCATCGCCTCGACGATGTGGCCTATATCCGATTCGCCTCGGTATATCGTCGTTTCGCGGATGTAAACCAGTTTCTCAAGGCGGTTAAGGACATGGTTGAGAAGTGAGTCATGTACAAGCTCACCGTTTACATTCCCGAAACGCATGTGGAGTCTGTGAAAGACGCCTTGTTCACGGCGGGTGCTGGCCGCTACGCTGTCTATGACCGCTGTTGCTGGCAGGTGCGGGGGCAAGGCCAATTCCGTCCGCTGACGGGTAGCAATCCCTTTGTCGGGCAGGTCGGCGTCGTGGAGCGAGTGTCTGAATGGCGCGTCGAAATGGTCTGTGCGGATGCCGCCGTGACCGCCGTCACTGACGCACTCCGCGCCGCACATCCCTACGAAGAGCCCGCGTTTGACTTTGTCCGGATCGAACTCGATTTGTGACGAGGGTGCCCGCATTTGCATGAGGAACCCCATGTAACATGCGGCAGACGCCAAGGCGTACTCCTCATAAGTTCTCCCCTTTAGGCGTCTGGATATGGGATTGCGGTTTTTTCCGATGCCTGATAAATTAAAGAAGAGTTGATTGGGGGATGAGTCAGAAAAGGTAAAACTGAGGGGGCGAATATGAAATCGGCACGGATCCTTGCACGTATTCTCTTTGCGGCTTCTGTTACAGCCGCAAGCGCGGCAGAAACCAATGCAGCGTTCCGCGCGGGAGCTGCGAAAGGCAACATCACGCCGGATCTGGGAGACGCTGTCATCGGCGGCTTCCATCCGTTCCCGGCCACGCATGTGCATGATGATTTGTGGGCCAAGTGCCTGGTCTTGGACAACGGCAAGACGCGCGTGGCATTTGTGGTGTGCGACGTGTTGGGCCTCGCGCGTGGCGTAAGCGATGAGGCGCGGAGGCTTGTGCAGGAAGAAACGGGATTGCCCGCGAGTCATGTGCTTGTTTCTGCAACGCACACCCATTCGGCGATCAGCGCGTTGGGCGGTCGCTACAATCTCAAGTCCGAATTGGACAGCTATCAGAAATTCATGGTGCGCCGCATCGCCGACACGGTGCGGTGCGCGATCAACAACCTCGAGCCCGCCCGTATCGGCTGGGCGACCGCCTCCGAACCGCGCCATGTCTTCTGCCGCCGTTGGTTCCTGAAGCCTGGCACGATGCCGGTTAATCCCTTCGGCAGCACGAATGATCGAGTGAAGATGAACCCTGCACGAGCCAGTGCGGACTTGGACAAGCCCGCCGGTCCGACCGATCCACAGATCTGTCTGATCGCCGTCCAGTCTCTCGAGTGCCGTCCTCTCGGCCTCCTGTCGAACTACTCTCTGCATTACGTCGGCGGCGTGCGCGGTGCGGACATCTCCGCAGATTACTACGGGATGTTCAGCGACCGTCTCCAGCAACTGTTGGGCGCCGACCGCCAAGAGCCTCCGTTTGTGGCGATGATGAGCAACGGGACGAGCGGAAACATCAATAACATCGACTTCTCCAAGCCCGGCGAGAAGCTTCCGCCTTATGCTCGGATGCGTGAAGTCGCCAACGATGTGGCGCAAGCCGTCCATGCCGCGTATCAGACCATTAAGTGGCATGACAGCGTGCCGCTCGGCGCTGCGTTTGAGGAAATCGACCTGCAGTTCCGTCGGCCGACGCCGGAGCAACTGGAGCGGGCAAAGGGAGTGCTAGCCAAACTTGCGCCCGATGCAAAACCGAAATCGTTGGAGGAGATCTACGCCGCCCGGACCATGGATGTGAATGCGTCACCGGAGCGCTGGAACTTTCCGCTGCAGGCTTTTCGCATCGGAGAGGTTGGCATCGCGACCTTCCCGAACGAGGTGTTCAGCGAGATCGGACTGGAAATGAAAGAGCGAAGCCCATTTAAGCCGACTTTTGTTGTCTCGTTGGCGCACGCCTACTACGGCTATCTGCCGACCGTTGAGCAGCACAAGCTGGGCGGGTACGAGACTTGGCTAGGCACCAGCCGGCTCGAGATTGAAGCCGCGCCGAAAATGATCGACGCGCTGTTGCGGCTATTGAAGCGGTTGAGCGTATCCGAATCGTAATAAAGGCAAGGAGAGTGGATGAGTGCTCAAAAGCAGGGGCGAAAATTTACACGCCGCGGATTCCTGATGGCGGCCGGGAGCATGATAACAGGTTGCTGTGCGGGAAGAGGATCTGCAAAAGGTAAGAAGGGTCAGCGGGTCTCCTTTGGACTTGTCACGGATTTACACTTTGCAGACCTGGACCCCAACGCCAATCGACATTATCGCGAATCGACTGAGAAGTTGTCCGAGTGTGTGGCAGACCTGAACAGCCGGGGCGTCGATTTTCTGATTGAGTTGGGCGACTTCAAAGATCAGGGAAGAACGCCCGGTGAAACGCTTCGTAATCTACAGACCATCGAAACGGTTTTCAGGCAATTCAAGGGTGCGCGTTATCATGTGCTGGGGAATCACGATATGGATCGCATATCGAAAGCCCATGTCCTCGCGAACATTGAGAATACGGGCATCCCTCGCGAATGCTCCTATTATTCTTTCGACGTGAAGGGCATGCATTTCGTCGTGCTGGATGCGACGTTCCGGCCGGATGGAACGCCTTATGATTCAGGGAACTTTAAGTGGACCGAGGCGTTTGTGCCTCCGGAGGAGTTGTCGTGGCTGGAGCGCGACTTGAAGAAATCGCGGTTGCCGACCATTGTCTTTATCCACCAGCTTCTCGATTCCGACCAAGACGTCTACTTTGTAAGGAATGCGGCTGAAGTGCGTCGCGTGCTCGAGCAGAGTAGGCGCGTCCGTGCCGTTTTTCAGGGTCATTACCACGAAGGCAGGTATACGTGCGTTAAAGGGATACACTACTACACTCTGAAAGCGATGGTTGTCGGTTCGCAAAAAAATCATAATGCCTATGCCGTCGTCGATGTGTCTGCGGACGGTAGCCTGAAGGTGACGGGTGTAAAACGTGCGGAGTCCCGCACGCTCGTCGCAGAGTGACCCGGCCGTCATTTCCATGAAAACGCTCTGTTGGTTTTAGATGTCTATGTGTGCGAATGTGATGCGCTTGCCGTTACTTGTGTTTATTCCGCTTTTGCGCCTGTATGCCGATCTGTTGCCGCTTGCCGGTGAGGCCGAACTGAAGCCTTGGAGTAAGAAGGTCAACACGTCCTTGTCGAGAAACAAAGGCGGATCGCTCACGATGGAAGTGCGCACCGGCGATTTCAACTTCGGCTGGGCTCAGTGTCCGTTGCCGGCCGACGCGGTACCTGTGCAGGCTGCGGGTGTGTATGGGCGGTTCCGAGCCGCGCCGGGAACCCAAGCGCAGCTGGGTCTCATGCTGATCTTGCTTAACGGCAAGGAGGCGGTCTATTTTTCATGCAGCCAAGGTCCTCTTGCCGATAGTCGCGGCGAGTGGCTCGAATTCTATGCGCCCTTGTCGGATTTCCGGCCTGAGCGCAATGTTCAGAAACGGACTCTGACGGCCTCCGATATCCGCCAAGGAGACCGTCTCCAGCTCAATCTGAACAACGTGGGCGGTCCCCGGGCTGTAACCGAATTTGACCGCCTGCGCTTTCTGGATAAGAGTGAGGCTGATACGATCGGGCGTGCCCTTCGACGCGCGAGACTTGCTCGTTCGCTTTTGCCTGAAGCCCGTTGCATTGGCGCGCCGCATCCGCGTCTCCTCATGAATCCCGCGCGGCTGCAGCGTGTCCGCGCCAAAGCTACAGCCGGGGGTGATGCGAAAGCGGTTTATGATGCGCTAATGAAGACCTATGCGGAAGGGTACCTGCGGACTTTCAACGCGGAGAACCCCTTCGAGAAAGTACTGAACTTCGAACCGACGTGCGAGGTTAATAGCCATCAGCGCAGCGCCCAGTTGGAAGGGCGTCTCACGCCTGCCGTCACCCCCATCGAGATTTTGGCCGCAGCCTATCAAATAACCGGTGACGTCCGTTTCGGCCAGCATGCAGCGAAAGCTCTGGTGAAAGCTGCCGGCGCGCTCGAAGCCGACAGTGCAGTGCTCAACAGCGGCTTCTACTATACCCGCACCTTCTACGTGCGCGCGCTGGCCTTCGGGTACGATTGGTTGTGGCCGTTGCTTTCGCCGGAAGAACGCCGTGAGGTGAAGACCACGCTGTTAGGGTTCGTGCTTCAGATCCATTCCGACAGTGGGACGGCAAGCTGGGGTCGCCGCCCGCTCCACCGCGTGTGGAACTGGGACCCCGGATTAGTGAGCTGTGCGGGGTTGGGCATGTTGGCGCTGGAGGGTGAAACGACCGCTGCGGAAAAAGCGATCCTCTTCGATCTGCGCCGCCACCTGCGCGACTATCTCACGCTTGGCATCGACAGCGACGGAGCAGGACATGAAGGTCCGGGCTACATCGCCTATGGGATTGGTGCGGGCCCTGAGTTCGCCGAATGTTTGCGTGAACAGGGTCGCGGCGATCTCTTCACCGAGACAAACTGGCAGCTTATTCCGACTTGGCTTGTGGCCGAGACTCTGCCTGACCGCGTGCGCTGGAACAACCTCTCCGACTGCGGTCACGGACAGAGCGCCGCGTCTGTTTACAGCTACACCTGCGGACGCCTGGCTGAGTTGGCGCGCATTTCGGAATCAGTGCCAGGCGAACGGCTGCCGGCACCTGAAAATTTGCTGGCGGCCAAGGATTTCCTGTGGCAGTTTGCCGAAACGCCTGGGCCTCGTCGTCTCAGCTATTCTGCGCTGGCTTCTCTGATGGGCTGGTTCTGGGAAGGCGGTCCCAGTCGGCGGATCGCCTCGTCCAGCGCACCGGTCCTGTTGGCTAACTTGCTCTTCTATGAGCCGTGCTCCGTGGTTCAAGCCCCGGCAGCGTTCTTGCCCGATGCCCTTCATTTTCGGGGCCGCGGTCTTGCTGTTTCGCGCACGGGATACAGCTCGAATGACCTGCATTTCGCAGTCGAGGCCGGACCGCACGCGGCGGGCCACGATCAGGCGGATAAAGGTTCCTTCACCCTTTATGGCTACGGGGCGGACCTCGCCATCGATAGCGGCTACGGCAACGATGGCTTTGCGTTGAAAAGCGGCAGCAGCTATGCCCACAACATGGTGCTCATCAACGGGCAGGGCCAGCCGATGAATTGGCACAACCAGAGTAGTGGACATGTCAGCGGATACCGCCACGGCGAGTTGCTCGACTGGGTGCGAGTGGATGCCCGCGAGGCATGGAACACCCGCTACGACGCTGACTGGCTGCCGCAGCCGGTGACTGAGTCGGTGGATAAGGCGGTAAGACAGTTCCTGTTTGTTCGGGGTTGCGGCAAAACCCCTCCCTATCTTGTGGTCATGGATGATATCCGTAAGGACGGAACGCCCGTAGAATACACCTGGCTGTGGCATATCCCGGGAGGGATGCGTTTCCATACGGGAGAGGGGGTCTGGCGCTCATCCTCCATGTGTCTTTCCGGCACCATGCTAACCACCGCGCCGGGCCGGCCACAGGGCGGCGCGCGCTTCACCTTCACGGCTCCGGCTGGGGGGCGTTACGTCCTCGCGGGCTTGACCCGTGCGGGTGGGGAGGATATCGGCAAGTCCGACAGCTTTCTGGTCAGCGTCAACGGGGGTAAGCGGGCGATATGGAATTTGCAGTGTGGGAAGAATTTTGGTTGGGAGCCCTTGCTTACGGCTGAGACTGGCCCGACATATCTCCTTACGCTGAAGACTGGAGAAACCGTTCAAGTCGATCTGGCCGCGAGGGAAGCCCAGTCGCAACTTTGTAAACTGGCGTTGGTTCCAGAAGACACATCGCTTGTTATCGCGCCGGATGAGCAGCCTGTCGGCGGCATTACGCGCACGGCAGACGAGGCGGTGCTGCTGGATCCGCCGCTGTTGAAGATGCCCATTGCGGCGCTGGCGAAGAGTGCTGCGCGGCTCACAGTCTTCCCCGTCACCACCGATGCGAGGCGGGTGACTAATCATTGGTATGCGACCTCGTGTGAAGGCATGCACCCGTGTTTGGAGCACACGGTTAAAGCGGTCGAACCGCGCTTTCTGATGGTGCTCGTTCCCGGTACGGACTTGACCCCTCTGCCGCAGGTGCATCGTTTGAAAATGACGGAAGGCGTCGGTGCCGAAGTGGTGTGGGACAATGTCACGGACCGATTCGTGTTTGGCGCAGGGCTATCTTTGAAAGCGGAGGGCCTTGAAACGGACGGTCATGCCGCGTTTGTCCGCAGCGAGGGCGGCAAGGTCTCGGACTGGGCTCTGCTGGACGGCACACACCTGACGGTGGACGGAATGGCGTGCGTCAATAAATCCGGCCGGCATGTGGCGACGGATTCATCGCGTCCACCCCCCCGCTAACCGCCGGAATGACAGTCAAGCGAACAAAGACCGCACAAAACGGCCGTTGCGTTGTGCGTCGGCGATACTGTCCTTCGAGGGGCTGGAGGTTTCAAGCACGATCCATCCTTGATAGCGAATGTCTTTCATCGCTGCGGACACCGCCTCGAAGTAGGGCTTGTCTTCATCAAGATAGTGTGCCCCGTTCTTGTAGTGAATTTGCGCGATGCGGTCTTTCAAGAGCCTGATTTCGGCGGGCGAGTCGTATTTCTGGGTCTTACCGGTATTGAAAACGTCATAATAGAGGCGCACGGAATCGTTGCCGACCTCCTCCAGCAGCCGGAGGTTCTGTTCCGCGCTCAGCATGTTCTCAACCGCGAGCGTTACGCCCGCCTCTTGTGCGTAAGGTGTTGCGGCCTTGATGCGTTGGACGGCGGCTTTGAATTCGGCCTCTTTGAGCTTTCGCTCCGACAGCAAGTCGCCTTTACCAAAGAAAGCGACAAGAATGTTTTTCGCGCCCAAATCTTTTGCGGCCTCGATGCACTGAGTCAGCCACGTCGGCGCACGCGGATCGGTCGCAAGCGGAAAATCGTTCAGTAGCCCCATCATGATCGAGCAAACCGGAAGTCCGGTTGTCTGTATCTGTGACTTATACTTCGCGCGTGTTTCGGCCTTGAAGATCTCCAGTTCGTCCGCTTCGTTGCCGGCCCGGACTTCGATGCCATCGAGGCCGGCTTGCTTAGCCGCTTCAAGGCCGACGACGCACGCGCCGACTTTGATTTTCGCTTGTGCGGCTGAGGCGACGCTTGGCAATAGCGTGGCGGTCGCGAATAGTTCGGAGGCCTGCCGGACAAAGGCCCTGCGTGTCAGTTTCATCTGTTTCTCCTGAATCAGGGTTCCACAAGCAACACGTCCATCTGTTTGCGGGTGCCGTTCATCTTGACACCCTTGATGGCGACGATGATCGTCTCGCCCGCTTGAAAGCGGCGGTAAAAATCGGCGACAAGTGTGGCGGGCGCGATGACTCCGAATCCGCCGACATTGGGCGGTAGGGCGACAAGAACCCCGTGTAAAGGGGAGACCGCTTTGATTTCTCCCGTTATTCTTCGGTTTTCTCGAGGCGGAATGACTAGCGACCGGCGCACGCCCGGTTCGAACACCAGCGGCTCTGTGACAGGATCTTCAGCCCATATTTCATCAAGCGACGGTTCCGCGACCTTCCCCCGTG
>JAEAMG010000244.1_pt1 | contig 79216 bp, 71 predicted proteins | sample 8958741 | NCBI WGS metagenome assembly JAEAMG01 (sample SAMN16933256, study PRJNA681125) | bioreactor sludge metagenome | isolation source: anaerobic bioreactor treating anionic surfactant - SDBS | place: India: Bengaluru | collected 2019-02-28 | reverse complement strand
GAACATAATTTATTAACAATCAATATGTTAATAATTATTAAGGATCAACTAAATAACTCCATAGCGCATATTTGTATGTTTCTTTTCAACCAGAAAGTAGTATAGTTTTCAATTAATATATACAAAAGATAAAAATGTGATCTTTGATTGGTGGATTTCATTGAGTAGACCAATAACTTGGAATCCCAATGGAATTACGGCTTGTAAAAGATCCAGAGAAAATATTTTGAAAAATATGTTATCGGCGATATCCTACCGCTTGCCAAAAAATTCGACACCAACTACGACAATCCTTCAACGATTTTGATTTCTTCTTCAGTCAGGCCATATAAATTATATACCATCCGGTCTATTTCTTTATCAGTCTTTTCAATGGCGTTTTTAATTTCTATTGCTTTTGTGGCTTCCTGTAAAAAATAGGCTTCCCATTCGGCTTCCTGTTTTAGGGTCATCTTTATTTCTTTCTTTTTTAGTTCTTGAATAAACTCAGTAAAGGTCAGATGATACCACGCTTGTAATTTTGCTGTTAGTTTATCCATTTGGAACCTGCGCAGTATGGATCTTTGGAAAGAGTCCGAAAAATCATATAATTGATTTTGCAATGAAATCATCATATTAGCCTTTTGAGCAAAGGGTAATTGCTCCAACTGAGAAATCATTTTAATTGGAAATTCCTTGCAATCTTTTATTAATATTTTCTGAAATCGATCTTTATATTCTTCAAGAAACTTTTTCCTATGATAAAATGAAATTAAATTGCTGTTGATTATGAGAAGTAAATATTCTGTTAGATATGGTTCTTTTGCAATAAGATTAAAAGCGTTTTGAGTGTTATAAAGTTCTTCTGTCGTAAGTGAAGCCCAGATTCTTTTATCTGTCCAGTCAATAATCTGTTTGACTAGTATTCTTTTATCTTTAAAAAACTTTTCTTCTCTGGACGCACCCAGCCAATCACCATAAGAAATCCATTCAATACCATTCCAATTAATATAATATCTTTTTACATCATTGCCAGCTAAAAGTTTTTTATAGGTTTCATCCTTTTTATGATCTGAATGGAATACTCTACTATTAATCTGCTCAGGTGAATGTCCTTTATATTTATCATATGGTGTCAGTCCTAAGCTAAAGTAGGCGCAGCTCTCCAGTTTTACTGAATCAGTTTCAATTTTTTTTATTATATTATCAATTCTATCATTGACATTTATCCTGAAAAGATAATTTTCATCATTAAGCCAGACTGCTTGATCAATATATTGAAGTTCATCACATTCATAGGAGGTAATATCATTAATCCTATCAAAGCCTTTATATATTATAATTTCAATAGGTAATGTGATCTTCGGATTGATTGTTAATGTGATAATTATTGTATCTACTTTAACTTCTCCACTAGTTCCACCAAAAGATTCATTAGGAAGTCGTACAATCCCATTTATTTGCGATTTTCGAAGCAGTTCATTTCTTAACAGTTTATATGAATCTTGTGTTAACAAGGACGAGGGTACAATAAAAGAAAATCTGCCTTGCTTTCGTAAAAAATTACATGCTCGTTCAATGAAAATTGAAAACAAGTTGATTCTATTATTAGCAGTATAATAAGTTTTAGTAAGATAAGCAACTTTTTCCTTTGGCAGAGCTTTTATATCAACATATGGCGGATTACCAATGACAACATCAAATCCTCCATTAGCGAATATTTCAGGAAACTCATCTTGCCATATAAATGCCTTAGTACCCGCCACTGCAGGATCATCAATTAATGAATTCCCACATTTTATGTTCTTGGACAGATCTTTTAGTTTTCTACCCTTGGCTGCGGTTCGTAACCATAAAGATAATTTGGCAATCTCAACTGATTCATCATTTAGATCAACGCCATATATATTCTTTTCAAGGATATCGTTGGTAATATCCGGAAACACCAAATCGCCACCTAACAGCTGTGTCCTGAGCTCATCTATTTTTTTATGTTCCCGAATTAAAAACTCCAATGCTTGATTAAGAAATGCACCAGAACCACATGCTGGATCAAGAATAGTGATCGAAAGAAGCCAGTTTCTGTATGCGGTTAATTTATTATCAAGCATCTTTATCATCTGGATCTTCCTATTGATACGCCCCTTGGCATAATCTTCATCAACAATGTCAAGCTCATCTCGTTTTTCCCTGCAGAGCCTGCCAATGGTGTTTTCTACGATATATTTCGTGATATATTTTGGCGTGTAATATATTCCTTCTTTCTTACGCTTTGTTTTTCTGCTATCTATTTTTTCACCGAGTATTTCAGCCTGAACATTTTCAATTTCATTCAATGAGTGTTCAAAAATGTGCCCAAGAATATTTACATCAACTTCCGTGTCAAAATCGTATTGGCTTAATCTTCGGGTACGTTCAAAAAGTATATCGTCATCTATTTCAACACTATCCAGAACATCATCAGGAGTAAACAATCCTCCATTATATGGGTATATATCATATTTCTTTCCCTTATGGCCGGTATTGATATAGCCGAAGTATTTTTTAGACCGCTCATACAACGGGAAATATTCATCGAGTTCATCCTTTAATGTACGCCATTGTTGTATAATCTCACTGATGGAATTTGGAGGTAACAACAGCCTGTCTTCAGCGAATAAAATGAACAGGAAACGATCAATCAGCTTTTGGGTTTTCTTGAATAAGATCAGCTTATCGATATCTGGATTATTTGAAACAAGATTTTGAAAAACTGCTTCCCGAAATTTTGCATAGTCTTCATATAGCTTTTTTGTAATGTCTTCCTCTTGGAGTAAAGATGAATTTTGGATTTTTAATGGTAGATCCGTTAACAGATTGTCTTTGGCTATGCATAACCATAGCAGGTCGAAGTCTGCTATCGTCAAATTAAACAGATCAAATTCAATATATTCAACGGCATTATGTATATAAAACCTGAGCTTTTCAAAATTTGAAGTAATGACATAAATACAATGGGGGTGGTGGCTCTTATAATTAAACGCCTGCGCTTCAACAGATCCAAGATCGGTTGTAGCAGTTGATTTCAATTCGATAACAGCAATGGCTTCATTTCCTTTTAAAATAGCACCATCTGTTTTTTTGCTATCCGAAATGTTCTTTAGCTCAGTTGTTAAATTAAAGTCTGGCTGGGGATTTAATGTATAGCCTAAAATATTAACAAATAGTTCACGCAGAAACCCCTCCTGGAATTGTTCCTCTTTAGCGATCCTAATATTTTCCTGTATGGCGGGTACACCAAAAAAGGCCTGAAAATCAATATATTTTTTGTTGATTAGCTCCCGATCTAGCTCGTTGAGATATTTCTTCTCAACTGATTTTTGAAATAAGGCCATATATAAATTCGATTGTGTTCTGCGGAATTGAAATATTCATATCTGCAAAATACAACTTTTATTAATTCTTGCGGAATAGAATAGACGAAACTTTTACAGGAGCTTGAAATGTGGTTTCAACGGGAAGAATTCCGGAAGAAGTTGAAGGAAATTAGCAAAGAGACAAAAGATATTTCCACAACTTATGTCGATTAAGTTATATCCTAATCAATCTACAACAGGTGTTAATAAATTTTCCAATTTTGAGATATATGATTCCGAATCATTCTTAATTATTGTCCATTCAAATTCTTCAATAGGTTCAAAGGATTTTTTATAAACAATGTTAACAATTGCAGAACCGCCAATTTCATCCAATTCAGTATACCTTTCCAACTTGGGGGAAATTTGCACGGGTGAGAAGGAATAGAAAATAGAACCAAAGCGTTTTTTAAGTTCGTCAATCTCACTTCTTAGTATTTTCTTTTGGGGATTTGAAAATCTAATAACAATTTCATAGGTATTGAGATTATTGTGACCGAAGGTCGATCCAGAAGTGATGGTCTTTTCCATAATGTAGATTTATAAATTACCTAATACAAAGTTATGAATAACTGATGACCTTCACTTTTTAGGTCGAGTTTTTCTCCATAAACTCCATCCTGATCAAAATCTTTGTTGTTTCTCTTATTCGTTGATTTTCTGTTTTAGTTTTTCAAATCAATTGAAGAGAATTAATAAGGAACAAAAAAGGTACGCCACCCCCACCGCCAGACAGACATTAAATGAATGGCGGGAAATAATTCAATCAAAATCCGCCTTTTGTATTACTTTTTTCATTTCCGTTGATATTTATGGTCATGGAAAAAGAAAAACATACCCGGCATCTACGCATCCGGTTGACAGAATCTCAATTTAAGAGATTGATCAATAGAGTAATTGAAGAAGAAAAAACGAAGTCTCAACTTATACGAGAAATCATAAAGAAACATTTAGAGGAGAAAAATTATGGCACATAAAAAGAAACAAGGATATGATGTAACAACTGAGATAACGGATGGGGATGGTATCGTTACAATTGATGTAGATAACAAATATGCAAAATTTGTCTCCTATTATCTCTCAAGAACAGGTATGATGGTTGATCCAAAGGAATTAAAAGCTGTAAATAAAGATCTGGCGTCTTTCCTTTGGTTTATCTCAGCCAATGCAAAAATCTACGATGATTATCTTCAATTACATTCTAGCGGGGATTAATAAAACTTGGTTTCACGGTGGAGGAAGTAATTCGTTTGAGATCATCCAACTTATACTTCTGGCTTTAGTATAAGTTCCTGTTTTTCTGCATTATCAGATTTTCAACGCTTTACGAACAACCCCCAAAATTTTTTCATTTTTAACTTATATTTTCATTAAAAAATGCAGCAAAATCAAAGTTTTCGCCGTAGCATTGCCGCCCTTTCTTAAAAACCATATCCAATGTCATTACTCGGTCAAAGAACGACAACCACTGCTATGTACTGGGAAGATTTCCGCTCCCTTATTTCAAAACTTGAACGGGATGGCGAATACAAATTTTGCCTCCTCATCACCATTGGCGTATTCACAGGGCTCCGGATTGGTGATCTGTTACAGCTCAGGTATAATCAGTTCGAAAATACGGACATCCTGACCATACAGGAGAAGAAGACCAAGAAAACCAGAAGGATCAAGATCAATCAGGATTTGCGTACAATTCTTGAACGGATTAAAACCAAAATCGGCGAAGTTGATACTAGCCAATACATTTTCATAAACAAGTACGGCACAAAACCCATTGACAAATCCTATGTAAATGTTAAACTGAAGGAAATCATTAAACGATACAATATTCCGGTGGAAGGAAACATTTCCAGCCATCTCTTCCGAAAAACACTGGGTAATCGTGTTCTGCGGTTGAACAATTATTCCAACGAAGCCGTCATATTGTTGATGGATCTGTTTGGACATTCATCCCCTTCTATAACCAGAAAATATCTGGGGATTAGGGAACGGGAAATTTTGGATGTTTATGATAGTTTAAGGCTGTAATTCAAAATGTGTCTAAAACTAAAATTATGAATATAGAACAAGTCCAAGAATTATTAAACGCTGACTACGGGTATGGTAATACGGCACTAATGATTTCTTGCTCTCATCTTAAAATTGATTTAGCAAAAAGATTGATTTCAGCTGGATCAAATGTAAATCAAGAAGGTGAACGCAGGCAAACAGCGCTGACAGAAACAATTGATGCTTTTGTTAGTGGTGAAAAGGAAGATGAACACATAAAATTAGAACTGGTAAAATTATTAATCAAAAATGGAGCAAACGTAAATCAGAAATATCGTCTTGGAATGACACCATTATTGTCCGCAATGTACAAATGTAGCTTGGCTCTCATTGAAGAATTGATCCATCACGGCGCGGATGTCAATCATTTTCAAAAAAATGGAATAACGCCTTTAATATCGGCCGTTGAAAGAGGCGATATAGATATCATCAAGATTTTACTTTATAATGGCGCAAAGGTTAATCATCGAACAAATTCTGGTGAAACCGCCTTGATTAAAACGATAAAGAAGATCCGTTATGGAAAAGAAACATTAAGGGAAGCTTGTGCCCATAAATTAAAAATTATGGATATCCTATTTGAATATAATGCAGATCCGGATTTAAAAGACAAAGATGGTTATACATCCCTTATGATTGCCGCAACAAAAAATCAAAGGGAAATAATTCAAAAACTCCTCGAAGCAGGCGCAGATCCCAAAATCAAGAATGGCACAAATGATTTTTACGATTATCTAAAATTCAAGAAAACAAGAAATTGGGTTTTAAGTTATATTGATAATTTTGGGTCTTATAAGACGAGAGAGAGAAATCATCTTCAATCGTCATACAATAGGGAGTATGAAAAATTATTGAAGAATGTCATATGGAATTAAAAGGCTTGAAAGTAAAAAATCGATATGGCGAAACCAGAACCATATTGGATATAGTCGGAAATTCTGTTTTAACATACGAAAATGGGAGATAATCTGGGTGGTCAATTTGCAACGGTAATCACATGGTCAGTTTAAACCGTTAAAGGGTGGTCAGTTTGTCCGTTTTATGCAGTGCGCAGCTTATTTTAATATATCATTGGAATCAATCTTTTAGTGCGTTTTTGATAGTCAATATATTTATCTCCCATCTGCTCAATCATAAATTTCTCCTCTGTCTTTATTCGATATATGTATCCAATTAATACCGAAATTATCATTGATAATATCGAAATCCAATTTGACAATGATGTTGAAATTCCAAGAAAAATAATCAACTGTCCTAAATAACCAGGATGCCTAATTACTTTATATAATCCAGTCTCTATTAACTCATGGTTCTCAATTTTTGTCACTGTATATGTAAATTGTTGTTTTAAGGTCAAGATTGAGTTTATTCTTATTATTAATCCTAAAATTGCTATGACTGCTCCTAATATAAAAAGTACATCCCAATGGTAAATCCGACCTGTTTTTGTAGATGCAATACTGAATGAAAGATAATATCCAATCGCAATAAAAATCGTAAGAATCCAGATACTCAATCTATCACCAGTTTTAATAACGCTTCTTTTGTTCCTTTGTCTCATGCTCATGAAAATCTCAAAGAATCCATACAAGAATGAGAAAGCAATAATTATTACAACCTTTGTATTCATGGTTTCTGTTTTATTTTAAGTTGTGCCCAACGGCTAAGGCTAAGCGCTGGCGGGCAGTTTTGAAAATATATCATTCCGGCCAGCACAATTTTCAATAAATGTACAATCTTTCTCCTCACAACCATGCGCCCGATAGCGCTTAGCCTTTGTTATGGGGCGTTTTTCATATTCCGCCTCCAGTTGTTCCAAAATAAACATATTTATTTTTATCACAATCAAACTTGAACTGGATAATCACCCAATCTGATAATGAAAGACTCAACTTGTTTCTTCTTGTATTGTACTCGCCGTGATATGGAGTAATTCGGATTTCTATTTTGTCTTCATTTATTCTTGCAGGAAAGATTTTTATATGGTTCAATTTATTGTTGTTCCTTTTATAGACTTCTTTCGAATTATTCCAAGTAAGAATTGTTATTTTTCTTTTTCCAATTTGTGAAGGAAGTTTTTCCGTTATTCCATCATTATTCTCTATGAACAGCTCAGTTTCTTTGGAATTCAAACTGTCCAAATTGATATTATAATACCAAATCGCTTGGTAATATAGACTCGTTGAATCCTCTTGTGCGAAAGAATTAATTGACCAAATTATTAATATTGATATTAGAATTTTCTTCATAATAAATGCCCCATAACGATATGTAAATTCATTGAATATACTTTTAATTTATCCATCATCCAATCTTATATACATAACCTGCCGAGTGATGTTTCGTACATTGATGTTATAATTCCCAAAACGGATTTTTTGTACATTGAGGGATACATCCCTGTTTATAATATAATTGGCTTAAATATCCTTTTTGGATCTTCCGTTGAAGATAAATTAACGCACCATAAATATAACACAAAATAGGACACTTATCTATGTTTGATTTTCCCCAAATTCACGGCCAGTAAAACACAATAATATCTTTATTGGCGTATAGCAGGAGGTTTCGGTAGCTGGATCTCTTCTCTCCCACTATTTGGGATATTATGTGGCCGGCAAATCTTAAATGGGTTCTAAAAATATTAAAGAAGGTTTTTCAGATCTTGGATAACCGCACAAAAAAGATAAAGTTGAACGAAAATGAGAAAAACTGGGTGGTTAATTTGCACCGGAAATCACATGGTCAGTTTAAACCTTTAAAGACCGGTCAGTTTGTCCGTTTTATGCAACCTTATTATTCAGGTCATTTAATGAGTCATCTGTCTTTATCCAAACTCCAACAATGATTATAAACACCATCTTATATAGCGATGCATATTTGTTAAGATTGGGTTGAAGAGATACTAAAAATTTATGAATGATATTTTGTAGCGTGGGAAGGAAACCTACTATTCTTATGCAATTCGTACTTTAATCTTGTTTCTTCTTCTTTGCTTTTGTCAGAAATATAAACTATCGTTTTACCATCATCAAGTACAACAGGGTGTTTCCCCTTTATTGACCCCATTAGTAGTTTTTCATCAGGGATTTTCGTATGATCATGTGCCAAACTCATCCTGTTATCCAGTTTATCATTTTTCATTATGCAGGTTGTTTATTAAATAAAATCAAATGATATTTCACAAGATACGGATAATTTTTGATCTTTATAATATTCATTGAAGTTTTATTGATGAACAATGACAGGGACAGGCCGGATAAGTTATAATTCCCCCAAAAATTAGGACAGTGGCTTAAGGTATATTTTACAATAATTCACGGCCATTAATACACAATAATATCATTACAAGCTTGAGCTCATATGTCCGGGTATCAGGATCTCTTCTGGCCGACGAATGGAAATGTTTTTAGGCTGGAAAATGGTGATGCGCGTTCTTGTAATATTACAACAAGTTTTACGAGGAATTAATAGTCTTCTGAATAAGTTTTAAAGTTGATTTTGGCAGAAAAACTGGCAAGAACCTGGCATAAACAAAAAACACCTACATAAGTGTTTATGTAAGTGTTTGATTTTCTGGCTCCCCGACCTGGACTCGAACCAGGGACCTACTGATTAACAGTCAGTCGCTCTAACCGGCTGAGCTATCGGGGAGTATGTCCTGAACCTTTCTGAAAGATCTCCGATCAAGCCCGGGATTTTCAAAAAGTGGTGCAAAATTAGGCATTAATTTCGAATTAGCAATACCTTTGCGGTGAAAAAGGGTTCAGGCTGCAGGTCGTTAGCTAAATCCCAAATCCCATGATCCAAATTCCAAACAAATTACAAGATCCAAATCCCAATATATAATTAGGGTATGGTATTTTATCCCGACAACTATCGGGACGGAAGTTGTTTGGATCTTGTTATTTGGATTTTGCCTGGAGTTTGGATTTTGGAATTTACGCTGTAGTTTAAGACTCCAAATACACACCCCAAATGCCAAAGGTTCTCGGTATCGGCAATGCCCTGGTGGATATCATCGTCACCCTGGAAGATGACACCCTGCTGAAAGAGTTCCATCTGCCTAAAGGCAGCATGCAACTGGTCGACAGGGCATTCTCCGACCATATCCTCAATGAAACCGGATCCCTGCGGAAAACCATCTCCTCAGGCGGATCCTGCGCCAATACGATCCACGGACTGGCCAGCCTCGGCGTGGAAACCGGATTTATCGGGAAAATCTGTCATGACGAATTCGGAACGTTCTTTCTGGACGACCTCAGGTCCAGACAAATACGCCCCTTCCTGTTCTTCAGCCCCACGGAAACCGGCCGGGCCATCTCCCTGGTAAGCCCCGACAAGGAACGCACCTTCGCCACGTTTCTCGGTGCAGCCATGGAGCTGTCGCCGGAGAACCTGGTCCCAAACCTCTTCAACGGATATGAAATCATCCACTTTGAGGGATACCTGGTCCAAAATCATGCATTGCTCACCAAAGCCATGGAAATGGCCAGGCAAAACCAGCTTAAAATTTCGCTTGACCTTGCCAGCTATAACGTAGTGGAAGAAAACCACGATTTCCTCCTGAGTGTGGTAAACGACTATGTAGACATCCTGTTTGCCAACGAAGACGAAGCCAAGGCTTTCACGGGATTGCTGCCACAGGATGCCCTGGATAAAATGGCACAGGGATGCGACGTGGCTGTGATAAAAATGGGGAAGCTTGGCTCCTGGATCAAGTGTTCCGATTATGTCATCCCTATCCGGCCCCACCGGGTCGACATCAGGGACACCACCGGCGCAGGGGACCTCTACGCAGCAGGATTCCTCTATGGCTTCATCAACCGCCTGCCACTGGAAAAATGCGGACTGATCGCTTCCTACCTTGCCGGGAAGGTCATCGAGGCCGAAGGCGCCAAAATACCGGAAAACAAATGGAAGGAGATACGGCAAACCGTGGAAGGGATTTGATTTACTGAAAGATACGGAGAAAACTCCAAATCCCAAAACCCAAACAAATTCCAAGTACCAAAATCCAAAAAAATTCCGTCCCGATAGTTGTCGGGATAAAATACCATACCCTAATTATATATTGGGATTTGGATGTTGTGATTTGTTTGGAATTTGGATCATGGGATTTGTTTTGATGCCTGAAACCCGAAAGTTACCCCCTGAAACATTTATCACTTCTCTTTGTTTTTTTATTCCCTGCTTTTTTCTAATTTTGCAGCCCTTTGAAAATCAAGTGATATAATAATCAATCAATCTGTTTTTTACAATGAAAGTCTATCAAACCAATGAAATCAGGAACATTGCCATCGTTGGCGGTGCGAAATCAGGAAAAACTACCCTGGCTGAAGATATGCTGTTCGAAGGCCAGAAGGTCAACCGGAGGGGTAGTATCGAAGATAAGAATACGGTGTCGGATTACCGCGAAATTGAGCTGGAGAGACAGAATTCTGTGTTTGCCACCGTGCTGTACACAGAGTTTAACGGTAAAAAGATCAATATTTTAGACACTCCTGGCTTTGATGATTTCATTGGAGAGGTCGTCACTTCACTGGTACCTGCAGATACGGCTGTCATGGTGGTGAATGCCCAGATAGGCGTTGAGGTCGGTACGGTCGTTACCTGGAAATGGGCCGAGAAATTCGGAAAGCCGGTCATTATCGCCATCAACCACCTGGAGCACGAAAATTCCAATTTCGACGAAACCGTCGCACAACTGAAACAACGCTATGGCGGAGGTGTTGCGATCTGCCAGTATCCGGTGCACCCGGGGCATGGATTTAATACGTTGATCGACCTGCTCAAAATGAAAATGCTCAAATTCAAGGACGGCGGCGGACAACCCGAGATCCTTGACATCCCGGCCGACGAGAAAGCCAAAGCCGAGGAGCTCCAGGGTAAACTGATCGAAGATCTTGCTGCAAACGATGAATCGCTGATGGAGATCTTCTTCGAAAATGGCACCCTCACTGAAGAGGAAATTCATAAAGGACTTCAGATTGGCCTTAAAAACCGCGGAATTTTCCCGGTTTTCTGCGTCAATGCCAAACATAACATGGGTGTCGCCCGCCTGCTGGAGTTCATTTCAATAAATGCACCGGCTCCCAACGAGATCAAACAGGTATCCACGACGAACAAAAAGACCCTCACATGCAATGCTGCTGATCCCGCCTGTGCTCTGGTCTTTAAGACCGTGATCGAACCCCACCTGGGTGAGGTTACGTTTTTCAAGCTCTACAGCGGTGAGATCACCGAGGCGATGGACATGATCAACGGGAATACGAGCAGCAAGGAACGCCTCTCGCAGCTCTTCGTCTTCCAGGGTAAAAACCGTGAAAAAGTGGATAAGCTGGTGGCAGGTGACATTGGCGCAACCATCAAGCTCAAGAACACGCCGACCAACACCACCCTTAACTCTACCCAGAATCCCGACGAAACCATCATCCCGATGGAGATCCCCGAGCCCAAGTTCAGAACTGCCGTGAAAGCCAAAAATTCTGCTGATGACGAGAAACTGGGAATGGCCCTGAATGAGCTGAAGAAAATGGATCTTACCCTGAAGGGCGGGTATTACAAGGAACTCAGGCAACTCATCATGGAAGGACAGGGCGAGCTTCATCTGAACATCGTCAAGTGGCACCTGGAGAACCAGTACAAGATCCCGATCAACTTCATGGCTCCCAAGATCCCGTACAGGGAAACCATAACCAAAGTGGCGCAGGCTGCCTATCAGCACAAAAAACAATCCGGTGGCGCAGGCCAGTTCGGAGAGATCAGCATCGTGATCGAACCCTATACCGAAGGTATGCCGGAGCCATCAAAATTCAGGCTGAAACAAACCATGCGGAAATCTTCTGTCACTCCGCTTGCGGTCCAGAAAGGGGATACCGAATTAACCGTGACCGTCAGGGGTAAAGACGAGATCCCCATGGAATGGGGCGGCAAACTGATATTCTATAACTGTATCGTGGGTGGCGCCATCGATGCACGTTTCCTTCCCGCCGTGCTCAAAGGTGTCATGGAACGGATGGAAGAAGGCCCGCTGACAGGCTCATACGCCCGCGACATCCGTGTGTGCGTCTACGACGGGAAAATGCACCCGGTCGACTCCAATGAAATCTCCTTCAAGCTGGCGGGAAAAGCTTCATTCAGCATGGCCTTCAAGGAAGCCGGCCCCAAGATCCTGGAACCCGTTTACGACGTGGAGGTGATCGTCCCGGAAGATAAGATGGGCAACGTGATGACCGACCTGCAGGGACGCCGCGCCGTCATCATGGGTATGGAACATGGGACCATACGCGCCCGCGTGCCACTTGCCGAGATGCTGCGCTACTCCACCTCCCTCAGCTCGCTGACCAGCGGCTGGGCAACGTACAACATGAAATTTGCCGAATACGCTCCCGTACCGACCGATGTCCAGGAAAAACTGCTGAAAGAATACGAAGAGCAGGCGAAAGAAGAGGAATAGTACCTCACCCCCTGGCACCCTCTCCTTCAGGAGAGGGGGTTGGGGGAGAGGTGTTATAGTGCAAATTCCAGTATCCTTTCATAGTCGGCGACAGTCAGCTTATGATAGTTCCCACTTACCTGGTTGTGGACCATGCCTTCAAGGATTTCCTCCTTTTTATCCGCTGAAATTCCAACCTGTACAAGTCTGATCGGACAACCAAGGGATTTGAAAAACATTTCCAACTCAACAATTGTCTCTTCCGGGGTCGAAACACCAAATATATTCTTACCTAAAAATGCAATCCTGTCGGGGATGCGCTCTGCCTGCAGTTTCATCCAGGCCGGGAATGCGATGGACAGGGTGGCCCCGTGGGGCAGGTCATACAGCAACGACAGCACGTGACCGATGGCATGCACGCCCCAGTCGCCGGCGTTCTTCCGGCCGTTCATGGTCATGGTCCTGTTCAGCGCAGCGGTGGCAGCATACATGATCCGCGCCCGCAGTTCATAGTCGTGCAGACGATCCAGCAGCGGGGGACCGTACACGACCGCTTCCTGCAGGATCGAAAAGACGAAGCGGTCCGACAGGGACGCGTCCCCGTCATCAAAATAAGCTTCCAGGCAATGGGCCATCAGGTCGGCGATACCATACGCCGTGTATTCTCTGGATACGGAAAAGGTATAGGCCGGATCCAGGAACGAATGCCTGGGGTACATCAGGTCGTTTCGCCCTCCCAGTTTCTGCATCGTGGCCCTGTTCTGCACCACGGCAAAGGGATTCATCTCTGTTCCCGTTGCCGCCAGCGTCAGCACGGCGATCAGCGGGACGGCCGTTGAAGGCTTGTAGCGTCCGGCATAGAAATCCCACCCTGAACCTTGATACGGGATGGTGATGGAAATCGCCTTGCCGGAATCGATCACGCTGCCTCCCCCGACGGCCACGATGACATCCACGTTGTGCCGCCTGCCCAGGGCAGCCGCCGCATCCACGTCCTCAATGACGGGATTGGGACGGATTCCCCCATGCTCCCATACTGTCATGCCTACGGCATTTAATTGATTTATTACCTGATCATAGATGCCGTTCTTCAGGATCGATCCGCCGCCATAAACCAGCAGGACCCTGTTACCGAACTCGCTGACCGCTTTTCCTAATCCTTTAATCACATCCCTTCCGAAATGCAGCCTCGTCGGATTATACATCACAAAATTTTCCATATATAGGTCGTTTGGAATTTACTGACGGTGATTTGGAATTTATTTGGAATTTGAATTTTGTCTGGAATTTGGAATTTATTTGGAATTTGGTGCTTAGATTTTGGAATTTGCAATGATCCCACTCCCTAAACACTTTCCCTTCCTTACATCGTAAACAACCCCGAACTGCCCCGGCGCCACCCCGGCAATCCTGGTCTCCGGCTCGATCCTGTACCGCTCTCCCTCCTTCCACAGCTTTCCCCTGGTAAATTCAGGCGTATGGCGTATCTTGAACGTGATCAGGCCGCCGCTGGGATGATCGTGGAAAGGATCCTCAGTAATGAACTGGAAATCCTCCAGGATCACCTCATCACGGTACTGGGATTCAGGATCATATCCCTTGGAAACAAAAAGAATGTTCTCATCCGTATCCTTTCCGACCACGAACCAGGGCCCCTGGCCCAGGCCGAGTCCCTTCCGCTGGCCAATGGTATGGAACCAGTACCCGTTGTGATGCCCCAGGATCCGGCCGGTTTCCAGCTCCACGATGGCACCCTGTTTCTCCCCGGTAAACTGCCGGATGAACTGATTGTAATTGATCTTGCCCAGAAAACAGATGCCCTGGCTGTCTCTCCGTTTCGCACTGGGCAGGTTCAACCTTGCGGCCATTTCCCTGACCTCCCTCTTGAACATTCCGGCCAGGGGAAACATGGCCTTTGACAGCTGGTGATAGGTGATCCGGCCCAGGAAATAGGTCTGGTCCTTGACATGGTCCTTTGCCGTGTGCAGCCAGTGTTTGCCATTGTCCAGGATGACATCCGCATAATGCCCTGTGGCGATCTTGTCAAAGTCCTTCCCGCAGCGGTCCTCAAAGCTTCCGAACTTGATGAAGCGGTTGCACATCACATCCGGATTAGGTGTCAGTCCCTTTTTGACGGCCGAAATGGTATAGTCCACCACCCGGTCCCAATATTCCCGGTGCAGGTCGATGATCTCAAACCGGCAACCGTATTTCCGGGCTATCCAGGTGACGATCTCGACATCTTCCTCCGACGGGCAATCCATGAACCCGGGCTTATCTTCCATGCCTATCCGGATATAGAAGATCACCGGGTCATATCCCTGGTCCTTCAGCAAGGGGATGATCACCGAGCTGTCGACGCCGCCGGATACAAGTGCTGCAATGGTCATGGGATCAGATGTATAACCTCTCCCCCTAGGAGAATGTATCATAAGTACTTAACCACTAAGGAACACGAGGGTTTTCACAAAGGTCACTAAGATTATTATTGGTTATCAATCACTTAGTGTTCCTTCGTGAAGCACTTTGAGTACCTTTGCGTTTAAAAATGTATTTTGATACCTCCTCGTTGGGGGAGAGGTATTTGACTGCAAAAATAAACAGAAAAGATAGCTCTCTGACCGACCCGATCACCCCTTCTTCACAGTAAAGGAAAAGGTTGATCCCACGCTGGGAGTGCTGCGCACATTGATGGTCTGGTCATGCGATTCGATGATATGCTTGACGATGGCAAGCCCTAGTCCGGAGCCGCCGATGCTTCGTGAACGGCTTTTGTCCACCCGATAGAACCGCTCAAAGAGCCTCGGGAGATGCCTGGCTTCCATCCCGATGCCGTTGTCGGAAACATCAATGAGGATATTATCACCCATCTGCCACTGTGCCTAGATATAACCTATGAAGTATATGTTAAGGTGTTATGAATTTTATCTGAAATCATAAAAAAACAAAAGCACCGGATTGAGCGGATCACCCGGTGCTTTTACTTCAGGAAACCTTTTGTGAGGCGAGTTCCCTTCTAAATTAATCCTTTTTTACGCTTCTCCCCGATCACCTTCAGCATGTCATCCGTCATCGCTTCCAGGTTCCACTTCGGATTCCATCCCCACTCCTGCCGTGCAGCCGAATCATCCATTTTATTAGGCCACGACTCGGCGATGCCTTGTTTTACTGGATCAACGTCATAGGTCAGCTGCATCTCCGGAATGCATTTTTTTATTGCCTTGTAGATGATCTCCGGATCAAAGCTCATTGCGGTGACATTAAAAGCATTCCGGTGGATCAGCCTGGCCGGGTCGGCTTCCATCAGCTGGATGGCAGCATCGAGGGCGTCGGGCATGTACATCATGTCGAGAAACGTCCCCTTTTTCAGAGGGCAGGTATATTTCTTTTCCTTGATCGCAGCATAATAGATCTCCACGGCATAGTCCGTGGTCCCTCCGCCGGGCAGGGTGACATTGGAAATGATCCCCGGATAGCGCAGTCCGCGCGTATCGACGCCAAAACGCTTGAAATAATAATCGCTCAGCAGCTCACCCGCCACTTTAGTCACGCCATACATCGTTCCAGGACGCTGGATCGTATCCTGCGGGGTATTGTCGAGCGGCGTGGTGGGACCGAACGCGCCGATGGAGCTCGGGAAGAAAACCGCGCATCCGTTTTCTCTCGCCACTTCCAGTATGTTAAACACACCGTTCACCCCCACGTTCCAAGCAGCTTGCGGTTTCTGTTCAGCCACCGCCGACAACAGTGCTGCAAGATTGAAAATGGTATCAATCCTGTACTTCTTAACTACTTCCACAATGCGTTCAGGGTCGGTGGCATCCACTTTTTCCAGCGGACCCGATTCGGCCAGTTCACGCGATGGTTGTGTGCTTCTCCAGCCAGCCACCACGTTGCCAGCTCCGTATACTTCTCTCAGACGCAGGGTCAGTTCTGAACCGATCTGCCCAACCGCACCGATGATCAAGATTCGTTTCATATTTTATTGAAGTTTAATTGTTAATTTATTAACAGAAGAGCCGCAAAGATACTGTTTTTTGAACCACGAATAAGGAACATTTGAACATGAAGTCCAGGTTGAATTCAAACTTTAAAGTCAAATCAGATTTGATTCAACATTTAACTTCAACCTCAACTTCTCTGTTCTAATGTTCATTATTTGAAGTTTCCAGAATCCCTATTTCTGGTTGCCGTCTGTACGCTTTTTACGAAGATAGAAATCAATTCCGTATTTTCGTTGATGATTTCAACAAGTGATACATTCTCAATTAATTTCATGCGATCGATCATCTTTAATGTCGCCTGGCATTCCCTGAGCTCTTTTAGAACAATTTTGATCTTATGTACAAAATCATTATACGATTCAGCTCCCTGAGCTTCTGCATAGTTCAGGACTGTTGAGGTGGAGGATCGGCTTATCTGAGCATAAAGATTGCTGCTGAATTTATCCCCCGGCAGGCTATCAATTATGGTTTTGATATTCACCACAAAATTTATGAGCCTGTCTTCAAGGTCAAATTTATATTTCATTTTTTATTGTTAATCCTTTTAAGCGTATTTTGTGACCCTTTCTATCGTAATTATTGTTCTAAAAAAGCGGGAAAAACCTCCAGTAACGAACATTTGAACATGACGTTCAAGTTGAATTCAAACTTTAAAGTCAAATCAGATTTAACTTCAAAATTTGAATTAACCTTCGACTTCCATGTTCCATTGTTCATTATTATTAGTTCAAAAACAGTATCTTTGCGCCCAATTTGTTAATTCAATAACATTAAATGTAATACGGTTATGTACGGAAAAATGAAGGACTATCTTCGCGAAGAGCTGGCAAAGATCGAAGAAGCCGGTCTCTACAAACACGAGCGGATCATTGAAAGCGAACAGGGAGCTGAGATCGTGGTAAAGGGCAGGAAATGCCTGAACTTTTGCGCCAATAACTACCTTGGCCTCTCTTCCCACCCGGAAGTGATCCATGCCGCTCACTCCGGCATCGAGGACCGGGGTTACGGACTGTCGTCTGTCCGGTTCATCTGCGGCACACAGGACATTCACAAGGAACTGGAAAGAAAAGTCTCCGAATTCCTGGGGATGGAAGACACGATCCTGTTCTCTTCCTGCTTTGACGCCAACGGTGCCGTGTTCGAGCCGCTGCTGGGCGAACAGGATGCGATCATCACCGATGCGCTAAACCATGCTTCCATCATCGACGGCATCCGGCTCTGCAAGGCACAGCGCTGGATCTACAAGCATAGTGACATGCGGGATATGGAAGAGGAAGATCCGGCTACCGGCAAGATGGCCAAAGGACTTGAGCGGTGCCTGAAAGAAGCCCAGGGCTGCCGCTTCCGCATGATCGCCACCGACGGAGCCTTCAGTATGGACGGCGATGTGGCCCGCCTGAAAGAGATCTGCGACCTTGCTGAAAAATATGACGCGCTGGTCATGGTCGACGACAGTCACTCCTCCGGATTCATGGGCAGGACCGGACGCGGAACGCACGAGTACCGTGGCGTCATGGGACGGGTCGACATCATCACCACCACGTTCGGAAAGGCGCTCGGAGGAGCGTCCGGTGGATGCATCTCCAGCAGCAAAGAGATCATTGCATGGATGCGCAACAAGGCACGCCCGTACCTGTTCTCCAACACCGTCGCCCCTTCCGTGGTACGCGGAACCATCCAGGTGCTCAATATGCTCTCCTCCACCACCGCCCTGCGCGATAAACTGGAAGCCAACACGAAATACTTCCGCCAGAAAATGACCGAGGCAGGATTCGACATTATCCCCGGAGAACATCCCATCGTCCCCATCATGTTCGGCAAATATCCCGACAGCGCCAAGCTGGCTGTGAGCTTCGCCAACAAGATGCTCGACGAAGGCATCTACGTGATCGCCTTCTCCTTCCCGGTGGTGCCCCGCGGCAAAGACCGTATCCGCGTCCAGATCTCCGCTGGTCACGAAATGCACAATATCGACAAGGCCATTGCTGCGTTCGTGAAAGTGGGGAGAGAACTGGGGATGATATCCGATTAACCGATTAACCGATATCTGATATCTGATATAAATCCCAAATCAAATATCGGTTAATCGGTTAATCAGATATCTTCTTATTTTTGTAACCATGGAACATAATCTTCTCCTCTACAACACCCTATCCCGTCGCAAGGAGCGCTTTGTCCCGCAAAATCCTCCCTTTGTCGGGATGTATGTATGCGGGCCGACGGTGTATGGCGATGCCCATCTGGGACATTCCCGTCCCGCCATCACGTTTGACATGGTCTTCCGCTACCTGGTGCACCTGGGCTACAAGGTACGGTATGTGCGCAACATCACCGACGTGGGACACCTGGAGCACGACCTGGACGAGGGAGAGGACAAGATCGCAAAGAAGGCGCGTCTGGAACAGCTCGAGCCCATGGAAGTGGCACAGTTCTACATGAACAGGTACCACCGGAACATGGAGCAGCTGAACACCTTACCGCCGAGCATCGAGCCGGTGGCCTCCGGACACATCATTGACCAGATCGCCACCATCGAGCGGATCCTTGCAAACGGCTTCGCCTATGTGTCGAACGGTTCGGTCTACTTCGATGTGCAAGCCTACAGTAAAAAACACTTCTACGGCAGGCTGTCGGGCCGCCGCACCGACAGCCTGCTCACGGATACACGGGAACTGGAAGGGCAGGAAGAAAAACATTTCCAGGCCGACTTTGCTCTGTGGAAAAAAGCCAATCCCGAACACATCATGCGCTGGCCGTCTCCCTGGAGCGACGGCTTCCCCGGCTGGCACCTGGAGTGCTCCGTGATGGGAGGCAAGTACCTCGGGATCCCGTTCGATATTCACGGCGGAGGAATGGATCTGATCTTCCCGCATCACGAATCGGAAATCGCCCAGAGCGTGGCGGCTTACGGCCGGGAACATGTCAGGATCTGGCTGCACAACAACATGGTCACCCTCAACGGACAAAAAATGGGGAAATCGCTGGGCAACGCCATCAGCCTCGACGATGTCTTTACCGGCAACCATCCCCTGCTGGAACAACCCTATTCCCCGATGACTATCCGGTTTTTCGTCCTCCAGGCTCACTACCGGAGCACCCTCGACTTCTCCAATGAAGCCCTGCAGGCAGCCGCAAAAGGATTAAAACGGCTGTTTGCAGGCATCAGCACCCTTGAAAACCTGAAACCCTCGGCCCAATCCTCTGTGAATATCCGGCAATGGGAAGACAAATGCTATGAAGCCATGAACGACGACTTCAACAGCCCTGTGCTCATCGCCCAGCTCTTCGAAGGACTCCACATGGCCAACCTGGTCAGCTCCGGAATGGAAACCATCTCCGGGGAAGACCTTTCACAGTTCAAAAAATGCTTTCTGACCTTCGCCCACGACGTGCTCGGACTACAACGTGAGGAACAGGATCAGCGATCCGACCTGGTGGGCGGACTGATGGACACCCTGCTGCAAATCCGGGAAAACGCACGCAGGAATAAGGACTGGGAAACGGCCGACATGATCAGGAAAGAACTGACACGGCTGAAAATCATTGTAAAAGACACGAAGGAAGGTGTCGTCTGGGAAAGGATCTCTGAATCCTGATTCATCCCAAAATCATAAATCCCCAATCATAAACTCCCATTCTCTTCATCATAATCACCTGGTCCTGACCAGGTAATAATTCTTCTTCCCCTTCTGCACCAGGATATACCTGCCGTTCAGCAGGCATCTGCCGTCAACGATGAACTCCTCGTGCACTTTTTCCTTGTTGATTGACACAGCATTTTCTTTCAGTGTACGCCGGGCTTCCCCTTTTGAAGGGAAAATCCCTGTCTGTTCCGTCAGGAAATCAACGATCCCTATGCCTTCCGTAACGGTCTGCCGGCTCACTTCCGACTGTGGTACTCCTACAAACATGTCAAGTAACAGGCCTTCCGGCAGGTTATGGAGCATTTCGGTGGTACCCTGTCCGAACAAAACAGCGGATGCTTCCACGACCATGTTGCAGTCCTCTTCCGAGTGAACCCTGATGGTCACATCTTTTGCCAGAGCTTTCTGCAGGATCCGCAAATGAGGAGCCTGCCGGTGCTCCTCAATGAGCTGGTTGATCTCTTCCTGTGAGAACAGGGTGAATAACCGGATGAAATGTGCTGCGTCCTCATCGGAGAGGTTCAGCCAATACTGGTAAAAAAGGTAGGGTGAGGTTTTCGCCGGATCGAGCCAAATGTTCCCTGCCTCGCTCTTTCCGAACTTGCTGCCGTCAACCTTGGTGACCAGTGGGCAGGTCAATGCATACGCCGTTGCCTCCAGGCCTTCCAGATCGAAGTACATCCTCCGGATCAGCTCAGTGCCGGTGACAATGTTCCCCCACTGGTCAGAACCGCCCATCTGAAGCTTGCAGTTCATGTTCCGGTACAGCCAGTAGAAGTCATATCCCTGGACAAGCTGGTAACTGAATTCGGTGAACGACATGCCCGTTTCCAGGCGTTTCTTTACCGACTCCTTTGACATCATGTAATTCACGGTGATGTGCTTGCCCACGTCGCGGATGAAATCCAGGAAGGAATACTCCCTGAACCAATCGAAGTTATTGACGATCTCCGCCTTGTTCTCCCCGGTCTCAAAGTTGAGGAACTTCATCAGCTGCTTTTTCTGGCAGTTCAAGTTATGACTGATCTGCTCCACGCTGAGAAGTTTCCGTTCTTCAGCTTTTCCGGAAGGATCGCCGACCATTCCGGTGGCTCCTCCAACCAGCACGATGGGTTTGTGACCGCTCCGCTGAAAATGGACCAGCAACATGATGGGTAAAAGATTACCGATATGAAGTGAGTCGGCCGTCGGGTCAAAGCCGATGTAGGCAGAAGTCATTTCCCTGGATAGCTGCTCATCCGTTCCCGGCATCAGGTCATGGATCATTCCCCTCCACCGAAGTTCGTCAATGAAATTCATGTCAGTAAATTTGAGGCAAAAATAGGGAATTTGACATTACCGTAAATTCCAAAGCACAAGGCATGGGAGTTTGGAATTTGAATCCTGGAATTAGTTTGGATTTTGGATCCCGGAATTTGGAATTTGCTTATTTTTATTCATAAAAATAAGCCAATGATTCTCGTAACAGGAAGCACCGGACTGGTAGGATCTCATCTTCTGCTTGATCTGATTCAAAAAGGATTTCCCGTCAGGGCCTTGTACAGGAAAGAAGACCAGGTCAGCAGGGTAAGGCGCCTGTTCGATCTGTACCTAGACAGTGCGCAGGAGCAGTTTGTCAGGATCCGGTGGATCAAGGGCGATATCCTCGACATAGGATCCCTGGAAGAAGCCATGTCGGGAGTGACCGACGTTTACCACACGGCGGCGATCCTGACCTTCAATCCCCGCAGGGCAGGAGAGCTGATCAGCACCAACCGGCAGGGGACGGCCAATGTCGTGAACATGGCCCTGCAGAACAATATCCGAAAGCTATGCCATGTAAGCTCCGTGACGACCATAGCAAAGACAGTTCAGGAGAAGATCATCACCGAAGAATCACCGTGGAAATCGGTGAGGAACCAGGTTCCGTATGCGGTCAGCAAGATCGAATCGGAGAGGGAGGTGTGGAGAGGGATCGCCGAAGGGTTGAATGCCGTCATCGTAAATCCGGGGATGATCCTGGGCTGGGGAGATACCAGGCGCGACAGTGGCAGGCTTATTCCCGCGCTGAGCAGAATGACCCGGTTTTACACCTCCGGGACCACCGGAATGGTAGGCGTCAGGGATGTTTCCCGTGCCATGGTCATGCTGATGGAAAGCAGCATATCGGGAGAACGGTTCATCCTTAACGCAGAAAATGTATCCTTCAGGCGTTTGACAGAAATAGTCGCCACGGCCCTCGAAAAACCAAGGCCATCGGTGAAGATACCGGCAGCCGCGCTGGGGATCTCATGGCGCCTTGACCATGTCAGGAGCCTGCTTACCGGCAGGGAACCCTTTATCACAAGGGCGATTGCGGAAAATGCCCGTAAAAAGACCTGTTACAGTGGTGAAAAGATCACCCGGGTACTGCCTTTTGAATACACACCCATCGATGATGTAGTCAGGGAAGTGTGCGGACAGATCAAAAAAGAGCAGCGTCGGTGATTATGAAAGATGAAGAATGAAGTATGTAGAATGAAATATTCGAAAATGACCTGCAACCTGTAACCTGTAACCTAATTCCCCGCTCCCTTGTATTTTTCATACCGCTGGAGGATCTCCCCGACGAAGCGGTATGGTTCTTCCCCCCGCGCATAGCCATAACGGACTACCGTATCCATGTAATAGTCAGGGTTGGATTTGTTCAGGATAAAATAGTCCACACTGCCGGTCCAGACAGCCGGGTCCTTGCCGTATTTCTCGGCCAGCCGCATAGCGTCGAGGATATGGGCTATGCCCACGTTATATGCCGCCAGCACGAACTTGATGCGTTCCATGTCATCCGTCACCTTTTTTCTGAGCTGGCTGTCCAGTACTTTCAGGAACTTCACTCCGGCAGCAATGTTTTCTTGTGGCGTGGAAGTGGAATCCACTCCGAATTTTTCCGCCGTTGCAGGCATAAGCTGCATCAGTCCAAAAGCACCCCTCCAGCTGCGAACCGTCGGATCGAACATGGACTCCTGATAGATCAACGATGCAAGAAGCCTCCAGTCCCAGTTCAACAGGGAACTCTGTTCCCGGATGAAATCATCATAAACGGAAATGGATCCCTTGCTGACAGTTTTCTGCGGGATGATACGCGCCTGAGGTGTGTAGACCGGATTGACGAAATATTGATTGTAAACAAGCTGGTTCTTCTTGTTGCGGTCATTCTCAGCCAGCCATTCATTGATCGCTGTTTGCAGGGATGTGGAGCCTTTCCGCACGGCCCATGCGACATTCTGAGAAAAACTCACCGGCGTGCCGATATCGATATCGTTGTAAAAATGCTGGTTGATCATGGCGATATGCTCATCGCACACCGCATAGTCAATATCGCCTTCCGCCACCATCTTGATCAGATCCTCGGCAGTTTTTTCAGACTCTTCTATGATGTAGATAGTATCCCCGATCTCCTGCTGAAGCGAATGGAGGCGTTCCAGCGCAAAGGTGTTTTTCTGGGCATGGATGGTCTTTCCTCCCAGACCGATCTGGTTCCGGATCATTAGACTCTCCACTTCATCCCATGTTTTGATCTTCCGCCAGTTATCCGGTTTGCGCTGAACCAGTACCTGGCGTGTCTGGCTGATCGGATCGGAAAAATCCACAATTTTCTTCCTGTCCTTGGTGACGGCCAGGTCCAGTGCGATCACGTCACACCTGCCGTCCATCAGGTCACAAAATGCACCCTCGATGCTGTTATTGATGACAAGTTCCAGTTCAACTCCCAGATATGCTGCGAACGATTGTAAAAGATCATACTGATACCCCATCGGCTGGCCCCTGTAAAGAAAATAGCTGGTGGAGCTATAATTGGTCAGCGCTACCAGCTTCCCGCGCTCCCTGATCGCATCCGTTATCCGGGAATTATTTCCCACAACCACCTCTTTTGCCAATTCACTGCGCTGGGGACCTGTACAGGCTGATAAAAATAGGATGCACAAAAACCATAGAAAGGAACGAAATAACTCTGTTTTTTTGTTGTGTGACATTCGTTTAGAATTCGTTCAACATATTGTTAGTCAGTATATTAGATAAAAAAAGAGCTCCAAAATGAAAGAGGCCCATTTCATCAAAAATCAGACCAACCATTAACTCAAAATGAAAAAAAGTGCAAAGATAGTTGTTTTACGATAATTTGTACGAATTCTAAAATGAATTTGTTACAACCTGATAATCAATTCTGTTGATCTTCCGACGAGGCGAGTAGCTGTTTTTCCGGGATAATATGATTGATATCAGGATAACGCAGCGGGGTACCGTTCAGTATGTCCGGTGTCATTTTTTACCGTTTCCCGATAGTCGGTCCTATCCATACATTAACATCATATTAACAAAAAAGCTCAGTATCTTACTCCTTCTTTCTTATATTTGGCTTATCAAATCAATAAATATTATCAAAATGAAAAACATCATTCTTTGTACCCTGTTCGCCTTTTCCTTCGGCCTGGTCTCTGCCCAGACCGAGATCAGCGCGTTCAACGCCACCGGAGGCGGATATAGCACAACGTTTCTTACTGATTATCAATGTCTTGGTGTAAATCCCGCCAACCTGGGCTGGACACGGAACGATCACAAAATGAACCTGGGTATTGGCGAAGGGACCGTTTATCTTTATTCGGAACCTCTGACACGAAAAGAAGTCATCAATGACCTGTTCAACAACGACGACTGGCTGGATCTCCAGGGGAAAAAAGACGCTGCGAAAAAGTTCACGGATGCACGACTGCTGGGAATCGGAGGCTGGACGTGGATAGGATCCTCCTATCAGGATGATAAGATCGGTGGCATTGCTTTTAACGTCAGGGAGCGGCTGATGTGGAACTCGGTATTGAACGACAAGGCTGCCAGCTTCCTTTTTACGGGCTGGAGGGATCCTTATTTCGACCAGAAAATAACGAATCAGTTTGGAGACACCATCGAGGGAATTTCATCCAATTCGCAATATGCTTCCACGGTCTACAAAGGCACCGACCAGCAAATGCTCCATATCAGGGAGTTCAACCTCGGATACGGACGGAAACTTCTCGAGATTGACGATGATGTTACCTGGTATGGTGGTTTTACGGTCAAATACCTCCTGGGATTTGCCGGCGTGCAATATTACCAGGATGAAAGCGGGGATCTGATCGGATGGTCGGCCCTGAGTCCTGCTTATGACGTCGACTATGACGAACCAACTCCCTCGGCTGTGACGGGAAAAGGCATGAAAAAAGTGGGATCGGGATTCGGATTTGATATCGGGACCACGTTCCAGTATAAGGATCTTAAGGTGGGGATAGCTGTCAATGATATCGGCAGCATCAACTGGGACGGCAACGTGTATGAAGGGAATGACGTACGCGTGTACAGCATTGAAACCGACGGGATGAACAACTATAACATCTTTGAACAGGGGGAACTGATCGTGTCAGATAATCATCCCGATGATCCCAACGAATGGACAGGGCTCGAAAGCAAAAAGGTGAAGCTGCCCATGAACCTGCGTGGAGGAGCCAGTTACCGCATCCTGGAAGGACTGGAGGTGGGAGTGGATCTCTACATGCCCCTAGGCGAAAAAGTTCCCGGGTATTACGATCAGGCGATCTTCGGACTGGGGACCCATTATGACCCTGCGCCCTGGATCCAACTATCGCTTGGTGTTGTCACAGGAGGAAATTTTGGTGTGAACGTGCCTCTGGGGGTCACGTTTATCCCTGTCCATAATGAAAAAAACACCTGGTCATTGGGATTAGGAACCGGCGACCTGACTACCTGGTTCTCCGATGCCGATCCCAATGTGTCGCTATGCTTTGGAATACTGCGCTTCAGCTTCGGACAGTGAGAGAGATCTGCTGAACACCGGGGGCTCAGGCTCTCAGGGCCGGGTCCAAACCGTGGTTCTGCCCAGTCCCATCCACTCCTTGCCAATATATCCCCTGATGTTCAACAGGGTGGCCGCTCCTTTCTTGATGGTGCACTTGTAGGTCTTCCCGTTGTCCGGATCGTAGATGGTTCCGCTGTTCCATTCATCCTCGTCAAAAACGAAACTCTTCAGGAGCTCTAGTCCGATGATGGGACGATTCTGTAAAGAAGGTTCAGGATTCTGGTCATCGACCTTGGCGCGCCCGTCTGCTTCATTGGGCTCTTTCAGCCAGACTACTTTCCCGAAATACTTTCCGCAGATGTTGGTGATCTCAATCTTAGCATCTTTCTCTTCATTCAGCCAGAAACCCAGGATGTCGTCCGCTTTTACAGGCTGGGCCTTTACCGGCGTCACAACCATGAAGAAACCGGTCATGAACAGGAACAATAATGCAGATTTTTTCATAGAACTGGTTTTAGATGAGGACGCTAATATACAGTATTATTTAAATATTACTCCTCCCCTGCAACTTATTCGATTTACCCTTAAGCCGGATGATGTATGCGTTTTTCGTATTTTTGTTCTCCCATGACAGCCAAATTATGAAAGCATTTGTTCCTTTCCTCCTGGTACTGTTCTCTTTATCATGTTATTCGCAGACAACCTTTACTATTACCGGTGAGGTTGCCAATCTTGCTGAGTCCAAAATTTACCTGGCCTCGTTTTACGGGGAGCAGGTTCAGGTCTTTGATTCGGCCATGGTCATGCCCGGTGGTATGATCAGCATCCCCTGGTCAGGCGACCGTCTGCCCGGGTATTACCGCGTCATTTTGAAAAAGGACCATTATGTGGATCTCATCCTGAACAGGGAGGATGTCCGTTTCCGCACTGATTTTGATGAGCCCTTCGACAGCCTGCGAATTGTGGAGTCAAGGGAAAACCAGATCTATTATGACTTCCTTCAGCTGGCAGGTAAAAACCGGCTCAAACTCGACCTTCTCACCACCATGATCGATTATTACCCCCGCGATGACGCATTTTTTGATCAGATCAAACAACAATACCATCTGGCACAGCAGATCACGGAACGCTATATCGACAGCATCGTCTCGGAATTTCCCTCGCTTTTTGTGACGCGGGTATTAAAAGCGCAGAGAAAGCCTAACCTGAAGGCAGAGTTCACTCCCGAGGAACGTATCAAGTTTCTCCGCGCGAATTACTGGTCACTGGTCGACATGACAGATACCAATTTGCTTCGAAGCACGGTTTATACCAACCTGGCGATCGATTACCTTTCGCTTTACGGCAACCGGCAGTTCACCCAGGAACAGCTGGAGGCCTCCTTCATTGAAGCCGTTGATGTGATGCTTGGTCACTCCATGGCGGACGAAACGGTTTACCGTTTCATGCTGGAGTACCTGGTGAAAGGTTTCGAAAAATACCATTTCGACAAAGTGCTGGACCACATCTCGACCACATATGCCATTGAAGAAGGCTGCGAGAACGAGAACATCGACAGCGAGGTGATAAAACGGCTGAAGAACTACCAGAACCTGTCGGTGGGCAAGCCTGCTCCCGCAGTTGTAATTGCCGACACCAGCGGCAAGCTCCTCGACCTGCAGCAATTTACCAACGACTATCTGCTGATCATCTTCTGGGCAAGCTGGTGTCCGCACTGCTCGGAGCTGATGCCCCAGCTTAAAGAAGTATACCAGAAGTACCGTCCCAGGCTCGAAATGCTTGCCATTTCGATAGACAACGATATGGAGGCCTATCGAAAAGCCCTGAAAGAAGGCAATTATCCGTGGATGAACGCCTGTGACCTGAAGGGATGGGGAAGCCAGCCCGCCATCGATTTCAATATTTACGCCACACCCACCATGTTCCTGCTGGATGAACAAAAGACCATTCTTGCAAAACCCATTACATTTAGGGAATTACAGAATGAGTTGAGAAAAGTGTTCAATTTCTGATTTAGTATTCAGTATTTCGGATTTACAGATCTATTTGGATTAGTCTGGATTTTGGTGAGGGTGTGTTAAAATGTATGTTTTTATTAAACCACGGAGATCACAGAGGATTGATAACGAGTCATTTAAGCTCCGTGATCTTCGTGAATTCTCCGTGCACTCCGTGGTTAAATTGTATTTTGACATAGCCTATGACGACTGCTATCCAGTCTTCATCGAGGCGGCGGGCAATGAAACCCTCCGGGTGGATTTATGATTACCGGGATGCTGCTTTCCTGGCTTTATCCAGGCTGAACTCAAGGTCGCTGAGTGCCTGTTCCGCCTTCGAGATCTTTTCTTTCCTTTCCTGGAAGACCTGTTCGGATATCCTGCCCATCTGCTTGTCCTGTTCCATCTGTTTCTTGGCCACCTCGATCCTCTCGCGCGCTTCCTTCACTTTCTGCTCTCCCTGAAGGATGGATTCATTGAGTTCTTTGCTTTTGGCTTCTCTGTTCAGCCTTGCCTGTTCGGCCCTTTCCTGGCCAAACTCCTTTCCCTGCAGGCCACCTTTGTCTTTACCGTATGCGTGCCCCTGCTGATCCTTTTCTGGGCGATGTTCATAATGCGTGGGCTCTCCTGCAGCTCCTTTCTGTTCTCCTTTGACATCGACTGATCCTTTTTGCGGAGCAGGCTTATCCCCTTTCGGGTCAATGGCGTCCTTTGGCCTTGGTGATTCCTTGGTTCCCTTTGTCTGGTCATCTTCGTAGGTCTTCTGGGTATTTTGCTGACCTTTTCCCTGTGTCGTCCCCCTGGGATCAGAAGTGGGAATCTTGCTTTTCTGGGTTCCCGGCACAGGCTTCACACCGGTTTTGCTCCTGGCTGTGTCAACCTGAAGCTTAGGTTTCTGCTGAACGGTCGTCTTTTCTTTTGACTGAACAGAAGTCGAGGTCTGCTGTGCCACCGCGCCCGAATGGAACGTAACCAGAAAACAGACAACAATAAAATACACGAATGGGGTGAAACGGATACTTTTCATCTTTTTACTTGTTAAGATCGTTTAATAATTGGTTCAATTCATCGGTTGCCTCCTCAATAGCCTGTTTTGCGCTATCGAGGGCGACAGCGACCGAGTCTTCAACAGTTTCCAGTTCCTGTGTCACCTGTTCGATTTCAGTGTCACTTTCCTGCGGAGTGTTCTGGGGATTTGGGTTTCCTGCACATCCTGCGGCAAAAACCGCAATGATGACAGCGGCCGCCCATATTCTGAATGATTTCATACGTTTATGGATTGGTGAATATAATTTACGAACCTGTAAAATTATAAATAATACAGTTCGTATGGGAGGCGATGAAAACAGTGTGTTGCATCATACTGTTTTCAGCACCTCCCATACAAACGCCCTGATGCCAACCTCCCGGTTCACCTCATCGATCTTTCTGATGTCCTGAAGAAGGATCTCCACCTGTTCATCGGGGATGATGGCGATGGCTGCTGAATTCATTTCCGGCCAGGTATGGGTTCCCATGCGTGGTTCGCCTGTTTCACTACCCCTACCCTGGACTTCCTGCCACCATGTATACCCCCTGATCCCCAACCGGTCGAATACATATTCCAACCTTTCGGTATGGGCCTGGTTAAATATGATAAATACTGCTTTCATTGCTAAAACTCTTTATGTCCTACGGACAATTCGAAATTAATTATTGATCAAGGAAGATGAAGCGTTTGCGGAGTTTGGTCTTCTTGTCGCGTTCGCCCCTGCGTGCCAGGACGGCATACATGACCGGGACGATGACCATGGTGACGATCGTGGAGAACACCAGTCCCCCGATGACTGTGATGCCCATGGGCGACCATATCTCGGACCCTTCGCCCCTGCTCAGGGCCAGGGGAAGCATCCCCAGGATGGTGGTCCCTGCCGTCATCAGCACCGGACGGAGACGGGAGCGGCCCGCCCGTTCGATTGCTTCATACAGCTCATAACCCCTGTCGCGCATCAGGTTGATGAAATCCACCAGCACGATCCCGTTCTTCACCACGATGCCGATCAGCAACACAGCTCCCAGAGCTGCGATCAGGCTTAAGGTGGTGCCTGTCAGGAACAAGATCAGGACCACCCCGGTGAAGGCGAAAGGAATCGAGAACATGATCACAAACGGTATGGCAAACGACTCGAACTGCGAGGCCATCACGATGAACACCAGGATGAGGCTCACGACCATCAGCAGCCCGATATCCTGGAATCCTTCCACCTGGTCTTCATAGGCACCACCAACATTGATCATGATCTCCGGCGGCACTTCCACCTCCTTCATCTCGTCCCTGATCCGGTTGGCCAGCTCCCCAAGGGATACGCCCACCGGTTTGACGGATACCCTGGCGATCCGCTCCCTGCGTTTATGCTCAATGTTGGGCGGCGACCAGTATTCCCTCACCTGCCCCAGCTCGCTCAGTTTGATCTTATTCCCTGATGGGTTGATGATGGTGATCTCCTCAAGGTCGGTGATGGAATTCCGGTAATCCTCCTCAAAGCGCACATCGATGTCATATTCATCCCCTTCCTCGCGGAACACGGAAGCGGTCAGCCCATCCACGCGGTTACGAATATATGTGGAAACCATGGCGCTGTTCAGGCCGTTCAGGGCCAGTTTCTCACGGTCAAGCACCACCTGCAGTTCGGGCCGGTCTTTCTCCCGGCTCAGGGTGACCTCCGTGGCCCCTTTGATCTTACGGACCCGGTTCCTGATCTCGTCGGCCAGCCTGTTGGTCTCGTTGAAGTCGTACCCGAAAATTTCAATGTCCACCGTATTGGTGGTCCCTCCAAACATAGAGCTGGAGGTCGCCACTTCATATGTCACGATCTCTGCGATCTGGTCCAGCTGGTGCCGCAGGTCGTCGGCGATCTCGAAGACCGATCGGGAGCGCTCTTCAATGGGGACAAGCCGCATCATTAAATTGGTCCGGTTGGAGCCGGTGGCCATGAACAACGAAAAGAAACTACCTTCGTCATCGGCACCCGTGGAATTGGAAACCAGAGTGATCTCAGGATACCGGTCCCTGATGATCTGTTCCACCTTTCGGGCCGTTTTCAGCGACTCCTCCATCCTCAGTCCCGTCTGCATCTCGAGGGAAACCGTCATGCTACTCTCATCACTCTCGGGGAAAAAATCGGTCTTTATGAACAACGCTCCCATGACCAGGCTCCCGAAAAAGATGGCTATGCTGATGGTAACGGTGAACCGCTTGTGGCGCAACACCCAGTGGATGGTCTTCTGGTAGAAGGCATCCAGCCGGTCAAGAAAAACCCGGATCGTACGGTCGTATGTCGTATTCAGGATCCTTTCCTTCGGCACCCATGTTTTCAGTAGCCTGGATGAGAGCATCGGTGTAAGTGTGATCGCAACCAGAGTGGAGGTGACGATCGTGATGGTCACGATCCAGCCGAGCTCGTTGAACATCACCCCCGTCATGCCGCCTACCAGTGTTAGCGGGAGAAATACGGCGACGATGACCAGCGTGGTGATGATGACGGCCAACCAGACCTCGTTGGTCGCATAAATGGCTGCTTCCCTCGGACTGCTTCCCCTTTCAATATGGCGGGTGATGTTCTCCAGCACCACGATCGCATCATCCACCACCATCCCGATGGCGATAGTAAGGGACGACAGGGAGATCACGTTGAGCGAGCTTCCGGTAAAGTAAAGATAGATGAAGGAGACCACCAGGGAAATGGGAATGGTCAGAATGATGATCAGCGTGGCCCTCCACCGTCCCAGGAAGAACAACACCACCAGGATCACGAACAGGAACGCCCACATCAGCGTTTCGGAGAGGTTGTCGATCGATCCGCGGATAAAATCTGAGGTGTCCATGATGGGGCTAATCTGAATGTCAGGAGGCAGGGTGGGGGTTAACTCTTTCAGCTGCTGGTTGACCTCCCTGGCGATCTTCACCGTATTGGCCCCTGATTGCTTCTGCACCAGCAGGCGCATTCCTTTTTTCCCATTGATGCTTTCATCGATAAAACCGTACTTGATCGTGTCCCTGACCACGGCAACGTCCCGCAGGTAAATGGGTTTCCCGGCCATGTTTCCCACCATGATACCGTTGAGCTGGTCGCTCTCCTCAAACTCGCCCTCCACCCTCAGCTGGTAATCGAACTGACCCATTTTGACATTCCCCGAGGGCATGTTCAAATTCTCCGAAGCGATCATGTTGCCTATTTGTTCGAGGGAAAGGGCATATGCGTCCAGTTTTTTGGGATCAACGTCCACGTAAATGATCCTTTTGGGCTCCCCAAACGTCGATACCGAACCAACTCCTTCGATCCGGTTGAGGGGATTCACCAGTTTCTCCTCAATGATCTTCTGCAGTCCCGGATAACTTTCTTCGGCCGTAATGGCATAAAAAAGAATGGGCATCATGCTGGTGTTGAACTTGAATACCGACGGCCGTTCGCATCCATCAGGCAAATAATTGTAGGTGGCATCAATGACCGACCTCACATCGTTCATCACTTCATCGAGATTGGTGCCCCATTCAAACTCCATGTTCACCAGGGAAAGGTTATCGTAGGAAACGGAAGTGACCTCTTTCAGGTTATCCACGGAATTCATCGCGTCCTCGATGGGCTTGGTCACATTGGTCTCTATGTCGGCAGCATTGGCGCCTGCATAGGTGGTCATGACACTGATGAACGGCGGCTCCATTTCCGGGTAGAGGTCGATGGGGATGTTCCTGAGGGAATATAATCCCAGCACCACCACCGCGGTGAATACCATGATCGTTGTAATGGGTTTATTGACAGCACTTTTATAGATACTCATGCGAATGCTCTTAAACGGTTAATACTCTTCTCGATTCACACCCTATTCCGTGACGACTTCCACCGGGACTTTGTCGACCAGCCTGGATTGGCCGGCGATGATCAGCCGGTCGCCTTCCTTGATTTCCGGCGAAATGATCTCCACCAGGTCGTCGAACCGCTGTCCCAGCTTAACCGACACTCTTTTGGCCGCTCCTTGCTCCTCCAGGAAGACATAGCGTTCGTCGGAACCCTGCATTTTAAGCACCGCCAGAGCGGGTACCACCAGGGCACTCATCTCTCCCAGCTCCAGCTCCACCCGGGCAAACATACCCGGGCGCAGCTTTTCGCCCGCATTGTCGATCCTGATCTCCACCTGGAAAGAATGGGTGGATGGGTCCACGGTGGGATATTTGCGGATGATCGTCCCGGTATAGATCTCCCCGGGATACGTGTCGCTCTGGATCCTTGGTTTCATCCCCTCCCCGACCAGCGGGTAATAGGTTTCGGGAACGTTCACCATGGCTTTCAGCGGATTGATCTGTACTACCGAGAGGATAGCCGCTTTCCCGGAAGCAGTATTGGGGGCGCCGGAATACATCTCTCCGTCTTCAAAATATTTTCCGGAAATGACTCCGTAAAAGGGAGCCACGAGCCTGGTGTTTTCCTTCAGGAAATCCACGTTCGATTGGGCGATCTCGTATTGCGTGGCCAGCTGATCGAACTGCTGACGGGTTACGCTCCCCACTTTTTGCAGCGTGTCGAGCCGCTTGTAATCCGTCTCCAGGTTCTTCAGCTGGATGATCGCCTGATGCAGCTGGGTCTGGTCCATTTGTACAAGGAGATCCTCCTTCCTGACCCGCGTGCCTACTTCAACATAGATCCTGTCGATCCGCCCCGGCGAGGAAGGGACCAGATGTACCTCTTCATAGGGAAGCAGTGTGGAGGTATACTCAATATTTTTCCCGATGACCTGTGTCTGCAGCGTCATAACCTTCACCATCTCCACCTTGTTATCAGCGGAGACCAGAGCCTCATTGCGGGGACCTTTTGTTCCGGATCCGGAGGAACATCCGGCGATGAACAGGACGGATACGATGACAACGGAAATGATTCTTATGATTTTCATTTTCATATGGATTTTTTAAATGGATTAAAGTTGATTCATCAATTTCTGCAGCTCACGCCTTGCATTAAGCAACGCAACAATGGACGACAGGTAATCGGATTCTGCCTGAAGGTAATTGTTGTTGGCCGTGGCCACGTCAAGGCTCGATGCTACCCCCTGCTCATACTTGAACTGATAACTGTCGTAAATGCGAAGGGTAACCTCCACATTGTGCCTGCGGTTAAGGTATTGATCATAGGCGCTGGCAAGGTTGAACCGCAGTTGCCGTTCCTGCAGCAACAGCTGCTCTTCCAGCAGGCTTTTGTTGTTCAGCGTGGTTTCATGCTGTATCCTGGCCTGGTTCACCTGAGAGTACCTCATCCCGCTGGAGAGGATCGGTATGCTGAGATTCAATCCGATGACGTTCTTGGGAGAGATATCAAAGTCGGACCGCAGGATCTTGTTCGTATAGGTGTAATAGCCACTGAGGGTAGGTAGAAAATTCATCTTTTTCAGGCTGATCTGACGTTCAGATAACTTTACCTGGCTCTGCATGACCTGGTAATCCAGGTTGTTTTGAATGTTGAACGACTGACCCAGAATATCCGTAAAGTCAATGTTATCCAGGAAATAGTCCAGCGAATCAGTTAGCTTCAGGGGAGTGTCAACCGGCACCCCCAGATGGTAACGAAGCAGGTTATATGCCAGCTCCCTCTGGCGCTCAGAGGATTTCATCGCATTCTCCAGAGTGGAGAGTTGCACTTCGAACTGGTCCAGATCCAGTTTTTCAGCCACCCCCACCAGGACCATCGCACGGGTGTTGTCCAGGATCTTCATCGTGTTGTCGAGGTTCTCTTCGATGATCCGGATGGAAAGATCTGAAACAAGCGCATTCTGGTAGGCCTGAATGGTGAGCTCCTTGATGCTCTGCTCCGTTCTCAGGTAATTGGTCCCTGACATTTCCTTGTAGATCCGCATCATTTGCAATCCCACAATAAAGTTTCCGCTGAAAAGCATCTGTGAAACGGTAGCGTAAAGATTACTTGTGGGATTAAAAGGGATGACCGTAGGTGGCATCTCTTCGTTGAACCTGAACTCCATTTCGGCTCCAAGGTAGTTGGAATAATCCATGGCTGCCTCTGCCTGTGGCAGGAAAGCCGAGATCGACTCATTGACCCTTTTCTGGGCCAGCTCCACGGCCAGCGCGGCATTCTTTACCTGCATGTTGTACTCCAGGGCATATGACTTGGCTTCCTCCAGGGAAAGTTCAAGAGCCTCCTGCCCGTAGTTCCTGCCTGACAGCAAGACAATGAAACATAAAAGAATTACAGATTTTGTTTGCATGGTATCGTATCGATGTTGTTTTGTTCACGCGACGGGACGGCCATCACCTATTTTCATACTCCTCAATCAGTTTCTTGCCTTTTTCCGTTGATATCCCCCGAAAGTACGGGACAATGATGTTCCTGATCAGTTCCTGATGGGTGATGTTCTGAGGGAATATATCCTTTTTGTGGAAAGTCTCCATGATGACATAGAAAAACGCATCAACGACCTCCACATTGATATCCTTTAAAAAAATTCCTTCCTCTATTCCTTTTTCAAGAATCCGGCAGGAGAACGATCCGCTGCCGGGCTGGGCCCCTTTTTTCAGTGTCTCCCAGAAATGGGGGTAAAGTTTTCTGAGGTCTTCAAAGAACAGCCGGTTGATCTCCGATTTCTTCTTTTCGCCGTGCAGGCCGAATTTATACAGTGCCTCGATGACATTTGAAGCATCGGCAAGGATATCCTGTACTTCCTGCATATGCTTACGGTTCATCGTTTCAAGGCATTCCCACACCAGGGAGTCCTTGTCTTTGAACATTTCATAGATCGTACGTTTTGACATGCCTGTTTCTTCGGCGATCTGATCCATGGTCACCTGCCGGATCCCGTTGTGGATGAACAGTTCAATGGTTTTCTGGGTGATGCGTTGACGGGGTTCCATTCAAAAAAATTTCGGCAAAAATATTAAAACTTTTTAAGTTTTATCAGTTTTCAAAAAAATATTTCTTTTCATGGAGCCAGAAAAGGAATGAGGTTCTTTACGATTGGGGTGCATTCATCCTGGATGGTTATTCCCAGGAAAATGTACTATTTCGCGGTACCGGATTTTATGGCGAGCGACTGTATGGTTACAGTGGAAAGCAGCTGGTCCAGTGCCTCGCGGAGGGGAATGTATTTCTCATGAAGGGGACAGGGATTTTCGCTGTTGCATTGTCTGAATCCGAACCCGCAATGTGTCAGTGTTTTACTCCCCTCCGTGGTCAGCACAAGCTCCTTCAGTGTGAGATCCGGCTTCCGGGAATCGAAATAAAAACCACCACCCCTGCCCTTGACGGATATCAGAAAATCCATCTTCACCAATCGCTGAAGGATTTTGGCCGTGTAAAAACGGGGAGCTTCTATTTCACGTGCAATTTCATCAATACCGGGCCTGTATCCCGCAAAATTTTGTCTCTGGATATACACCAGCCCCCGCAGAGCATATTCTGTTTCCTTATTAAACATCCAGTAAAACGATTTGACCTGCAAAATTAAAATTTTTGTTCTTGATTCAATATCTGATACAAATCCTGCATCATCCCAATGGCTACCGTGACGTGATCCAAATGCGGATGCAAGGACCAGGGAATCTCTTAAATCACCCTTCTTTATAAAGCAAATCAACTAAAAGACCTTTTTGTCTTTTAAAAATATAATATATTTGTGTCATGAACCTGATAACACCATCATGAATATCATGGATGGTCATCTGGTTGCTGTTGATGGGAAGGGCGATCTGGCCTGCACTGAAGCAAAAATCGGAAAGCAGGAACCTGCTGATCCTTTTCCTGATCTCCACCATAGCGATCGCCGCTTTTTACGGGGCGGGCCTGATGTTGTTCGTCCTTCGTGACATGAACATGGAGGTGGTCTGGAAGGAGCGGTGGATCAAATTCGCTTTCTGGGCCATCAACGTAGGCTTGGCAGCCATGGTCCTGCTCAGCGTTTTACCCGTTGACCTCGCAGGAGGCTGGAGCCTGAAGAAAAATTCACTGGCTTAAACACCGTGGCTTAAAAGGAGTTGGGCAACGATCTGTTTTAACTTGCCCCGCCAGCATCAAATTCCTTCACAAGCACAGGGAACCCGGACACGATCCCCCGGTGGAGATAAAATTGATCTGCGCAAAGTTGAAGTATTTCACCGGTATTTAATAATTTTGTTAGATATTTACAGGTTCCGTTACATTTTAGTAGATTGCCGATATGAAAATCAACATTAAAAACAACATCTGGTGGGTAGGGAAAACCGACTGGGATCTGAGGAAATTCCATGGTGATGAATATTCCACTCATCACGGCACAACCTACAATTCCTACTTGATCCAGGAAGAAAAAATTGTCTTGGTCGACACCGTCTGGGGTAAGTACACCACCGAATTCCTGTCGAACCTGTCACGGGAAACCGATCTGAAGAAGATTGATTACATCATCTGTAATCATGGCGAGACCGATCATAGCGGGGCACTGCCGGCGTTGATGGATATGATTCCCGGCACACCCATCTATTGCACCGAGAATGGTGTAAAATCGCTCAGGGGCCATTACCATAAAGACTGGAATTACGTTACGATAAAGACCGGTGACAGGCTCAGTCTGGGCAACGGAAAAGAACTGATCTTCATTCAGGCTCCGATGCTGCACTGGCCCGATACCATGTTTTGTTACCTGACGCAAGACAACGTCCTTTTCAGCAACGACGCCTTCGGCCAGCATTACTGCTCGGAAAATCTCTTCAATGATCTGGTGAACCAGGAAGAACTGTACAACGAAGCGATCAAATACTTCGCGAACATCCTCACCCCCTTCAGCCATCTGGTCATCCGGAAGATCGAAGAGTTCGTGGCCCTCAACCTGCCCCTGGATATCATCTGCACCAGCCATGGGGTGATCTGGCGCGATGATCCCATGCAGATCGTCAAAAAATACCTGGAATGGTCATCGGGTTACCAGCAAGACCAGATCACACTGATCTACGACACCATGTGGGACGGTACGCGCATCATCGCAGAAAGTATCGCCAAGGGGATACGGCTGGCTGACGAGAAGGTCATTGTGAAGGTCTTCAACGCGTCGAACACCGATAAGAACGATATCATCACGGAGATCTTCAAATCCCGGCTTGTGGTCATCGGATCGCCCACCATCAACAAAGGCATCATGCACTCCATTGCCGGACTGCTTGAACTTGTCAGGGGACTGAAAATGAAAAACAAAAAAGCCATAAGCTTTGGTTGTCATGGCTGGCATAACGAAAGTGTCGACCTGATCAATGAGGGCTTAAAGCAAAGCGGATTTGAGCTGATATCAGAAGGCATACGAGTCAACTGGCGGCCGGATGAATCGTGTGTCGAATCCCTGATTGAGACCGGGAGATCACTGGTCACCCGGTGATCTGCCTGCTATACAACGTTCCTTTCAGATCTTGAAAATTCTGTTCCGTATGTTCTTCAAACACTTCCTTTCAGTGTCAGGAGCTGTCCTTCTTTTGGCAGTCTCCAACCTCACCGCTCAGGTGATGATCAATGAATACTCGGTATCCAACCTGAGCACCATCGCCGACAACTACGGTAAATATGAGGACTGGATCGAATTATACAACATGAGCGGCCAGGATAAAGATATCGCGGGATATTTTCTCAGCGACAATCCCGGTGATCCCCAGAAGTGGGCATTCCCCGGGCCCACGATCCTTGCCGCAGGAGGATTTCTGGTAGTCTGGGTCTCCGGAAGGGACGAGGCGGGCTCGGGCCATTACCACACCAGTTTCCGGCTGACGCAGACAGGCTCAGATCCCGAGTGGATCGTATTCTCTGATCCTTCGGGAACGGTACTGGAGGAATTCCAGCTTATGATCACCCAGAACGGTCATTCCCGTGGCCGCATCAACGACGGGTTCTCCGCCTGGGGTATTTTCAAGGATCCAAGCCCCGAATTCACCAACAATGGTTCCACCGCTTACAGCCGCTACGCCGAAAAGCCATCGGTGAGCGCCACGGCAGGGTTCTACACCGAACCGGTCACGGTGACCATCACCACCAGCGAGACCAATGCCCAGATCAGATATACACTTGACGGAACAGAACCGGTCGTCTCCTCGGCAACGTACAGCGAACCCATCAACATTTCGTCCACACAGGTCCTGAAGGCCCGTGTGTTCAGCAACTATGCCGCCGTGCTTCCCGGACTGATCGAGTTCGATACGTATTTCATCAACGAAAAACATGATCTTCCTGTCATGTCCGTGGCTGGCAACGATATGGTGGAACTGCTCAACGGTGATCAGTCTCTTCGTCCCTGGGGCTCCGTTGAATTCTTCAACCGGGAAAAGGTCCGTTCCTCTATGGCGTATGGCGAATTCAACGAACACGGGCAGGATTCCTGGGTGCATCCCCAGCGAAGCATCGATTATATCGCGCGCGATGAATGCGGCTATAGCAAGGCTCTGTACGAAAAATTCTTCTCCCTGTCCGACCGCGAAGAGTTTCAGCGGGTAATCCTCCGGGCTTCCGGGGACGATAACTACCCGGGCATTGACACTAGCGGGCATATCAGGGATGATTTTGTGCAGACGCTGTCGGAGCGGGCCGGCCAGAAGCTCGACTGGCGCAGGTCGGAGCGGGTGGTGCTCTATGCCAACGGCCAGTACTGGGGCATCTATGCCATCCGGGAAAAGGTGTCGGACCATGATTACACGGATTACTATTACAGCCAGGGGAAATACGAATTACAATACATCATGCTGTGGGGCAGCACGTGGGCCGAATACGGAGGGAACCAGGCGCTGGAGGACTGGTACACGCTGTATAATTACATCGTGTCGCACGATATGAGCAATCCTGAATATTACCAGACCGTCACCAGCCAGTATGATATGACCAGCCTGGTGGATTACGTGATCATCAACTCCTACGTGGTATGTTCCGACTGGCTCAACTGGAACGTGGGATGGTGGCGGGGGCTGAATCCCCAGGGAACACACCGCAAATGGGGGTATACCCTGTGGGACGAAGATGCGACCTTCGGGCATTATATCAACTATACCGGCATTCCCGCACAAAGCCCCTACGTTTCCCCCTGTTACCAAGATGACCTGGTTAACGAGCAGGATCCCGAAAACCATGTGGTCATATTGAATAAATTACGCGAGAATCCGGATTTCGAGCAATATTATATATCCCGGTATATCGACCTGTTGAATACTGCTTTTACAGACGGGTTTATGCTTCCCATGCTCGACAGCATGGCCCAGATCATCGCTCCGGAAATACCGCGGCACGCGGAACGGTGGGGCGGCTCACCGGAGCAGTGGCAGACGAACATCCAGAAGATCAGGGATTTCATCACGACGCGGAACAGCGTCATCTGGGGCGGGCTGGCCGACTGCTACAACCTGACCGGACCGTACGATGTGGTGATCGACCTGCAGCCTGAAGGCACCGGCCAGGTAAAGATCAACTCCCTGCAGCTGGGTCAGTATCCCTGGACAGGGACCTATTTCAGCGGGATCGACGTGAAGCTGATGGCCATCGAAAACAACCCGTCGTACGAATTCGACCGCTGGATACTGAAGCATCACACGGTATTCCCTGCTGACACGGCCCATGTCGTGTCGCTGGGCCTGCTGGAACCCGATTCGGTCATTGCCCTGTTCAAGCCCAGAGTCTTCAGCGATTCACTGGTGATCAACGAGATCAATTACAATTCCGCCGACAGCTTCAACCCCGGCGACTGGGTGGAGTTCTACAATCCCCATGATTATCCGCTCAATATTACCGGTTGGACATTCAAGGACGAAGATGACCAGCACATGTTCATCTTTCCGCAGGGAACCGTGGTCGATTCCAGAGGATACTTGGTCGTCAGCGAGGATACAGAGGTCTTTTCCGGTCTTTTTCCCCTGGTTGACAATGTTGCAGGCAATATGGATTTCGGATTGTCGGGAAGCGGTGAGCTGATCCGGCTGTTTGATGTGTCAGGAACCCTGGTGGATACGGTCCGTTACGATGACAAGTATCCCTGGCCAACCGGCCCTGATGGCAACGGCCCCACCCTGGAACTCATCCATCCTGCCCTTGACAACGCCCTGGCATCCAGCTGGGCGGCCTCTGCCCTGCATGGAACGCCGGGTGAGATCAACGGAACCCAGATCGGTATGCCATCCCTGCCGCAGGCAGATGCCCTGAGCTGCAGAATATGGCCCAATCCGTTCACCGACCAGGCCGTCATCAGCGTGAGAACCGACATGGATCACGGTGGAGCGGAATGCATTCTCTATGACATGTTCGGGCAGGCGCTGAAACACATCCACTCCCAAGAATCCTGGGAATTCTCCATCTCAAGGAATAACCTCCCTGCAGGTATCTATGTCTTCAGGATTATCGACCGGCAGAAAGATCTTCTGTACACAGGAAAGCTCATCATCCTGGAACATTGATTATCATTCAATCAATAGTATTAATCCCAGAGCATCCCGATAGATATCGGAGAAGGACTCGAATTCGGGAGCAAGCACCGGGGTTTGCCTGGAATAACCCATCCCCCCGTGAGGCTGGGGAATTTGCCCGGAATGGAAGCGGAAGAAGGGGCGCTAACCAGCTAGGATGATATTCACTGTGCCGATGATATCCAGCACATTGATCGATCCATCCCCGTTGATATCTGCCTGCTGAAAACAGAACGGATCCGGATTGGCCCCCAGAATATGGTTGACGATCGTTATGATGTCGAGTACATTCACAAGCCAGTCGCAGTTGGCATCGCCCATGATATCGATGACCGAGCCCGTCGGATTCTGTTTATAATAGATCTCATAGTTCCCGTCGCGGGTGTCTTCCCATACCACATGAACGACCGGACCCGCCAGCGCAATGGACGAACGCCACGAATAGCTAGGATTGTTGGTCAGTCTCAGTTCCGCTTCCCACCCATTCCCGTTGTCGGAAGATTTTATATAATAGACCTCATTATTTCCGTCCCGGTAATCGATCCAGCTGATGTGCACATTTTGTCCGTCAGTACAGACCGAAGGCCTGTACGAGGTATCTTCCGCATCGGTAAGCCGTGTATCTGCGCCCCAGGTCAGACCTCCGTCCAGTGAACGTTTGTAATAGATCTCGTCGTTTCCGTCGCGGTCATCGTACCAGGCTACATGGATGGAGTTTCCATGGGCTGCAATGCAGGGATTGAGTGATTCGTCATCGTCCCAGGTGAGCCGGGTGTCGGCCCCCCATGAAATTCCTCCGTCGGAGGAACCGATGTAATGGATTTCGTAGGTCCAGTCGCCAGAGGTCTCCTCTTGCCAGGCAACATGCACGCCCAGGCCGGAAACGCTTATACAGGGGAATTCTGAAACATTGGCCGTGCTGGTGAGGCGAAGATCTGCTCCCCATGTGATCCCGGCATCCGATGAGCTTTTATAGTAGATTTCATAGTTCGAGTCGCGCTTGTCATGCCAGACAATATGGACCTTATTGTTGGACACAGCGATGGAAGGCCCGGCCGACTCCTGTGACTGGAAGGTCAGACGGGTGTCGTTTCCCCAGTTGGTACCACCGTCCACCGAACGTTTGTAATAAATCTCCGCATTCCCATCGCGCAGATCGGACCATACAATATGCACGAACGGGCCCGACACCGCAATGGCTACATCTTCCGACACGGCCGTGTTGTTGGTCAGACGTACGTCCCCGCTCCAGGTGATGCCTCCGTCGACCGACCGTTTATAAAATATTTCCCTGTTGCCGTGGCGATTATCCCGCCACACCACGTGAACGGTATCATGGCTGGCCGCCACGCATCGCGCATTGTTCGGGGAGGCAATGGATTCACCCGGATCGTAGGTCAGCCGCACGTCGGGCTGAAACTGGGCACGGGCACAGATGGTAAAGAACATAACAAATGCAAAGAAAATGAATGCTTTCATTGTCCGGTTAACTTTGGAAGGATTGATTGAACATACAAAGAATGACCCGATGAGGATACAATAATTAAATCGCATCCAGTCGTTAAAAATACAAATTATTAATCGGATTGATCAAGGTTGTATGTGGTTTTTTATTTGCCCTCTTCCCGAAACTCCCGTATCAGTAATAATCCTATATTTACAACAAATCAGTCTTTGGAATGGATAAAGGATAAAGAATGTGAAATAACCCCAAGAAAAACAAAGCGTATGGAAGGCAGAAAGATAACACCGCGACTTGTCCCGCTAGACACCGGAAACATGTCGCCCCGAGGCAAAGAGATCCTCCGGCGGTTGCCGGGAGATTCGCTCAAAGGAAAATATGCACCTGTCAACGTGCTCGGTACACTGATGTACAATACGGATACACTGGAACCGTTCCTTGACTACTGGGTCACTTCGAAATTAAAAATGGGCCTTACCATCAGGGAGCAAGAGCTGGTGATCCTGCGGATGGCCGTGCATTACCGTAGTAATTATGTCTGGAAACACCATGTCCCTGTGGCCGTCGAATTCGGGATAGCGGACGAACTGCTTGCTGCCGTGAAGCAATTTCCCCTTCCACCGGTGTTCAATGCACGGGAGGAAGCACTTCTGCAACTCACCGACGAACTGGTGACCGAACGCGACATTCGGGATGAGGTGTATGAGAACTATCACGGCCAGCTCCGGGATTCCGAACTGGTCGACCTGATCTCTCTGGTTTCGCAGTATGTTTTTTTCTCCCTGGCCAACAATGCCCTGAGGGTGGAGATTGAACCTGCGTTCGGGGAGATATCCGGATTAAATTCTTAGAATGCTAGTAGACTGAATCTGCATTTTTGGCTTTCAGGTGCCAAGGTTCAATATTGGAAATGGATTGTCCTGGTCAGGTCACTCGAACCTGGAAACCGTCAACTGCTATTCCTTTCCGCTCAGCAGCTTATCCTGCCACTCTTTCAACTCTTTCCATTTTCCAAGATAAGCCAGTTCCGATTGTTTCGGCCAGGTTTCAGGATCATGGATCTTAAAATGTTCACCCGCCTCATCCAGTATCATCCGGCATTTCTCCACCGGGGTTTCGGCAAGGGCTTTCCAGGTGGTGATACCTGCATGGTGAAAAAGCTCTTCGATCTTGGGCCCAATGCCCTCCACGATCTTCAGATCATTCTGCAGGATCTTTTGCCCAAATACACTGGCAGCCAAAGCTGCATTAAAAGGAACGGAAACCGGTACAGCTGAACTAAGGTTCAATTTTAACTGTTCAAAATCACCTGATAATTTGTTGAACTTAACCTTCCAGTTTTCAATGTCATTGGAATAGGCACTGTTCAACTTCAGCAGCTCTTCTTTTTGATTTCTGCAGGCTTCCAACTCACTGCGCAGATTAGCCAGTTCTTTTGCTTTATTATACAGCAGCTTTCCTAATAAAAAGCCAAGCAATGCACAGAGCAAGCCAACCAAAATGGGAATTAAAATGCAAAGAAAACACATAGCAATTTGAATTAAGAGTTATGGAATTGAAATAACGGTTCTTCTGTTTTTTGCTTTACCTTCGGCCGTAGTATTGTCAGCGACAGGCTCGTCAGGTCCTTTTGAAGAAGTTGCAATTTTACCTGCATCAATACCCTTCTGAATGAGGTAGGATTTAACGAAATCGGCACGATCCTGACCTAACTGAACGTTTTTATCGTAGTTCCCGGAGTTGTCTGTATGGCCAACGATCTGTAAGCGCGCATCCGGAAAATGACTGAGGTATTTTATGACATCGGTTATTTTTTCTTTTTCTTCCGAATTCAGGATGACCTCAGATTCATTGACGTTAAAGTAAAGGATTACCGGGTTTCTAAGCTTTTCCTTCAGTGCAATCCACTCCGCTTCTGCCTCACCTGTTGCGGCATCCGGCTGATCTGCCATCGCATAGCTTACCGGTCCCAAAACAATATCGTCTTTCATTCTCCATGAATCGACGATTTCCCCTTTAGTCTTCAATAACGAAGGATCAAAGCCCTTCGAAACAAAATAGTCCTTTATATGTTCAGCACGTGCAAATCCCAGGTTAGGAAAAGATGAGATATTCCGCTCATCCCTGGTACAGTAACCCGTAATGACGAGTCTTTTCCCAGGACCAGTATTGAAATTCTTTATCAACAGGTCAATCCCCGTATTTATCGAATCACCGGCAGGCTGTAAAAACTTAAAATCATTTTTCGGAAATCTGAAATTATCGTAACAGAAATAGTGGAAGTCTTTTCCATCCAGCGAAAAAGGATGATAGGCTCCGCTTAGCGTGACATCTTCCCGGATGGATTCGCGCTCTCCCTTTTTGCAGGTAAAACAACAAAAAAAGTAGTAGAGAATCGCCCCGGCAAGGATGATTAATAAAATCCCAAGTAAATACCACGATTTTTTTGACATAGCTTAAATGTTTATAGATGAAATATATGGACCCACGCCACATTTGACATGACACAATTAATCTTTATATATTTTGATTAGTCACAAAGTTAATTAAAAAAAATCGGGAAGCCAAGTAAAATCTTCGGCTGTCCGATAAATTTAATTTCCGTATTTGAACGTATGTTATAGCATGTGGTGTGTAAAACAAATTTGCAGTATGGAGACAAAATCCTCTGGAAGTAGCTCCTTTTAAAATTTTAGTCGTTCAGTAGTGATTTTTTATCATTTTTTTGCCCAAAAATGGCCAAATCTTAGTATCATACGACGATATGGACACCGCCCTGGGGGTATATCTCCTGCTTTAATTGAAATGACTGACGTAAGGTCAAGAGAGTTGCAGCCGATTCCATACTGGTAATAACCTATCGCGGATTACGCCAAGAACATCAATAAAATCAAGGGTTAAATCAAGGTGACTTTTTGTGAGGAAGGCTTTCCACTGGCGCATTCGTCCGGGATCTGTAGCGAATGAAGGTGAAAAAAGAGCGTGGTCAGGTATAAAAGAAGTACTTCTGTTACGAAAAGTTTCATGAATGGCTTTCTCAAGAAGTTCGTGGCCGATGTGTTGAGTTGTCAAAATGATGTACACATCGTAAAAATCCTTCATTCGGCTGTTAAGCGTTGAAAGATCGATCATTGCTTCAAACTTCTCTGCAATCACTGTTTCGAGTGAATACGCCTGGATGATCGGCATTTCTGATCCGGGTAATAATACCGGATAGTTCAATCTTACAGGAGATGGTATTACCAGATCACCGAAGCCGATATCAATCTGTATCCGTTGTTGTATGGTATCTAATTTTGCTGTGACAAATAAACGTACGCCGGAGTACTCATCCTGACCGGTGATTCCTTCAGCGCTTATGGCATTCCCATCAAAAATCACCGCATCATTTGGGTATTCCAGCAGGCATATTTCTCTAAAGATACTCCTCACCGAATCAATGTCGATGGCCATTTTAAACCCGAGGAAATCGATATCCATGGTTGGGCGTGTCTGTTCCCTGGTATAATAAAAAAGAAGTGTACCGCCCTTCAGGAAGAAGTTGTTTGTATACTGGGATATTGATATCCGGTAAAGAAGACGCTCATGAAAATATCGGATGATCACCAGCTGAAAGGCGATATTTTCTTTTTTAGCCAGATTGAGCAAACGAGCCCGAATTGATTTACCTGGTTCTTTCATAGGATAACCTGCAGTAGTTCATTCAGAATGTTTGAAATTCTCAGTTGTGAAGCATATTTCATCAGCCTGTCGAGGTTCTTGTCACGATGGTGGATATAATTCCGGAGGATTTCGCCCAACAGATCGGTCCCGATTTTATTCCGGAATCTGACGGCGTCACAGACAGACCGTTCAAGGTCGTATATGGTAACAAATGCATCATTTATTTCCTTTGATGTTTTACCCAGATCGATAATTTGATTGTCCCAGTAGTATAGTTTCACCGGAGGATATTTTGGCAGAACAATTTTATAAGATTTGGGTACCGCGATATGATATTCTGCAGAAACAAAAGTGGTCAGGCGGTAATTTGACCAAGCCGTGAACATGCAAAATATTCCTGAGGGAATCATTCTGGCAACTTCAGCCTCCTGAAAGATACCGGGATAGTCGTTCATTCTGTACAATCCCCTTTTTACCCTAATGATAAGGCCTTCATGTATCAATCTTCGGAGGTGGTATTTTTCCGCGGCCGTTAATGAATCGGCAGATCTCAGGAATCCGCCGTTCTGTTTAAATCTTCGAAGGAGTGTGTCACGCATAGGAATAATACATTAACCAAAAATACTGCTTATTTTAATATTAGCAGTAGATTTGGTTAAATATTTTATTGTCAATTAATCCTAATTAAAAATAGATCAGCGGAAGCTTTCATGTATAGCATGATATAAGCATGATCTACTTAGTGGGTCAATTGTTCATTCCTGATAAACATTATCGGAAGTGTCAGCGTCAGGAGTTAGTTTATCACCCAATATGATTTTCTGAATATTCTTTCCTGTTTTAAGTTCAATTGGATATTCCCTTATACCCGTTTTCCAGATGTCAAGGTTCCTGTAGATCTTCTCCTGTGAATGATCATCATAGGTGATCTCAAGCCTGACCGGCACGAGAATATCGACTGGTTCTTTATTGTCGTTGGTTTTCTCCTGTTCATTGGCTCGGTCTGGGGAGGGATATGCGACCTGACACATAGCAGGAAACCTGGCCAGGCATGTTGTCCCCAGGAACAGATGATGTAAGATTACAAACAGGGAATGCCCGCTGGCACATGTACCCCGTATGGTTCTGGAGCCTGCCCGCATAAGGATAAATGCATGCCCCAGGGTCGCATGAAGCACGACAGCACCATGAAAATGTGTCCCGGTCACTCTGGTGATACGACCAAAATGACCTGTTCAAAAGAAAAGCCAGCCGAAATATCCGAATGACCTTTTGGATTAAGTCCTTTTCCAAATCCTGGATCAAGAATAAATCTAATCTTGTACAGCATGAAAAAGACGATTATTGCCTTAATGATCTGCGGCATTGCACTTTTAAAGGTCAATTCCCAGGTAATCCCTGAAATAGATACCCGGATACTGGATGATTTTATCCGTTCCATCACCACAGTCATGACCAGGTGCCGGAGTTTATAGTTTCATTTCCCATAAATGGTTAGTGTCTCCAAGCCCAAAAATGATCGAATTGCCTGTCGCAAAGATCACCATGCCTCTTCTCCAATCTGTACAGGCTAATGCATAGCATTGATTACTGGCGGGATCGAACAGGGTCAGGGTGAAGGACCAGACATCCAGAAAGACCAGCCGATCATTCACAGCCAATCCTATATCGAATGTATGAGGGCTGTTCAGGTCGGTCAATTTTTCCCAGTGATCCATCGGCGGATCATATTCCCAGCAAAAAGCATCCGAGCTGCAAAGGATCCGGTCCTGGATCACGACAGGAGTAAGAAGTTGTTTGCAATGACCGTTAAAATTTTTCTCGAGCGGACAATCGGCCAGCCTGCTCCACACGCTATCCTCATTACATAACCATAAAGTCCCATGACCCCTGTCATAGTTATAGAGCTTTCCCCCGTATCCAAAAATCATATTAATGTTATCCGTCAGGCTGTCGGGTGTGTCGAACTTCATCGTCTAGGTATCCGTTGCAGGATCATAAACCCAACAATCATAAAGCGAATGGTTGAAAGGATAAGGATAACCATAGGTGACTCCGCATGTTATAAATCCTTTATCGCCCAGAACTCCTCCCTTGGCTTGGAGCCTTCCCGGTTCCGGGGAAGGTAGCAACCTGTATCCAGCTATCCTCCACAGGATCATATTGCCAGAATTCATTCGATAATGAATCCGTTTCTCCGCAGCCTACATAGGCTTTATCGCCGATGACAAAAGCGACGGCATTATTGAGCGCTCCACCGGGAAAATCACCGATCCGTTTCCATGGATAGACCATCTTTAATGGTTTATCGCATAGTGCAGTATGCCCGTTGACCTCAACCGAAACACTTACCACCTCCGATTTTGTTACGATCGGAGTCATTATGATCAGTGAGTCAGGGTAAGATGAGATCACCGAAATCCTTGTGGAACCAAAGTATACATGATTTTCCGCGGGCATGGTGCTGAAAGATTCACCCTCGATCACAAATCGTTCGCCTCCCAGCCTGAAGCTATCCGGATGAAAATCATGAATCTTCACCGGTAAACTTCCTTTGGATTCAAACCAGGTATCTGTACCGTAAACCAAAAAATCAACTCCTTTTGCGTATGCCCTGACACAATAACGCTTGCCTTCCACCAGGCCGCCTGAAATTCTCTTTGAGTAGTTTCCGGAGATGATAGCCGGTGTCACTGAACACCAGTAATCAGCGAGGGAAGGTTTTTCATCTTTTCTCCACACAAAGCCGCATTCCGTAATGGCGATATAATTTGTGTTGACGATCTCAGCTTTGAAACTTGCTCCTGTTGAATCAATCTCGGTCACATCCAGGGTGATCGGGATGGGATACTGATCCGGCGTCAACTCAGGATCAGATTCACACGCGGTGCAAAAAAGGATGAACGGAATTATTTTAAGTATCTTTTTCATGATTAAAACATGAATCCGAGTGCGAATGAAAATGCGGATCTGTTGAAGGTGTTAAGCGAAGAAAACTCAAAAAGTTCGTCCAGGTTAAATTCCAGGAAAAAAGCCTTCCGGTAATCCAGGTCATAAATCAAGCCGCAACCGACTGTCAGACCAGCCTGAAATTCATCAACAAAGGAATAATCAGCGATATCATCGATGCTGATGATTCCGTCCTGGTGAAGTGCCTGATAAACCTGTTGTTCATATCCGGTATTGTATGCAGCCAGAATGCCTGCATCAATATATGGCCGGAACGGTTGGTAGGGGAATGTGTACCTAAATGTCAGCGGGAGTGAAATTGCGGAGAACTTTGCAGTGAAGTAATAATCAGCATTGCTGGAATAATATTCAGAGGAATATTGATGCATCGAATACCGTATGGCTGTAACCACAGAGAAGCGACTTACAGCAATAGGATTTTCGATGCTGATCCCGATGATAAAACCACCGTCAGGATCTATCTCCATTTCTTCCAAGTAATCGGGTATCGTTCCGTGGGGACGAAGCTTGCAGGACTCATAGCCTGCCCTGATCCCCAGTTTCATGACAGGAAACGGTTTTGATATGCATTGGTTGTAACGGTTCATCAGTTCCGTCAGTGGTTTTTTCCTGTATCCGGCCAACCTGACTGCATCGGCTACCTCAGGGCAATCGGAAGTAAAATGGTTCAATTGCAACCTGTAGGATTGGTGCTGCGTTCCATCCTTATTCTTGAGTTCTTCCCAAATCGAATCACTCTCCAGGTAATAGGTCCGGATCCCTCTGTCCCTGTAAAAATATAGCGAAGTACTGTCTTTAACAAGCCTTTCCATGAACACCCTGTAAACAGAATCCTCCCGGCAGACCGTCTTCGAACAAAATGTTTTGCCGTGGAGAAAACCATATTCGGAAACCTCATCCGGAGAGAACTGCATCACCTTACCCTGAAGGGTTTTGACTCTGCAATACCTTGCGTTGGAAATGGCTCCCAAGTCGACCAGTTTAACCCCATAATTCATGAGGGTGTCATTCACATAATAGCCTTTCTGTCCAGATAAAAGGAATGGAAATGCCAACAGAACGACCAGAATCTGGATTTTTTTCTTCATCAATAACATTTTGGGGCCTATCGTGCTAAATGACTTTATGTTCACGTACTAAATCCTGACTTGCTGTTTCCATATTTTGATATTCAGTGAATAGCTCTGTTTATTTTTATCCCAATGTTTAGCCTGAAATATCTGTTGTAAAATGATGCGTAACCATAAGAATCCATCTTGTTAAGCCCAAATTTATAATCAGGTTTAATGATCAGTTCAAAAGTTGAGACAGGTATTCGGATTCCCAGTCCAGCATATACACCGAAAGAACTGGGTAATCCAGCTGGCTCATCTATTTGTCCGGAATAATGTACTATATGCATATTCGAATCAGGTAAAAAAGTATCGTATGTCCCCTTTTTTCTAGAATAGACCATCAGATCTGCAAAACCACCTGCTTCCAGGAAAATCTTTGTTTTATTTCCAAAGTTGATTCTGAGCCCAAGTGGAACTGATACAAAATTCATTCTGTAAGTCAGGTCTCTCTCATTTGAAAAATGCCCTCCATATTCCCAATATTTAAACTGGGTTGTCCTGTTATACTCAAAACCTGTGATTACGTTTAACATTTTTTCTGGCATAAATGAATGATATGCTCCCAGTCCAAATCCACACCTGTCATTATTGTCACCCTTCACGGTGGTGCAGTTTACAGACGCGTTGAATTCATCCAGGAAAAATCTGGTTGAATCCTGTGCAGATGTCTGGATTGCCAAAATAATCAATCCAAAGATGATGGCCTTGTACTTCATAGAAGATCATCGCAAATGATTTCTAAATATACAATACTTTTACATAAAGTGCAAATAAAAGGCAGTCTGCCGTACTACTTAGTACATGACAAAATTTCGTAATATTCTGAATATCAATAATATATGTTAATAACTTGGTGATAACTTTTTAGTATAAAATGATATAAAGCCCTGATATTCAGTACCTTAGATAAAATACCGACAAGTATGAATCCAAGGTACACGAACCCCAGGGCTGAGAGTTAAAATAGCATTTTATTCGAAACATTGACACAAATTTTTGGGGACAAAATGAATTTGGCCCGCATTAAGTTCTTTGGCTTATTTATCTGTGCTCTTTGCAAGGTTCAAACCGTCTGTTTCGAGAAACTGGCAACCGGTTTTGACTGCCCGGCTAAAGTGGATTCTTCCCTGCGCAGGATCCAGCGGTTCATGGCCGAATATATACTGGACACACGGCATATCCGCTACCACATCCGGATCCGGGAAAACTTCTGGGTTGTTATTCCACGAAATAGACATCAAGTAAAAGCATCCTGGCTGTTTAACCACTTAAAGATCAATCAGTATGAATTTTACCGATTGAAGACACCCACTTGACCGATTTGGACCGTATCAATAAACTCCTGGCACTGGTTCTTTTTGCTTTTACCTGGGCTTATCTGGCAGGAATCTTTCTGGACTCGCTCGTCCCAATCAAAATCAAAAAGCACGGAAGAAAGGCAAAAAGTTTATTCAAATACGGATTGACCTATCTTGCAAGTATCCTGTTTTCCAACGATATAGATAAATTTAAAGATGTTTGTAATTTTTGTCATGTACTTACCATCGACTATCAATTATTTTGAATTTGTAAGTATCCATTCAGAAATAGTATTCAGTACCAATGGTGAAATAGTCTCTTCGATGTCGGCATATTCCGATATAGTCCCTTTTTTACAGGTCTGCATCATGTGGTTTATTCTGGGTAATTCAATGAGTTTGTAATTTTTATTTCCCCCTGATTTAAATGCTTCATCCATTGCTGCAAGATTTATCGTTGGAGATGCCTGAAGGTCTTTTTCTCCTGTTATTGCAAGTACTGGACATTTTACATTTTGAAGAAATGGAGAAGGATCACACTTAATAATATCTTTAAAATATGGAGTCAACAGGTCATTTATTCTCGTATCAATATTTTTCTTTTGTTCCGGAGATAAAAGCTGGAATCTGTTCATAGTATAAGCCGATCTGAGTTTTTCAGCAGCCACTGAATCATTTGCTTCTTCTTTAATTATTGAGAAGATCTGTTTCTGAAGTGAATTATATAGTTCGATCGTACTTGAACTTTCTCCTTCTGCCATTCTTATCATTTCGTTTTGTTGATATAGGTTTTCTTCAATACTTGTTCCAGGCGCTCCCAGCAAAATAATATATGCAATTTGTGGACACTTACTTGCCACAATTGATGCAATCAAGCCTCCTTCACTGTGCCCAATTAAACCTACTTTCCTTTTGTGTATATCTTTCCTGGATTTCAGGAATCCGATAGCATAAATTATATCTTCGCTATTTGTCTTTGATGTTGCCTGAAGATGATCTCCTGAACTTCCTCCAACACCTCTGTCATCAAACCGTAACACTGCAAATCCATTGCGAGTGAGATAATCCGCGATTACCAGAAAAGTCTTATGCCCAAAAAAAGACTCATCCCTGTCCTGTGCTCCTGAACCAGATATTAAAATAACAGCTGGGAACGGCACCTTTCCATCTGGAATAGTCAATGTCCCTTCAAGTCGGATGCCATCATTTTCATTAATAAAAGTAACTTCTTCCTCTTTATACGGATAAGGTTTTTTTGGCGTTTGCGGTCTGTTTAAAATTACCCCGGATTCAGTCTTTTTCAGAACTAAAGGAAAATTTATTTGTCCGTTTCGGATATACCATCCATTTATAACCATATCATTTTTATTCATTATGGCGTTGTACTTACGCTGTATAGAACTAATATCCAATTTGAGACTGTCATCTTTAATTATTATTTCATTGACGGGTATATCTTTTAAATCTTGCTCAGGAGAATCCAGAGTTCCTTTTAATGATTTATCATCGTCCATCCAAAACTTAAAAACAAATGTAAATTTCATGACTCCCGCATTTATTGTTCCCGTCCAGTTTCCGATGAGAAATTGAAGTTCTTCATTATTCAATTCCGGCTCATTATGCTGACATATTGATACTTCGTTAAAAAGCAAAATGATTAATACGGATGAGATGATGGCTTTCATAATTAACTCGATTTAATGATTCCTTTATAAATATCATATTATTAAAACTGGCAGAATAATCACTATTATTCATCCAGATCATCAAATAATTCCCGCATATTTTTAATGTATATTTTAAACATTTCCCGTCCTTTCTTTGTAAGTGAAATAATTGTCTGCGGCCTTTTTCCAACATACCCTTTTACAATTTCCACGTAAGCAGCATCCTCCAATTTGCTGAGGTGACCTGATACGTTTCCCTGAGAAAGTCCTGTTTGTCTCATTAAAAAAAGAAAATCGGCATTCTCAACTACATATAACTGAGCAATGATTTTCAGGCGTGCAGGTTCATGAATTAATTTATCAATTTCAACCTGCTGGTTTTCATTGTTGTCTTTATTTGTCATAGGAATCTTTTTCCGGAAGTGGATTCTTTTTTAGAAACCTGATCAGATATACGCATCCAATAAGGATAAGCACAATTGAAAAGAACAGATAAACATATGCTCCATCTGAAATGATTCCGGGATCTTCCCTTATTTCTTCTGAAAGATTAAATGCCCCAACCATTAGACATTTTCACTTCTTGATTTTGGACCGGAAAAAATTCGTCCAGTTGTTTCTCTTTTGCCAGGTGAATCGAGTCCAGGAAAGTCTGATATGGTGTTTTCCCGAAGCAGTATTTACCGGAATGATGTCGGTTTTTGTTGTAGTCCTCCATCCAGAGGTCCAGATCTTCCTGTAATTGCTCCAGAGTATCGTAGAGTTTCTTCCTGAAAGCGATGGAATAGAACTCATCCTGGATGGTTTTGTGGAACCGTTCGCAGATACCGTCGGTTTGGGGGCTTTTAGCCCTGGTACGGGAGTGATCGATATTCTCGATGTCCAGATACAGGTGATACTCGTGATGCTCCCTGGCCCCGCAAAATTCGGTTCCACGATCTGTCAGGATCCGCAGCAACCGGATGTCGTGTTCGTCATAGAAAGGCACCACACGGTCATTCAACAGATCAGCTGCCACCAGTGCATTCTTACGATCATACAGCTTAGCAAAGCCCAGTTTGGTGTAGGTATCAATGTAAGTCTGCTGATAAATCCTGCCGATCGTTATGGCAATGACGATAAAGTCGGTGGTGGATAGATGTTTTTTCATTGGTTATAATTATTAATCTTATCACTGTAAAGTCATCAAGTTGCTTTTTACGTGATGGTTCCGCTGCAGAATTAATTTTTTAAGGGATCAAACTCCCACACATTCAATGGTGCTCCATGGTACTGGTTGTGTCCTGCGATATATCCCTTTCCATTGATGGTGAGACTCGCATAAACCTGCATATAAACAGGACAATCCCGATATTTTATCCAGGTATCATTGAAGCAGTCATACTTCCATATTTCGTTTGAAAGATAATGGGGCCATACCTCATTATGTCCCAGGCCAATAAAAACTTCATTATTTATAACCAGTTCACATTGACCCCAACGGTCATAGGAAGGGATGGGCGTTTTTGATGTCCAGAAATCCTGAACCGGATCATATTCCCATAGTGAAAAAGGAATAATACTTCGTGCAATCCCAAGATACCCTTTGTGGTTGACCGAAAATGAGTAGCTTCCCCAGACGGGATTTGAAGCGCTGAAGTTCCCGATGAAATCTTCCTTCTGTTGCCACAAGTCCTGGCTAACATCATATTCCCATAATTCGTATGATCTATAACAGTTACCCAGGTAATAATGGCCATCAAGGTAAAAATCATAAACCCACCTGTCATCATCCTGAAGAGTTCCCGGGAATTCTGCCAGGATTGACCACTCGGAAATCGCCGGGTCAAATTCCCAGAAATGTTCGCTGAGAAGGGCATACCCTCTTCCTCCGGAGGCAAAAGCATGGGGAACTCCTGAATTTTCAGGTAAATTATAGTCGGCCTGCCATAGATCACTTTCAGGATCATAGATCAGCATGTAGGTTTTATTGACATTGATCACATATCCTAACGTTCCGATCGTAAAGTTTGCCGTATTGCTGTTGAGATTACTAAAGTCGTTCTTACGTACCCATGGAAACCAGAGATCGAATATCTCGTCGGATGTTGCCTGCATTCCCGCTGTTTCAACCGTGATATGGACCTTTTCCGGTTGTGTGATCTCCGGAACCCTGACAATAATCCTGTTATCTGATAATGAATCAATTTTTGCTGCCCTGCTGCCGAATTTTACGACAACACCAGGAATCGATGTCGAAAAATTCTCTCCCTGAATGATCACCTGGGTATCAATAGGGCCAAAAGTTGGCGTAAAACTTTTTATACTGGGAGGTAAGCTGCCTAAGCTGCTGAACGTTATCTCGTTGCCATAAACCTGAACCTGGCCGGTTTCAATATAGGCACGTACATAGTAAAGTGCTCCGTCAATCAGACCACTTTGAACTTTATGAGAATAAATCCCTGTTTCAGGATCATCATAAAAAAGCATACGGTTGTCCAGTATGGTTGGATTGGAGCGATCGTTCCATACAAAGCCATAGTTGATGATTTCCTGAGTGCCCAGGTTCACCAGATCTGCTGAAAGATCAGCTCCACTTGTACTCACAGCTGGTTCTTTCGTTATTACATAAGGATAATCCCTGGGTTTGACCTCTGCTTCCTTTTCACAGCCTGCAAGGAGGTAGAAAATGCATAAAAAGATGAAAACAGAGATTGATTTCATGTGTATATAATTTGTCTTTTTTGGTCACATGGAATGTCCATGATATTCATTTCTGTTGGTGTTTAAGGTATCATGGACATTTCATATTTAAAAGTTAATTCCCGTAAAAAAAGAAATTTCGGAATTGTTGAATGCGGCAGTCTCTGATAATTCATAGCGTTTACTGAACCTCACTTCCAGAAAGACATAATTCCGGTACGTGAGTTTATAACGTATACCACCTCCGCCAGCTGTTTTTTGCGGTAACGGGCTAGCTTTATTGCCTCTTTGATTTCGGGACAATCTGAAGTCATTTCAATCAAATACCGGGTATAGTCACTCCCCTCCGCTCCGGTGTCTTTTTTTGGCAATTCCATGAAAAGGGCGCTGTCTCTTTCAAGAAAATAAGTGCTAAATCCTTTTCCTTTATAAAAATAAAGTGCTGTATTGCCTTTTACCAGTCTTTCAAGAAATACCTGCCCTGCAAAATCGCCCACCATGATCTCTTTCGAAAGATAGGTACTGCCATCGAGAAAACCATATTGGGATACTTCCAGGGGAGAATAAGCAATCACTTGATCTCCGTTTTTCACATGGCAGAACATGGCATTTTGACGCTCGTTGCCTTTGAGCAGTTTAGCCCCAACAATCATGACAGTGTCTTTGACATAATAACCCCGCTGGCTCAAAACCATATGGGGCAACAGAAAAATAACGGATAGCAACCACCACCGTTTGCTCATAAACAGTAATTGTTATTGATATTAATCCCGTTATTTAAAACGGTGATAAATTATTTTGAAGATCAAACTTACATAATAATCTGATGTACTAGTACACGATGTTTCAAAGGTCAACCTGGTCAGATTTTGATTTTAGTCGGAAATAGTTGATTATATTTGACGAAAAATTTGCTCTTGGAACATTAATTCCATGAATTATGTATAAATATTTGATCATTGTCACCCTCTGCTGCTTTTCAACGGTTCTTCCACATCAGTCCTTCTCTCAGAAGGATCAATGGATAAAGGGCTATGTCATCATCCGGGAAAATGATACGATAAACGGATTCCTGGTGGATAAACAGGATCGTAAGCTTGCGGCAGAAGTGAGCTTTTCAGCGGAAAATGACCTTGTGCCAGACGTTCTCTATACGCCCGCAGACATTGGTAAGTTTGGCTTTTCCTACGGACGTACCTTTGAAAGATTTTCCACCTCTTCCTTTGTTAAAGCTGATTCTGTCGAATCAGCATTTTTTGCCAAAAAGATCCTTACAGGTAAGATTGACCTGTTCGTCCTGCGAATGAAGGGTAATATGAACGATATCATTTTACGTAATAACAGCAGTGGGAAAATGGTCCGGCTTACCCAGCCTCAAAAAAGAACTTTTACAAATGAGAAAGGAGAGCAAGTGATCATCAGGGATAAGAATTATCTTGGATTACTTACGATCGTTAAAACGGACTCCGCACAACCTGTCATCCTGTCACCTGAAGACCTAAGGTTCTCCGTGAAGGAAATCAAGAAAAACATCATTAAGTACAATCAGGGTTTTGAAAAGAAGTATCCGGCCCGCGAATATACGGAGAGAAAACTGGTAAGCTATGAAGTCTCCGGTGGAATAAACCTTTTAGACAACAGAATAGGATATGATTACAACAGTTTCCGGGTAAGTGGTTATAGAAATATGACCAATACTGAAAAAAACCCGAATCTGACATTCATCCAGGGAGTTACATTCAATTACTCCATCGATAATGGTACCTGGGGCAGATATCCCGATCAATCCTGGGAAGAAACCATGTTCTTTATCAATATCATTCCCATAGGGGTGAAGATGCAAACGAAACCAAACTGGATAACTGGCTATGCATATATCGGGATCGGAGCAGGTATGATGGTTGAAATTGACAAGACCTATAAGGAAGATGATCTTTTAGGTACAACAAAGTATTTGATCCCTTTGCCTCTCGCCGTCATCGGGCTGGGCACAAAGATCAAAGCCGGGCCGGTAGGCATACTGGCGGAGGTCGTGCCGGCATACAACGGGATCTTTGTCAATCTTGGATTGAATTTTCTGGAACACATTAAAAAATAGATATATAACATACAGTACGCTTTTTCTGGCTTTCGGCAGCCTGCTCTTCTCCCAGGTACCCCAGGCCATTAATTACCAGGCAGTCCTGCGTGATTCGACAGACCATCCAATAGTTGACGAGCCTGTTCCCATTAAGATTTCGATTCTTCAGGGAACCACCCTCGGAACCATTGTTTATTCAGAAGTTCATGATGATTCCACCAACAGTTTTGGGCAGTTTACCAACAATATCGGGATGGGGGAAGTGGAATCAGGTGCCGTCGGCGAGTTTTGACTGTCTTCTTATGCCCGGGGCCGGTGAAGATAAATATTTTGATGTAATTCATAAGTCAATCCGGGGGAAACACTTGGGATCCTAGAACAAAGAAAAAACAATTTTAATAAAATTTTAGCGCCGGGAAAATATTATAGGAGAGTTAAGGAAAACAGGATCTGGATTTACTTATTTCAGGAACAATGGGGTGAGAAGGCCAGGTTCGGTCAAAAGGAATTCAGGAAATATTTTACTAGATTGGAAGAATGGCAAAATGTGGCTATTGGCAACTATACTTTATGAGTAAACTCTGCGGTAGCTATCATTTGGCAGAAAGCAGACATTGACAAGAATCCCAACATTACCATTCGATATTGAATGGCTTCCCAATGGAGTACAATTCTTTCATGGGCCGCAAAAACGGATGAGAGAGACGCTATTGAAGTACTCCCAAACTGGTCAAAAACGGTTTAGTCAGAAGCAAGTTATTGATTATTTATTGAAGAACTTCTCGCTGTATATATCTAATATAGAAAAAATTAAATTCTATCGAATTAGTAATAAAGCAACAAAAGATCCTCTATATTTCATTCTTATTTGGTGCAACTACAGCATTGAAGCAAGGGAGGAATTATTTGCTCAAGGTGATCAAATAACTGCGATAACAGACTGGTATCCCTTAATTACAGGTCACCGTTTGAATAATTTTTTAAAAGTATCTATTTTAAGCGAGTAAAAGGCATATCATGCATCTAAGACACCCAGGAAAGACACATAGGGTCTGAGAATGGGTAGAAAAAAACTGAATATAGGTGAAATTTTCAACATGGCATGCCATTTTTATCGTATATTTACTTGTTTTACATTTCATTGATCATCAGATGTACATCAGGAGGGCCATCATTTTATGTTTCATATGCCTTTCTACCACCTCATTGTCCCAGGAACAGGTTACGGTCATACTGAAACCCGGGCCTGCTGAAGGTAAAGATGTCGAACTGAACGACTGGTATCCGGATGTACCAATGCCCGACCACGATAATATCTGTGCGGTTGCCTGGACGGATACTGGCATTCCTTTTATTGCGCGTTCCATCTTTAAATTTAATCTTTCTTTTCTAGACCCGGGAGATTCAGTGATAACTGCCCTTCTTTCCTTATGGAGCAATCCTACCTCCGGTCACTGGCAGGGGCATAAGGGCGATAATGAATGTTACCTTCGAAGAATTGTTGAGGAATGGGATGAGAATACCGTTACATGGGGTTCCCCGCCTCAGACAACAATCCAAAACGAATTTGTTTTAAAACAAAGCACGGATCCCTGGCAGGACTATCCGGATATCCCTGTTACACAGCTGGTGAGGGATATGGTAAAAGATCCCCAAAACAGTCATGGCTTTATGTTAAGCCTGGTGACAGAAGAATTGTACAGGAGCATGATCTTCGCCTCCAGCGATCATGCGGATCCTGACAGATGGCCGGAGTTGGAAATCATCTATCTGGATTATCTAATACCGCATGCCGCATTTGAATGGGTCGCAGATGATCTGCTGGTCACATTTACAAACCTTTCTCACAACAGTACCACATGGTACTGGGATTTCGGGGATGGCGCAGATTCATACTCACAGCATCCAATCCATTCTTATCAGGAGCCGGGCGTTTACTCTGTTTGTCTTTATGCTTATAATGAACATGGTGCTGATACGCTTTGCCAGAATATTGAGTTAGAATGCGCCAATCCCGTCGCTTTGTTTGACTACCATTTACAGGGAACTACAGTTCTCTTTGAAGACAGGTCTTCTTATGCCAGTGAATGGCTGTGGGACTTTGGGAATGGGTATTTATCAGATCTCCCGAATCCGATTACAACATATGCTTACTTCGGATGGTATTATGTCTGCCTGCAATGCTCCAATCCCTGCGGAACTGATATCTACTGTGATTCCGTTCATGTTTGTGATCCCCCGGTTTCTGATTTTGGATATACCACTGATGGAATGAGTGTATACCTCAGCGATTCTTCCCACCTGGCGGATGATCTCCAGTGGAATTTTGGTGACGGCCAGTTTTCAAACCAGCTGAATCCCATACATGTTTATGCGGATACCGGATACTATACAATCTGCCAGCACACCCGGAACGAATGTAGCAAGGATTCTCTGTGCCAAATGATCCATATAACTGCCATAGAAGATACCATTGCGGATAATCCCTTCCTGTTCGTCTTCTATCCCAATCCTGCATGGGATATTGTTTATATGACCTCTTATGTTTCGGGATTATTTGAGGTCAGTTTTTTCAAGGTGACAGGGGAAATTCTGTGGAAGGACCGGGTCCGATTTACTGCGTATCATCGCAAGGAATTTGAAGTTACACATCTCCAGGAGGCGATATACCTGATCCGTGTGGAGGGAGAGGATTTTGTCTGGAACGGTAAATTGGTGGTGATCAAAGACTAACTAACCTCCATTTCTTCATATTTACGCTTAATTAAATCCCTTGAAAATCCCGATGCCCCTCGATCTTGATTTTATCCGCAGCCAGTTTCCCGCCCTGGACGGCAATTGGACCTATTTTGACAATGCCGGGTGCAGTATTTATTCTTAATGATCAACGAATTAATAATCCTACTTATCTATCACCCTCCGTTTTTTCTCTTATGAAGCAGTCAGGTTTAGATATCTCACGTGTGGGCAAAGCGGTAATGAAAGCAAATACAACTAATTTATTTAATGGGATCCCGATAACAGATTTCGAGAGTCATATATGGCTATTACACTCTTCCGAAAAGATGCTAATGAATTATCTTCTAAAAGGAAGACAACATTATAAACAACTGTATCTGTTTCATAATTACAAAGGCAGACTTAATAAATTCATTAAAAACTTACATCAATCTGGTTACACTGGCCGGAAGCCATGCAGTATATCACCCAGGATGGAGCACAGGGTATCTGCCCTCCCAACTGGCACATTCCCACCGACAGCGAATGGAAGACGCTCACCGGGACAGTCGACAGTGTGTTCCCTGTGGGAGATCCGGAATGGAACAAGTTGGGCTGGTGTGGTTCGGATGCCGGTGGCAACCTGAAAGAAACGGATTATATTCACTGGGATCAGTCCAATACCGGGGCCACCAATGCGAGCGGATTCACCGGTCTACCGGGTGGTTACCGCAGCATCTACGACGGAGGTTTTTCTGAACTTAGCTTGCTGGGCACCTTCTGGTCATCAACCCTGGCTGATACGGTAAGTGTCTGGAGCCGGTACCTGAACTACAATGACGCGCGCGTGAGTCGTTTCCCGTGCGACAAAGTTGACGGTTTCAGCGTCCGGTGTGTGAAGGAGCAGTAAGATTGTCGATTGTCGATGTTCGATGTTCGATGTTCCATATCGACAATCGCTACATCTTAAGGAACTCAACCCGCCGATTGAGTGCTTTATTGGCAGGAGTATCATTGGGAGCAACGGGTTCCGCCTCCCCTTTGCCATCAGTTTCCATGCGGGAAGCATCAATGCCAAAGTTCTTACTGAGCTCATTCTTAACCGATGCTGCGCGGCGTTTCGACAGGTCGAGATTGGCAGCGTCGGCACCGTCGGAGTCGGTATGGCCGATGATCTTTATGCGGACGTCAGGATTTTCGGTCAGGACCGTTGCAATTTCTTTCAGGGTTCCGTTGGATTCCGGTTTCACAATATCCTTGTTGACATCGAAATAGATGCCATAGGTAACCAGTTTGCCTTCGGTGATGAGTTTGTTGCGCGTATCCGGGACGCCGACAGCCACGCGGACATTGCCAATCATGGCCGACCCATATTCGAATCTTAGCCGGTCCAGTTTAACACAATCGGTCTGGAAGGCCTTGGGCAGGTCGATCAATTTGGTTTCATTCTGATACAACCGTATCCTTGATTTCTGAACCCAGATGGCGATATGGTACTTCTGGTCAACCTTCTGTTTGAATGCATCTCCATCTTTATAGCCACTTAGTGAAGTAGGACCGCAGCCTTCTTTTGTGAACCATGTGGAATACGAAGGCCTGCCAGAATATTCAACCGTAAATTCAAATCCTCCCACGCCGGGTGCCGAGCCTCCATCCCATGCTTTTACATTTTTGGCCTGAAAGAGGCGCATGATATAGCCCTCCATATTGTTCTGGTCATTTCGGATGGGTACGATATCAAATTCAATGGTGAAATTATCGGGTAAATCCAGCAGGGCATCCGTCCAGATGCAATACCGTCCGCTGAGTTTCATCCAGTTGCCGGGAAACAGGTTGCTGGTGATCACCTCACCCGAACCATTGGTATTCCACTGTACAGGAAAATCACCAACGGCATCCTGGCTGAAGTCATCATAGAAGATGACCGTTGAACCAGAAACGAAATCGTATTTGGAGTATGTCTGCAATGCAGTCTGCTCCTGAGGAACAGTTTCTGTTTTCGCAGGTTCTGTTTTGGGCTGAACCGGCTGTTCAGCTGGTTTTTGCTGTTCTTTCTTTTCGGTGGTGGTTGCGGGTTGCTGTTTTTGCTGGTCATCACCCTGTGGGTTCTCAATATCCTTCTCGATCGCATCGAGTCCTTTATCGATGGTCTGATCCGTCTTTTGCTCGGTACGGTCCTTCACCTTGTCTGCAATCTTTTTCCCGAGGCCGATCTGGGCATTGATGACAGAAGATGCCATCAGCAGGCATATCAACATATACAGTCTTACAATGGTTTTCATAATTATAGCAATTACAAGGCTTATTGGATTGATGAACGAATAATCCCTGTAAAAGTAACGTAAAATAAAAACAGGAAGTGATTTTCGACTAAAAATCGTGCCGAAAGATCACGGAATCCAGGGATGGCAACTGCATGGAAATGACGGATTCCTGTCAGAGGGAAATTGCAGTATAAATCAGTATAAATTTATCATTTCTGGCCAAATTCTGGCTAAATAGAAAGAAAAAATCCTTGATAAGTGATGATTATAAAGGATTTAATTGTCTTTTTCAGTAGCCCCACCAGGGATAAAACCTTTCTCTTTTTTCTTAATTCTTAAAAATAAAATAAGATACATAATCATTGATTTTCATCACTTTAATGATTTCACTAATTAAGAGAGATAAAGATAAAAACAAGAAAATGTAAAAATATTCAGCAACTTATTCAGCAACTATCAGAATTTTTACTATCTTTGAGTGTTTAAAACCAACACTTACCGATATGGCATCCGTCAAACCACGGTTCAAATTGAAAGAACCTAATTCTGAGAAACCGACCCCGATTCTCTTTTCCGTTAATTATCATTACTCCGGTATGACTTATTCGACTGGACAGATGATTCTGCCTGCTCACTGGGATCAGAAGAACCAACGTGTTAAAGCAACAGTGGATAAATCACTTAATATTATTCATGATGGGGTGAATAAAGAACTGGAAAAACTTGAAAGGAAGGTACTTCAGATATTCACTCGGTTTGAACTCCTGGATACGGTTCCTAAGGTGGAGGAAGTGAAGGAGCAACTTGATATTGAATTTAAACATAAGTTTATTCAGAAAAAAATTGACTTTGTTACCTTCGTTGAATCCCTTATACAAGACAGTAAGGAGGGAATCAGATTGACAGATAAAGGGAAAAAGTTAAGTCCCTTTACGATACTGGGGTATGGTACTACCCTTAATCATTTGAAGGATTTTAATGAAAAAACCCGGTATCCAATCAATTTTAATAGCATTAATAAACAGTTCTATTCCAAATTTGTACAGTATTTACAGAAAAACAACTATTCAACGAATGCAATTGGAACGAATATTAAAAGAATTAAGGTATTCATGCGGGAAGCTCTCAACCGTGGATTAACTGATAACAGGGAGTTCCAAGATAAGGAGTTTCGTAAAATCCAAGAAGATACATTTAAAATTTACCTCAATCTTGACGAACTTAAACTAATTCATGATCATGATTTCTCAGAGATTCCCCATCTTGACAGAGCCCGGGATTTATTTCTGATCGGTTGCTACACGGGTTTGAGGTTTGCAGACCTTGCAAGTTTGCGACCCGAAAATATCATCAAAGATGGAACCCAGTTAAGGATCAAGACCCAAAAGACCGGGGAGGAGGTTGTGATCCCCATTCATCCAACCGTTAAGGAAATCTTTACTAAATACGACAATAAAATCCCTCGGGTTCCCACAAACCAGGTATTCAACCGATTCCTGAAGGATGTTGGAGAGAAGGCAGAGATTAACGACGATGTGGAGGTATCAATCACAAAAGGAGGTCTTGTTAAAAAGACAATCTGTAAGAAATATAAACTGATTACCGTTCACACGGCAAGAAGATCGTTCGCTACCAACTGTTATCTAATGGGTATCCCAACCATTTCCTTAATGAAAATCACCGGACACCAAACCGAAAAGGCATTCCTAAGATATATCAGGATAAGCCAGGAAGATAATGCTGATAAATTAGCAACCCATCCCTTTTTTCAAGTGCAATCCGACTTGAAGATCGTGTAGTAATTAAAAGGATGAAAATAAGGTATTAATATTTCTACTTTATGGAAAAGAGACAGAACATGATTTCTATCATTACTTTTGGCACCTAATCCCTTGATATTGTTTTGATTATATTCTGTTTTATTGATTTGTTTCTGACCAAAAATATTTCATATTGACTGGGGAGTTTTATACTAACATTTCACTTTTCAACATAAAATCATATCCAATTATAGAAACATAAATTTTCTATTTTATGCTAATTAGTTGATTTAGTCTGATTTAAAATACATTCTTTAATTTTTGATTAGATACTCCCCTCCTTTATCAACACATCATTTTTGAAAACTCAATGTTTATTATTGATCTTAGATAACCCTCCCAATTGATTTATAATAGGTTACAGCATTAGATTTTATAATTATTGCGACATATGCAATGTTGATAAATATCTATTGACAAATTAAAATATTTGTATTACTTTTGTATTTTGAATTAAGTCCAAATAAGTATAGCGATGTATAAAGTTCAAATTGAAAACCTTACTGTGAGTGAATTAAAAAACCCTACTAAGTGAAGTTGTTTCAGATCGTTTAAGGGAGCATCTCCCTCCGTCCGAGCCACCACTACCCCGGTATCTTACAAGAAGAGTAACTGCTGAACTACTTCAAATATCTCTGGTGACCCTGAATGATTGGACTAAGAGAGGTTTGCTTAAAGGGTATCGGATTGGATCAAGGATCAGGTATAAATCCGTTGAGATTGAGAATGCTATGAAGGATTTAGTCAAATATAAGAGAAACAACCGTGAATAATCAGCCCGTACGAGTTCAGCGAAGGAGAGTAAAGGATTGGAAAAAACCCCCAAATACCATTTATGTTGGTCGGGGTTCTAAATGGGGAAATCCGATCAAGTTGATAGGTGATCAAATACTCATTGATGTGAGTTACCGAGATCCGAACAGCAAATGGAAATATTATTCCAAAGGGAACAATGTTGATGTTGTCCAGTTATACGAAGCTTTATTCCGGGACTCTTTTACTGATCATAATTTACAGTACTGGTCAGATTATTTTAAGTGCTTGGATTTATCAGAGTTAATGGGAAAGAATTTAATGTGCTATTGCAGCTTGGATAATGTATGCCATGCAGATGTACTGTTGAAATTATCAAATCGGACTTAAGAAAGTAATAATAATAGCAGCTACCGGGAGTTAGTACAACTTGTCCGCACCAGTGTGGAACACTCTCGGTTCAGCTGTTTAAATGGTGCGGAAGATGAGAAACTCAGAATATCATTATTTTCAGTTCCCATTGTGTTTATTGCAGAAAGTTCATAAAAATGCTTATGACGGCTTTGATATGATTATGGATTATGGTTTGATGGACTTTGCCAATAAATTACAGGATCATCCACCAAATGATGGAATTCTCAATGAATGGCAGATTGAAAGTTGGGAAGAGACAGACCCTTTAGACATAGCTGCCAAGATACTTGGAGTTAAACTTGGTTCCAAAAATTCTACTAAGAATCGCCACAAAATAGCATGTGATTTCATAGCTGAGAAAACTGCTCTTTGGGGTGCATATCCCAAACCAGGGATCAAGACGGATTTCATCTTTGATGCAAGGGATAGGAATAATCCCAGTGAAACCTATTTAATGGCAGCTCTTATTGGGGTAAAGAGTATTATTGGGCAAAAGAAATTTGCTGCTACTCATAAATGCGTTATTGCTTGTCGTATGGTAGGGTGTAAGCGAAATGAAGAACTTCGACAGACTTTGAAAGATGATCCGGTATTAGCTAATGTCTATAACAAATACATCAATCGTTACCACATTGACAGGATAATTAAAGAATTAATAAATCGTGGATTTCTACGGAGTAAAATAGCTTATGGGAGGCAAATATTTTTGAGTGACGAGCTGGATTATAAAGAGTTACAAAAAGAAATTGTTGCGATGAAGCAGTCAAAGCAGCATAATCAAAAAGAAAAGGAAAGCCGTATGGCTATTAGCCAAATACTTCATGGAAAACGATAAAAGTATATAGAAAAATACGACAGCTTTATAATACAGCAGCATTTAAGCATCAAGTAGAGCAACATCAACAGCATCAATGACGGCATCTATATTAATACTTATATTCATACCATCTATTCATGCTTTATATTCATACTTAATATAAGTTGTCGATTAAAAATTTCATTTTTGAATCGACTTATCTAATTAAGTTTTAAACCACAAGAGTTAGTTCCTTTCTGGTTTAGGAGCAGAAAGAGGCGCCTCCTAAAAAAGAACCTTTTATTCTAATTTAGATTGACACACATCCCAGGAGAGGCACGATCTCGCTTAATTTTAGAGATAATGACCTTAGTGGGGTACAAGTCATTTGTACACCCTAACAGACACTTTAAAATGCCATTTTAACTACCGTGTGCCTCCGTAGGAAGCACTTCTCATTTGGGTGACAGTGTATATTCCTTTTTAGGATGTAAACATCACACAGTGGCAGAGGGTAGGCTTAAAATGGCATTTTAGGTGCGTAGAAAGGCAGCAGAACGCACTTCTCCTTTGACCAATGGGGATCACTTTTCATAGAAATGCGTCCTCCCCAAGCACACCACACCCCAAAAGGGCATTTTATAATCCCAATTAGATCGAGCTCGAATTCTTTAATCTAATTGCTATTCTTTTGCATCTAAATTTTGAAAAAGATTCACTCCTGTCATAGAAAATTCTCCAATAATTGCCTAAATACGATTTAATCCCGAACTTTGGGTAGTATCTGTATAATGGATAGATTAATTCGACTTTTTGTAAGCCAAATAAAACAAACTTAATACACTTAAAAAATTACTATTAAAGGCAAAATGTTGAAAGAAATATTTAGGATAATCTCCTTTTACGATAAAATTCGTTGGAGTTGGGCAGTCAATGACAGCTTTATTAATTTTTATAAAAAGGACCTTGATGATGATACCAAGCTGCTGACCCATTGGCTTTGTTATATTACTGACAGACAAATGGCTTTTGAACGGATTTGGGATGTTGGAGGTTTTGTGTTTTCTGAATTGGTTTATTCAATAAAAAAGGACAAAAGACTTGAACTATTAGATCCAGATATTCCTACCGCATTTATTGGTAAAAAAAATCACGACGGTTATGCCTTTAGGAGCAATACATTCGTAAATGAAAATCAAATTTTAAGACTATATGGTTTTAAATCGACCGACAAAGTCGAGTTTACTTCAAGATATTATCCATCAGATTATTTCTCGATACTTTATACGTTTGATATTCTGAAAAAATACGATTTCTCCTTTACCAAGTTTATTGTTGAACAATTAAGAAATCATCATAAAAAAGAAGACTATATTAAACGATTATTATTTTCCCTTTATCTGCTTTCATATTCCGAAATCGGGCAACCTAATAAGTTGGAAATTGCTGACTTTCAAAAAAATATCAAAAAAGCAGAATCGAGGACTAATAAAATCCTCCAAATTCTAAACAACAGATTCGAAGAAGAATATTCGTATTTCAAGAAGGGAGCAATATTTTATCAAAAGAGAGCCTGGTGCAGCCTAAGGGATTATTTTAAATCGCCGGAACTCAAAGAATATTTTAAACGTACCCTTTACCAAGAAGCAATAGGTTCAGAACAACAAGACGAATTATTCTCTTTAAAATCGCTTAAACAGTTTGAACTCCCTGGTGATGTCTGGAACAACAATTCTAAATTCAGGAATTGTATTCTGAAAGGCTCAGAATATGAAAACTCAAATGAAAGTTTAAATGTGATTTTAAGAGATTATTTTGATAAAAATGAAACTGAATTAGAAGGCTGTTATCCTGAACAATTTGATGTAACTTTTGACTTTATCCCGAGGATGTGCCAGAGTTATAACTGTAATATATGTCCGATTGGGCTTTTAAAAGGAGAAAAAGGCTTATATTTTAAGAAAAGTTGTGTAAATAATAAAATTTTATATTGTTCGGTCGCACTGACAAATTGCAATTATAAGATTGACTGCTTTGGAAGTGACTGTGATTTGATAAAAAACATTATAAGCAATCCATAAGATTCCGTAGTGTGGGATGTCATCTTAATCCGATTTGAGAGGGTACTCACTTTAAACAAACTTCTACTTGATCAGAAAATGGAAGAAAACACAAAGTGTTGAAAAAAAGCGAGTGAATGCTTAAATGCACCACCCGCTTTAGATGTTTTCACAACGGAATAATCCTTATTGTGAATTGCTTCAGATTGTGACTCAAAGGTACACGAAAATATATTTTAAATATATAAAACATGAAAAAAATTTTAGGATTGGATTTGGGCATTACCTCCATCGGATGGGCTGTTGTTGGGGAATTAGAGGCAACGAAGACAATTTTAGGAATGGGTTCTCGAATTATCCCTTTGAGCAGTGATGACAAGGATGAGTTTACTTCTGGTAATGCTATTTCGAAAAATCAAAAGAGGACACTCAAAAGAACGCAGCGTAGGGGCTACGATCGATATCAAATAAGGAGATGGGCATTAGTATCCGAACTTAAACGAAATAATATCCCATTTGATGAATCATTATTTAATCTCACTTCCTATGAGTTATATGGATTGCGTGACAGGGCGATTAAAGAAAAGATATCATTGCAGGAGTTTGCCAGGGTCTTATATCACCTGAATCAACGAAGAGGGTATAAAAGCAGCCGCGGCGATTCAAATCTTACCAAAAAAGACACCGAATATGTTGCTGAGGTAAAAAACAGGTACCAGAAAATCATTGAAGATAATTTGACAGTCGGTCAACTCTTCTTTCAGGGACTTACTCTCGACAAAAAAGATGAGGAATGGCGCTTTTTTTGCAAACGATATGGATTAAATCCCAACTTACCTTTCAGAATTAAACAACAAGTATTCCCACGAGAAGCCTATATTGAAGAGTATGATCGAATATGTAAGAAACAACAGGAATTTTATCCCAACATTTTGTCAGATTCGTTTATTGATAAAATTAAAGACAATGTCATTTATTACCAACGGAGCCTTAAATCTCAAAAGGGACTTGTTTCTGTATGTGAGTTTGAAGGATTCTTCACAAAAAATAAAGAAGGCAGGGAAATTTTTGTTGGTCCCAAAGTCGCCCCGCGTAGTTCTCCTTTATTTCAAATAGAGAAGATTTGGGAAACTATTAATGATATATCTCTACGTAACAAAAGGGGAGAACACTTAATACCAACTCTGGAAGATAAACGAAAAATATTTGAACATCTTGACAATCATGAGAAACTTAGTCTAAACGACCTTTTTAACATACTTGGACTCAAAAAGGAGGATGGTTGGTACGGAAATAAACAGATTTCCAAAGGCATACAAGGGAATACGACTAAATTCATGATTAAAAAATGTTTTAATAACACTGATGAATTTGAACATCTTTTCCGATTCAATATTGATTTTGAAGAGAATAGAATTCAATATAATACAGTGGACACAAAGACGGGCGAGGTTATCCGATCAAGGATTATTAATTCGGGATTTGAAAAAGAACCTCTTTATCAGTTATGGCATTTAATCTATTCTATTGCTGAAAAGGATGATTTGATTAAAACACTTGGGAAAAGGTTTTATATTCCTTTAGAAGTTTCAGAGAAGCTGGTTTCTTTGGATTTTAAAAAACAGGCTTTTGGAAGCAAATCATGTAAAGCCATTCGTAAGATTCTACCTTACCTGATGGATGGGTATGTATATAGCGATGCCTGCTACCTGGCTGGTTATAATCATTCAGAATCACTTACATCGGAAGAGAATCTCTCACGGCAATTGGTTGATAAAATTCCAAATTTGCTCAAAAATAGCCTGCGACAACCAATCGTCGAAAAGATTCTCAACCAAATGATTAATCTGGTGAACTCCATTTCAGAAAATTTTGGCAAAATGGATGAAATCAGGATCGAATTAGCCAGGGAACTCAAACAAAGTAAAGAAGAAAGGAATGAAGCCTATTACAAAAATGTCAGGAGAGAAAAGGAAAATCAGGTCATTGCACAACGACTGGATGAGGAGTTTGGTCTAAGATCAACAAGGAAGAATGTACAAAAATGGCGACTTTTTTATGAAGTTACTGGAGAAGGAAGTAAGGTTAATGCCTTCTGCATATATTGTGGCAAGGCATTTAGTATTACACAGGCGCTTAAAGGGATTGAGGTCGATATAGAGCATATCATTCCTCAATCAAGGTTGTTTGATGATTCATTAAACAATAAAACACTCTCCCATAGAAAATGTAACGAGGAAAAGGGGAATATGACTGCTTATGATTATATGATGTCCAAGTCACAAGCAGATTTTGAGACTTATATTGAAAGGATTGAGAAACTGTATAAGGATAAGGTCATTTCAAAGTCAAAACGGGACAAACTTCTAATGCCGGGAAATAAAATCCCTCAAGATTTCATTGATCGTCAGATTAGGGAAACCCAATACATATCAAGAAAATCACGTGAAATACTCTTACAGGTCTGTCGAAATATCAGAACGACCAGTGGACCTGTAACAGCGATATTGCGTCGAATATGGGGTTGGGATGAAATTCTAATGAACCTGCAACTCAAAAAATACAAGGAGGAGGACTTGTATGATATAATTGAAATTAAAGAAATTCAGGATGAGTATGGAAATATAGTTCAAAAGAAATTTATTCGAGGCTGGTCAAAACGTGATGATCATCGGCATCATGCTATTGATGCATTAATCGTTGCCTGCACCAGTCAGGGATTTATTCAACGGATAAATACTTTAAATAGAGATCAGACCAGGGAAGAGATGTACGAAGATGTCAAAAAGCAATATGATGATAAGAAATCGTTACTTGAGAATTATCTATATAGCCATAAACCATTTTCAACAAATGATGTTGAAAAAGCAGTCTCCCAAATTCTGATTTCCTTTAAACCAGGTAAGAAAGTCACGACCTCCGGTGTTCGAAAAATAAGGAAGAATAGAAAAAAATTAGTTATCCAAACAGGAATAGAAATTCCAAGAGGACCTCTTAGCGAAGAAAGTGTTTATGGAAAAATTAAAACCATGCAGAAAGATGTCCCCCTTAAAATGCTATTTAAAAATCCCGACCTGATAGTAAAGGAACATATTCAAAAAAAGATTTATGAACGCATAAATGAATGTGGTGGGGATTGGGAAACAGCATATGTTTCGTGTAGAAATTCCCCTATATACCTTGATATTGATAGAAAAATAGAATTAAACTACGGTACAATCTTTAAGGATGAATATGTCATAAAATATCCTTTACTTTCATTCAAAGCAAAAGATATTGAGTCTGTTGTTGATGAGGGTTTAAAGGCTGTTTTAATAAGGAGATTGGAAGCATTTGATATGAATGAAAAAGAGGCTTTCAAGGATTTGGATGCTAATCCAGTTTGGTTAAATGAGAAGCATAAGATACCCATTAATACTATTCGTTGTTTTACTGGTTTAACAATAGTTGAAACAGTAAAAAGGGACTCTCAAGGTAATGAGGTTGGATTTGTAAAACCAGGGAATAACCATCATATAGCACTATATTTTGATGAGAGTGGCAAATTGCAGGAGCATGTCGTCACTTTTTGGCATGCAGTTGAAAGAAAAAAATATGCTATACCAATAATCATAAAGAATCCTTCCTCGGTATGGGACTCCCTCACGGAGTCCAAAGTAATCCTTCCTGAAGCGTTTCTCGAAAAATTACCTCCTCCCGACTGGCAATACAAAACGAGTATGCAGCAAAATGAGATGTTTGTTATCGGAATGCAAAATGAGGAGTTTTATGATACCATAAGGAATCACAAACGGAATGTTGTCTCTGATTATCTCTATCGAGTACAAAAAGTATCCGCAGGATTTTATGTTTTTAGGCATCATTTAGAAACACGGGTAGATGATATTTACAATGGAGTAAAAAACGATGTAATATCAATCAGAACTAAAAAACTTATTAGGATTCGAAGTATGACCAGTTGGCTAAAAAACAATCCGATTAAAGTTACCATTAATAGATTAGGAGAGTTGTTTAATGCGGATGAAAACACCAGTACTTGATGAGATTTTTATATCATTTTTTCAATTCAATTTCAAGCGGGTGTTGAAATAGCCATTTGAAATACCCCCCTGAGGATAATTATTATGATTAAGAGAACACTATATTTTGGTAATCCAGCATATCTGAGTAAGAACAACCAGCAAATGTTGGTTAGGATTCCAGAAGTTGAAAGTAATGACAGTTTGCTGGAGTCCTTTAAAAAGGAGACTGTCGCTGTTATTCCGATTGAAGACATTGGCGTGGTTATACTCGACCATCAGAGGATCATAATAACCCATGGGTTGATGGATTCATTGATGGAGAATAATGTAGCTTTAATTACCTGTGATCGGACCCACCATCCATCCGGCTTGTTTCTGCCTTTAGATGTACATCATATTCAACAGGAACGCTTCATTTCTCAGATTAATATTTCAGTTCCCTTAAGAAAAATACTCTGGAAGCAAACAGTTAAGGCAAAGATTGACAATCAGGCAATCCTTCTTGAGCGATTAGGCAAAGACTGTACAAGACTTAAAATAATTGCAGCAGCAGTTAAATCTGGCGATAGTACTAACGCTGAAGGACAAGCAGCGCACCATTACTGGAATCAACTTTTCCCAGTAGAAATGAATTTTTCACGAAAGCGGGAAGGAAATCCACCCAATAACTTGTTGAATTATGGATATACAATCTTACGTGCAATGATGGCAAGATCATTGGTGGGTTCTGGATTATTGCCGACATTGGGGATTCATCACACAAACCGATATAATGCTTTCTGTTTAGCAGACGACATAATGGAACCCTATCATCCTTTTGTGGATATGATTGTCAATCAGATTGTCAATAGTGGGGAAAATTATTCCGAACTCAATACAGAACTCAAAAAGGAAATTTTGTCATTAGCCTCTATGGATATTTTATTTGGAAATGAAAAAAGCCCTTTGATGGTGGGAATGCAACGGACTACTTCTTCGCTTGCCAAATGTTTTAATGGATTATCCCGTAAGATTAGCTACCCAACTTTTATTGAATAGAAATATGAAATTCTTTAATTTAATCCATGTCAAATGACCGTTTAAATGAATATCGAGTATTGTGGATATTAGTTTTATTTGATCTTCCCGTAGTTCTTAAAAAAGACCGGAAGATTGCCACTCGTTTTAGAAAAGAAATTATGGCAGATGGATTTTCAATGTTTCAGTTCTCCATTTATTTGAGGCATTGTCCAAGCAGGGAAAATGCAGATGTGCATATTAAAAGAGTGAAACGAATTTTACCACCCAAGGGACATATTGGCATACTTACTATTACCGATAAACAATTTGGACAAATGGAACTATTTATCGGTAGAGAACCAACTTTATCCAAAGAAGTTCCTCAGCAATTAGAGCTTTTTTAATTCAACCAAACAATTAGAATTAAAAAAGTCTTCCATGAATCACGACTGAAAGACTTTTTTGATCATTTTTTAACTTCCACAACATCCCCTCACCCCTTGAGAATTCTTTATTTGAGGCATATTAGGTTGTGGATTTCATGTCAAAGATACAATCTGAAAGCAATTCACAACCCGTCAAGAGGGATGTCATTAAAGAGATTGGTTGTGGATTTCATGTCAAAGATACAATCTGAAAGCAATTCACAACGGTTCATCGGGTCACAATCCTGCAACCGAAGGTTGTGGATTTCATGTCAAAGATACAATCTGAAAGCAATTCACAACTGTCAAAGCGTTGTAGGTCATGTCCACCACGTTGTGGATTTCATGTCAAAGATACAATCTGAAAGCAATTCACAACTGTTCATCGGGTCACAATCCTGCAACCGAAGGTTGTGGATTTCATGTCAAAGATACAATCTGAAAGCAATTCACAACTGTCAAAGCGTTGTAGGTCATGTCCACCACGTTGTGGATTTCATGTCAAAGATACAATCTGAAAGCAATTCACAACCGATACAAACAGCTATGACGCTACAAGATGTTGTGGATTTCATGTCAAAGATACAATCTGAAAGCAATTCACAACTCGATTGAAACGTATGAACCGTTGTCAAAGTTGTGGATTTCATGTCAAAGATACAATCTGAAAGCAATTCACAACAGCTTGATGGTCTCCGATCCGGCGATGCTGGTTGTGGATTTCATGTCAAAGATACAATCTGAAAGCAATTCACAACTGGGCTGGATTCGTCTGGCTGATATTAAAGGTTGTGGATTTCATGTCAAAGATACAATCTGAAAGCAATTCACAACCGCTATGGGTATGAACCTGGTAGATATGGCGTTGTGGATTTCATGTCAAAGATACAATCTGAAAGCAATTCACAACTATTCACCGGATACCCCTCTCTCATCCCGCGTTGTGGATTTCATGTCAAAGATACAATCTGAAAGCAATTCACAACTCAAAGACCAGTGTTACCGATTTGGTTGTGTTGTGGATTTCATGTCAAAGATACAATCTGAAAGCAATTCACAACATATATAAGGCTTCTGTTGCTAAATGATTGTTGTGGATTTCATGTCAAAGATACAATCTGAAAGCAATTCACAACATGATCCTGATAGGGATAAACAGGGCGGACGTTGTGGATTTCATGTCAAAGATACAATCTGAAAGCAATTCACAACTAAATAGTATCAGGCTTCCACCAATATGTAGTTGTGGATTTCATGTCAAAGATACAATCTGAAAGCAATTCACAACTACTCAACGGGGTGCCTGCAAAAGCATCACTGTTGTGGATTTCATGTCAAAGATACAATCTGAAAGCAATTCACAACAAATCAACACCAGTATCAATATTAGGAACTGTTGTGGATTTCATGTCAAAGATACAATCTGAAAGCAATTCGAAATTCAGAATCCATGAATTAATCCTGATCACAACAAAAATATTTGCTGATCCATGGTAACATTTCGCCACCTTTTCGTATTAACAATAAAAACCAGGAAAGAAAACCAGGACGAAATATTCAAAGAGGCAGCAAAAGAGGTCGATGCCTGGATTGAAAGGATGAAATTTCGGGAACAGCTTCGTAAGATTAGGGATTCTGTCTGGTTTAAGGACTGTCAAGATCGTTGCAAATGTTTGGCTAGACCTAAGTAAAGTATGGAAAAATGGTGCAGTCCTTTTGTCGAATAAATGTACCTAAATAAATGACTTTGGGAATCTAAAAAAGATGGTACTTCAAATCCGCTTCTTGAAGACAATTTCGGAAATATGATAAGGGTTCATTCCAAAGTAATACTGAATTTGCACTACTATTTGCAGGAGCACTCCAGGGAAGTCTTACTGTTCCACGTATTTCATTATTAAAAAATCTTGCATTAATTGAATTAAAACTAAATATGAACTTGGATTCATTATATTTATCTATTGATAAATGGAAGGAATTTTTTATTAATTTTTTATATACTACTTCATAAGTATTATCAGATTTATTAATAAATGTCTCTCTATTTTCTTCAATAAGTATTTTACAGTTATATAGAATATTAGTCCAAAATTCATTCGTCCAACCCCAAATGTCAAATAATTCAACAATAAAAACTTCTTCTGAATTTTCACTTGGTTTAATATCAATTATTAATGTAGGCTCACCATTAATTTCTAATGAAGGAAGCCTTTCCTTTAATAAGAAGTCTAATTCTTCTTTAACGCAAAAGTGCCACATTACTGGGCATTTTGAGCCAACAAAGAATCTTTTTGATTTAAGAAAATCATAAATAAGATTCCCCTGGGAATTTTCGTAACCCCAAAAATGAGTTATGCCCTTAAGAGTGAATATTAATTCATTATCTTGTTTTAATATCGAATAATAGCCAAACATAATATGATATTTAGATTTTTATGGGCATTTTATTTAATGATGAATGATTATTTGATAACAGGATTCATTGGTCTTATAGAATAACCTTTACCGATACGAATGTACAATGTAGTATTTATTAAACTGGTACAATAGTTGAAATAATTATATTTAATCAAATCCTTCCCTCTCAGACCGTGTTTCTCCGACAAAAGGTATCTGAGTACCACTGTGAACAAATAATTTTAAAATGGGAGGAGAAGCGACTGAAATCCGGAAAAATTAGAAGTGTTAATCCCAAACATCTAAAAAAGCATAAATTCGGGGTATACCCCTTACTCTCTACTTACTTCTTTTCACTTACCCGTAGTGGCGATAAGCGGGAATTTTCTTAAAAGGTACTTTGATACTACTTTAGGGAGAAGTGTGTCATTACACGATAATAGACACCTTAAAATGGCATTTAAATGAACGGAGAAAGACGGTAGAAACACTTATCCTTGAAGTAATGGAATATGTCCACATAACTCCGGATTCCCCAACTCGTTCATTTGCCAAAAGGGGTACTTCATAAAATAAGTCTTAGAGTTCGACAGCTAAATTGCTTTCTTTCATAATCTTTTATTATATTTAAGGACTCTTAATATTACACCATAATAAGAACGCCAATTTATTCTTCTTTAGTTTTTTAATCTATATCAATCTTGCAAGTGGACAGGGACGAGAACAATGTTCTGATATTTTCCCCCAGGAAATCAAAGTGATCTTATATAGAAGTACTTAATATAAATAAATCATTATGTTCAAACCGACACTTATTTGTTCACTTTTTATGCTCATTTCACATTCTCTTGTTTCTCAATATTCATTGCCAAATGGCGATATGGAGGAATGGATAATCTATCCCTTTTCTACTGGTTATTATGAAGAACCAGGTGGGGGTATATGGACCACAGCTAACAGAGCCGTACTGCTGAATCCATCAATTTTTAAAATCACTACCTTTAAAACAAAGGATGCACACCTGGGGAATTATGCTGCTAGGATAGTTACGGATATAGCTGATATGCCTGGTCCAAATGATATTATACAAACAGGAACTCTGGCTATCGGCTATTTTGATGAATTAGCCCTTCCCCCAACTAATCTGAAGGATGGAATGCCCTTTACAGGAAGACCGGACAGATTTAAGGTATGGTACAAATATTTATCAGTTAATGGTGATTCGTGTACGATGTATGCAATCTTATATAAATGGAACAATTTCTTACACAAAAGAGATACGATAGGTTATGCAGGGTTAACTGATAATGTAACTGTATCTGGATATACGTTGCTGGATCTTCCTTTTACTTATTTTTCAGTTGAAGAGCCTGACACTCTGTCTATCATTTTCGCCTCAAGTGCAGCTGGGGATCTTTTTCTGGGACAAGTTGGGAGTACACTCTATATAGATGATATATCACTTGAATGGTATATACCTCCGGAAATTCAGTCGCAACCTCAAAGCTGGTTAGTGTGTCCTGGAGATATGGTATCATTTGAGATTACTGCTTCGGGAACATTACCGATTACATATCAATGGCAGAAAGATGAAATTAATATTCCAGATGCAATTAATCCCAGTTATGTAATTGAGCATGTTGTACCCGAAAATCAAGGATCATATCGATGTATCATTTCCAATATTGTTGGTATGGATACGAGTGATGTTGCAGGTTTGACTGTCCAAACTGAAATTGCAACTATTTATGCTGGTTCAGATGCAACGATCTGCCAGGGATATGCATACCAAATCAAGGATGCAACTGCATCTAATTAGTTGATCCTTAATAATTATTAACATATTGATTGTTAATAACTTATGTTC
>JAEAMG010000242.1_pt1 | contig 80438 bp, 81 predicted proteins | sample 8958741 | NCBI WGS metagenome assembly JAEAMG01 (sample SAMN16933256, study PRJNA681125) | bioreactor sludge metagenome | isolation source: anaerobic bioreactor treating anionic surfactant - SDBS | place: India: Bengaluru | collected 2019-02-28 | reverse complement strand
CCACGACCCGGACTTGTTGATCCTCGACGAACCCACCACCGGCGTCGACCCGCTGTCGCGGCGGCGCTTCTGGGAACTGGTCGAGACCGTACGCAGCGAGCGCCCGCAACTGACGCTGCTGGTGGCCACGGCCTACATGGAAGAAGCCGAGCAATTCGAACATTGCCTGATGCTTGACCGTGGCAAGCTGATCGCCGACGGGCTCAGCAGTGATCTGGCGGCAGCGACCCCCAGCGGCAAACTGGATGAGGCCTTCACCCACTTCCAGGGCGACAGCGCCCATGACAACCAGCCGCTGGTGATCCCGCCAAGGGAAAACGCCAACACCGATATCGCCATCGAAGCCCACGACCTGACCCTGCGCTTCGGGGACTTCACGGCGGTGAACAAGGTCAGTTTTGCCATCGGCCGAGGCGAGATCTTCGGCTTCCTCGGCTCCAACGGTTGCGGCAAGACCACCACCATGAAAGTCCTCACCGGGCTGATGCCGGCCACCGAAGGCAGCGCCACGCTGCTGGGCAACCCGGTAAACGCCAAGGACCTGGCCACCCGCAAGCGCGTAGGGTTCATGTCGCAAAGCTTCTCGCTGTATGGCGAGCTCAGCGTGCGCCAGAACCTGGTGCTGCATGCACAACTGTTCGATTTGCCCAAGGCCGACAGCGGCCCGCGCATCGATGAACTGATCCAGCGCTTCGACCTCGGTGAAGTGGCCGAGCAGCCGTCCGGGGAGCTGCCCCTCGGCCTGCGCCAACGCTTGTCATTGGCCGTGGCGGTGCTGCATCGCCCGGAAGTGTTGATCCTCGATGAGCCCACCTCGGGCGTCGACCCAGCAGCGCGGGATGATTTCTGGCGGCTGTTGATCGAGTTGTCCCGCGAACAAGGGGTGACGATCTTCCTGTCCACCCATTTCATGAATGAAGCCCAGCGCTGCGACCGCATCTCCTTGATGCATGCCGGCAAGGTACTCGCCTGCGACACGCCGGACGCACTGCAACGGCAGTTCAACGGCGACACCCTGGAAGCCGCGTTCGTCACCTGCCTGGAGCACGCCCAAGGCGATGCCGAACCCGCCACGTCCGCCAAAACCGTCAGCGAAACCCATGCGCCGCCCATCAGCAAGCGTGGTTTCAGCCTGTCCCGCCTGTTGGCCGTGGCCAGCCGCGAAGGCAAGGAGTTGCTGCGCGACAAAGTGCGCATGGCCTTCGCCCTGCTCGGCGCGATGTTCATGATGGTGATCTTCGGCTACGGCATTTCCCTGGACGTGGAAAACCTCGCCTTCGCCGTCTACGACCAGGACCAGACGCCACAAAGCCGCACCTACCTGGAAGCCTTCCGCAGCTCGCGCTACTTCGCCGAGCAGGCGCCGATCCAGGATGCCAATGAATTGCACCGACGCCTGCAACGCTCGGAAATCAAACTGGCCCTGGAGATCCCGCCCGGCTTTGGTCGCGATCTCTATGCCGGTCGCCAACCCACCGTGGCCGCGTGGCTCGATGGCGGCATGCCGTTTCGTGCGGAAACCAGCCGCAACTATGTGGAGGCGGTGCACCAAGGCAACCTGCAACAACTGGCCGAACTGAGCAGCCTGCCGCGCAGCACCCAGGCAGCCGCCAAACTGGAAACCCGTTTTCGCTATAACCAGGACGTGGTCAGCGTGAACGCCATCGGCCCGGGCGTGATGGCACTGATCCTGGCGTTTATCCCGGCGATGCTCACCGCCCTGGGCATCGTGCGCGAGAAAGAACTGGGCTCGATCACCAACTTCTACGCCACACCGCTGACGCGCCTGGAGTTTCTGTTGGGCAAGCAGGCTCCCTACCTGGCCGTGAGCCTGGTCAACCTGGCGCTGCTGGTGGCGATGAATCGCTGGCTGTTCGGCGTACCGTTCAAGGGCAGCGGCCTGACGTTGGCGTTTGGCGGGCTGCTGTATGTACTGGCCACCACCAGCATGGGCCTGTTGATTTCCGCGTTCACCCGCACCCAGATCGCGGCGATCCTCGGCACCATGATCATCACCAGCCTGCCAACCATCCAGTTTTCCGGGCTGATCGTGCCGCGCTCGTCCCTGGAAGGCGCCGCTGCCTTGATGGGCACGCTGTTTCCGGCCGGGCACTTTTTGGATATTGCCGTGGGCACCTTCACCAAGGCCCTGGATCTGCGCCAGTTGTGGCCACAATGCCTGGCGCTGTTCGGCTTCTTTATCGGGTTCACCGGGTTGAGCCTGATTATGCTCAAGAAGCAGGAGGCCTGATGCACAAGCTCGCACACATCTTCCGGCTGGGCATCAAGGAACTCACCAGCCTGCGTCACGACAGCGTATTGCTGCTGTTTCTGTTCTACGCCTTCACCGTCGCCATCTACATGCCCGCCGCCGGCTCGGTGATCGGCGTGCACAACGCCAGCGTGGCGTTTGTCGATGAAGACCACAGCGCGCTCTCACGGCAAATGGCCGAGGCGCTGCAACCGCCCGAGTTCCAACCCCCGGCGCCGTTGGCCTATGACCAGTTGGACAAGGTGATGGACAGCGGCCAGTACACCTTCGTAATCAACGTGCCAGCCAACTTCCAGGCCGACCTGTTGGCCGGTCGCCAGCCTGGCGTGCAGGTTAACGTCGATGCCACGGCGATGAGCCAGGCGTTCATGGGCGCGGGCTATATCGGACGGATCTTCCAGCGCGAGTTGCTCAACTACAGTGGGCAAACCGATGCCGCCAACCAGGCGCCCGCACGGCTCACGACCCGCTCACTGTTCAACACCAACCTGGAGGGCGGCTGGTTCCTGGCGGTGATCCAGATCGTCAACAACATCACCATCCTGGCCATCGTGCTCACGGGCACCGCGTTGCTGCGAGAGCGCGAGCACGGCACCCTCGACCACCTGCTGGTGCTGCCGCTGACGGCGCTGGAAATCATGCTGGCGAAAATCTGGAGCAATATGCTGGTGGTGGTGCTGTGCACCTGGCTATCGCTGGAGGTGGTGGTCAAAGGGCTGCTCGGCGTGCCACTGGCCGGGTCGCTGGGACTGTTTCTGTTCGTGACCGCGCTGTACCTGTTTGCCAGTACGGCACTGGGGATCTTCCTCGCCACCCTCGCCCGCTCCACGCCACAGTTCGGCTTGCTGGCGATCCCGGTGATTATCCCGATGCTGCTGTTGTCAGGCGGCAGTACACCGCTGGACAGCATGCCCGAGTGGTTGCAGTGGGTGATGCAGGGCTCGCCGTCGACGCACTTTGTGAGCCTGAGCGCAGCGATTTTGTTTCGCGATGCGGGGGTCAGCGTGGTGTGGCCGGATTTGTTGGCGCTGGCGGGGATTGGGTTGTTATTTTTTGCGGTGGCGTTGGCGCGGTTCAGGAAGAGCCTGGCTTCCTGACGAAGCCCCCGTAGCAGCTGCCGAGCGCAAGCGAGGCTGCGTCGGCCGCGCTGCCGATTCAGGACCGAGTAGCGCCCTACGCAGCCTCGCTTGCGCTCGGCAGCTGCTACGGGGTTTGCGCGGTTTTGGATAAGACGGTATCTACGGGGCAGCGCGTTACTGAATGATCAGGTTATTGAACAGCAGGTCTTCCACCATGGGCTTGCCCGTCTCGTCGTTCATCACTTGCTGGGTTTGCTTCAGCGCTTCCTGGCGCAGCTTTTCCTTGCCCTCGACAGTGCTCATCGTCTCGTTGGTCTGCTGGGTGAATAGCGCGACCAACTGGTTACGGATCAATGCGTCGTTGGCCTTGACCGCTTTGGCGGCTTCCTCGCCGGTCACGCGCAGGGCGATGTCGGCCTTGAACACTTTGAGCTTGGCCGTGCCATCCAGGCCGTAGTTACCCACGAACGGCGGGCTCAGGCTGATATAACTGACCTTCGGCGCCGCACCTTCTTTGGCTTCTTCGGCCTGGGCTGCCATCGGCAAGGTCAGGGCCAGCATCAACAGGATCCACGCTTTCACAGTTCATTCCTCACATTCGGTTGCCGGGTAGCATAACGCTAGCAAGGCAGAGCACAAGCTTATGGCGACTTATCAGGGCCGAGCATGCTCGTTGACCCACAGGCCTACCCTCCTACACTTATCGGCCACGACACCAAAAGGAATAGCCCGATGAAAGCTGTGCTGTGCAAAGCCTTCGGCCCCGCCGAAACCCTGGTGCTGGAAGAAATCGCCAGCCCGGCGATCAAGAAGAACGAAATCCTGCTGGACGTGCACGCCGCCGGGGTCAACTTCCCCGACACCCTGATCATCGAGGGCAAATACCAGTTCAAGCCGCCCTTCCCGTTCTCGCCGGGTGGCGAGGCCGCGGGCGTGGTCAGCGAAGTGGGCGAAAAGGTCAGCCACCTGAAAGTCGGCGACCGGGTCATGGCGCTCACCGGCTGGGGCAGCTTTGCCGAGCAGGTCGCGGTGCCGGGCTACAACGTGCTGCCGATCCCGCCGAGCATGGACTTCAACACCGCCGCCGCCTTCAGCATGACCTACGGCACCTCGATGCACGCGCTCAAACAACGCGCCAACCTGCAACGCGGCGAAACCCTGCTGGTACTCGGCGCTTCCGGCGGCGTGGGCCTGGCCGCCGTGGAAATCGGCAAGGCCATGGGCGCGCGGGTGATCGCCGCCGCGAGCAGCGCCGACAAACTCGCCGTGGCCAAGGCCGCCGGCGCCGATGAACTCATCAATTACAACGAAGCCAACCTCAAGGACGAGATCAAGCGCCTGACCGACGGCAACGGCGCCGATGTGATCTACGATCCGGTGGGCGGCGACCTGTTTGACCAGGCCATCCGCGCCATCGCCTGGAACGGCCGCCTGCTGGTGGTGGGTTTTGCCAGCGGGCGCATCCCGGAGCTGCCGGTGAACCTGGCGCTGCTCAAGGGCGCAGCGGTGGTCGGGGTGTTCTGGGGCTCGTTTGCCCAGCGCCAGCCGCAGGACAATGCGGCGAACTTCCAGCAACTGTTCACTTGGTATGGTGAGGGCAAGCTCAAGCCACTGGTGTCGCAGGTGTATCCGCTGGAGCAGGCTGCCCAGGCGATCAATGACCTGGGGCAGCGCCGGGCGGTAGGCAAGGTGGTCGTCCAAACCCGCTAATAGACCTGAAATGTAATCAAATGTGGGAGGGGCCTTGCCCCCGATGGCAGTGGGTCGGCTACAGATAAGCTGACTGACCTACCGCTATCGGGGGCAAGCCCCCTCCCACATTTGATCTTCGGTGTTCGTAAGAGAACATGCTCCTACTCTCATTTCCTGTATTTGCAGATAAGAAGCGATGCTATTTTCGGTAACGAAACTGTAACATTCGCATCCGCAGTCAAAACAAGAAATCTGGAGCTTTTGAATGTTTGCTTTCTTTCGTCCTGCCGCGCACCAGGCGCCTCTGCCTGAAGAAAAAATAGACAGTACCTACCGACGGCTGCGCTGGCAGATCTTCGCCGGTATTTTCTTCGGTTATGCCGGGTACTACCTGCTGCGCAAAAACTTCTCCCTGGCCATGCCCTACCTGATCGACGAGGGTTATACCCGGGGTGAGCTGGGCCTGGCGATGTCGGCCATCGCGATCGCCTACGGCCTGTCCAAGTTCCTCATGGGCCTGGTGTCAGACCGCTCCAACCCGCGCTACTTCCTGCCCTTCGGCCTGCTCGTATCGGCGGGAGTGATGTTCATTTTCGGTTTCGCACCTTGGGCGACGTCCAGTGTGACCATGATGTTCATTTTGCTGTTCATCAACGGCTGGGCCCAGGGTATGGGCTGGCCGCCCAGTGGCCGGACCATGGTGCACTGGTGGTCGCAGAAAGAACGCGGCGGCGTGGTATCGGTGTGGAACGTGGCGCACAACGTTGGCGGCGGCCTGATCGGCCCGCTGTTCCTGCTGGGCATGGCCTGGTTCAACGACTGGCATGCCGCCTTCTACGTGCCGGCCACGGTGGCCTTGGCGGTGGCGGCGTTTGCCTTCATTACCATGCGCGACACTCCGCAATCGGTGGGCCTGCCACCGATTGAGCGATACAAGAACGACTACCCGGAAGGCTACGATGCCAGTCACGAAGACGAATTCAGCGCCAAGGAAATCTTCGTCAAGTACGTGCTGCGCAACAAAATGCTTTGGTACATCGCCTTCGCCAACGTGTTCGTCTACCTGCTGCGCTACGGCGTACTGGACTGGGCGCCAACCTACCTCAAGGAAGCCAAGCACTTCACGGTCGATAAGTCGTCTTGGGCGTACTTCTTCTACGAGTGGGCAGGTATTCCGGGCACGCTGCTGTGCGGCTGGATGTCGGACAAGATCTTCCGCGGCAACCGTGGCCTGACCGGCATCGTGTTCATGGCGCTGGTGACCGTTGCGACCCTGGTGTACTGGCTCAACCCACCGGGTAACCCGATGGTCGACATGATCGCGCTGTTCTCGATCGGCTTTTTGATCTACGGCCCGGTCATGCTGATCGGCCTGCAGGCGCTGGAACTGGCCCCGAAGAAAGCCGCCGGTACGGCTGCCGGCTTCACCGGTCTGTTCGGCTACCTGGGCGGTTCGGTGGCGGCCAGTGCGGCCATGGGCTACACCGTGGACCATTTCGGCTGGGACGGTGGTTTTGTGCTGCTGATCGGCGCGTGCCTGCTGGCCATCGCGTTCCTGATCCCAACGCTGTGGCACACCAACAGCGTCAGCTCGGCGCGTTAATCGCCTGGGCAATCCTTGGCACAACGCTTGAGCCGCGCCTCCAGATTCTTGTCTGGCATGGCGTGGCTACGCAGGGCGTTGACGGTCTGCTCGACATAATCGCGAGTGGTCCCGTAACGCCCGCAAGCGCTTTGCAACACATGGTTCAGCACGATATCGGGCAAGTTGCCGGCGTAACTGGGCAAGTGCCGCTCCAACACAAACCCCAACGCCTGCACCTGACTGCCATCTTCAAGACGGCAGCTGAGCCAGTGCGGCCGGTAGGAGGGGTAAGGCATCTCGCGCTGCCACAAGGCGTAGAGCGAGGCCTCCAGTTGATCTTCCGGCAAGCGGTAGGCAAACCCACTGCACGAGCCACCGCGATCCAGGCCAAAGACCAAGCCCGGCAACTCCGGCGTACCCCGATGCTCATGGGACCACAGGTACAGGCCCCGGTGATAACCATGTACCCGTGCCCGCACCCGTTCGGTCGACGAACATTCCGGGCGCCAGATCAGCGAACCATACGCAAATAGCCAGACCGGCCCCCCCTTGTGCCGGCCCATGGTGGCCTGCATCGAGCTCATTAACTGTTCGTGAGTGAGTTGCGGCCCAAGATCGAGCCGCGGAGGGTAAGCCAATTGCAAAAGATCGGATTCAATGGCGGTCATGGCGAAAAGCGGTGCGCCCCCTGTGTGTTACCAGTTGTAAGCAACTTTACCGTAATAAAACGCGCCGCTGTAACCGTACGGCGAAAAAGTGCTACAGGCGGTTGTCGCGACTGCGGTGACGGCGCAGCCCTTTTCGTCAGGATTGCACCCGGCAATCTCGCTACTTTCAGCCCCGGTTCAGCCTGGGAGCACGCCAAGCGGTCAAAATAGCGCGCACATCACGACCCACCTAGCCGCCATCAAACCGACTATCGAGGTCGCTCCCATGAAGAAATTTCGACTGCCTGGCCTGCTGTTCCTGGCCCAAGCCACCACCGCACTGGCTGGCGAAACACCGCCCGCCAATGACGACAAAGGCTTCTGGTACGCGCAGACCAGCGTGTATACCCGGCACTTCGCGCCGGACAAAGATCACAACAACAACCAGGACCTGATCGGCCTGGAGCGCAATGAAGCATCAGGATTGGTGTATGGCGGGGCGACGTTTCGCAACTCGTTCAGCCAGCGCTCCTACTATGCCTATGCAGGCAAGCGCTATGAGATGACCGACTATCCGGTGTACCTGAAAGTCACAGGCGGGGCGATCCAGGGCTATCGCGGCAAATACCGCGACAAGATCCCCCTGAACCGTTTCGGCGTAGCGCCGGTGATCATTCCGTCGGTAGGCACCCATTACGGGCCGGTGGCAGCGGAACTGGTGCTGCTGGGGTTCAATGCGGCGATGGTGACGACCGGGGTACGATTCTGAGCACGCCCCCTCCCACAGTTTGAACGCCTCAGGCCCGCGGGGCGTAGGCGAATACGTCGGCGCGCATCTGGTGTGCATCCATACCGGCGTCGACCAACGCATCCAGCGTGCCGTAGATCATCGCCGGTGAACCGCTGGCATAGACATGCACCGCCTTGAGGTCGGCAATGTCTTCGCACACCGCTTCATGCAGCAAGCCGCAGCGCCCCTCCCAACCGCATAGGTCGCTGACCACCTTGTGCAGGAACAGGTTGGGCAGTTGCAGCCATTGGTCCCAGTGCTCGATCTCGTAGAAATCTTCCGGGCGACGCACACCCCAGTACAGATGTACCGGGTGCTTGAACCCGGAAGCACGGCAATGCTCGATCAGGCTGTGCATCTGCGCCATGCCGGTACCGGCGGCGATCAGCACCAAGGGCCCGTCCGGCAGCTCGGCCAGGTGGGTGTCGCCAAATGGCAGCTCGATGCGCGCCATCTGGTCGCGCTGCAATTGCTCCAGCAAGTTGCGCGCGCTGTCCTCGCGGGCCAATACATGCAGCTCCAACTCGCGACCGGCATGGGGCGCCGACGCCAGGGAAAATGCCGACTTCTCGCCATTCTCCCGCTCGATCATCAGGTATTGCCCGGCGTGGTAACGCACCGCCTTGCCGGCCGGGGCCCGCAGACGCACGCGCCACACATCGCCGCCCACTTCCACGCACTCGCTCAATTGGCATGACAACTTGCGCAACGGCAACTCTCCCGGCGCCAGCACGCCATCCCACAACACCACGCAATCCTCCAGTGGTTCGGCGATGCAGGTGTAGAACTCACCATGGTCGCGCACTTCGCCGGCTTGCTGAACCCGGCCTTCCACCAGCAGTGCGGCGCACACGTGGCACACGCCATTGCGACACGCCTGAGGGCATTCGTAGCCCAGGCGGCGCGCGCCTTCGAGGATTCGTTCGCCGGGGACCAGCTCCAGCACGGCGCCGGAAGGTTGCAGGGTTACACGCATCAATCTATTCCCAATTCTTTCCAGATCGCATCGACACGTGCCGTGACGGCTTCATCCTTGACGATCACCCGGCCCCACTCGCGGGTCGTTTCACCCGGCCATTTGTGGGTAGCGTCCAGGCCCATCTTCGAGCCCAGGCCCGACACCGGCGACGCGAAGTCGAGGTAGTCGATCGGCGTGTTGTCGATCATCACCGTGTCGCGCTTGGGGTCCATGCGCGTGGTGATGGCCCAGATCACGTCGTTCCAGTCCCGGGCATTGATGTCGTCGTCGGTGACAATAACGAACTTGGTGTACATGAACTGTCGCAAAAACGACCACACACCCAGCATTACCCGCTTGGCATGCCCCGGGTACGACTTCTTCATCGTCACGATGGCCATGCGATACGAGCAGCCTTCCGGCGGCAGATAGAAGTCGGTGATTTCCGGGAATTGCTTCTGCAGGATCGGCACGAACACTTCGTTCAGCGCCACACCCAGGATCGCCGGCTCATCTGGCGGACGACCGGTGTAGGTGCTGTGGTAGATCGGTTTGATCCGGTGTGTGATGCGCTCGACGGTGAACACCGGGAAGCTGTCGACTTCGTTGTAATAGCCGGTGTGGTCGCCGTATGGGCCTTCATCGGCCATCTCGCCTGGATGAATCACGCCTTCGAGGATGATTTCAGCGGTGGCCGGGACTTGCAGGTCGTTGCCACGGCACTTCACCAGCTCGGTGCGGTTGCCGCGCAACAGGCCGGCGAAAGCGTATTCGGACAAGCTGTCGGGCACCGGGGTCACGGCGCCGAGGATGGTCGCAGGGTCAGCGCCCAGGGCCACGGATACCGGGAATGGCTGGCCGGGGTGTTTTTCGCACCACTCACGGTAGTCCAGCGCGCCGCCACGATGGCTCAGCCAACGCATGATCACCTTATTGCGGCCGATCACTTGCTGGCGGTAGATACCCAGGTTCTGGCGGTCCTTGTTCGGGCCCTTGGTGACGGTCAGGCCCCAGGTGATCAGCGGGCCGACGTCGCCGGGCCAGCAGGTTTGCACGGGGAGCATGGCGAGGTCGACGTCATCCCCTTCGATGACCACTTCCTGGCACACCGCGTCCTTGACCACCTTGGGTGCCATGGCAATGATCTTGCGGAAGATCGGCAGCTTCGACCAGGCATCCTTGAGGCCCTTGGGCGGCTCGGGCTCCTTGAGGAACGCCAGCAGCTTGCCGATCTCGCGCAACTCGCTGACCGACTCGGCGCCCATGCCGAAGGCTACGCGGTCGGGAGTACCGAACAGGTTGCCGAGCACCGGGATGTCAAAACCGGTCGGGTTTTCGAACAGCAGCGCCGGGCCCTTGTTACGCAAGGTGCGGTCGCAAATCTCAGTCATTTCCAGCACCGGGGAAATCGGCATCTGGATACGTTTCAACTCTCCGCGCTGCTCAAGTTGCTGCACGAAATCCCGAAGATCCTTGAATTTCATTAACCATGCCACCCGTAAAATAGGCGTACATCCTACCTGCTCTGAGGGCTGCTGGCAGCTTATCGCGGCGCATTTGGGTCAGGAACAGGCTTAAAAAACGCGCAAAAAAAAATGGCGCCCCTGGGGGCGCCATTCTTTCGGACCTGAAACGTCGTATTACTTACGTTTCATCGACAGGAAGAACTCGTCATTGGTCTTGGTGGTTTTCAACTTGTCGATCAGGAACTCGATGGCCGCAACTTCGTCCATCGGGTGCAGCAGCTTGCGCAGGATCCACATGCGCTGCAGTTCGTCGTCGGCGGTCAGCAACTCTTCACGGCGGGTGCCGGAGCGGTTGATGTTGATCGCCGGGAACACGCGTTTTTCCGCGATGCGACGGTCCAGGGGCAGTTCCATGTTGCCGGTACCCTTGAACTCCTCGTAGATCACTTCGTCCATCTTCGAACCGGTTTCAACCAGTGCGGTGGCGATAATGGTCAGCGAGCCGCCTTCTTCGATGTTCCGCGCGGCGCCGAAGAAACGCTTCGGTTTCTCCAGGGCGTGGGCATCGACACCACCGGTGAGGACCTTGCCGGAGCTCGGGATCACGGTGTTGTAGGCACGGGCCAGACGGGTGATGGAGTCGAGCAGGATCACCACGTCCTTCTTGTGTTCGACCAGGCGCTTGGCCTTCTCGATCACCATTTCGGCAACCTGCACGTGGCGGGTTGGCGGCTCATCGAACGTCGAGGCAACCACTTCGCCGCGCACGGTGCGCTGCATTTCGGTTACTTCTTCCGGGCGCTCATCGATCAGCAATACGATCAGGTGAACTTCAGGATTGTTACGTGCAATGTTCGCTGCAATGTTCTGCAGCATGATGGTCTTACCGGCTTTCGGCGGTGCGACGATCAGGCCACGCTGGCCTTTGCCGATCGGGGCGCACAGGTCGATCACACGACCGGTCAAGTCTTCGGTGGAACCGTTACCGGCTTCCATCTTCATGCGCACGGTCGGGAACAGCGGGGTCAGGTTCTCGAAGAGAATCTTGTTTTTCGCGTTCTCGGGACGATCAAAGTTGATCGTGTCGACCTTGAGCAGGGCGAAGTAACGCTCGCCTTCCTTCGGTGGGCGGATCTTGCCAACGATGGTGTCACCGGTGCGCAAGTTGAAGCGACGGATCTGGCTCGGCGAGACATAGATGTCGTCTGGACCGGCGAGATAGGAGGCGTCTGCAGAGCGGAGGAAACCGAAGCCGTCCTGGAGAATCTCCAGCACGCCATCACCGGAGATTTCCTCGCCGCTTTTCGCGTGCTTTTTCAGCAAGGAGAAAATCACGTCCTGCTTGCGCGAACGGGCCATATTTTCTATGCCCATTTCTTCGGCCAGTTGGAGCAGGTCGGTAATCGGCTTTTGCTTGAGTTCAGTCAGATTCATATAGGAATGACGTAATCATTTATGGAGGGGGGGGAAATTAAGCTTTTGGCTTAATGAGGCCGCGCCGCAGAGAAGGCGACAGGATCGCGTACTAATCGAAAAGGAATGCGTCGGCGACGGCTTGCAGGGGGCAGTGGAGAAACCAGTGCGGGGCCGAATGTACCACCTGAGTTTCGGAGCGTCTAGCCCTGTTTCACGAAAAAGCCCCGCTATTTACGGGGCTTTTTGACGACGCTTAGATGTTCGCGTCGAGGAAAGCTTGCAGCTGAGACTTCGACAGCGCGCCCACCTTAGTGGCTTCGACGTTGCCGTTCTTGAACAGCATCAACGTAGGAATACCGCGCACGCCATGCTTGGCCGGGGTTTCCTGGTTGTCGTCGATGTTCAGTTTGGCAATGGTCAGCTTGCCTTCGTAGGTGGTTGCAATCTCGTCCAGGACCGGAGCGATCATTTTGCAAGGGCCACACCATTCAGCCCAGTAGTCAACCAGCACCGGGCCAGCAGCCTTGAGTACTTCGGCCTCAAAGGTCGCGTCGGTGACGTGCTTGATAAGATCGTTGCTCATGGATGTCTCCGGATTGTAAGCAAAAAAAACGTTGCCCATCATAGCCGTCCTTCCCCCGTTCAGGAAGCCGCCTCTGATTGAGTCTTCCTATGATGGCGCATGAGTTTGGATATAGCCCAACTCAGGGCGTAACGGGAGTCACGAAAGCGATACCTGTGCGCAACGCCGCATTGCGTACATGCTCCTGCATGGTTTTCTGCGCCGACGCACTGGCCCGCCGGGCCAGGGCGCGCAGGATTTTGCGATGTTCCTGCCAGGTTTCCATGGCCCGCTCCGGCCGGATGAACGGTAGTTTCTGGCTTTCCAGAAACACCTCGGCACTGGCACTCAGGATGCTCACCATCGCCTGGTTACCGCTGGCCAGCAGGATCCGCTGGTGGAATTCGAAGTCCAGCCGTGCGGCCGCTTCGAAGTCGCCGGCCTTGAGCACCTTGCGCATCGCTTCGACATTGTCTTCCAAGCTGTCCAGTTCATCGATCGTCAGCGTGACAGCCGCCAACCCCGCCGCAAACCCTTCCAGCGCATAGCGCAACTGGAAGATATCGAGCGGCGTGGCCTGGGCTGCAAAAGGCCAGGCAAAGCCCGGCGCGTCATCCACCGCCTGCACGAACACGCCTTTACCTGGCTGCACACTGACCACACCCAAGGCGCTCAAGGACGACAGCGCCTCGCGCAGCGACGCCCGGCTGACGCCCAACTGCACCGCCAGGTCGCGCTGGGACGGCAGTGCATCGCCCGGCCCGAAGCCTTGCTCCTTGATCAGTTTGCGGATGGCCTGCAGGGCCGCTTCCGGTACGGCTTGGGCGATGGAATTCATAAAAAACTCAAGGTTCCAGTCAACAGAGCGGCTAGTTGTAAAGCTATTCGTGGCCCGCGGCAAGCCACGCCCCAAAGGGGCTCGCGGGGTTTTATCGACGCTCGAAAAGGGTGCGAAAAATCGCAGCACTGTTCAGACCAGTAAGACCACCGCACCTCAACAAACTCAAGCCTCGCAGACGATCCGCGCAGTACTGGCATGGGCTGTGCACTGAGCAAATCCAGAAAATTCCTTCGCCTTTCTCGGAGAGTTGCCATGACCAAGCGCTACAGCGCCCTGCTCACTGCCCTGTTTGCCAGCCTGATGCTGAGCCAGGCACCCGCCCAGGCCAACGGTCTGGACGATATCGTCGCCCGTGGCACCCTCAAGGTCGCCGTGCCCCAGGACTTCCCGCCGTTCGGTTCGGTCGGCCCCGACATGAAGCCCCGTGGCCTGGACATCGACACCGCCAAGCTGCTGGCCGACCAACTCAAGGTCAAGCTGGAGCTGACCCCGGTCAACAGCACCAACCGCATCCCGTTCCTCACCACCGGCAAGGTCGACCTGGTGATCTCCAGCCTGGGCAAGAACCCCGAGCGCGAAAAGGTCATCGATTTCTCCAAGGCCTACGCGCCGTTCTACCTGGCCGTATTCGGCCCGCCTGACGCGGCCATCAGCAGCACCGACGACCTCAAGGGCAAGACTATCAGCGTGACCCGTGGCGCCATCGAAGACATCGAGCTGACCGCCGTAGCGCCCAAGGAAGCCACCATCAAGCGCTTCGAAGACAACAACTCCACCATCGCCGCCTACCTGGCCGGTCAGGTCGACCTGATCGCCAGCGGCAACGTGGTGATGGTGGCCATCAGCGAACGCAACCCGAAACGCGTGCCTGCACTGAAAGTGAAGCTCAAGGACTCGCCGGTGTACGTGGGCGTGAACAAGAACGAGCCGGCGCTGCTGGAGAAGGTCAACCAGATCCTGGTCGCGGCCAAGGCCGACGGCAGCCTGGAAAAGAACGCGATGCAATGGCTGAAAGAGCCGCTGCCCGCCGATCTTTGATACGACGGAGCTGACTCATGGCGTATCAATTTGACTTTGTGCCGGTGCTGGCCAATACCGATCTGCTGTTGCGCGGCGCGCTGTTCACTCTTGAGCTGACGGCCATCGGTGCGATCCTGGGGGTGGCCCTGGGCACCGTCGGCGCGGTGGTGCGGGCGTGGAAAATCCAGCCATTTGCCTGGTTCTTCGGCGTCTATGTCGAGTTGATCCGCAACACACCGTTCCTCGTGCAGCTGTTCTTCATTTTCTTCGGCCTGCCGTCCCTGGGGCTGAAAATCACCGAGTGGCAGGCTGCTGTATTGGCGATGGTGATCAACCTGGGGGCCTACTCCACGGAGATCATCCGCGCCGGCATCCAGGCCATCCCGCGCGGGCAATTGGAAGCCGCCGCCGCGCTGGCGATGACGCGCTTCGAAGCGTTTCGCCATGTGGTGCTGCTGCCGGCGCTGGGCAAGGTGTGGCCGGCCCTGAGCAGCCAGATCATCATCGTGATGCTCGGTTCGGCGGTGTGTTCGCAGATCGCCACCGAGGAGCTGAGTTTTGCCGCCAACTTTATCCAGTCGCGCAATTTCCGCGCGTTTGAAACCTATGCCCTGACCACCCTGGTGTACCTGTGCATGGCGTTGATGATTCGCCAACTGCTCAACTGGATCGGCCGCCGCTTTGTGATGAGGAATAGCCGATGAGTGATTTTTCCTTCTGGGACATCGTGCGCAACCTGCTTACGGGCCTGCAGTGGACGCTGTTGCTGTCGCTGGTGGCGTTTATCGGCGGCGGCCTGATCGGCTTGCTGGTGATGACCATGCGCATCAGCAGCAAAGCGTTCCCGCGCAATGTTGCGCGCACCTATATCGAACTGTTCCAGGGCACACCGTTATTGATGCAGCTGTTCCTGGTGTTCTTCGGCATCGCCCTGTTGGGGGTGGATATTTCACCGTGGCTGGCAGCGGCGATTGCCCTGACGTTGTTTACCAGTGCGTACCTCGCCGAAATCTGGCGCGGCTGCGTCGACTCCATCGCCCATGGGCAGTGGGAAGCATCGGCCAGCCTGGCGCTCAATCCGCTTGAACAACTGCGCTACGTGATCCTGCCGCAAGCCCTACGCATTGCGGTGGCGCCCACGGTTGGGTTCTCGGTGCAAGTGGTCAAAGGCACCGCCGTCACTTCAATCATCGGCTTCACCGAACTGACCAAGACCGGCGGCATGCTCGCCAACGCCACCTTCGAGCCCTTTATGGTCTACGGCCTGGTGGCGCTCGGTTACTTCCTGCTCTGCTACCCCTTATCCCTCAGTGCGCGCTACCTGGAAAGGAGACTGCATGCCTCTGCTTAGAATTTCCGCCCTGCATAAATATTACGGCGATCACCACGTCCTCAAGGGCATCGACCTGACCGTTGAAGAAGGCCAGGTGGTAGCGATCATCGGCCGCAGCGGCTCGGGCAAGTCCACCTTGCTGCGAACCCTCAATGGCCTGGAATCGATCAACGACGGCGTGATCGAGGTTGATGGCGAATACCTCGATGCCGCCCGTGCCGATCTGCGCAGCCTGCGACAGAAAGTCGGCATGGTGTTCCAGCAGTTCAACCTGTTCCCGCACCTGACCGTAGGCGAAAACGTCATGCTCGCACCGCAAGTGGTGCAGAAAGTGCCAAAGGCCAAGGCAGCACAACTTGCCAGGCAAATGCTGGAGCGCGTAGGCCTGGGTGAGAAATTCGACGCTTTCCCCGATCGCTTGTCAGGCGGCCAGCAGCAACGCGTTGCCATTGCCCGCGCCCTGGCCATGTCACCCAAGGTGCTGCTTTGCGATGAAATCACCTCAGCCCTGGACCCGGAGCTGGTCAACGAAGTGCTCAGCGTGGTGCGCCAACTGGCCAAGGACGGTATGACCTTGATCATGGTGACGCACGAAATGCGCTTCGCCCGGGAAGTCGGCGACAAGCTGGTGTTCATGCACCAGGGCAAGGTGCATGAAGTCGGTGACCCGAAGTTGTTGTTTGCCAACCCGCAGACTGCCGAGTTGGCGAACTTCATCGGCACTACCGAAGCGCACGCCTGATCGATCAGCCGCCGGGTACCCATTCAAAACGCCCGCTACCCTCCAGCAACGTTTTATCGCGGACGGGGGGCGCGGCGCTCGATAGATAGGTGTCGACCTGCACCTGCGCAGAAAAGACTCGCCCCCTGACAGACTGCCCGGCCTTCAGCACCACCAACGCTTGGTCAGGCCGCAGTTGAGCACTGCGCTCGGCTCGGTTGTGCATCGGTGCCAGCTCTATTGCTTGGCCATCCAGCAGTGGCTGTTGCAGCGTCAGGTCAAAACGCCCCGCCCGGCCAAACCTGAAACCTTGGGCATCGGCCGGCACACCCTGAAAACGCAACGCAATCAACGTAGGCTCAGAGCACACCACGTTCAGGCGCACCATGCGTTTACCCAGGAAAATCCCGCGAGGCTCGGGCGTTGTACCGGGGCGCAGAAGCCCGTAATCAATTTGTGGCTGGCTCACTGATAGGCGGCACTCAGAAGCCGAAGCCTCAAAAACCGTCAACAGGCTCAACACCACCGTAAGAGCTCCCGGCGCCAAGGCACCTTTAACGGCAGACCGCCGCTGTGTTTTCATAAAGTTGGCCATCATCGTTTTGTTCCGACAGGTCGAGTTGCAGTTTGCAGGAGGTCGCGTTCGGCAATGACACGGTCAGGGCTTGTGGCGCGTCGATGTTGCTCAGGAAAATCAGGCCGTCCCCGACGACTGTGGTCAGGAATGTATTGTCTGCTGCCATAACCGAAGCGCCTTTGGCCAACGGTCGGCCACTTTGATCGATGGCACGCAACAGCACCCGCCGGACCTTCACCACTTCAAAGTCGACCGTACTGAATGAGCCTCGCCCAGCCTCCAGGGTTTTGATGCCATTCTTGATATCAACCTGACGTGGCAGGGATTTGCCTTCCACCTCGACGAGACTGGACTGATAGGCAGGCAAGCCCGGTATCACCGCCATTCCCCATCGGTCAGTCCATACAGGCCCTTGGGGTGTGGTGATGCGCGCGCCCGAAACATCGCCGACCGAAGCAACTCCAAAGGTATCCTCGACCCTGTACGGTGACAGCGTCAGCCCACGCTCATGCGCCACAACCGCGCCCTGCAACTGTCCGCTATAGCTGGTGCTGGTCGACTCCCGGTTAACGCCCAGGCCCAGCTGGGCGTAACGGGACGTCGTGTTGAGCGTACCGCCCAGCGCATGCCGGGCGTCAGCACCCAGGTCGCTGTCGGCGCGAAGTTCATAATTGAGCGTGTCGTCGACGCGCTCGCTGAAAGCTGTGCCAATACTTGATCGACTTCCCTGGCGCCTGGCCGTGGAAGTCAGCGAACGATCCCCACCCAAGGGAACGCTGACCTGCAGGCGAATGCCGACCCCATCGTTGTCGTCCTTGTTATTGCCGGAAGCACCCACCTGCGAGTCCACGCTCACCCCGACGTTGGCGTACTTGAAATTCTTGTTCCAGGAACCATGGATATGCTGGGAGGTGTGGCTGTTGAAGTTTGCAGCACGGGTGTATCCGATCGCGAACCCGCCCAACTGTGGGTCCGCCCAGTTGAACCCCGCCGTGTATTGATTTTTGAAGCGCGAGTCCACTCCCTCCCCCATATCGGCGCGCACAGTGTCGAGCACATCACGAAAACCTGGCGTCTGGGTCGTAGCACTCAAGGTCATGTGCACATCACCCGGCAATACGCTCCCCAAGGAGACGCTGTTACGCATGCCCCGCACGCTGTTCTTGCTGTCACGTGAGAGGTTGTTACGCAGGCCAACAGAGAAACGCTGCGCGAAATTGCTGTCCAGTGCCAACCCCACGGAATTGTAATGGTCGGTAACCTGCACACCCGAGCTGAGGGCGGTATCGGGTGTGAGCGCCCAGGTCCCGGAGCCCATGGCCAGCAGAGGTTCATCGGCACCGCTGCGGTCCACGTCCCGAATCGTGCCCACGGCCGCGGTATAACCTGACTTCACCGGCACCGCACCACGAAAGGAAGCGGCAGGTACGACAAAACTACGCTGTCCGCCACGGGTCTCGATAACCCGCACTTCAAGATCGCTCGTGCCGTTGAGCAGCGGCAGGTTGCTCAACACAAACGGCCCTTCCGGCACGACCGTTGTGTAGATCAGGGCGCCCGACTGACGCACCTCTACCCGCGACTGGCTCAGGGCCTGGCCTTCGACCACCACACCATTGCTGCCGGCACCGCCTTCGACACCGTCTGGAGACAGCTGAAAACCGGTCAGTTGCATGCCGCCAAACACCGGACTGTTACCGGCGATCTGTCCCACCTGGAAAGTAGACGCCAACGACGCAAGATCCCGTTGCGCATAAGCGTACAAGTGCTCTGTCCTTGAACGACCATCGGTCGAGAAATAAAGCTGGCGACTGCGTGCAATCCAATCGCCGACGTTGAACCCCAACTCCGTAGACGCCGATAGAAAACGCCCCCTGGCCTCGCGCGAATGACTGTTGATACCTTGCAAATCGTAGTTGAGCAGGCCCGCCATTCCTCCTCGGGCGAAGTGGCCAGTACCTCGTTGCGGCTCACGTATCGCCTGGGTCGGAACCACGATCGACACCTCTTCGTTGCCCGGGCGCAGGGTCAATACCGTACTGGGAAACTCGGCAAGAAAGTCATGGCAGGCCTGATCAGCGGGAACCTGCTTGTCTATCACCGAAGCAGGTACACGCAGGCCTCCGCGATCCAGCAAGCCGCGGGTAAAGCACAGCTCCCCCTCATGGTTGAACCGCGCATCGGTCAATCCAATGCGATCACCATTAACTGTCAGATCGACGACCCGAACGCCTTCACTGAATCGCGGTGCGTTCTGAAAATAGCGGGCGACCGATGGATCAAGTCCGCGATGCTGCAAGATGGCTAGATCGAATCCCAGAGGGGATGCCCCAGGCCCGGCATACACATGCCCGGCAGCTCCCGTAAACATCGCTACGCAGACTGAAAGACTGACTCGGTGAAATATAAAAGGCGCTTCGGCCTTTTGTACGTCACGTCGGTTTTTACGAACAACGCCGGCAACCTCGTTTATTTTTCTCATACGCGGTCAAGGCGTGTTGGCTACGAGCAGGGCATCGTAGTTGTCTACGGTAAATCCATAGACAGTGGCAGGCGCGATGGTGACTGACCTGGCATCAGGGTTGGGGCTTGAAAATTCGGCGCTCAACACCTCACCCGGCAAGACATAGGTGCGTGAAAGATAGGCTTTGGCTTTTTGCGGGTTCAGTTGCACCTCAGCGGCCAAACGAACGATATAGGGACTATCGTTGCGCACGCTCAAGGTTTTGCCCTGCAGGCTCCAGGTCAGCAGCTCCCAAGGCGCATTGTGCTGGGGCAGGCCCTTGGGGTGGAGAATCAGTGGCAGGTTTTGTCGCAGACTGATACCAATCGTCGCCCCTGACCCTGGCTGGGTCTGTGGAATGCCCTCGAAGGTGACACGTTTTAGACGCTGGGTTTTGAGCGGTTCGTTGCCGATCGCCAGAAACCTCACCATTTGCAACTCGCCACCGTCCACCCTGGAAACAGGTGGAGTGACAACCACCAGCGGTTCAAGATCTTCAGGAACATCTTCAATTGCCGAATGGAGTAGCGCCGGCCCTGCATCAGTATTTTTGACGTTAATACTGACCTCACCATCCGCTTCATTCAGCACAATGACAGTGGTTTCAGGCTCCATACCATCGGCGTACGCTGCACCGCATAAAAGAAAGTTGACGCACATGCATATCGCTAAAAAAAACTTTGACTTCGAGAAGACGCTCATTCGATCTTTCCTTTACTTCGAGCACAGCAAAACAGCCAACACAAGTTAAAACTTCAAACACGCGAAGCCTCAACCTGCGCTGGCCGACCCGGCATCGCTTACAAGTAGCGCAACTCTAAGGTGGCATGGCCATCCAGATTGATGCCTTGACCGACGGAGAAAGCAGAGGTCTTGTTGATGACTCCCTGTACTTGCAAGTTTCCGGAAACGACGGACAGCTTAATCGGCGTAGTTGTGCCTGATGCCCAACTCGTCAAATGCGGCGGCTGTGCCAGAGCACCATCGCCGAAGGTCCAGGCAGCACCGTTATTGCTCGAACCATTAACCCTGACAACCTTACCGTCGGCGATGGTATTCGCCATGAACATGACGTAACCGCCCACCTTCTCACCTTTGGATGAGGTACCCAGTCCATAGTTGAAGGTGTCGATATATGTCCGGTTAAATGCAGTTTGCATCATCCCGGGCACTTTACTGCCTGCACGATTGTCCTGTGTCCTGATGCTTACCAAGGTAGGCGCATCACACCTGACTGTGAAGGGAGTGCTTTTTTTATCCAACTTTGTGTAATTAGTAGCACTCAGCGAACTCGGTCGAATCATACCGTAATCAAAAACCGAGTTAGCTATCGTAAAACTACAACTTGCGGGAGCAATAGTGCCTTTAACACGCACATCAGCAGCTTGGGCGTTCAGACCAGCAACGCCAAAAAACATCCCCATCAATAAAACTGCTTTATTTTTCATGAATAGCCCTTTTTATAAAAACCATGAGTAACGCCCAAACTTATTTCGTTTGAGCTATTAATTTTCAACGCACAGCGACAAGACAACCAAGCCTATCGACATAACGGCGTCGCTTTCACCGTATCCAAGCAACAGGTCTGTTGCTTAGAGATAGACCAATTCAAGAGTTGCATGACCATCCAGCATTATTTCGCTATTCATGGTCAACGCAGAGGTCTTATTAATAACCGGCTGAACCCTCAAATTGCCGGAAACAACTTTCAACCTGATAGGTGTGTACGCAGAGCCTGAACGCCAACTGCCCAACTCCGGCGGTTGCCCCAAGACTTGATCTGTGTAGTGCCACGTCGCCCCATTATTGAAGGACCGTGCTAGAAGAACCGCTCTTCCATCGGCAACGTTATTCTCCATAAAAACAACATAGCCACCGATATTTTCACCCTTAGCCGTAGTACCAAGCCCGTAGTTAAACCCATCGTGATAAGTCCTGTTATACATAACCTGCATCAAACCAGGCACTTTACTGGATGCACGATTATCCAGCGTCTTGATTCCGACCATCGTAGGGGACGAGCAACTGACAGCAAAAGGCGTCCCCTTTTTATCTAACTTTGTGTAGTTTGTAGCGCTTAACGAACCAGGATTAATTCGCCCAAAATCAAGGGTCGAATTAGTAATGGTAAAACTACAACTGGCAGGGGCAATAGAACCCTTGACCCGCAAATCCGCAGCTTGAGCATTCAGGCCAGCGACGGCAAGAAACAGCCCCACGAACAAAGCACTTCTATTTTTCATCTATAGCTCAACTCACTATCAGTGATCTTTTACCGGCGCGTAGCTAAAGGCTCAAACGCTCCGAAAGCCAACTTTACAAGCCGCATTTAAAATGCCGACCCACTGAACCCTTAGCCCATAAACAAATACCACCACGGTCCAAATCGCCGACCCGAAGTATTAACACTCCACCCAATCAATAAAGCCGGAAAAAATATCAACCATCGTAAGAGCGTTCAGCAGCGTCCCTTCCACATTTGAGCAATCACTGTGCGAATAAAAATAACAACTCAGAGGACTAATAAAAAACTGCGTAGGAATTAGTTACTACCCCGTAAATAAAGGCCTCTAAAAATACGGACTACGGTAGCGATTGACCTTGTAATACAACTGTCATGAAAACCTCCTACAACCCGCATCGGCGATTTCCGCAGAGGCGCTGATTGGAAATCCTCTGGCGCTACGCGTTGGCGTCAGCTGTCGATCGTGGCACGATGGCAAGGTTATCGACCGAGACCCCCTAACCATGCCGCAATCCCAAGCCAAGAATCTGTCCCTGATCGCCGCCATCGACCTGGGCTCCAACAGCTTTCACATGGTCGTGGCCAAGGCCCAGAACGGCGAAATACGCATCCTTGAGCGGCTCGGAGAAAAAGTGCAACTGGCTGCCGGGATCGACGATGAGCGCCAGCTCAATGAAGAGTCCATGCAGCGAGGGCTCGATTGCCTCAAGCGTTTTGCCCAACTGATCAATGGCATGCCCCTGGGTGCTGTACGAATCGTCGGCACCAACGCCTTGCGCGAAGCCCGCAACCGGGGCGAATTCATCCGCCGCGCCGAGGAAATCCTCGGGCATCCGGTAGAGGTCATCTCCGGCCGTGAAGAAGCGCGCCTTATCTACCTCGGCGTGTCGCATACCCTCGCAGATACTCCTGGTAAGCGCCTGGTCGCCGATATCGGTGGCGGCAGTACCGAGTTCATCATCGGCCAGCGCTTCGAACCGCTGCTGCGTGAAAGCCTGCAGATGGGCTGTGTCAGCTATACCCAACGTTATTTCAAGGACGGCAAGATCACCCCGGCTCGCTATGCCCAGGCCTATACGGCGGCGCGACTGGAGATCATGAGCATCGAGCACGCCCTGCACCGCCTGACCTGGGATGAAGCCATCGGCTCATCCGGCACCATCCGTGCCATCGGCCTGGCGCTCAAGGCCGGCGGCCATGGCACCGGCGAGGTCAATGCCGAAGGTCTGGCGTGGCTCAAGCGCAAGCTGTTCAAGCTGGGGGATGCCGAGAAAATCGACTTCGACGGTATCAAGCCTGACCGTCGCACCATCTTCCCGGCCGGCCTGGCGATTCTCGAGGCGATCTTCGACGCCCTCGAACTGCAGCGCATGGACCACTGTGACGGCGCCCTGCGTGAAGGCGTGCTGTATGACCTGCTGGGCCGCCATCACCACGAGGACGTGCGTGAGCGCACCCTCACCTCGCTGATGGAGCGTTATCACGTCGACCTGGAGCAGGCCGCTCGTGTGGAGCGCAAAGCCCTGCACGCCTTCGACCAGGTCGCCGAGGACTGGGACCTGGAAGACGGCGTGTGGCGCGAACTGCTGGGCTGGGCGGCCAAGGTGCATGAAGTGGGCCTGGACATCGCCCACTACCATTACCACAAGCACGGCGCCTACCTGATCGAGCACTCCGACCTGGCCGGCTTCTCCCGGGAAGACCAACAGATGCTCGCGCTACTGGTGCGCGGCCATCGCCGCAACATTCCCAAGGACAAATTCGCCGAGTTCGGCGACGAAGGCATCAAGCTGATCCGCCTGTGCGTGCTGCTGCGCTTTGCGATCCTGTTCCACCACATTCGTGGCACCCAGGAAATGCCTCAGGTGACACTGCGCGCCAACGGCGACAGCCTGGATGTCGTGTTCCCGAAAGGCTGGCTGGATGAGAACCAGCTGACCCAGGCGGACTTTGGCCAGGAAGCGGAGTGGCTGACACGGGTGGGGTTTAGCCTGAACCTGCGCTGAGCCGATCTAAAGAACACTGCAAAAACACATGTGGGAGGGGGCTTGCTCCCGATTACGGTGTGTCAGTCGCGAATACTTTGACTGAACCACCGCAATCGGGAGCAAGCCCCCTCCCACATTTTCAGAGCGTGTTGTCTGTTAGTTCACCGCCAGAATCGGGCTACCCAACTTCTCCAGCAACGTCGCCTGTGCACTGCGCGGGTTCTGGTTGCCGGTCGGCGTGTTGCGCACGTAGCGGCCGTCAGACTGCAGGCTCCAGCTGTGGGTGTTGTCGGTGAGGTAGCTTTCCAGCTCCTTCTTGACCCGCATGATCAGCTTCTTGCCCTCTACAGGGAAGCAGGTTTCCACACGCTTATCGAGGTTGCGCTCCATCCAGTCGGCACTGGAGAGGAACATCTGCTCTTCGCCACCATTGAGGAAGTAGAACACGCGCGTGTGCTCCAGGAAGCGGCCGATGATCGAGCGCACATGGATGTTATGCGACACGCCGACAATGCCCGGACGCAGGCAGCACATGCCGCGCACCACCAAGTCGATGCGCACGCCGGACTGGCTGGCCTTGTACAGCGCGCGGATGATCTTCGGATCGGTCAGCGAGTTGAATTTGGCGATGATGTGCGCCGGTTTGCCGTCGAGGGCGAACTGGGTCTCGCGCGCAATCATGTCGAGCATGCCCTTCTTCAGGGTGAACGGCGCGTGCAGCAGCTTCTTCATGCGCAAGGTCTTGCCCATGCCGATCAACTGGCTGAACAGCTTGCCAACGTCTTCACACAAGGCGTCGTCGGAGGTCAGCAGGCTGTAGTCGGTGTAGAGCTTGGCGTTACCGGCGTGGTAGTTGCCGGTGCCCAAGTGGGCGTAACGCACGATCTCACCGGCTTCGCGGCGCAGGATCAGCATCATCTTGGCGTGGGTCTTGAAGCCGACCACACCGTAGATCACCACCGCACCGGCCGCTTGCAGGCGGCTGGCCAGTTGCAGGTTCGACTCTTCGTCAAAGCGCGCCCGCAACTCGATCACCGCGGTGACTTCCTTGCCGTTGCGCGCGGCGTCTACCAGCGCGTCGACGATTTCCGAGTTGGCGCCGCTGCGATACAGGGTCTGGCGTACGGCCAACACATGCGGGTCCTTGGCGGCCTGACGCAGCAGGTCGACCACTGGGGTGAAGGACTCGAATGGGTGCAGCAGCAGGATGTCCTGCTTGCTCACCACGCTGAAGATGTTCTCGCTGTTTTGCAGCAGTTTCGGAATCTGCGGGGTGAACGGGGTGTATTGCAGCTCCGGATGGCTGTCCAGGCCGGTGATGCTGAACAGGCGCGTGAGGTTCACCGGGCCGTTGACCTGGTACAGCTCGCTTTCGCCCAGGTTGAACTGCTTGAGCAGGTAGTCCGACAGGTGTTTCGGGCAAGTGTCGGCCACTTCCAGGCGTACCGCATCGCCGTAGCGCCGCGAGAACAGCTCGCCACGCAGGGCGCGGGCCAAGTCTTCGACGTCTTCGGAGTCCAGCGCCAGGTCGGCGTTACGGGTCAGGCGGAACTGGTAGCAGCCCTTGACCTTCATGCCTTGGAACAAGTCATCGGCGTGGGCGTGGATCATCGACGACAGGAATACATAGTTGTCGCCAGCGCCCCCCACCTCTTCCGGTACCTTGATGATCCGTGGCAGCAAGCGCGGTGCCGGGATGATCGCCAGGCCCGAGTCGCGACCGAAGGCGTCGATACCTTCCAGCTCGACGATAAAGTTCAGGCTCTTGTTCACCAGCAATGGGAACGGGTGCGTCGGGTCGAGACCGATCGGGGTGATGATCGGCGCGATTTCGTCGCGGAAGTAGCGGCGCACCCAGGTCTTGATCTTGGTGGTCCAGTGGCGACGGCGGATGAAGCGAACCTGATGTTTTTCAAGTTCCGGCAGCAGGATGTCATTGAGGATCGCGTACTGGCGATCCACATGACCGTGCACCAGTTCGCTGATGCGCGCCAACGCCTGGTGCGGCTGCAGGCCGTCCGCGCCGGCTTGTTCACGGGCGAAGGTGATCTGTTTCTTGAGGCCGGCGACGCGGATCTCGAAGAACTCATCCAGGTTGCTGGAGAAAATCAGCAGGAACTTCAGGCGTTCCAGCAGCGGGTAGGACTCATCCAGCGCCTGTTCGAGCACGCGAATGTTGAATTGCAGTTGTGACAGCTCACGGTGAATGTACAGGCTGCTGTCATCCAGGTTGGTCACCACGGCGACCACCGGGACCGGGGCGGGCGCTTCGGCTACCACGACAGGCGGGGCCGGCTCATGCTCCGGCGGAGTCTCGGTGACTTGTTCAACCACCGGGTGAGCGTCTTTTACGGCAACGTCGGAGAGTCCTTCGGTATTCATCGAGTGTTCCTGTGAGGGCTATTGTTGCTCTCTAAGCAATTGGGCGGCGCGGGCGGCGAAATAGGTCAGGATGCCATCAGCCCCGGCACGTTTAAAGGCCGTCAAGGATTCAAGGATTACCCCTTCACTCAACCAGCCATTTTGTATTGCAGCCATGTGCATGGCGTATTCGCCACTGACCTGATACACAAAGGTCGGCACTTTGAATTCCTCTTTGACCCGGTAAAGGATGTCCAGGTAAGGCATCCCGGGCTTGACCATCACCATGTCGGCGCCTTCGGCCAGGTCGGCGGCCACTTCGTGCAGCGCTTCCTGGCTGTTGGCCGGGTCCATCTGGTATGAGGCCTTGTTGGCCTTGCCCAGGTTAAGGGCCGAGCCCACCGCATCGCGAAACGGGCCGTAGTAGGCACTGGCGTACTTGGCCGAGTAGGCCATGATCCGCACATTGACGTGACCGGCCAGCTCCAGGGCTTCGCGAATCGCCTGGATGCGGCCATCCATCATGTCCGACGGCGCAACCACCTGGGCGCCCGCTGCTGCGTGGGACAAAGCCTGCTTGACCAACGCATCGACGGTAATGTCGTTCTGAACATAGCCTTCTTCGTCAAGAATGCCATCCTGCCCGTGCGTGGTGAACGGGTCCAACGCCACATCAGTGATCACCCCCAGCTCCGGAAAACGCTCGCGCAGGGCGCGGGTGGCGCGCTGGGCGATCCCATTCGGGTTCCAAGCTTCGGCAGCGTCAAGGGACTTGAGTTCAGACGGCGTAACCGGGAACAACGCCAACGCCGGAATCCCCAGCTCGACCCAGCCCGCCGCCTCTTCAAGCAGCAGATCAATGGTCAGACGCTCTACACCCGGCATCGACGCTACCGCTTCCCGGCGATTTTCACCGTCGAGCACAAACACCGGCAGGATCAGATCATTCGTCGTCAGTACGTTTTCACGAACCAGGCGGCGAGAAAAATCATCACGGCGATTACGGCGCAGGCGGGTAGCAGGGAATAGGCGATTGGCAGGGGTAAAGCTCACGACAGACTCCTGAGCCCGGGTTCACGGGCGAGCGTTGCAGTTATAAGCGGGCATTATGACGAAGGTATGACAGTTGTGCTTAACGATGCGACCTGTAGTCGCATTCGTCGTTTATGTAGGAATTGTTCACTTCGTGACACATCTCGATACTTTCATGAATGTTCACGAAGGCGTAGGCTGCGCGTTCATTTCGCCAGCACCCAGACCATGCTTCAACAATTTCTGCATGACTTCGGCTACTTTGCCCTCTTCCTAGGCACGTTCTTCGAAGGCGAAACCATCCTGGTTCTCGCAGGCTTCCTGGCGTTCCGTGGGTACATGGATATCAACCTGGTGGTGGTCGTTGCCTTCTTCGGCAGCTACGCCGGCGACCAGCTTTGGTACTACATGGGGCGCAAGCACGGCCGCAAACTGTTGGCGCGCAAGCCGCGCTGGCAATTGATGGGCGACAAAGCCCTGGAACATATCCGCAAGCACCCGGATATCTGGGTGTTGAGCTTCCGCTTTGTCTACGGATTGCGCACGGTAATGCCCGTCGCGATCGGCCTGTCAGGCTACCCGCCGGTGCGCTACCTGATCCTCAACGGTATCGGTGCCGCGATCTGGGCTGCCGCGTTGGGGGCTGCGGCCTATCACTTCGGCGCCGTGCTGGAAGGCATGCTGGGCAGCGTCAAGAAATACGAGCTGTGGGTACTGGGCGCCTTGCTGCTGCTGGGCTTTGGCCTGTGGCTGCGCCGCCGCTTCAAGAATGCCCGCATTGCCCGCCAGGCCTGTGCCGACGCCAAGGCGCGGCTTGCCGCCGCCGAGCCCGTCCCGGTAGAAGCGCCTAAGACACCAGTCGAGTAAGCCGGCCTCTGCAACAGTAGAGGCCAATCACGCTGAGCAGGCTGTAGCTCAGCAAGCCCAGCCAGCCCAGGTTGCTGGCGGGCCAAAGCCCGACCACCGGCGCCAGCCACACCAACGGCACATTCAGCACCAGGCGCATCAGCTCCGCCTTTAACGCCCACGGACGATTCTCCAGGGCCACGCCCAGGGTAAACAATCCAAGTGCCATCGCCCCCCAGCCGATAATCAGCGCTGCGGTGGACAGCCCCTCGCCGACATTCATCAAATAGCTGCCAAAACCCACATACGCCGCGAACTGCAGGGCGATGTAGACCTGTTGGCGCGCGTCCAGCGGCACTTCGAATTTGCGGAAATGGCTCAACTCCGGCTTGGCCAAGGGGTATTTGGCCTTCACGTCCGCCGGGCGCCACCCGGTGCGCATGAACCAGATGCGCAGCTTGTCCCACTGACTCTCGGTACGCCGCGCATCACTCCAAAGCTGTGCATAAAACTGCAGGTTGGCCCACAACGGATTCCAGCTGGCCAAGGGCGTGGTCACGCCGAAAATCACCGGTTCGTTGTCGTCTTCTTCCTGGAAGGTGCCGAACAGTCGGTCCCAAAGAATGAACACCCCGCCATAGTTGCGATCCATGTAGAGAGCGTTCTGTGCATGGTGAGCCCGATGATTGGATGGCGTGACGAAAAACCATTCGAACCAGCCGAGCTTTGGCACGTGCCGGGTATGCACCCAGAATTGATACAACAGGTTGAGCGACGCCACGCTGATAAACACCACCAGCGGCACGCCAAGCACGGCCAGGGGCAGGTAGAAGATCCAGCTCAGCAGGAAGCCGGTGCTGGTCTGGCGCAGGGCGGTGCTGAGGTTGTAGTCCTCGCTCTGGTGATGCACCGAGTGCGCGGCCCAGAGGATATTGCGCTCGTGCCCCATTCGATGCAGCCAGTAATAACAGAAGTCGTAGAACACAAAGGCGAACACCCAGGTCCAGACGCTGTGGACGGGCAGTTCAATCAGCGCCAGGTGCTTGAGGGCGAACGCATAGGTCAGCAGCCCCACGCCTTTGGTCAACAGCCCGGTGGTGGTGGACAGCACACCGGTGCTGAGACTGTTGATGGCGTCCGCCACCCGGTAGTTGCGCTGGCCACGCCAACGGTCGGCAAGCAGCTCCAGCACGATCAATAGGATAAAAAACGGTACCGCGTAAGGCACGAAGTCCATGAGCTAGTCCGGTCTATTTTTGTTACAGCAAGATTAGGTGCAGCGGTGCGAGATCCCATTGGCAACAGGTTACAAATTAGTAGACATTTAACGCCATGAATCAGGAGAAATGCCCATGAGCAAAAAGATTGCAGTGATCCTTTCCGGCTGTGGCGTGTACGACGGCGCAGAGATCCACGAAAGCGTGATCACCTTGCTGCGCCTGGATCAGCGCGGCGCTCAGGTCCAATGTTTTGCACCGAATATTGCGCAGCTGCACGTGATCAACCACCTGACGGGAGAAGAAATGCCCGAGTCGCGCAATGTGCTGGTGGAGTCGGCCCGCATTGCCCGGGGCGAGGTGAAGGATATTCGAGACGCCAACGCCGACGAGTTCGATGCGCTGATCGTACCCGGGGGGTTTGGTGCGGCGAAGAACTTGTCGGACTTTGCACAGGAAGGCGCCGCTTGCAGCGTCAACCCGCAGGTACTGGCGTTGGCCGAAGCCTTTGCCGAAGCCGGCAAGCCGGTGGGGTTGATCTGTATTTCACCAGCCCTGGCCGCGAAGATCTACGGCCCAGGCGTGACCTGCACCATCGGCAACGATGCCGACACCGCCGCCGCCCTCGACAAAATGGGCGCCACCCACCAGGAATGCACGGTGGAAGACATCGTAGAAGACAAGGCCCGCAAACTGGTAAGCACGCCGGCCTATATGCTCGGCAAGAGCATCAGTGAGGTGGCGTCAGGCATCAACAAGCTGGTGGATCGGGTGCTGGAGCTGACCCACGAGAACGATTGACCAGGTGGCCAAATACTGAACGGTGATCAGCCGGCTTGGTGTGGCGAGCCGGCTTGCCACAGGCATCAGGCCTGGCGCATCAACTTCGTCAAGATCCGGTCCAGGGCATTGGCAAACGCCTGCTTGTCCTTTTCCCCATGGGGCGGTGGCCCACCGCCCATCTGGCCCTGCTCGCGCAGATCGGTAAACAGGTTACGCACCGCCAACCGTTCACTCATGTTCGCCGGGCTGAACTCCTTGCCACGCGGGTCGAGGGCGGTGACGCCCTTCTTCACCAGGCGGTCGGCCAGGGGCACATCGCTGCAGATCACCAGTTCGCCGGGCACGGCGTGCTCCACCAGGTAGTCATCTGCTGCGTCCGGACCGCTGGGCACCACGATCAACTTCACGCACGAGAAGCTCGGCTTGATCTGGCTCTGCCCGGCCACCAGGACGACCTCGAATTGGCGCTTGAGGGCGAATTTCACCACTTGGTCCTTGGCGGCCCGAGGGCAGGCGTCCGCATCGATCCAGACCCGCATGTTATGCCGCCACTCGCTGTTTCTCTGCCAGTCGGCTGCGACCGTAGAGCACTACAATGGCCAGGATCGCCACGGCCTGTGCACTCAACGAGTAAGCATCGGCATGGATGCCCAGCCAGTCGAAGTCAAAGAACGCCACCGGCCGTGTGCCGAAGATGCCGGCTTCCTGCAAGGCTTTGACGCCATGCCCGGCGAACACCACCGACAACGCACACAGCAGCGCCGCATTGATGCCGAAAAACAGCGCCAGCGGCAGTTTCGCCGAACCGCGCAGAATCACCCAGGCCAGACATACCAGCAGCACCAACGCCGTGGCACCACCCGCCAGCACCGCGTTGTGCCCGGCCGGGCCCGCTTGCAGCCACAGGGTTTCGTAGAACAGGATCACTTCGAACAGCTCGCGGTAGACCGAGAAGAACGCCAATATGGCAAAACCGAAGCGCCCACCGCCGCCCACCAGGCTGCTCTTGATGTAGTCCTGCCACGCCGCGGCATGGCGGCGGTCGTGCATCCACACGCCAAGCCACAGCACCATTACACTGGCGAACAGCGCCGTGCAGCCTTCGAGCAATTCGCGTTGGGCGCCGCTGACGTCAATCACATACGCCGCCAGCGCCCAGGTGGCCAAGCCGGCCAATAGCGCCAGGCCCCAGCCTATGTTGACGCTGCGCACCGCCGATTGCTGGCCGGTATTGCGCAGGAACGCGAGGATCGCCGCCAGCACCAGGATGGCTTCCAGGCCTTCACGCAGCAGGATCAGCAGACCGGAAATGTAGCTCAGCGACCAACTCAAGCCATCGCTGCCCAGCAAGCCTGCGGACTCGGTGAGCTTGCCCTTCGCCACGTCCAGGCGCTGCTGCACCTGCTCAATCGGCAGGCCGTCCTGCAACGACTGTCGGTAAGCCATCAGGGCCTTCTCGGTGTCCTTGCGCACGTTGGCGTCGACGTTATCCAGTGAGCTTTCCACCAGCTCGAAGCCTTCGAGGTAGGCCGCTACCGACAAGTCATAGGCTTGGTCGTGGTCACCGTTGCGGAACGCCGCGAGGCTTTTGTCCAGGGTGGTAGCGGTGTATTCGAGCAACTGCGCCGGGCCACGCTTGACCTGCGGCGGTTGCGCACGCTGGGCGCGGAAGGTTGCGGCAGCCGTTGGGCCGTTTGCGGCCAGTACTTCATTAGGCGTCTGGCGGGCCAGGTCGGCGAGGTTGAAGGGCTGCTCGCTTTTGGCGGCGGCCGGGTCTGCGGTGAAGCCGGCGATGTAGGTGGCCAGGTCCCAGCGCTGGCGGTCGTCCAACTGGTCGGCGAAGGACGGCATATCAGTGCCTTCGACACCCAGGCCAAGGGTGTTGTAGATCGCGTAAAGGCTCAGGCGATCCAGGCGCGCTGCATCCGTCAAGTTGGCCGGCGGCGGCGTCATCCCCACGCTGGCCGGGCCATCACCAGCACCGGCAGTGCCGTGGCACACCGAGCAGTGCTGGGCGTAGAGCGGTGCACCGCGCGTTGGGTCGGGCGTGATGGCCGGGGCCTGGCTGACCTCATACGCGACCGCCAGCCTGGCGCCCAACTGACGGGCCTGGCGAGCCACGGTGGCGCCGTCTGCGTGAGCGGTGACAGCCGCCAGCAGTTCGTCGACGCCCTTCACCAACTCCGCACGCTCGGGCTTTTGCGGCAAATCCGCCACCAACCCCTGCAATACCCCGAGAAACTCCACCTGCTCACGGTATTCCGAATCATCCACAACCTTGCCCGCCTCCACCGTCGGTGGGTAATCAGCACCGATGTAGTCCAGCAGATGCAGAGCCTGTGGGGCGCTCTCGGCGGTTGCGGCCAACAGGTTGAAGCTGCACGACATCAACGCCGGCAACAGCAGCCAGGCGAGAAAACGGAAGGGGCCAGTCATGAATGAATCTCAAGTGGAAATACGAAGTAACACATTGTTAAGGCTTATGGGGTTTGACTCAAGGCGTTAGTGATTTGTCATTTGAACGGGAGGTGAATTTCAGCCGCGCGGTAGTGGCATCCACGTCGACCCAATCAAAGCAAAAAGCCATTGTTTTGCCAGTAACGGTGCTTATAATGCCGCGCCCTGTTAGTGCGAAAGGGAATTTCGTTCCTCGTTTTTATGAGGAATAACCACATCGACTGACTACTTTCAGGGAAGAAGTTATATGGCTTTTCGCGCCTTACCTCCGCTCGCGCTCGCGGCCGTCACCTTGCTCTCCGGCTGTTCAATGTTCCGCAGCTACGACTCCGAGCTGCAAGCCACCAACCAGCAACTGGCCACCGGCAATGTCGACGCCGCCCTGACCCTGCTGGAAAAGAACAACACCGGTGAAGACAAAGACCTGCTGTATTTCTTCGAAAAGGGCGAGTTACTGCGGGCCAAGGGCGACCTGACCGGCAGCCAGACCGCCTGGCGCAGCGCCGACCTGCAAGTCTATAAGTGGGAAGAGTCGGTCAAGTTCGACAGCGCAAAGTACCTGTCCCAGTTCGGCAGCTTCCTGGCCAACGACAAGGTGCGTCGCTACGAAGGCTATGACTACGAAAAGGTCATGCTGACCACGCAAATGGCCCTGAACCTGCTGGCCCTGAACGACTTCGACGGTGCACGCACCGAAATCAAGAAGACCCACGAACGCGAAGCGGTGATCGCCGACCTGCGCGACAAGGAATACCTCAAGCGCGAAGACGACGCCGAGCGCCAGGGCGTGACCACCCAGATCAAGGACCTGCACGGCTACCCGGTGCAAGCCCTCGACGCACCGGAAGTGGTCGGCCTGAAGAACAGCTACCAGAGTGCGTTCAGCCATTACCTGGCCGGCTTCGTCTACGAAGCCCTGGGCGAAAAAGACCTGGCCGCCCCTGGTTATCGCAAGGCCGTCGAGCTACGCCCTAACACCCCACTGCTGGAAAAAGCGCTGCTCGACCTGGACAAAGCCAAGGTCGGCGCCGATGAAACCGACGTGCTGATCGTGGTGCAGAGCGGCCTCGCGCCCGCCCGCGACTCGATCCGCCTGCCGCTGCCGATCCCGATCAATGGCAACCTGGTGATCACCCCGCTGTCGTTCCCGGTGATCAAGGCCGACACCTCCACGGCGACTTTCGCCCAGATCGGTGTCGACGGCCAGCAACAGAACCTCACCGCGCTCAACAGCACCACGGCCATGTCCCGCCGCGCCCTGCGTGACGACATGCCGGGGATCATCCTGCGCACCACCGTGCGGGCGGTAAGCCGTGGCGTGGCGCAGAACAACCTGAACAAGACCAACCCCATGGCAGGCCTGGTACTGGGTATTGCCTCGGCCGTGACCGAAGGCGCCGACACCCGCACCTGGCGCACCCTGCCGGACATGACCCAGGTCACGCGTCTGCGCCTCAAGCGCGGCGAACACCAGGTCAGCCTGCCCAACGCCCTGGGTGGCACGCTGGTGACGGTCAAGGCCGACCAACCCTACCAGGTGATCACCCTGCGCGTGGTCGGCAACCAAGTGTTCGCCGGCGGCCTCGCCGCCCATGTGGTGCCCAGCACGACAACCCAGGCCATCGCCCTCAAACAACCTTAAGGAGCACGCTATGCGTCATTTCATCCTCGGCGCCCTGGCGCTGGTCCTGCTTGCCGGCTGCGCCACCCCGCCGCCACCGGAACCTGGCAGTGCTGCGAGCAAAATCGTGGTGATGGGCAAGTTCAAGGGCATCGCGGTCGGCGCCATTCGTGTGGCTCGCGAGAACGGCTTCCTCACCGCCAAAGTACAACTGAGCAACATCACCAGCAGTAACCAGATGATGTATTACCGCTTCGCCTGGCTGGGCGCCGATGGTTTCCCGGTGGGCGATGAAGAGACCTGGAAAGTGCTGCCCCTGTACGCCAACCAGGCGACCTTCCTGCCCGCCATTGCCAATTTGCCCCAGGCAGCGGACTTCCGACTTGAAGTCAAAACCCCTTGAGCCGTTCATTCTTTTTGCTGCTGAGAGATTTCCCCATGCTTGCACGCTTCTCGATCCTCGCCGTGGTTGCCGTCCTGGCCAGCGGCTGCGCGAATACCTCCCCGGTACTGGGTGGTAAAAACATCAGCTACGGCGACACCAAGGCCGTGGAACTGGTGACCAACGAGTTCGGCTCCACCGACCTGCAGATGATCGCCGAAAGCATGACCCGCTCCCTGGCCCAGTCCGGCATCCTGCAAGGCCGCCCGGTGGTGCAGGTGTATGACGTGAAGAACAAGACCAGCGAGTACATCGACACCCGCGAGATCACCACGTCGATCAAGACCCAGCTGATGAAGACCGGCACCGCACGCTTCGCCAGTGACAACACCGACATGCAGAGCCAGGTCGACCAGCTCAAGCTGCAGAACCAGAGCGGCTTGTACAAGAAATCCACGGTCAGCAAGACCGGCAATATGGTCGCGGCCAAATACCGCCTGGAAGGCTCCATCAGCTCCATCGTCAAGCGCAGTTCGGACTACAAGGACGTGTTCTACAAGTTCAGCCTGCAGCTGATCGACGTCGAGAGCGGCCTGGCAGAATGGATGGACGAAAAAGAAATCCGCAAGACCACGGAGCGCTAAGCAATGCGTGCATGGATTGGTTTGATCGGCCTGCTGTGCGCCTTTGGCGCCTCGGCCGCGCCGAAGATCGCGGTGACTGACCTGGCCTACCAGGCGCAGGTCGAGGAGTACATCCACCAGGTTTCGGCCAGCAACAACTTCCAGGCAAGCAGCTACAACGCCAGCGGCGCCTCGAACTACAGCGAGTATGAGAGCCGTAGCAGCTACATCGAGCAAACCGAGCTGCGCAAGTTCAGCGGTGACATCAAGGGTGAGATTCTCAAGTCCCGCCAGTTCCAGCTGGTGCAGGGCACGCCCTACACCGCCGATGCTAAGGGTGACGTCTATGACGTGATCAAGCGCATCAAGGCCGGTAACTTCAAGGGGGCGGACTACGTGCTGTTCGGCACGCTGTCAGATATCGACTTCACCCAGGACATCAACGCCCTGGACCACACCAACAGCTACTCGGCGGTGCTGGGCCTGACACTGGTGGCGGATTTCAGCCTGATCAACACCCGCACTTACGAAATCACCTCGGCGTTTACCGCCATGGGCGAAGGCCAGGACACCAAGCTGGTGAACAGCCGCGACCTCCGCGTGAGCCTGAACCGGCCGCGTGTGGTGAAGGAAGTGTCGAAGGCACTGGGTGAGGACGTGGCACGGCAGTTGGCGGAACAGTTGGGCGGCGGCTATCAAGAGCCTGGCCAGCCGGTGTTGCGTAATAACCTGCCAAGGGATGAAGCGCCGAAGATCCTGCGCTGAGCCTAAGCTTTACAGCCAACCACACAACAAATGTGGGAGGGGGCTTGCTCCCGATAGCAGTGGGTCAGTCAGCATATTTTTCACTGAAACACCGCCATCGGGGGCAAGCCCCCTCCCACACTTTGATTCGGTTTCGTCAGCTCAAGCCGTTGCGCGATGCAGGCTGGCGAGGAAGCCCGCTGCCCCCACAAACAACCCGGCAAACGTACGGTTCATGCGCTTCTGCTGTTTGGGCGTGCGCAACAGGCGCAGGACTTTCGAGGCCAGCCCCGTATACCCCGCCATCACGATCATATCGACGCTGATCATCGTCGCACCGATGATCAGGTACTGGGCCAGCAACGGCGCCTGCGGATTCACGAACTGCGGCAGCACCGCGAGCATGAACACCAGGGCCTTGGGGTTGCTGGCGTTGACCAGGAAACCACGGAACATCATCGCCATCGGCTTGCCGAGCGGGCGTACGGCCGCGTCATCGGTCATGTCCATGGGCAAGGCACGCCATTGCTTGATGGCCAGGTACACCAGGTACGCCACGCCAAACCATTTGATCGCATAGAACGCGGTCGACGACGCCGCCAGAATGGCACCCAAACCGCCCGCCACCACGGCAATCTGCATCGCCAGGCCCAGCTGCAGGCCGATCGCGTTCCAGTAGCCACGTACAAAACCATATTGCAGGCCGCTGGACATCGAAGCGATGGCGCCGGCACCAGGGGAAAGGGAGATGATCCAACTGGCCAGGAAAAAGGCCAGCCACGTGTCGAGTGCCATTGCACACCTCAGGAGAGAGTCAGCGATTGTTGTGCCTTAAGCTAACTCCGCCGACCAGAGGCTGGCTATCGATTTTTAAACGCGGTAAATGCTAGCGGTCGCCCGGGAATACATGGGTGCCGGGCCAACGCCGCACCGAGCGCTGGAAGAACAGGCTGTTAGGCACCTGTACGATAGCGCTGTCGGTACCCGCCGCTTCCACTTCGATCAGCGTGGTGTAGAGCAAGTTGATCGCCACCACCCTGCCCTTCACACCGGGCTTGTCGACGGTATCCACCAACTCCACGATGTCACCGAGGCGAAACGGCCCGACGGTAAAGATCAGGATCGCGCACAGCAGGTTGGACAACACCGACCACATGGCGAAGAACGCCACTGCCGCCACCGCGACAAACCCCGACAGCGCGGTCCACAGTACCGTAGCGGACACGCCCAGGCGTTCCAGCACAAAGATCAGCGCACTGCCCATGATCAGCCAGCGCAAACCACCGCGCAGCGGCATCAGTAATTGCGGCGGGAACGGGTAGCGTTCACCCAGGCGGGTCAGGCCCTTGGCGACAAAACGCTGGGCGAAATAGCCGGCCAGCAGGATCAGCAGGATTTGCACGCCGATCCACACAGGCTCGATCCATTGCGCCGGCAGCGGCAACTGCAACGCTTCCATCAGGACAGCGCCTCCAGTTCCGCTTGCAGGGTTTCGAGCAGTTCGAGGGCCTCCATCCAGCTTTCCTCCAACTGCCCTTCGCGTACCTTGAGCTTGGCCTGCTCGGCCAGCAGGTCGCGCAGCTCATCCTTGCGTGCAGCCTCGTACACGGCACTGTCACCCAGGCTGGCTTCGATCTTGGCCAGGCGCTCGTGCACCTTGCCCAACTCGGCCTCAAGCTTGTCGGCTTCGCGCTTATGCGGCGCCAGCTGCTGGCGCAGTGCGGCAGCTGCCTGGCGCTGGGCTTTCTTGTCGGTCTTGTCCGGGTTGACCGGGGTATTGCTGACCGGTGCGTTGCGCAGACGATAGTCCGTCAGCCAGCGCGCGTAGTCGTCCAGGTCACCGTCGAACTCTTCGACTTTGCCATCCGCTACCAGCAGGAAGTTGTCGGTGGTGCTCTTGAGCAGGTGGCGATCGTGAGACACCACCAGTACCGCACCGCTGAATTCCTGCAAGGCCATGGTCAGCGCCAGGCGCATTTCCAGGTCGAGGTGGTTGGTCGGTTCGTCGAGCAGTAGCAGGTTCGGGCGGTCCCAGGCGATCAACGCCAGGGCCAGGCGGGCTTTTTCGCCGCCAGAGAAGTTCAGCACCGGCTCATCGATGCGCGCGCCACGGAAGTCAAAGCCACCGAGGAAGTCACGCAGGGTTTGCTCGCGCTCGGTCGGCGCCAGGCGTTGCAGGTGCAGCAACGGGCTGGCCTTGGAATCGAGGGAATCCAACTGATGCTGGGCGAAGTAGCCCACCACCAGGTTCTCGCCACGAGTCAGGCGACCGGCCAGGGGTTGCAACTCGCCCGACAGGTTCTTGATCAGCGTCGATTTGCCCGCGCCGTTAGGGCCGAGCAAACCAATGCGCGCACCCGGGGTGAGCTGCAGCTTGACCTTCTCCAGGATGGTTTTCTCGCCATAACCCAGGCGGGCATCCGAGAGGTCCAGCAACGGGCTGGAGATCTTCACCGACTCGCGGAACACAAAGTCGAACGGCGAATCGACGTGGGCCGCCGACAGTTCTTCCATGCGCTCCAGGGCCTTGATCCGGCTCTGGGCCTGGCGGGCCTTGGTGGCCTGGGCCTTGAACCGGGCGATGTAGCTTTCCATGTGCGCGCGCTGCGCCTGCTGCTTCTCGAACGCCTGCTGCTGCTGGGCCAGGCGCTCGGCACGCGCACGTTCGAACGCGGTGTAGCCGCCACGGTAGAGGGTGATTTTCTTCTGTTCGACGTGGGCGATGTTGTCGACCACGGCGTCGAGGAAGTCCCGGTCGTGGGAAATCAGCAGCAAGGTGCCCTGATAGCTCTTGAGGAAGTCTTCCAGCCACAGGATCGCATCGAGGTCCAAGTGGTTGGTCGGTTCGTCGAGCAGCAACAGGTCCGAGGGGCACATCAGCGCCTGGGCCAAATTAAGGCGCATGCGCCAGCCACCGGAGAAGTCGGCGACTGGACGGTCCATCTGTTCGTTGGTGAAGCCAAGGCCGGCGAGCATCTTGCGGGCGCGGGCGTCGGCGGTGTAGCCGTCGGCACTGTCGAGCTCCGCGTGCAGGCGGGCCTGGGCGGCGCCGTCCTGGGCTTTCTCGGCCTCGGCCAGGTCGTGTTGCACCTGGCGCAGGCGCAGGTCGCCATCGAGCACGTAGTCGATCGCGATGCGGTCCAGGGTGTCGATCTCCTGGCGCATATGGGCGATGCGCCAGTCGGCCGGCAGCAAGCAGTCCCCGGAATCCGGGGTCAGCTCACCCAGCAACAGGGCGAACAACGTGGATTTGCCGGCGCCGTTGGCACCGATCAGGCCGGCTTTGTGACCGGCGTGCAGGGTCAGCTCGGCGTCTTCCAGAAGACGTTGCGGGCCACGCTGTAATGTTAGGCTTTGAAGTCGGATCATAATGGCGGCGGAGTCTACCAGCTTCGTTGGCCGCTGGCTTGGGTGTGAATATGAACGCTGACCTGTGGAGCTTTGCTCTCTCGACTTACGCCCGCCCGGGCGTCGAAGCCGCGTGCCTGCGCTTGCAGGAGCAAAGAGCGGACGTGTGCCTGTTGCTCTGCGGCGCGTGGCTGGAACAGCGGGGTGTGGCACTTGAGCCCGGGCGTGTGCGAACACTGCAACAGCTGGCCCGACCGTGGCAGGCGCAGGTGATCGAACCATTGCGACAGTTGCGTATGCAATGGCGCGCCATGGCGCAGCAGGATGAGCAGCTGGCGGCATTACGCGAGCGGGTCAAAGCCCTGGAACTGGATGCCGAACGGCAATTGCTGACGCGCCTGGAAGCGTTGACGCAGGCCTGGCCGACAGGGGAGATGACTCAACAGCCGTGGCTGGAAGGACTGGCGGCTGAGGATGCCGCCAACCTTGACCATGACGCGCTGCAGCAGCTGCGCGTCATGATCACCGGCACTTAGGAAGCGCTGGTTGGGGTGGTGCTTGGCGCTACCGGTGCAGGGGTGCTGCTGGCCGATGCGGTTGGAGCGGTGGACGCTGCCGGGGTAGCCGCAGGTGTTGCTGGCTTGGCCGGTGCTGGTTTTGCAGCAGCAGGTTTGGCAGCTGGCTTGACGGCAGGTTTCGCAGCAGCAGGTTTGGCAGCTGGCTTGACGGCAGGTTTCGCAGCAGCAGGTTTGGCAGCTGGCTTGGCGGCTGGCTTTGCAGCAGCAGTTTTGGCAACTGGCTTGGCGGCTGGTTTCGCAGCAGCAGTTTTAGCAGCTGGCTTCGCGGCTGGTTTGGCAGCAGCAGTTTTAGCAGCTGGCTTCGCGGCTGGTTTGGCAGCTGCAGTTTTGGCAGCTGGCTTGGCGGCTGGTTTCGCAGCAGCAGGTTTGGCAGCTGGCTTGGCGGCAGGTTTGGCAGCAGCAGTTTTAGCAGCTGGCTTCGCGGCAGGTTTGGCAGCTGCAGTTTTGGCAGCTGGCTTGGCGGCAGGTTTGGCAGCAGCAGTTTTAGCAGCTGGCTTCGCGGCAGGTTTGGCAGCAGCGGTTTTAGCAGCTGGCTTCGCGGCAGGTTTGGCAGCAGCGGTTTTGGCAGCTGGCTTCGCGGCGGGTTTGGCAGCAGCGATTTTGGCAACTGGCTTGGCGGCCGCTTTAGCCGGTGCACGAGCACCCAGCACTTTCGCTACGGCTTCCTTCACACGACCAACGCCCTGGGCCAGTTTCAGGCTTTCTTGAGCATCTTTTTTGAGTTGGGAAATGTAGGTGCGGGTTTCAGCCTGGCGATCCTTGAGAGCGTCCAGCAGGTCTTCGAGTTCTTTGACAGCGTCTTTGGCCTTGGCTTGTGCCTTGGCCTTGCCGGCAGTAGCGGCGTCTTGCAGTTTGGTGCGGGATTTGTGCAGCTTTTCTTGCGCTTTACCGCGTTGTTTTTCCAGCTTGGCGAGCAGTTTTTCTGCATCGGCCAACGCTTGGGAGCATGCGCTTTCCAGATGTTCGAGCAGGCTGCCCGACAATTGTTGGAGTAAATGCAACGGGGTATTTACAGGCTTCTGTTTGGCCGACATGGTTTACCTCCTGGCTGACGTGGGTGCGGCTCATACTAGCCCTCTGCTCTTACCGCCGCTAGGGCATGTTGACAGTATCGTTTGCGTTGCGTTGCACGGTGCGAAAATTCTTATCGATATAACGAAAATACGCCGCACTTTTTACGCACCCGCACTGGCATAATCCGTCGCACTTTCGGCAGGAGAATGCCCATGTCGCGTTACCTTTTTCTTATGCTGGGCCTGGCGATTTCCGCGGCCAATGCGAGCGAGCAATCACCGTCAAAAACCACCTCCCAAGACCAACACGACCTTGCGTACAGCCTGGGCGCCAGCCTCGGTGAGCGCCTGCGCCAGGAAGTCCCGGACCTGCAGATCCAGGCCTTGATCGACGGCCTCAAGCAAGCCTATCAAGGCAAGCCACTGGCGTTGGATAACGTACGCATCGAACAGATTCTTGCCCAGCATGAAGCGCAGTCCGAAGCCGACGTCCAAGCCCCAAAAAGTGAAAAGGCGCTCGCCGCCGAGCAGCAGTTTTTAGCCAAAGAAAAAGCCGCGAAAGGAGTACGCGAGCTGGCCGATGGAATCCTGCTCACGGAACTGACACCCGGCAGTGGTAACAAGCCTGGCGCGAATGATCAGGTTCAGGTGAATTACGTTGGACGATTGCCCGACAGCACGGTCTTCGATCAGAGCACGCAGCCCCAATGGTTTCGCCTGGACAGTGTGATCAGCGGCTGGAGCAGCGCGTTGCAGCAGATGCCGGTCGGGGCCAAATGGCGCCTGGTGATCCCATCGGCCCAAGCTTATGGTGGCGACGGTGCCGGCGAGTTGATCCCGCCGTATACGCCCCTGATATTCGAGATCGAGTTGCTCGACACCCGTCATTGACCCAATAAAAAACGGTGCGTCATGCGCACCGTTTTTATCTCGCCAGCCAAGGTCAGGCCTGGGCGGCAGCTTCTTCCTTATGGGCGTTGTGGAGCACTTCGATCAGGCAGTCTTCCAGTTCGAAACGCTCATGGAGCAGGCCACCCAACTCCTTGAATTTCTCGGCAACACATTGGCCGGCATCACACAGGTCGGTGAACGCCAGCAGCTTCTCAGTGATGACATCGATGCGCGGGTAAAGGGTCTCGGCCAGTTCCAGACCACGCTGATCGTCGAAGGCTTCCGCCTCTTTGGTCAGCTGCTCGTAGACGCCGAAATGACCGGCAGACACGTAGTCCACCAATACACCGCAAAAATCCTGCAACGGTTCACGATTTTCAGCCAAGGCCTCGGGTTTGGCACCAAGAGCATCAAAGGCCCGAACCAGTTCGTGACGTGCCTTCAACCAGCTGTCGATCAGCTTGTGCACCCCACCCCAGCGTTCCTGAGCATTCTGACAACTTTCCAGCATGATGATCTCTCTTCCCTATAGGGACGCTGCCGCCTGATGCCCGCGCGACACTTCAAGGATAAAACAGCAGCGGGCCAAGGCTGCGTTCGACAAACGGTTTCAATAACGCATGCGGGCCAGATTATGCCCCCATGACTATGGCTTCAAGGTACGCAGGAGAGAAAGTTCATACAAGTGTTTAATCCCTTCCTACGAACTGCGGCCTCCGTTCAGCGCCTCGCCGAACGTAAAGGATGGCTCGAAAACAGTCGGGAAAATTGCATGACGCCAAGGATCAACATGCCCAGGAAGAACAACAGGCTCCACTCGGGAAGGCTCAGGTCAAACAGCGTCCAGCTTATTTCCATGCAATCGACAGTGCCTTTGACCGTCAATTGCAATGCCTGCCACAGCGACAGGTTTTCGATCATGTGACTGAGACTGGGCCAGCAATCGGTGGCCTGATCAGGCGCGGCATTTTGCAGCAGCACCTGGCGCACCGCGGTGATGGCGCCCAACAACGCGCATACCATGCTCGTAACCCCATACAGGTAAAAAGTGGAACGCCTGGGGTTGTGGATGGCGGCGACCAGATTGATCAGCGTGAAGGCAGCCAGAAAGACCCGTTGCATCTGGCAAAGGAAACAAGGGCGTAACGAGGCACCGAACTCAAGATAGAAGGACGCGCCCAGCGTCAGCGCACCCGCCATGAACGCAAGGAAAAACAAGGAGCGTGAAGGGGCCAAAGACATGCTTTATCCGCATCGCGAGAGATAGGTCGTTACGTTAGAGTAAAGGCCTGACCCCTTTCAATACGCGCCAGAGCAGACGATTCCGTGAGAACGTAGGGACATCCCGTCAGAGCACGGAAGACTTGAAGCGTGCGAGCGTAGGAGTTTGCTTCAAAGGGCTTCAGGACCGGTATATGGCAGCATTGAAGGGCTGGCTGTCAGATGGATCTGAGCCAACCCTCTACTTCTTTCCTACATCAAACTCGGGCGGGAACTGGCAACGGAGACGCCAGCAAGCGGTTATCCAACAGGCCCAGGCCTTCCTGGAACAACTGGTTGCTGCGCTCGGTGTCGCCCAACTGGGCCAACAGCCGCGCCAGTTCGGCACAGGCCTCGGGATTACGCTGCACCTGCAGGCTGCTTTCCAGGTAATCCCGCGCCTTGCCCCACAGGCTGTTCTGCAGGCACAGGCGACCCAACGTCAGCAACAGGCTGGCATCACCCGGATGGTCCTTGAGCCAACCTTCGGCAAACTTCAGTTGCCGGGCCGGCTCACTGCCGCGCAGCAAGCCGTAGAGACGAATCAGGTGGCTGTCGTAGCTGCGCTTGATAGCACCGCGCAACGCCTCCTCCGCCTTGGCATCGGCGCCCAATTGACGCAGTTGCTCGGCATAGGCCAAGACCAGCTGCGGCTCCTGGCGCTGGGCGGAAGTGAGTTGTTGCCAGGCCCGCTCAAGAGATTGCAAGCCGGCTTCGCCCTGCTCTTCGCGCTGGGCCGCCAGGCTCAGGTTCTCCCCCCAGGCACGACGTTCCAGCTCGGCCAATTCGCTGGCGGGCAGCACCTTGTCCTTGCGCAGCTCCGGCAACAGGCGGATCACCGAAGGCCAGTCGCCCCGCTGCTGGTGCAGACGCTGCAATTGGCGCAGCACTTGGCCGTTGTGGGGATGACGCTCGTGCATGGCCTGCAAGGTAGTGAGCGCACCGTCAGTATCGCCACGGTCCAATTGCAACTGCGCATGGCTCAAGGCAACCGCCAGCTCGGCTTGGGGCTGACGCTCCAGGGCGCGTTCGAGCAAACCGTCCGACTCTTCGTAACGGCCCTGCTCATTCGCCGCCCGGGCCGCACCCAGGTAGTACAGCAATGGCTGGCGCTCGGCTTCGGCGGCTCGGTGCAGGTGACGTTCGGCACTGGCCCAACGGCCTTCGGCGAGGTCCATCTGGCCCTGTTCGATGGCGATCTGCACGCGGCGACTGCGGTTACGCCGCGACCACGGGTTCACCACGCCACCCGAGGTGGTGACCAGGCTCAGCAATACGCGGATCAAGTAGATTGCCAGGCCGAAGACAAACACTGCCACCACGGTAGCCCATAGGCTCGACTCGTAATGCAGCACATGAGGATAGGTAATCAGCACATAGCCGGTGTGTTTCGAAATGCCCACAGCCAGCGCCAGGGCGATTGCAATCGCCAGCACCAGGATCACATAGAAACGCTTCATCGGCTCTACTCCTGCTTCGCCGAGGTAGCCGTCGGCGTGGCCGCCGCCTTGGCTTCGTCGGCAGACAGATGACGACGCTCGAGGTACGCCTGCACCGCAGCCAGGCTTGCCGCCAGGTCCGGTGTCACCACCGAGACGGCCTTGGGCTCAAGCTCGGCGATACGCGCCAGCATCGCCTTGCTCTGCGGGTTGTCCTGGTTGAAGTTGTCCTGCAACACGCTGCGCGCCTCGCCCAGGGAACGGCTGTACACCGCCGACTCACCATTGAGCGCGGCCCATTGCGCTTGCTCCAGGGCCAGGCTGAGGGCCAGGCGCACCTGGTTCAGGCCTTGGCCGGCGAGCAGTGGACGAATGTTGTCGTCGGGGTTGAAGTCGATGCGGAAGTAACGGGAAATCTGCTCCCACCACTGGCTCCAACGGCTGTCCGTATCAGTGCTAGGGCGCCCCTGGGATGCGGGCTCGGTCAGTTGATACTCAGGGGCGATGGCCGCTAGTTGCACGACCTGATCGCGCAGGGCCGCCAATTGCAGATACAACCCGGTGCGATCCGGCTGCTCAGTACTGCGCAACGCGGCAAGGCTCTTGGCCAGTTGCTCGCGGGCAGCGTAGGAGCCTGGATCGCTTTGCTCGCGAAGAATCTCATCTGCGCCCTGGACCAGCGCCTGGGCGCTGTTGATGTCCTGCAAGGCAGACAAGCGCAAACTCGCCAGGCGAATCAAGTGCTCGGCCTCAGCCAGGCGCCAATCCTTGCGGCTGGCACCCAGTACGGTTTCCAGCCGCTGGCTCAAGCGCTGCTGGTCACCCTGCAACTGCGCCACCAGGCGACGGCGCTCCTCCAGCTCATCCGCACCCGGCAGTTGCGCCAGGCGTGCAGCCAGTTGTTGCTGGCTTTGCTTGAGGGTCTGGGATTGGTCATCCAGGGTCTGCACTTGGCCCAGCTGTTGCTGGCTGCTGGCTTGCAGGGCACGGACCTGCCAGATCCCCCAACCGCCGGCGGCAACACCCGCAGCGCCAAGCAGCAGGGCGACAACTGCCAGGCCATTGCCGCGGCGCGGCGCGGTGACCGGTGACTCAACCGGCGCATCAAGTGCGGGTTGGGTTTCATCTTTAGGCAAGGCTGTTTCGCTCACGTATCCGTCCTTTGCGTATCAGAGAGTGGGAACGGGATGACTCCGTAACGCCACTAACAAAGCCGCGGCACTCGCGCCGCGACAATCCACAACTTTTTCTGCGCCTGCGGCCCGCGCCATCTCGGCGACTCGCGGGCTGGGCACGAACAACGGCAGCTGTGCCACCTGTGGCCAATCGGGTCCGGCCAAGGCTTGCAGGTGCAAAAAACCCTGCCCACTGCTGACCACCAGGCCGTTCAAGCGTTCCAACTGGATGCGCTGGGTCAGTACACCAATGTCGTAAGCCGGCAGGAAACGGCGATACAACTCCAAGTAGTCGACACTAGCACCTTGCTCACGCAAACGCTCAGCCAGCAGCTCCCGACCGCCCTCGCCGCGCAGGATCAACACCCACGCATCCGGCCGTGCGATAGCCTCGCGCAACGCAGGCAATTGAAGCAAGGCCTCGCTGTCGTCGCCGGTTTGGGGATAGTGAACGTGGAGGCCGTGGTCAGTCAGTACCTGCGCGGTGGCCGCACCGACGCTGAACCACGGCAGTTGCGGCGAGGCGTGATCCAACTGCTGCACGGCAAGCCGCGCGGCCGGTTTGCTCACTACGATCACCGCACAATAGCGGCCAAGATCGCCGAAGACGGCCTGTTGTTCGGGGGTAACGGGTAACGGCTCGATGTCCAGCAAAGGCAAGCTGCTGCTGAAGATACCGGCTTTGGACAACGCCGCCGCCAGGGCCGCCGATTCCTCGGCAGGCCGTGTCAGCAGCACTCGCCAATCGGTCACTGCGGGCCGGCCTCGCCGTAGACCTTTTGCAGAATGGCGCCAGCGCCCTTGTCCAGCAGCTCTTCAGCCACCTGGACACCCAGGGCGACGGCATCACGCCGCGGGCCACGGACTTCGGCAGTCAGCAGCGTGCCCCCTTGCGGATCCCCAACCAGGCCACGCAGCCACAGGTTTTCACCTTCGAGCACGGCGTAACACGCGATCGGCACCTGACAGCCACCGTTGAGGTGCTTGTTCAAGGCGCGCTCGGCCGTGACACGCACTTCAGTGTCGTGGTGATCCAGGGGTTTGAGCAGCGCGTGGATCTCACTGTCGGCGGTGCGGCATTCGATGCCCACGGCGCCTTGCCCGCCAGCCGGCAGGCTGTCTTCGACACTGATGGCCGAGGTGATGCGGTCTTCGAAGCCCAGACGGATCAGGCCGGCGGCGGCGAGGATGATCGCGTCATATTCGCCGGCATCCAGCTTGGCCAGACGGGTGTTGACGTTGCCACGCAGAAAGCGGATCTGCAGGTCCGGACGACGGGTCAACAACTGTGCCTGGCGACGCAGGCTGGAGGTGCCGACAATGCTGCCCAGAGGCAGGTCGTCCAAGGACGCGTAAGTGTTGGAAACGAACGCGTCGCGCGGGTCTTCACGCTCACAGATGCAAAACAGGCCCAGGCCTTCGGGGAAGTCCATGGGCACGTCTTTCATTGAGTGCACGGCGATGTCGGCTTCGTTTTCCAGCAGCGCGGTTTCCAGTTCCTTGACGAACAGGCCCTTGCCACCGATCTTCGACAACGGCGAGTCGAGCAACTTGTCGCCGCGACTGATCATGGGCACCAAGGTCACCTTGAGGCCGGGATGAGCCTGTTCGAGGCGTGCTTTGACGTATTCGGCCTGCCACAAGGCCAGGGCGCTTTTACGGGTGGCGATGCGGATTTCGCGAGAGGACATGGATCAATCCGTACTGAATAGATACGGCAGATAATAACAGCTCAGGCAAATACGCTTTGATTTGAATCAGCAAGTGCGGGGCCTCCCTGGCCACGGCGCACCGGGATAATGAATGCAGTCTCGCCAAAACCCTCGGGCTAAAGCTGCTGCATCATCTTGCGCACGCCAGCGACATGGCGTCGGCTGACGATCAACGCATCCCCGTTAAGCCCTTTGAGAAATAACTGAAAGTGTCCAAGGGGCGTGCGCTGCAGGCGCTCGATTCGCTCGCGGGCCACCAGCGCATTACGGTGGATTCGCACGAAGCGGTCACCGAATTCATCCTCAAGGGCCTTGAGCGGCTCATCGAGCAACACTTCGCCAGACTCATGCCGCAGGGTCACGTACTTGTGATCAGCAATGAAGTAGACCACCTGGTTCAAGGGGATCAGCTCGATGCCTTTGCGTGTGCGGGCGCTGATATGGCTGCGTGGCCCATTACCGCTTTGGGCGGCGGGCTGGGTCAGGGCAGCGAGTTGGGCGCGGTTGGGACGTTCGGCTTTCTTCAGGGCCCTGAGCAAGGCCTCGGCAGTCACTGGCTTGACTACGAAGCTGACACCACTGGCTTCCAGTGTCTGCGCGGCAAACTCTTCTTGTGCGGCGCACAACACCACGGCTGGTGGCGATTCGCGCTCGCTCAGGCGGGCAGCAACTTGCAGGCCATCAAGGCCCGGCATGCGGATATCGAGCAACACCACGTCCGGCTTGAGGCTTTCGATCAACGTCAACGCCTCCTCCCCGCTGGTGGCACTCGGTTCAAGGACTGTATAACCCTCGAGCTCACTGACCAAACGGCTCAGTCGCTCGCGGGCTTGGGGTTCGTCATCAACGATCAGGACATTCATATAGCGCTGGATTCCTGCGTGAGTCTCGCACAAGGATAGCGTAGACAGGTGCGGTGACTTGCGTCACAGCGATCCACGCTAAGACTAGCGCGAGCGGCAAAAAGTGCCCTGACAGCGGCACCCATATTTACCCGGACCTGTTCAATAGCGCCCAAGACCTGCTGCCTTCGGGCATCGTCGTAGGGTTTGCTGATACACAATCCGAATACCCCCCTTTTAAATGGATAGTCAGGCTCTGACCGCATTACCCGACTTTGGTGCATTCACACACTATCAGTCCAACTGTAGACGCTCGCCGAGACGATATTGCTCAATCGTCAAATATCGTATCAATAAGCACCTGCCTCCAGTCTCGTCCCGGACGCGGTCGGCGGCAAGGCACTTAGCCATCCTTTGCACAAATAAAAATGCCGACGACCCGCAGCACCGCCTCCAAGGGCAACCCTGTTATTATCGCCGGCACACTTTCATGCCTCTTAATAAGCAGACCACGAGCGAATCCATGAGCACCGACAAGACCAACCAGTCCTGGGGCGGCCGCTTCAGTGAACCCGTCGACGCCTTCGTCGCCCGCTTCACCGCCTCCGTCACCTTTGACCAGCGCCTGTTCCGCCACGACATCATGGGCTCTATCGCCCATGCGACGATGCTGGCCAAGGTCGGCGTGCTGACCGACGCCGAGCGCGACAGCATCATCGATGGCCTGACCACCATCCGCGGTGAGATCGAAGCCGGTACGTTCGACTGGCGTGTCGACCTGGAAGACGTGCACATGAACATCGAGGCTCGTCTTACCGACCGTATCGGTGTGACCGGCAAAAAACTGCACACCGGTCGTAGCCGTAACGACCAGGTGGCCACCGACATCCGCCTGTGGCTGCGCGATGAAATCGACCTGATCCTGTCCGAAATTACCCGCTTGCAGAAAGGCTTGCTGGAGCAGGCCGAGCGTGAAGCGGACACCATCATGCCCGGTTTCACCCACCTGCAAACCGCACAACCCGTGACCTTCGGCCATCACCTGCTGGCCTGGTTCGAGATGCTCAGCCGCGACTACGAGCGCCTGGTCGATTGCCGCAAGCGCGCCAACCGCATGCCGCTCGGCAGCGCAGCACTGGCGGGCACCACCTACCCGATCGACCGCGAGTACACCGCACAACTGCTGGGTTTCGACGCCGTCGGCGGCAACTCCCTGGACGGCGTGTCGGACCGTGACTTCGCCATCGAGTTCTGCGCCGCCGCCAGCATCGCAATGATGCACCTGTCGCGCTTCTCCGAGGAGCTCGTGCTGTGGACCAGTGCGCAATTCCAGTTCATCGACCTGCCGGACCGCTTCTGCACCGGCAGCTCGATCATGCCGCAAAAGAAAAACCCCGACGTGCCCGAGCTGGTGCGTGGCAAGAGCGGCCGTGTATTCGGCGCACTAATGGGCCTGCTGACCCTGATGAAAGGCCAGCCTTTGGCCTACAACAAGGACAACCAGGAAGACAAGGAACCGCTGTTCGACGCCGCCGACACCCTGCGCGACTCACTGCGCGCCTTTGCCGACATGATCCCGGCGATCAAGCCCAAGCACGCGATCATGCGTGAAGCGGCCCTGCGCGGTTTCTCCACGGCGACTGACCTGGCGGACTACCTGGTACGCCGCGGCCTGCCGTTCCGCGACTGCCACGAGATCGTTGGCCATGCGGTGAAATACGGCGTGGACACCGGCAAGGACCTGGCGGAAATGAGCCTGGAAGAACTGCGTCAGTTCAGTGACCAGATCGAACAGGACGTGTTTGCCGTGCTGACCCTGGAAGGTTCGGTGAATGCCCGTAACCACGTGGGCGGTACCGCGCCGGCGCAGGTGAAGGCTGCGGTCGTGCGCGGCCAGGCCCTGCTCGCGAACCGCTAAAAAATGCGGGAGGGGCTTGCCCCCTCCCACACTTGATCACTTTTTGGCCGCAACCATCGCCATGAACGCCGGCATTGCGGCCTCCCTGTCCGCCACCACCTTCTGCGCATTGGGCATGGCATGCAGTCGCTCCAGCAACGCTTTGGCCGCCGGCAATTCAGCCAACAGGTCCAGGCCAAACAGCTTCTCGCCCACGGCACAGGCGAGGTTCACGCTGTACATGAAATACAGATCCGCAATCGTAAAGCTCTCCCCCGCCACATAAGGCGCGAACTTGCCGTGCCGACCTAAAGAACCGACCCCCAGCAGCAACTCAGTCCTGGATTTCTCCTTGATCGCCTCCGGCACCCGCATACCGAAAAACGCCTCGGCAAAACACGCGCGGGCGGGCAATTCGATGTACAGCTCGATTTCCCTGCACAACGCCAGCACTTGGGCACGCTGGAACGGGTCGGCAGGCAACAGCGACGGGCCTTCCTGGGTGTGCTCGATGTATTCGAGGATCACACTGGTTTCGTTGATAAAACCCTGCTTCACGGCCAACACCGGCACCTTGCCGCGCGGACTGACCGCCAGGGCCTCCGGGGTTTGCCCGGCATAAAAAGGCACCTCCTCAAAAGGCAGGCCTTTCTCCAGCAGCGCCAGTTTCACCATGTTGTAGTAGTTGCTGACCGAAAATCCGTAAAGCTTGAGCATCGCAAAGCCTCCAGGCCGTGTGCGGGGTTGGCTGCAAGAGGTATAGATCCCCAGGCCCGGCCTGACCAGCAGCATCACCCGCCTGAATGGGGGTAGACTGGCGCCCTTTCCTTGAGGAGCCTGCCATGAGCGAGCCGACCGATATCGACAACGACGAAGAAGAGTTCACCGAAAACACCTTGATCGAAGCGATCGAAAACCAGATCGAAAGCGACAACCCACCTGCCGCCAAGGCCACTTTCAACAAACTGACTCTGGTGGGCTATGAACGTGAAGAGATCCTGAATCTCATGGCTCATGTGCTGGCTTTCGAGATCGACGCGATGCTGGATGAAGACCGCGCATTCAATACCGAATGGTATGAAACAGCGCTGCGGGCACTGCCTGAGCTGCCGCCCGAAAAGGAATAATCCCGGTACACCGCAACACGCTGGACAGTTCGGCAAAGTGCGTTCACCTTATGGCCTGCTAGCCTCTAATAAATTTTAGAAAGTCTGGAGTCCTTATGTCGTATACCCCTGAGTTGGTTGCCGAACTGGAAATCCTTGCACTCTTCAACCTGGGCAGCTCCCAGGAAGGCCTGAAAGTCCACCAGACCGCCGCTCCCACTGCCATCGCCGCTGCCCGGCGCCTGTATGACAAAGACCTGATCGACCAGCCAGATGGCGGTTATCTGACGAGCCTTGGCCGGGATGCTGCCGAGCACGCACAAAGCCTGCTGACTATTCTGACTACCGCCACGACCAAAGAAGCCGCCTGATACCGGATACCGCCCATGGAGTCCGCCCAGCGGATTCCGAGGGCGTTGCCGTCGAAGCGAGAAAATTCTGACGTCAAAAACCATTTCCCTCTAAACCTCCTACGCGACTGGCTGTAAACTCCTACATGGCCGCCCGCGTCGGGCCCTGCGAGCCACCGAGTTCGACATGACCCGCACCCATGAAATCCGCCCCGACCTGGACGAAGGCATCGACCGAAAGGTGCTGGCCCAATTACGCGCGCGCTTCATGGCCCTCAATGATGGCCGCATGGCTCGTGCCGTCGAGGGGCTGACACCGCGCCAGCAAAGCGTGCTGACCCTGCTGCCGCTGTTTTTTCACGTCAATCATCCGCTGTTGCCGGGTTATGTATCGGGCAGCACGCCGGCCGGGCTATCGAACTTCGAGCCCGACGCCCAGGCACTCACAGAAGCCCAGCGCCTGACCCGCTCGTTCTCTTACAAGCCGCGTCCGGTCAATCAACCCAAACCGATCCACGGCCTGTTCCTGATGGGCAGCCTCGGCACCCTAGCCCAGGCCGACCAGAGCGACATGGATGTGTGGGTGTGCCACGCACCCGACCTGGGCGAAAACGAGCTCGCCGAGCTGCGCAAAAAATGCCAACTGCTGGAAGCCTGGGCCCTGAGCATGGGCGCAGAAGCGCACTTCTTCCTGATCGAGCCGACGCGCTTTGTACTCGGCGAGCGCGACACCCAACTCAGCTCCGACGACTGCGGCACGACCCAGCATTATCTGTTGCTGGACGAGTTCTACCGCACCGCGATTTGGCTGGCCGGGCGTACGCCGATCTGGTGGTTGGTACCGGTGTATGAAGAGACCCGCTATGCGGAATTCACCCACACGCTGATCTCCAAGCGCTTTATCCGCGCCGATGAAACCCTCGACCTTGGCCACCTGGCACGTATCCCCCCCGGTGAATTCATTGGTGCCGGGCTGTGGCAACTGTTCAAGGGCATCGAGTCGCCCTACAAGTCGGTACTCAAGCTGCTATTGACCGAGGTCTACGCCAGCGAGCACCCGAACGTGCACTGCCTGAGCCTGCGCTTCAAGCGCGCGGTGTTCGCCAACCACATGGACCTGGATGAGCTGGACCCGTACATCGTGGTGTACCGCCGTATCGAGGAATACCTCAAGGCACGCAACGAGCCGGAGCGCCTGGAGCTGGTGCGTCGCGCCCTGTACCTGAAGGTCAACCGCAAGCTCAGCGCCGGCCAGCGCAGCACCAGTTGGCAACACTTATTGCTGGAGCGTCTGGCCCATGAGTGGGGCTGGGACCAACGCCAACTGGCGCTGCTGGACAGCCGCAGCCAGTGGAAGGTGCGCCAGGTGGCTTCCGAGCGCCGTGCCCTGGTCAGCGAGCTGAACTACAGCTACCGCTTCCTGACCCAGTTCGCCCGGACCGAACAGACCGTCAGCCTGATCAACAAGCGCGACCTCAATGTGCTGGGACGGCGCCTGTATGCCGCCTTCGAACGCAAGGCCGGCAAGGTTGAATTCATCAACCCCGGCATCGCCCCGGACTTGGCCGAAGACACCCTGACCCTGGTGCAATCGCCCAACCGCAAGGAGCCCGGCCAGCACCACTGGGGCCTGTACAACGGTAACCTCACGGCCCTGGAATGGGAGCACTTCGCGCCGATCAAGCGCAGCCGCGACCTGCTGGAAATGCTCACCTGGTGCCACCGAAACGGCGTGATCGACAGCAGCACGCGCCTGGCGCTGCATCCCGGCACCAGCGACATGACCGAATTCGAGCTGTTCAACCTGCTGGGCAGCCTGCAACAAACCATCGCCCTGCCCCTGGCCAGCGTCGATGAAGCACGCCTGCTGCGCTCGGCAGTGCCCGAGGAGGTGTTGCTGCTGATCAACGTCGGCGTCGATCCGCTCAAGCATCATCGCGACCTGAATATCCTGATGACCACCGAGCGCACCGACTCCCTGAGTTATGCCGGTGTGCGCGACAACCTGGTACTGACCTTGGACCAGGTCACGCTCAACAGCTGGAACGAGGTGATGGTCAGCCGCTACGACGGCCCCCATGCCCTACTCGACTGCCTGCGCGACTACCTCAACCAACTGCCGCCGGATCATCTGCCTCGGCTGCGGGTGCGCTGCTTCTGTCACAACCGCGCGCAGTTCATTGCCCAGCGCGTGGAAGAAATCTTCGACACCGCGCAGAACCTGCTGCTGGGCCAGGGCAATCACCGCTACTTGCTCCAGGTGCAGCAGCACTATCACGTGATGGAGTTGATGCCGGGCCAAGCCACCCACGTATCACTGGCGACCCAGGACGCGCTGGTCGCCTACCTCAGCGAAGAATTGGCCAGCTACAGCCCGCTGCATCTGGATGCCATGGCCCTGGAAGACCACGACCTGGCACTGTTGCTACCCATGGGCATGGCCGATTGCGTGCAGGTGTTCTACCGGGTCAACGAAGGCTTCGCCGAGCTCTATGTCCTGGATGAATTCAACGCACTCTGGCAGCAACGCTTACCGTTTCATGATGAACAGAGCCTGTTGGCACCGCTGCAGCGCTTTTTGCAGTCGATCATCTACCGCCGGGAAGCGCTATCGCCCCTGGACACGCAACAAACGTTGGGTGAGGTGCAAACCTTGTACTACCAACTGTTGCCGTCGGGCAGCACGCGCGCGCGCGGCGTAGAGCCGCGGCCGGCCCCGCAGAATCCGGCCAACAAACCGTTTTATGACGTGCAGGCGATTATCGGCAAGGCGGCGCCGGGCCAGGTGGGCATTACCCTGTACTGCAATCAGCGGGAGTTTTCCGAACTGGAGTTCGGCGACCAACTGTTTGCGGTGGTCGCCCAGGAAATCGTCGGGCAACGCCGGGAAACCGAACGCTACCGCTGCTACATCACCGACCTCGACCTGTCGGGGCTGCTCGGTGATGTGCAAAGCCCGAGCAACCTGTACCTGCGCTACAAAACCGAGCTGGAAGAGTCACTCAATGCGGCGTTGAATCAGGTTTAGAGCGCGAAGGCACCGCCGTCGGTGGGCTGACCTTCAACGCTGAGCAGTTCAAGCTTGAGGGTCTTGCCGCCGGGTGCTGGCCAATCAATGTGTTGACCCACCTGCAAGCCGAGCAAAGCACTGCCGACTGGTGCCAGGATCGAGATCTTGCCTGCGTCGGCGTTCGCGTCTTTCGGGTAGACGAGGGTCAGGTGGTAGTCCTTGCCACTGCCTTGCTCCCGGCAATGCACGCTGGAGTTCATGGTTACGACCGTTGCAGGCACTTCATCGTGACCAACCACTTCTTCGGCGCGGTCGAGTTCGTGTTGAAGGGCTTCGACACCCGGCGAGTCCTCGCCTACACGGTCAATCAGTTGCTCAAGACGCTGCACGTCGAGACGGGTAAGAATGATGGAAGGTGCGGTCATGATTCAGGCAGACTCCTTTTTTCTGCACAAAAAAGCAAAACCCCGCCAGGAAAAGGCGGGGTTCTCACGGACCTCGATGAGTTGAGGTGTACCCGGACACTACCACAGCACGGCAAATAAACAAGACGGGGTCAAGGCGCGGCTTTACGTTGCTCGGCCTGGGCCACGATCACTCGACGCCGCTGATCATCGGCGGAGCGCCATTCACGGATGTCTTCCACATGGCGGAAGCAGCCGAGGCAGACTTTTTGCTCGTCCAGGCGACACAAACTGATACAAGGTGACGGCACCGCCGGGCTGACATTACTGAACAGCGGCTTGGGCGGGCGTGCGGGTGCAGGCTGGGTCACGGTCAAATCTCGTCGAAATCCAGCTCGGCGCCGGTATATTCGTGGACCAGGCGCGTGAGCATCTCGCCCAACAACTCTTCACTCTTGTCGCACTGCCATTTGCCGCTTTCTTCGTCGTAGTCGAAGTGAACGCCGCCGGAGCGCGCTGCCAGCCACAGCTGACGCAGCGGTTCCTGGCGACTGAAGATCAGTTGCGGGCCGCTCTCGAACTTGACGGTCAGCACGCCGGCCGAGTTTTCCAGGTCCACGTCCAGGCCGCTGTCGTCAAAAATATCTTCCAGCGCCTGCTGGGTCGCATCCACCAGGTCGTGAAAACGGGCTTCGGTCAAACTCATTGTGGCAACCTCAAAAGTGTCTGGTTTTGCTCAAGCGCCGCACGATACGGGCGAGCCCCGCCGATTGCAAAGGATACCGATTTCAACACGATTGACGGCGTGAAATATCCTCAACCAGCGTAGTCCGCTTCCCAGCTATCTCGGCAAACCCCCGCCGGACGGGTATTTCAGCGCATAGGCAAGCTGGCGGGTGGTCGGTATACTCGGGCGCAATTAATGCATATTCAAGGATTTCGCCATGAAGCGCCTGATCTCTTCCCTTGCTGCGCTCGTCGCGGTCGCTTGCCTCGTTAGTGCCTGTGGTCAAAAAGGCCCGCTGTACCTGCCCGATGACAGCAAAGACCCGAATGAACAGGCGCAATCGTCGCAAAAGCCATCCAAAGCGCATAAGCACGACACCTACGAATAAGGGAGCTCCATGGACGCTTTTAACTACCGGGACGGCGAGCTGTTCGCGGAAGGCGTGGCGTTGTCCGCGATTGCCCAGCGCTTTGGTACCCCGACCTACGTGTACTCCCGTGCGCATATCGAAGCCCAATACCGCTCGTTCACCGACCCTCTCGATGGCGTACCGCACCTGGTGTGCTACGCAGTCAAGGCCAACTCCAACCTGGGTGTACTGAATGTCCTGGCGCGTCTGGGCGCCGGTTTCGACATCGTCTCCCGTGGCGAGCTGGAACGGGTACTGGCCGCCGGTGGCCAGGCTGACAAGATCGTGTTCTCCGGCGTCGGCAAGAGCCGCGAAGACATGCGCCGCGCCCTGGAAGTCGGCGTACATTGCTTCAACGTCGAATCCACCGACGAGCTGGAGCGCCTGCAAGTCGTCGCGGCCGAGATGGGTGTTCGTGCGCCGATCTCCCTGCGCGTCAACCCGGACGTCGATGCCGGCACCCACCCGTACATTTCCACCGGTCTCAAAGAGAACAAGTTCGGCATCGCCATTGCCGACGCCGAAGACGTGTACATCCGCGCCGCCCAACTGCCGAACCTGGAAGTGCTGGGTGTCGACTGCCATATCGGCTCGCAACTGACCACACTGCCTCCGTTCCTGGATGCCCTCGACCGCCTGCTGGCATTGATCGACCGCCTGGGCGAATGTGGCATCTACCTGCACCACATCGACCTCGGTGGTGGCGTGGGCGTGCGTTATCGCGATGAAGAGCCACCGGCGATCGCCGACTATATCCAGGCCGTGCGCGAACGTATCGAAGGCCGCGACCTGACGCTGATGTTCGAGCCGGGCCGCTATATCGTCGCCAACGCCGGCGTGCTGCTGACCCAGGTCGAGTACCTCAAGCACACCGAACACAAGGATTTCGCCATCGTCGATGCGGCGATGAACGACCTGATCCGCCCGGCGCTCTACCAGGCCTGGATGAATGTCACCGCCGTGACGCCTCGCAACAGCGAAGCGCGCACCTATGACATCGTCGGCCCGATCTGCGAGACCGGCGACTTCCTGGCCAAGGATCGTCAGCTGGCCCTGGAAGAAGGCGACCTGCTGGCCGTGCATTCGGCCGGTGCCTATGGGTTTGTCATGAGTTCCAACTACAACACCCGCGGACGTACCGCCGAGGTGTTGGTGGACGGTGATCAAGCGTTTGAAGTGCGTCGCCGCGAGACGGTAGCCGAGTTGTATGCTGGCGAAAGCCTGCTGCCGGAGTAAGCCATGCTGCTGCGTTTTACCAAGATGCACGGGCTGGGCAATGATTTCATGGTCCTCGACCTGGTCAGCCAGCACGCGCACATCCTGCCCAAGCACGCTAAACAGTGGGGCGACCGGCATACCGGGATTGGTTTCGACCAATTGCTGATCGTCGAGGCGCCAAGCAACCCGGAGGTGGATTTCCGTTATCGGATCTTCAACTCCGACGGTTCCGAAGTGGAACAGTGCGGCAACGGTGCGCGCTGCTTTGCACGCTTTGTGCTGGACAAGCGCCTGACCTCCAAGCGGCAGATTCGCGTCGAGACCAAGAGCGGCGTGATCGAGCTGGATATTCGCAGCGACGGCCAGATCAGCGTCAACATGGGCGCGCCACGCCTGGTGCCGGCGGATATTCCGTTCCAGGCGAGCGAGCAGGCCACCAGCTATGCAGTGGATGTCGACGGCAAGATCGTCGACCTGGCGGCCGTCTCCATGGGCAACCCCCATGCCGTGCTGCGGGTCAACGACATCAACGCTGCACCCGTGCATGAACTGGGGCCGAAGATCGAACACCACCCGCGCTTTCCGGCGCGGGTCAATGTGGGCTTCCTGCAGGTGATCGACCGTTCCCGCGCGCAATTGCGTGTGTGGGAACGCGGCGCCGGCGAAACCCAGGCCTGCGGTACCGGTGCTTGCGCCGCTGCCGTGGCCGCGATCAGCCAGGGGTGGATGGATTCGCCGCTGTTGATCGACCTGCCCGGTGGACGCTTGTCCATCGAATGGGCAGGCCCTGGCCACCCGGTGATGATGACCGGGCCGGCCTCGCGCGTATACGAAGGACAGGTCCGTCTATGAGTGAGCCAAGCTAATGACCGATAAGCCTCAAGTGCCCGCACAAGCTACCCCGAGCGAAAGTCTGGAGGCCGCTGCTGTCGCGGCGTACCTTGAGGCTAATCCGGATTTCTTCGTCGAACACGAAGAACTGCTACCGGCCCTGCGCATTCCCCACCAGCGCGGCGATACCGTGTCGCTGGTGGAGCGACAGATGAAGATCCTGCGCGAGCGCAACATTGAAATGCGCCATCGGCTTTCGCAGTTGATGGACGTCGCCCGCGACAACGACCGCCTGTTCGACAAGACCCGCCGCCTGATTCTTACACTGATGGACGCCACCAGCCTGGAAGAAACGGTCATCGCCGTGGAAGACAGCCTGCGCCAGGACTTCCAGGTGCCGTTTGTCAGCCTGATCCTGTTCAGCGACAACCCGATGCCGGTGGGTCGCTGGGTCAGCGGCGGCGATGCGCAAACCGCGATCGGCGGCCTGCTTTCCGAAGGCAAGACCATCAGCGGCACCCTGCGCGAGCACGAGCTGGACTTCCTGTTCGGCGCCGAACAGCGCAAGCAGATTGGCTCTACCGCCGTAGTCGCCCTCAGCCATCAAGGCCTGCACGGCGTACTGGCCATTGCCAGCCGCGATCCCGCGCACTACAAGAGCTCGGTGGGCACCTTGTTCCTGACCTATATTGCCGAAGTGCTGGGCCGCGTCTTGCCACGCTTCACCACCGCCCTGCGCGCGGTGCGCTAGCCATGGAACGGCAACTGGACGCTTACTGCGCTCACCTGCGTAACGAGCGCCAGGTGTCACCCCATACCCTGGAGGCTTACCGACGGGACTTGAACAAGGTCCTGGCGTACTGCGAGAAACAGCAGGTCACCAGCTGGAAGGCCCTGGACATCCAGAACCTGCGTAGCCTGGTCGCACGACTGCATCAGCAAGGCCAGTCCTCGCGCAGCCTGTCACGCCTGCTGTCGGCGGTGCGCGGTATCTATCACTACCTCAATCGCGAAGGCCTCTGCGACCACGACCCGGCCAATGGCCTGTCCCCGCCGAAAGGCGAACGACGCCTGCCCAAGACCCTGGACACCGACCGTGCCCTGCAATTGCTCGATGGCGCCGTGGAGGACGATTTCCTCGCCCACCGCGACCAGGCGATCCTCGAGCTGTTCTACTCTTCGGGCCTGCGCCTGTCGGAGCTGACGGGCCTGAACCTCGATCAACTCGACCTGGCCGATGGCCTGGTGCAAGTGCTCGGCAAGGGCAGCAAGACCCGGGTGCTGCCGGTAGGCAGGAAAGCCCGCGAAGCCCTGCAACTGTGGCTGCCGCTGCGCGCCCTGGCCAACCCGGTGGACGACGCGGTGTTTATCAGCCAGCAAGGCCGGCGCCTGGGGCCACGGGCCATCCAGTTACGGGTCAAGGCCGCGGGCGAGCGCGAGCTGGGGCAGAACCTGCATCCGCATATGCTGCGGCACTCCTTTGCCAGCCATATGCTGGAATCGTCCCAGGACCTGCGCGCCGTGCAGGAACTGCTCGGCCACTCCGACATCAAGACCACGCAGATCTATACCCATCTGGACTTCCAACACCTGGCAACGGTCTACGACAGCGCCCATCCACGGGCCAAACGCATCAAGGACGGCGACTCATGAGCATCAAGCTGATCACTTTCGACCTGGACGACACGCTCTGGGACAACGTACCCGTCATCATCAGCGCCGAAGCGTCGATGCGCGAGTGGCTGGCGGTTAACGCCTCCAAGGTGGGCGACCTGCCGCTGGAACACTTCGCCAGCCTGCGTCAGCAGGTGCTGCAACGTCATCCCGAACTCAAACACCGCATCAGTATCCTGCGCCATCGGGTGTTGATACATGCGTTTGAAGAGGCCGGGTATCCACAGCCTGAGGCCACGGAAATGGCTGATGTGTGTTTCGAAGCATTCATTCACGCCCGCCATCAACTCACTCCCTTCCCTGAAGCGGAGCCGATGCTGCAAGCGCTGCGCCAGCACTTTCTGCTGGGTGTGATTACCAATGGCAATGCCGATGTGCAGCGTGTGGGCCTGGCGGACTACTTTCAATTTGCCTTGCGCGCTGAAGATATCGGCATCGCCAAGCCGGATGCGCGGTTGTTTCAGGAAGCGCTGCAGCGAGGCGGAGTGGATGCCAGCGCGGCGGTGCATGTTGGCGATCACCCTGGGGATGACATTGCCGGGGCGCAGCAAGCGGGGCTGAGGGCGGTGTGGTTTAACCCCACCGCCAAGGTGTGGGAAGCAGACAAGCGTCCCGACGCGGAGATTCGTAGCCTGACTGAGCTACCGGAGTTGCTGCGCAGTTGGCAGTAGCACCAGAGATCCAAGCCCCCTCCCACATTTGGATTACCACAAGGCTCAAATAAATCATCAGGCATGAAAAAACCCGCAGCGACGGCGGGCTTTTTCTTACAAGCAGGTGGCTGACCTTAGATAGGTCGGCTGCCGTACTTGTTATCCGGCTTCTTGGGCGGGTCTGCAACCACATTGGGCTCGACTTCGACCACTTTGCCGCCTTTGGCAAGAAACTCTTCCATCGCACGGGCCAACGCATCGCGCTCTTTATTCTTGGCCTCAACGCTCGGCAATTCGTCTACCGACACAGCAGCCTTGGCCTTGCCTTTGGCAGCTGGAACAGGAGCGTCATCACCACCGTCGTCTTCAGCGACGTCTTCCGCCGCCGCTTCAAGACCTTCTTCGGTGTCGTCTTCGTCACCTACTTCGAGTTCGTCGTTTTCCAGATCATCGTCGCTCATGTTCTACCTCATGACTTGCGAAAAGCAGATTAGTTATAGCCCAGCTTCGCCCTCTGTCGAGGTTGCCGGAAAAAAATCAACATCCACTGGATAACCAGTGGCTTATGCCCCATCACCGTGCAAGGTGGCGAGGACTTTACGAGCACCGCCATGATCACGGTGCTCGCCCAGATAAACACCTTGCCAGGTCCCCATCGCCAAGCGGCCGGCCTTGACCGGCAAACTCAGCTGGCAGCCCAGGAGACTGGCCTTGAAGTGCGCCGGCAGATCATCCGGACCTTCGTCGTTGTGTTCGAACCCGGCACGGCCTTGCGGCACCAGCGAGTTGAAAAACCGCTCGAAGTCACGGCGAACCGCCGGGTCGGCATTCTCGTTGACGGTCAACGAGGCCGAAGTGTGCTGCAACCACAGGTGTAACAGGCCGACGCGACACGCCTTCAATTCAGGCAAGCCGGCAAGCAACTCATCGGTCACCAAGTGAAAGCCCCGGGGCTTGGCCCGCAGGGTAATCAGGGTCTGTTGCCACATACAGTTCTCCGCCCATCGGCGCGCATTCTAGCGCGCTCTGGGAAAAAACAAAGTGCCGAATACGCCTACATGCCTGTAAGACATTCGCACGGTGGAAAGTGCCGCGTGCGCCCCATCACAAACTCGACGCAAAAACCGGTACAGCTTGTTATCACTGACAAACGCCAGGCAAAAAAATGCCCGGCAAGCCGGGCATCTTTTTTTCGCGTACTTACAGGTTGTAGCCGCGTTCGTTGTGTTGCGCCAGGTCGAGGCCGACAGCCTCTTCCTCTTCGGTAACCCGCAGCCCCATGACCGCGTCCAGCACCTTGAGGATGATGAAGGTCACGATAGCCGTGTAGATCACGGTGAAACCGACACCTTTGCACTGGATCCAGACTTGAGCTGCGATGTCAGTCACGGTGCCGAAGCCGCCCAATGCAGGGGCTGCAAACACACCGGTGAGGATCGCGCCGACGATACCGCCGATACCGTGCACACCGAATGCGTCCAGGGAGTCGTCGTAGCCCAGCTTGCGCTTGAGGCTGGTGGCGCAGAAGAAGCAGACCACACCGGCCACCAGGCCGATCACCAGGGCGCCCATCGGGCCAACAGTGCCGGCGGCCGGTGTAACGGCTACCAGACCAGCCACGACACCCGAGGCGATGCCCAGTGCGCTTGGCTTACCGTGAGTGATCCACTCGGCGAACATCCAGCCCAGTGCTGCAGCAGCGGTCGCAATCTGAGTCACCAGCATCGCCATACCGGCGGTGCCGTTGGCCGCAGCCGCAGAGCCGGCGTTGAAGCCGAACCAGCCGACCCACAGCATGGCCGCACCCACCAGGGTGTAACCCAGGTTATGAGGCGCCATCGGGGTGGTCGGGAAGCCTTTACGCTTGCCGAGCACGATACACGCCACCAGGCCAGCTACACCGGCGTTGATGTGCACCACGGTGCCGCCAGCGAAGTCCAGCACGCCCCAGTCCCAGAGCAGGCCACCGTTGCCGCTCCACACCATGTGAGCGATTGGCGCATAGACCAGGGTGAACCAGATAGCCATGAAGATCAGCATGGCGGAGAACTTCATGCGTTCGGCGAACGCACCTACGATCAGCGCCGGGGTGATGATGGCGAAGGTCATCTGGAAGGTGATGAACACTGCTTCCGGGAACAGCGCAGCCGGCCCGGTGATGCTGGCCGGGGTCACACCCGCCAGGAACGCCTTGCCCATGCCGCCGAAGAAGGAGTTGAAGTTGACCACCCCCTGTTCCATACCGGTGGTATCGAACGCGATGCTATAGCCGTAGATGACCCACAGAATGCTGATCAGGCCCGTGATGGCGAAGCACTGCATCATCACCGACAGAATGTTCTTGGAGCGCACCATGCCGCCGTAGAACAGCGCCAGGCCTGGAATGGTCATGAACAGCACCAGCGCGGTGGATGTGAGCATCCAGGCGGTGTCGCCGGAATTGAGGACTGGAGCAGCCACTTCGTCTGCCGCCATGGCCAGGCTTGGCATTACGATGGACAACAGGGCTCCGAGCCCTGCGAATTTACGCAGAGTCATATTGTTTTCTCCTGGGGCGTTGGGGTTTGGCGGCTTAGATTGCGTCGGTATCGGTTTCGCCGGTACGGATGCGAATAGCCTGTTCCAGATTGACCACGAAGATCTTGCCGTCACCAATTTTGCCGGTGTTGGCGGCCTTGGTTATCGCCTCGATAACCCGGTCAAGATCCTTGTCGTCAATGGCGACATCAATCTTCACCTTCGGCAGGAAATCGACTACATATTCCGCGCCGCGATACAGCTCGGTGTGACCCTTCTGCCGACCGAAGCCCTTGACCTCAGTAACGGTAATGCCCTGCACGCCGATCTCGGACAACGACTCGCGTACATCGTCCAACTTGAACGGCTTGATGATGGCAGTGACTAGCTTCATGAAAACTCTCTCCCGAATTGGTGGACTTGCCCCAGGAAAACAAACCCGTCTCAAGTCTAAGCGCAGTGCCTGGCTTTGTAACGCATCGTCGCAAGGGCAATTGCCATTGCGACGCCAGCGAACCACTGGTGACGAAACCTGTACCCCTGATCCGTCGGCGCACTGCATTCGTCACAGCGACTGCATCAGTGCATGGGTCATGATCGTCTAAGCAGAAACCTTGCCAGCTCCGTAAAAATCACTGAAATCAGTCCTTTGCCCACTCAAGCCCACCAGCGGGGCTATCTGGCCACGGCAATGCGCACGAAAACGGTGCATAGCCGCCCAGCCTGATGCGCGAAAAGCGTGCGACTCAGGCCGTGAAAAAGACTATAGACGCTGCGTGATACACTGCCCGCCAACAGTTTTCCGGAATATTCCCATGCTCGCGCCCAAAGACCTCCTCGACGCCCTGAGCGGCCATGCCTCTCGCCTGTTCAGCGGCGACACCCCGCTGCCCCGCAATGAAATCGAAAGCCAGTTCAAGGCCTTGCTGCAAAGTGGCTTCAGCAAGCTCGACCTGGTGAGCCGGGAAGAGTTTGATAGCCAGATGGTGGTTCTCGCCCGCACCCGTGCGCGGTTGGAGAGCCTGGAGGCTAAGGTCGCAGAGCTGGAAGCGCGGTTGAGCCCTCCTGCTGAATAAACGCGATCAATGTGGGAGGGGGGTTGCTCCCTCCCACATTTGCTCTGGATACGTTCTGTAAAACCTCCCCGCCTCGCGTCCCCCCACCTCGTCTACCCTTGAAAAACCGCAGGAAGCGGCCTCCCCATTCAAGGAACGAGCATGTCCCTCGCCATCGTCCATAGCCGCGCCCAGATCGGCGTCGAAGCCCCTGCCGTCACCGTCGAAGTGCATATGGCCAATGGTCTGCCGTCCCTGACGCTGGTGGGGCTGCCCGAAACCGCGGTCAAGGAAAGCAAGGACCGCGTGCGCAGTGCCATTCTCAACTCCGCGCTGCAATACCCCGCCCGCCGGATCACCCTCAACCTCGCGCCCGCCGACCTGCCCAAGGACGGCGGGCGTTTTGATCTGGCGATTGCCCTGGGGATCCTGGCGGCCAGTATGCAGGTGCCGGCGTTGATGCTCGATGACGTGGAATGCCTGGGGGAGCTGGCGCTGTCCGGTGAAGTGCGAGCGGTAAAAGGCGTGTTGCCGGCAGCGCTGGCAGCGCGCAAGGCCGGGCGCACCGTGATAGTGCCGCGGGCAAATGCCGAGGAAGCATGCCTGGCTTCCGGGTTGAAGGTGATTGCGGTGGACCACCTGCTGCAGGTGGTGGCGCATCTGAATGGACATGTGCCGATCGAGCCTTACAAGTCCGATGGCTTGCTGTACTTGAACAAGCCTTACCCGGACTTGAGTGAAGTGCAGGGCCAGTTCGCGGCCAAACGAGCGTTGCTGATTGCGGCGGCGGGCGCGCATAACCTGCTGCTCAGTGGGCCGCCCGGCACCGGCAAGACCTTGCTCGCCAGTCGCCTGCCAGGTTTGTTACCCCCGTTGAGCGAACAGGAGGCGCTGGAGGTTGCCGCGATTCAATCGGTTGTAAGCCTGGCACCGCTGAGCCATTGGCCCCATCGACCGTTCCGCCAACCGCATCACTCGGCATCAGGCCCGGCACTGGTGGGCGGCGGCTCGAAACCACAGCCGGGAGAAATCACCCTGGCTCATCATGGGGTGCTGTTCCTGGATGAACTGCCGGAATTTGATCGCAAGGTGTTGGAAGTGCTGCGTGAACCGCTGGAATCGGGGCATATCGTGATTTCCCGAGCCCGCGACCGAGTGAGTTTCCCGGCACGCTTTCAGCTGGTCGCGGCTTTTGTGAGCATCATCTGGAGCAAGGGAATAAGCTAACTCCTAGCCCATCTCTATGAGGGTAGTATCTATTCTTGAGCGAAGAAGCTGATCACGTGCACATCAGGGAACTGCCGCGGTGGACTAACGTGCTCCAGTGAAGACGGGTACGTTTTGATGTATTCTTAAGATCTTTGCACCATCTCAGGAAGGACCCTTTGAACCATTCATTTTCCGGTATTTTGGTGCGGTATCTCCTCAAAAATAAGGAAAGCCCGGAAGTGGTAGTTGAGGCTTTGGGCCCTACTGCGACGTCGGTCACTAATGAGCCTGGGGCCACGCACTCAAAAGACGCGAAATCCGAGCCTTCGCCGCTTCATCTGCGCCCCCCCCGAAAGGATGAGTTGCATGTCAATCTTTGGGAGACCGGCCAAGGATATTTCTCGCCGTTCCTCGACATCGGCGTTATGGTCAGTATGCGTGCGGATGTTGAGGCCGTCGTGGTCGATCTTCCATGGTTGCTTGATGAAAAACATGTCAGCGACCTTGGGTCGCGGTTGAATGGCGAAAAAAGCGTCGCCGCCATTTTCAATGAAGTTGTTCACTACGATGGTTTTGCCGAGGGAAACTTCGCAAATATTAGCTTTAGGAAGGACGGTCTTGATCACAAGCCTTTCTCGCTTTTGAGGCTAAATTCGAACTCATTTAGCATTGAACGCACTTATTGGAGCGAGGCCGGAAGCTGTAGCAGGTTAATAGTAAAGCTACCTGAAATGAATGAAAGCACTGTGAAGGAGCAGGACAGGCGAAAATCTGCATATATCCGTTTCCGCATAAGGAACATACCGCCATCAGTTTATTCGGTTAAATTCAATCAAAAAGATCGAGCGCTCATTAGCTCAACTAATGAAACCAGAATTATTGATTTTCGAATTAATGTTTTGCGGGGCGTGCCTGAAGAGCTCATCAGCACAAATGTGCCGCTCTCTTTCCCAAAATTCGAAAGGATTCACTGCTTTCTTACTACGCTGAGGGATGAGGAATGCGCATCGGTAACCAATTACTATAAGGGATACCGGTCTCTTATGGATGAAGACGTGTGGAACGAGTACATACGCCTAGATAGCTCGGTCGCCATATCTGACTCGAATAATGTAAGAAATTACTTGGGCTATCAATGGACGGCTTCAGCCGGAAAAGAGGAAGGGTCTTACGCGAAAGATTTAGTGGTTTTAGGACGGTTTACTAAGCTGCGCTCTAATTATTGGTCAATCGCTAGGTTTATTTTCTTAGTGATTCTCTTTGGAGCGGCAGGAAGTGGCATATGGGATATCGGTACGACTTGTGCGCTTGTGGATAAACCGCCTGAAAGTGCGAACTGCTCAAGCAAATACAATCTTTTAGCAATATACATCGCCTGCGGCGTTTTAATTATCGGGCTCATACCACTTTTAAGTTATTTTTGGCATTCTGTTCGACCTAAGCTTGCCGCTTCACTGGAAGAACTAACCCGTTAGAAATTATCCTCGAGCTAACTGGCACCGGGGTAAACTTAGGCTCAATTAGGCCATTGAAGCTAAGCTCGTCTTTCAATGGTCTATAGTAACCTTTGTATTCCTTAGCTAATTCGAAGCCGTAATAAGAGAAAAGCCTTTTAAAAACGTCTTTTTGCTCTTCTGCTATGGAGAGAAGTGGCATATGGTTTTCTAGACTCTCAAATGCACGTTCAAAAAGTCGAAGCCCTGTTCCAGAACCCTGAAACTCTGGCATCACTCGCAAACAACAAAGTTTCTGCTCTAGTCCGTCATCTTTTACTATCGACAGACCCGCAAAGCGACGCCGATAATGCTCTACTAAAATGCTTCGCTCACCTGACAGTATTCCTGGTAATACCTTAGACTCGAGCCACTGGTCGAAAAGCGGGTAGTATCCAGAAAGCCCGAACAAAGAAGTTCTTACGAAATCTCCTATCTGAGCCAAGCACTCAGGATTCTCGAGGATAAAATCTCGATCAATAGTTCTGGTCGAGTTCAGAAGAAGGCGCAATTCTGAGCTAGTTTCAAGTGATGAATCATTCATCATGCTATACCTCAAGCTCTTGCTGCTTGTGCTTGGAGAGTTCATCGTTCTTAATGTATCTAAAAGACTGTGGAGGTGTCGTACCAACGCCTAGCTCGGAAAGGCATTTCGGCTCTGCATACTGTCTAACCTTTCCGACGGCAATGGCAACAGCTTGTTCTTTACCATGGTAATAGGAATCGAAAAAATGCCTGTCGATACCTGCGTGCTTCTTAGTGCACTCCCATACCTTAGAGGGAGAGCCAACTATAACTCGCAGAATTTCGAACTCGCCGACAAGCTTTCCAACAGGCTTAGTAGCATAAATAATTACCGTGCTAACGCTGGTATCGTTAAACCCGACCTTCCTGAATTCAAATTTTTTTTCGCCGCTTAGAATTTTTCTAGCGTATTCAGGTTTAATCGACAATAATACTTTCATTAATTTCGCCCTTTTCCGCGATCCACCTAATTTGAGTTTCGTTGAGAGCGATAAAGTCCCACCTAGTTCGGGTGCTGATACTGCATTCCTCAATGAGGCGGCCGCGAATAATTCTTTTCTTCAGGGCGGCACTATATGTAAATCTTATTATATACGATCTTTGTTTATTAGTAAAATATTCTTTTAGCTGCTCAGTAGTAAATATGCTGTAAGGTTTGGTGTATTTAATAAACTGTGATTCAGTAGCGAAAGACTTAATCTGCCGAACTTCCTCGACCACTCCGATTGAAGAGACCACGGAACGATAGTACGCCTTTCCCTTGCCATCGGATGTTCGGTAAATCGCGACCGTATCGCCTGGCTTCAAGATTTTGGTTCGCGAGATTCCTGAAATATATACCTTGTGAATACTATTGGTGTGTGAGACGTCCTGAACAATGTCGTGATTTTCGTTATTTAAAATAGAGTCAGGAAGGAATGAAGAGTGGTACTCTGGATAAATGGCTAGCAAATAATGTTTTCTACCGGCAATACTGAAATGGGGGAAATCTTTGGCTACATTACCAGTAATTGCTTTAAGTTCTCTAATATAAACATTTTCAGCTCCGTTGTTTCCAGCTTTACTTCCATGCAGCACAAACCCATAGCGCTCAATTAATGAAATTAAACTGCTATGCTTTTCAAAAATGGTAACGTACATATAATCGACGCTCTCGATCATAGCATGGTCGAAGGCCTTCTTTAAAAAGCGCTCACCAAGCTTTGTACCATGTGCGTTGATTTTTAATGTCCCGACTTTCACACTAGAACCACTAGGTAGCGGCGGGGAGACCTTGCCGTCAGGCTGATCTTCTCGTTTAAGATAAAGGAACCCATCAAGACGACTGCGCGAATTGAAAAATACGTAGGCTTCGGCGCCGTCTTTGGCTTTTCTCTGAAACCAATCTTCAAATTCGGCATAATCTGATTTCAACGAAGAAAAGAAATCGTCAGAAATATCAATATTGCAAAACTTTTCATATTTTAGGCTTTTCAATCCCTAGCTCCTTGGACTGACTTTTTTGACCATGCTGACACTTCGTACAGAAAGTCATCATCCATATCAAGTAGCGTATCGTTATTACGAATTACGTATGGCTTTCCTCTAGAGCGGCTGTATTTGACTACCTGCTCTCTCTCCGCGCTTATAAGCTCAACGATTAGAGGGGTTTTCCAAGATGCCAGATCTCGCGACTTCAGTCGTTGTACCACAATTTCAGGTGCTGACTGAAGAAGAATGATGCCGGAAATTTGAAGTTCATCGAAGACACTTAAGTCAACGTTTGTAGCTATCCCTTCACTGCTAAGTAGCACGAAATGACCATCCAATATGAAGAATGGACCTTGATGCCTCAGTGAATTCACTGCCGAAATGAGGGCATTTTGATTTTCGCTAATTTGGCCTGCTCTTTTGTCTTCACTCCATGACTGGTCCTTTCGCCATTCCTTTATGAGTGCGCTTGCGGAATAGGTAGGCACTCCTAGCACCTTGGATAGACCAGTGCAGAAAGTGGTTTTCCCCGATCCGTGAATTCCGGCAACGAATATCAAAGCCGCCTCCTTAGTCTGGAAAGTTATAATATATAGCCTATAGCTCTAAGCATCTGGCAATTCGGGAATAACGACTATCTCAATCGTATATTAATTACTCAATTCTTTGGAAATAAACGTGATTGAAGCAGCGGACTGAGGTGCAAGCTAACGACTTCAGTGTAGTAGTCTTATGAAACCGGCCTGAAGGCAGCACTGCCGCCAAGAGTTGAAGTAGTCGACGACAAAGACATGTGCCGGCAATTGCTTAAGCCATTACGTCAATGAGTCGAAAGATGCATCCTCATCCACTCAGCCCAGCGTTTCTGGTGTCGCGTGGGTTAGAGCATCCAGCTGTGCATTGCCAGTTCAGTTGAGCTAGAAATTGGCTCTGGCGGTGCTCTCTTCCAAGTATTTGACATTACCCGTGATGGGTATCGCAGCTTGACTCTCCTGCCGTTCAGTGCTTTTCGAAGAAGTATGGAATGTAAACAGCCACTCAGGAGAGAGAAATGTTGAATACATTCTATGAAGCCGAAGCGCCCGCACTTAGCTCAACAAGCGCTTCGCTTTATTACCCAGCTTGCTATGCGTCAATCACGAGGCCGCTTTGTGCTCAACATAGTATTAAGGTGATACGCCCTAGCGGCTGAGGTCAGGAGCTCAGCGTTCCGACGCAATTTTTCCAAACGCGCTGCCGAGGTTTTTCCCTGAGCCTCTACATAGTGCCGCTGCGCCGTAGTTGCGGCCTCCCACATTTGAAGCTGCTTCTGGACTTTATCAGAATCGATGTTGTCCATCGTGCCGGTTTCCCCATCGTGATTCGATTGGAAATAGTAGAACGATTGGTGAACATTGGTGCTCTGGTCGGCAATCAAAGGCGCCGGCGCCCGGAGCAACACAACCAATGCGAGAAACAGGGTTCGGGTCGTTGGCGACGGAAACGTTGGGCCGGTTTTCGGAGCTGCTTTTTTTACTGTGGTAGGCATACGTAAGATTCTCTTTGCACGTGACATGGCCTGATTCGTAAGGGCCATGACAAAGCGGATGCTCTGCAATGAGGGTTTACAGTTTTGAAATCCAAGGCCTTTCTGTGTACCTGTTGCGCTCTAGGACGCCATTTTCAATCCGTTGCCTGCTGCAACTGTTCAGCTTTAAACCGCTCTCGGGGTATGTTTTTTTGAGCATCCGTCCTCCCCAAAAAGAGTTTCTCATTGCCTACAAAGGCGCCCAATAATTTGCACTGTTCGCAATTTGGCTACCGCTTTCGTCAATAGCATCACTCACTAATTTCGAAATACAAAGCTTCCTGAACCGCCCCTGATCACTAGCCGAATCGGGCGAATGAGCGATATTGTTGGCGCAGTGCCACCGGTGAATGGACCTGAGCGCCGTTGCGTAACAAACCGGTAAGGATGGCCAACAAGGAGAGAATATGAGTCAAGCATGGCCATACGCCGGCGCCCGCTGGTGGAAATTCGATTTTCACACTCACACCCCGGCGTCAAAGGATACGAATGCTTGGCAAGCCGCGATTGGCACCTCCGATGAGCTGACTCCGCAAAAATGGCTGCTCAAGTACATGGCTGCTGCAATCGACTGTGTGGCAGTCACTGATCACAACAGCGGTGAATGGGTAGACGGACTCAAGGCCGCTTACTCGGACATGAAACGTCAGGCAGATGTCGGTAACGCACCTGAAGGTTTTCGGGAGCTTCATTTATTCCCTGGCGTTGAGATTTCTGTTCAGGGCGGCTTCCATTTGCTCGCTATCTTCGACCCTTCGGCCGCCAGCCAAACCATCAGTGATTTGCTGGCTAAAGTGCATTACTCGGGAACGCGTGGGGACAGTGACGGAGTGACACGTGAGGGCGCTGCCAAGGTAATCGAGCATGTCATCACCGAGGGCGGATTAGCGATTCCTGCTCACGTGGAAGGTGAGAAAGGGTTGCTGCAGGTTGAGCAGGGAACCCGAAAATGTTTGCTCGATTCGAACACCGTCAAGCAAGTGCTGCAGGAGCCGGGCATCTTGGCCCTGGAGTGGACTTCAGGAAGCAGCTCGCCTCCAATCGTGCTTGAAGAACTGAAGCTTCGCTTCGCCAGTGTGCTTGGAAGCGATTGTCACAGTTTCAAAGGCTCGGCGGTTCCAGGCTCGCGCTTCACCTGGATCAAAATGGCCAAACCCAATATGGAAGGTCTGCGTCTTGCGCTACTCGACGGGCAGGACGTATCAGTCCGCCGTAGCGACCAAAGCAATGGGTTTGCACCATTCAATACACCTGAGCACTTCATCGAATCAATTGAGATCCGAAATGCACGCTACATGGGGCGCGGAAAAACGGGAGTATCGTTACCGCTCAACCCCTATTTCAATGCGCTGATCGGCGGTCGTGGCACAGGAAAATCAACCATCGTGCACGCCCTCCGCTTGGCCTACCGGAGGGAAAAGGAACTGTTGCAGGCATCCGAGGCCGGGCAGACCTTTTACAAATTCAACGCTGTCGGGAAGACCAAGAACGACAACGGCGGCTTACTCGACGACACAGTGGTACGTGTGCAGGTTCTTCGTAGTGGCTTGCCCTATCGCCTAAATTGGCGAAAGGATGACACCGAAAACGCGGTGGAAGAGTGGGACATCTTATCTACTGATTTCACGCTCTCCGACAGCCAGGTCATTAACGAGCAGCGCTTTCCTGTAAGACTTTTTAGTCAGGGGCAAATTGCTGCCTTGGCCGGCGACAGTCAGCAGGCTTTGCTGAAAGTGGTCGATGATGCCGCTGACACGCGGCAGCAGAGAAGCGACCTTGAAGACGCAAAAAGCGCATTTCTGGCCTCCCGGGCACGGATGCGCGAAATGGAAGGGAAGTTATCAGGACTCGAATCTCTAACGCTCGCATTGCAAGACATAAAGCGAAAACTTGAACGGTTCGAAGGCTCGGATCACACGGTTGTGTTGAAAAACTACCAACGCACCAGCCAACAGAATCGAGAGCTTGAACGTCAATTTCAGGCGGCGACCAAGCTTGTTACAGATCTGGAACGTGTTGCTGCCACTTTGCATTCTGAGGATCTACAAGCAGGGATATTTGATGCAGATGATGACGGTCCGGCGCTGGCCTCCATTCAGGCCTTGAACGCGGTTATCGGCAAAGTAAAACAGGAAGTCGAGGCATCCGCTGCAGAATTGGCTATGTTTGGACAAACGCTGAAGACAGACCTTGAGTCATCGCCCTGGTTTACCCGAATCGCAACAGCTAGAGAAGCTTACCATCAGCTAAAGGAGAGCCTTCAGCAGCAGGGGGTCAACGATCCAAGCGAATACGGCCGCTTGGTTCAAGAAGCTCAGCGGCTGGAAACCGAACTGAGGAACTTGAACACGTTAAAGTCGCAACATACTGAGCTGCGCAACACTGCGATGTCACAGCTGGAGCAAATCCAGGTGGCACGCAGGGCAGTCAGTGATCGACGCAGCGAATTCCTGCAGGCCACCCTACACGACAACCAGTACGTGAGGATCGAACTCATCCCCTATAGCAGGGACACGCAAGGGATCGAGCGATCTCTGCGGGAAGCGCTTGGTGCACAAGATGGCAAGTATGCGGATGACCTTTATCAGGAGCAGGACGGCTCGACGCCAAAGGGGCTGATAGCGGACCTCATCTTGGTAGCCGAGTTACAGGGGGACACGCCAAGCTTTGAAGAGTCACTGAAGACTTTGAAGTCGCGGCTATCCCAAGCGTGCCGTGGGAAAGGTGATTTCGGGGGCTGGTTCAATAAATTTTTGAAAGGCGAAACTGAAAAACGGCCTGAATACATGGACCACCTGCTGTGCTGGTTCCCTGAGGACGGTCTTCAGGTGGAATACAGTCGCAAAGGTAATGGTCGGAACTTCCAATCCATCGGTCAGGCCTCTGCGGGTCAGCGCGCAGCTGCGATGCTGGCTTTTTTGCTGGCGCATGGAGGTGAGCCTTTGGTGCTCGACCAGCCTGAGGATGACCTGGACAATCACCTTATCTATGGACTGGTCGTTCAGCAGATCCGATCTAACAAGCAGCGCCGCCAACTAATCATTGTTACTCATAACCCAAATATCGTAGTAAATGGTGATGCCGAGCTGATCCATGTACTGGATTTCAACAACCAGTGTCACGTGAAGCAAACCGGTTCCCTGCAGGAGCAGGACATGCGGCAAGAGGTTTGCCAAGTAATGGAGGGAGGCTCGGAGGCGTTTGAGCGCCGCTACCAACGCTTGGGAAGGGAGAAATGACTGGGGCCTTGGCCGGCCACGTTGGGTGTGGAAGGCAAAAAAGCTAATGCTTTGGCGCGCAGTACAGATTCTGGGATCTGGACGATGGGAAGCCGCCCGATCTCCCCACGTTCTGTCCAGGGATACACACCCAACGGGTGGACGGTTAAGAACAGCCTAGGATCATGGCTCCGGCTTCGCCACGATTAAAAAGGGTGCCTGCGGACTACTTACAGACACCCCGCCTCAGGGGTGGGCACAGCGACCGGCTTATGCCGTGAAGGTGTAATTGAGATCGGGAGGTTTGCGGCTGTACTAGCGTCCTGTTTTCAACGCCATGAAATGACGTTTATGGGAGCGCTCTAGACCCAGATCAGGGGCCACTAAAAGCGTTGACTTCGCGCATCCGTTTTTTTGACAGTGTCCACGATCCATGGAATGTGGACACTTTGATTATTGAGAAAGCGCTTCAGTCAAGTCTTGGCTGCTGTTGGCCGAGGCTGTGTAAAAACGTTTTTCAGCGCGACAGGTACTCAAAACCGGACTGGAAATCGCACTTCTATGCGAAATCCACGTCTGCTGACGGGCCAATAAATTTCAGATTTAACATAGACGCGCACACTTCAATTTTGGCGAAGCGTTTTTACCCACTCTGGGCCGAATGCTGTCGGTGGTGATCCCAGAACCTAGGTCAGCTAGCAGCAAGGTCATTAAGCTCCAGTTCAACACGCTTCAAAAGCGTGGATACATCTTCCCCCTCCAATAAGTAACTTTTTGCCAAAAGGGTAATTGGGTGGATGCCCAAGGCCTTGGCGAGGTCTTCAACCTTTTCGATTGAAGGGCTTTTCTTTCCATTCTCAACCTCGCTTACATACGCTTGGCTGGGAGCTAGCGTCTCCTGCGACAACCCTCTGTGCAGTCGAGTTTTTCTGAGTGCTAACCCAAACGCGATCTTCCGTTCCATTTGTACGACTCACAAAAGGAACGATGAAGCCGTTCAAGCGTGGAAAGGACTATACTCGATAGCGATATTATAGCGACGGGGGTGCACCGTGTTCCGCACTTATGACTGGGCTGAAGCCATTTCAATACCTCTTTTCGAGGATGACTTTCGCGTTTGGACTTATGTCGAGTACGACGTCGGCGGGGTTTGGTTTCACGTCCAGATCGAGGAGCGTGAACGCACAAAGAGGCGTCGTTTTAATCTCATGATTAGCGGCGAATTTGCACTGCGATCTTTGATTGCCCGACAGTCTGAGGACCTGGTAGTAGTCGACGTACAGCTAGTTAGCGCTAGTGAGGTTAACAACAGTGGACGACTAATGATGGAACCGCTAGTCAAAGCTGAACATCTCTACCAAAAAAGAAAGAAGGGCGTACTTTACGAGGTCGCTAGTGGTCGGCGCTATTGGGTGGGTGATCCTACTCTTGATCCGGCTCGGTCTGATGGTCATGACCTGATTTTTGATTCATCCATGTGTCTTGGCTCTCAGCTTCTTGCTTCGTCAAAGTAGTGTTAAAGCATGGTTTCTTAGATTCCGGTGTTAGTTAGCAGGTCGTGATCGGCGAAAAAATCTACAAATTTAGCTTAATGCACAATTATGTAAAAACTCACAATGTGTCCCGAGGCGTGACAGGGTGATGGTTCATAGCCGCATGCGGATTACTGTGCCGGGCTTTACCCTTGCCCAAAAAATGCCGCTAGCAAGGAAAAGAAATTTTTCCTTTAAATGCTGAAAATAGCCTTAAAGACAATATTTCTTTACTTACGGCGTAAGCGGATGGTGAATAAACCGTAAGCGGGTGGTGAATACGCCTTAACGAGGCCCTAAGTTACTGCTCGGCCATACGAAGCTGGAGAGCACTGTTCGATAGCTGGGGGTTGAGGTCGATGACGCCCTAGAGATGGCGGAACAGACTGAGGTTTGATCATGCATAGCGACAGTCGAAGTCAGGCCGTCGCTAACCGGCCGATAGCTGCCAGTCGCACATTAGTCGGAGTAGGATATCTTCTAAATACTTCAATCGAGAGTGGGGCTAGCGTCGAATGAGTGATTCATTGCAAACGACTGTGATTTGTCAGGATCCAGCCGATGGCAGCAAGGACGTCATCATCGACCTCCATCCGGATGTCCTAGCAGCAATGAGCGTCGGCCTTGATGATTCTCTGAGCATCGAGTTGGTCGACGGATCGATATTGCTAAAGCAGATTCATGACACTAACACGCAACCCTGAGACTGCTTTGGCCGGTTTCTGCCCTTCACCAAGGGACGCTATGGGGCGTTCACTGTCGGTCATAATTGTTAGGGGCGTTGGGCCAAATCCGTTGCAAATTGCTGGTTAGGTCGATTGCAAATGAGTCGTCAAGTCAGTGCAAATATCCAGGTGTCAACGGATCTGGAGAAGTGGCTCCAATCAGCGGCGTGTTCAGCTAGTCTTCTCACACCAGTTACTCAAGGACGATCCCATGCCAGATAACTCTGAAGCCAACATAGCCACAGCGGACGCTCTCACACTGCTCCTGCACAACCAGCACGCCCTAGCAGCGGCCCTTGAAGAAGTGACCAAATGGATCTCAGAGAATGGAGTGGAAAGTGTCGCCGCTAACGCAATGGGGGCTATGGAAACGCTGGACAAGAATGCACGAGCCATCACCGATTCGATTTTTCGGCTACGCCAGTTATAGGCATCATCTAACGCCCGCTACCCCCTTGCAGATACCGAAATGATTCTGCTGAATCAACCTGTAATCTGTCACTCGACTCGCTGTATCTGATCATTTGAGATGTGGAGAGTACCGATGCGAATTGACCAGCCGTGTTCCCTATCGGAGAGTAGTGCTCAGAACAAATTCCGGTGCTGGAAACTGCCTCGCCAATACTACCTGTTAGAATCGCGCTGGTTTAGTGATCAGGCCCTTGAGAAGCAGCATGAACGAAGAGTGGACCGAAGAAGAGATGCGCCAAGCGTTGTTCGGTAACGCTGAAATATCTGAGCCGCTGAGCACCGACGCCGTAGAAGAAATCCGGCCGGACGTCGCTACTGTGCCCGTACCAAAAGTGGCGAAAAAGAAGATCCCCAAAGCCTTTACCCCGAGGCTTCTGGTGACTCTGCGTGTGAGCAATGAGTTTGAAGGAAGGATGCTTGAGATCGTCCATGAAGCCGATACTCTGAGTACGCTGCTGGCAGAACAAGAAGCCACCAAAGCAGCAAGGAAAAAATTCCGGTATGTAGAAGTGGTATCGGTCAAGTCGATGTAAACCATGTTTCCCATCAGGCGCCAAGCCAGTCTGCTGTTGGCCGGCTCCCGCCCATCGTATGCGTCCGGGCATCCCGTCTTGCGCAACTTAACCGGTTGCCACCGATGCGTAACCGTCCGGCCAGGTCATCTATCTGATCACGCAAACTGCCATTGGCGCTCTGAATCGGTACACTTGAGCAGAACGCTCTTTGAGCACATCCCCTCATAAAAGGCATCTTTCAAAATAGAGCGAACGCTGTCGTCCAACTCTTGGGCGACAAATCGTTCTATTAGTGTGCCGCCACTGCTCATAACGATTCCTAACTAGTATGGCAATGCAGTCTGAATCACACGACCCCAAACATTTATTTTGGTTGTCGATGTTGAAGCGCCTGAGACGTTTGCTCCAATCACCTTAACTGCGTTGTGCTCAATGACTTGCCCACCTGGACCATTAGGAGTTACCTTCCCATATTTCAGTGCGCATCAACATAACTAGAGACATATTTAACAGATGTTCCTTGCGAGGACTTACTAACATTCCCAAATCCTGAGTCAGGTCCATGGCAATAGAATACATGCTCAATACCTTTCATCAAACCGCCTTTGTTATAAGTGCTCACGCTCCGCGGTGCATCTATTTGTCTTGGGGCTGGTAATGCCTTGATCGTGTCATCTACAACATCCCCAGTTCCTTTTGCACCAAATAAATTCGCGCCTTTTCCACTTTTTTAGGCTCAGCAGACTTTTATGCCTAATCCTACATGGTGTAAGAAACATCTCCCGAGTCACGCCAAACTCCATTCGCAAAGCTTATCGGCCGCTGTGGATAACATACCAACACCCCTTCGACGAACTGACGAAACGACAAGTCAAGTGGCGTTATCCAACGCATATTGTCGATTTCCAACAATCGCCAGTTGTCTCCACTGTCGAAACCGAAAGCAGTCCCGGTGCTATCCCAGCCGAACAGCCACACCTCGCCCTTAGCCCCCGATTCATAGGGTCCGTCTTTATAAAACCCATCATCACCAAAGTAGTCTGCTGCGGGACATAATGTGGGTTGAATCGTCAAAAGCGACAGCGCGCAGTCGTCCTCCTTTATCTCACCATGCCCCCGCTCCTGCATAAAAGCAAAGTACTCATCGGGAGCCGCTTGCCACTTCTGTCGCATCCCACTCACGTCACCAGAAGAAACAGGGTTCAGCCGCTCTAATAGCGCGCATGCGAGTGCATTGAAGGCCTCTAATTTTTCGTACATGGTCATGGGCGCCTCGGAGGGTTCTGCGGAAATGCTGTAATTGTTGGACTTGCTGGGGCATGAACGCCACCTTGGTGAACCCTTCCACCCGGCACCGGGTGCAAACTCCACCATTGGTTAGGTCCACCATACTGCTGTCGTATCACATGGTGCGCTTGGAAATCCACACCACTCTCCGTCTTGGGCCATGTCAAACCAGTATTCAACTCCCACTCACGCTTGAGATTATTTCGCTGGCTATTGTATTCACGCTGTAAGGCTTGATAGTCGCTTCTGGGCGGGACATAAGAGTTGAGGATCTCGACCTACAGATGTAGGCCCATTGGCGCCATTGGCCAACGCCAGAAATTGGCCGATTTCTGCCATTTATGGCGGGCAGCAATCGGCCATAAGCTAATATTCAGGTCAGAGAGATGCGTTGGACATGCGTCTGGGCACTTCGACGGCTCTCCGCCTATTTGACTTCGAGTGAAAGGTGAGCGCAATACGCACAGGGCTAGCAGCACTGTAGAAATCTAAAAAAAACTACAACCGTTAGGCCTCGATACGGATAGTTTGTAATTTTGATAGACGCAGTAAAATGTTCGTCTAAAATGACGGCAACAATATAAACCCGAGGGATTGGAAATGTATTTCTATATCGATGAGAGTGGACAGACTGGGCTTAACTTGTTTGATCCTCAGCAACCTATTTTGTATTACGGCGTGTTGTCTTCACCTCATAATCTTAATGAAGTAGCACGGCCGGCCGTTGAGGCTCTCAGGGAGCGATTCGGCGTAGAACGCTTGCATGCTAACGAACTTGGACTGGGCCGAATCTCAAGTATTGCTTCAGAATTGGAGGCCTTACAGGTCGAATTCGATTTCACATTTGACATTTACACAGTACTTAAGGCTGATTATGCCTTAATGAGTTTTTTTGATCAGGTTTTTGATCAGGGCTTGAATAAGGCGGTGCCTTGGGTAGCCTACTGGACTCCTTTACGGTATGTGTTGCTATCAAAGCTGGCGTATCTTTTTGACCAGCCTACTGTTGAATTAGCATGGAAGGCTCGGATAGAGAAAAAAACTGCAAAAGCTAACGCTTTGCTTCAGCAAGTGTGTGAGATAATTTTGCAACGAGTTGGTACTCTGCCGGATGCTCGCAGCCGCGAAATTATTAGCGATGCGCTCAAGTGGGCAAAAAAATTCCCCGATGAAATTCACTTTAATATTTATAGTAACGATAATCGGCTTCAGATATCGCCAAACCTTATTGGTTTCCAATCTGTTCTTCATGGAGTTGCATCTAGACTAAAGGAAAGTGGCGCGACTGCTGCTGGGATAATTGTTGATCGGCAGTCTGAATTCAATAAGGCGCAGGAGTATATCGCCGATTTTTATAAAAACAACAAGCACGTACCGTGGGAATTAGGGCCTGGTCTTCCTGTGATGGATCTTACGCACATGCCTGAGATACCTATTTCCTGCACTCCTGGAGATCAAGATGCTGGGCTTGAACTTGTAGATGTATACCTGTGGCTTTTTAAACGACACTTAGAAGAAAAAGAGGTTGGTGACGTATTGACGAATCTTATGGCGCCGTATTTTGGGAAAGGGGTGACTTCAGAAGTTTCGTTTTCGGCGTTAATGAAGCGCTGGGAGCCCTTTTTAATGGGATTACCCGAGCCAACGTCCGAAAACCTCAAGCATGCGAAGAAATTTAGAGATATTGATGAAGATCGGCGCAAAAAGCATCTAGATGGAATTTAGGCGTACGCTTTTGGGTAGGATCGGTGCTTGAAGTGGCTTCTTAGCCAGGCAAAAGTGCTCGAGGTTAGCTAGATTCTTTTGGCCAGTAGTGGTCGCTTCTTGTAAACGTCCGCTTATGGCCGATTTCTGCCTGTCGCGACCGGCTGAAACCGACCCAAAGCTGACGGTGGCGACAGTCAGAGATCGGCCAAAAGCAGCTCCTCAATTCAGGGGCGTTTTCGTCCGAAAAAACACCATTCGGAAATGTCTGAAAGAGGACGCGCAGGCACCTACCTCAAGGACGATGCAGCCCTGTCGCATCCCGCCAGTACAAGGTTTTTTCGAACTGAAAGCTAATAAGAAAGAAAGCCGAACACGACTGAGATATGGACCGAGCGATTTTATTCAGATCTTCCATAGCCGACTCCCCCTCTGGTTCGGGCCCTTTAATTCTGATGGTGCAACGCACAGCGACAGGGAAGTCGATACCCATTGTATTCTCAGCATAAATCGTAGGGGCATCGAGTACGTCATTGGTACTCAATTTAAGTCCCGAGGTAAATTCAGCGTATAGCCCATTTCCTGCGACCTCTATTTCCCAAGCACCGGCATTCGCAACTGCCTTGCTCAGCGTCGAAATTGTGAGCGTACTATCAGCTTCCAAGCACAGATCAAGACTCATGAATCCTCCCTTTTCCTTGGCTGCACACTTGCACCAAAATTTTTGAGTGCGATCTTCGCGACAGTGTATTTGGCTAGGGGTTTGAACGACCTCCGCCGTTCACTATGGGCGGGAGTCGACCCAAAGCCGACATAACTCCGTGCATTATCGTTTTTCCACAACAACCACAT
>JAEAMG010000239.1_pt1 | contig 80629 bp, 69 predicted proteins | sample 8958741 | NCBI WGS metagenome assembly JAEAMG01 (sample SAMN16933256, study PRJNA681125) | bioreactor sludge metagenome | isolation source: anaerobic bioreactor treating anionic surfactant - SDBS | place: India: Bengaluru | collected 2019-02-28 | reverse complement strand
TGCTGGTGCGAGCCGTAGCGCGCGTCCAGGGGCAGCAGTTCGATGCGCGAGCTGAAGGCGCGCACGCGGCCCGGCAGCAGGCTGTAGCCGATGCCGCCGCTGACCAGGTTGATCAGCGAGAAGATGTCGCCGACGCGCATGGCCGTGTCGGGCACGAAGCCCGCGAGGTCAAACGCGTGGTTGAAGCTTTGCGAAGTGACGAAACCTTCGCTGAGCGTGACGAATTTGTCTTTGCGCAGCTGTTGCAAGTCCACCGATGCCGCCCCCGCATAGGGCGAGCCCAGCGGCGCGGCCAGGTAGACGTCGTCCTGGAACAGGGGCACGGACACGAGTCCCGCATGCTGTTCGTCTTCCTGCACGCCGATGATGATGGCGTCGAGCCGGCCGTCAGCCAGGCTTTGCAGCAGGTCGCGGTTCGAGCCCAGGGTCAGGTCGATGTCGAGTCCCGGCCGGCGCAGCTTCAGGGCGATTACCAGTTGCGGAATGCAGTGCAGGGTCAAGGAATACAGCGAACCGATTTTCAGCCGCACGGGGTTGATGCCCGACATTTCGCGCACCTTGCGCACGCCTTCCTCGCATTCGGCCAGCGCGCGCCGGGCCGATTCGGCAAAGGTGTAGGCCGCATGCAGGGGGATCAGGCTGCGTCCCTCGCGCTTGAACAGGGGGCAGCGCAAGCCGTCTTCCAGCGAGTGCAGGGCGCGGTGCACGCTGACCGTGCTCTGGCCCAGCGCATCGGCCACGCGCGCCAGGTTGTTCAATTCCATAAAGCTGAGAAACACTTCCAGCTTTTTCAAGGTGATTTCTTCGTTGATGGCCATGGCTAGCCTCTTTCATGGAGGTTCATTAACTTCAGAGTAATGAACATGGTAGCAGGTTGATTGTCGCGGTGATGCTTTCGTTCTATCGTCAGGCTTCGATAGCTCACTTCGGAGGCAAGATGTCAACCGCCACAGCAGCGCCAGCGCAGCGGCAAAAACAATGGGACACGCGGCGCACCGAGAAACGCCGCCGCCTGGAAGCCGTGCGCCAGTACGCCAGCGGCCCCGTGCTGCAACAGGGCGACATGGTCGCCGTGCTCGAAGCCTTGCTCGCGCCGGGCGACCTCGTTGTTCTTGAAGGCAATAACCAGAAGCAGGCCGATTTCCTCGCCCGCAGGCTGACCCAGGTCAATCCCGACAAGATCAATCATCTGCACCTGATCATGCCCAGCGTCAGCCTGCCCGAGCACTTGGACCTGTTCGAGCGTGGCATCGCCCGCAAGCTCGATTTTTCCTTTGCCGGCACGCAAAGCCTGCGCATCGCCCAGTTTCTGCAGGATGGCTTGCTGGAAGTGGGCGCCATCCATACGTATATCGAACTGTATGCGCGCCTGTTCGTCGACCTCACGCCGAACGTCGTCATGGTGGCCGGCTACATGGCCGACCGCCAGGGCAATATGTACACGGGCCCCAGCACGGAAGACACGCCCACGCTGGTGGAATCGGCCGCCTTCCGCGACGGCATCGTCATCGCCCAGGTAAACCAGATCGTCGACGACGTCAGCGACTTGCCGCGCGTCGACGTGCCCGGTTCGTGGATCGATTTCGTGGTGCAGTCCGACAAGCCGTTCTTCATCGAGCCCCTGTTTACCCGCGACCCGCGCGTCATTAAACCTGTGCACGTGCTGATGGCCATGATGGCGATCCGCGGCGTGTACGAAAAACACCAGGTGCAGTCGCTCAATCACGGCATCGGCTTCAATACGGCCGCCATCGAGCTGATCTTGCCCACGTATGGCGAGCAGCTGGGCCTGAAGGGCAAGATTTGCCGCAACTGGGTGCTCAACCCGCATCCGACCCTGATACCCGCCATCGAGACGGGCTGGGTCGAGAGCGTGCACTGCTTCGGCGCCGAATTGGGCATGGAAGGCTATGCGGCCGCGCGGCCCGACGTCTTTTTCACGGGCCGCGACGGCTCCATGCGCTCGAACCGCGCTCTGTGCCAGCTGGCGGGCCAATACGCGGTTGATCTGTTCATCGGCGCCACCCTGCAGATGGATGGCCTGGGCAACTCGTCGACCGTGACGAATGGCCGCCTGGCCGGCTTTGGCGGCGCGCCCAACATGGGTCACGACCCGCACGGGCGGCGCCACCCGACGCCGGCCTGGCTGGACCTGATCGAGACGGACGACCCGCTCGCGCGCGGCAAGAAGCTGGTGGTGCAGATGGTCGAGACGTTCCAGGATGGCGGCCAGCCGACGATCGTCGAGTCGCTCGATGCCGTGGCCGTGGGCCAGTCCAGCGGCATGCCGCTGGCGCCCGTGATGATTTATGGCGACGACGTCACCCACGTGCTGACGGAAGAGGGCATCGCCTATCTGTACAAGGCCCGTTCGCTCGACGAGCGCAAGGCCATGCTGGCGGCCGTGGCCGGCGTGACGCCCATCGGCCTGCGCCACGACCCGAAGACCACGGCGAAATTGCGTGCCGATGGCCTGATCGCGCTGCCCGAGGATATCGGCGTGCAGCGCGGCGCCGCCAGCCGCTCGCTGCTGGCGGCGAAAAGCATCGCCGACCTGGTCGAATGGTCGGACGGCCTGTATCAACCCCCCGCCAAATTCAGGAGCTGGTAATGACCACGATGATGACAATGACTATCGCGATGCCGGTGCGGGAACGCTCTCCCGCGCTGGCGCGGCAGGTGCTGCAGGCGCTGCTCGACGAAGTGACCTTGACGCCGAAACCGGGCCTGGTCGATTTGCGCAGCCGTGGCGCCCACGCGGACTTGAACTGGGCCCTGATGTGCCATTCGGCCTGCGTGCTGCAGCCCGTGTTTGCCGCCATGGCTGACGCTGGCGCGCAGAGTGAAGACGACGACCTGCTGCGCCAGCGCATCGGCGCCATCGGCCGCGATGGCGAGGCGCTGATGCTGGCGGCCACGGATGGCGTGAACACGCACCGGGGCGCCATCTGGGCACTGGGATTGCTGGTGACGGCGGCGGCGCAGCAGGTCGCGCGCGGCGCGTCGCTGGCGCCACAAGCCGTGGCGGCGCGGGCCGGCGCACTGGCGCGTTTGCACGACCGTAGCGCGCCTGTCGCCACCGGCAACAAGGGCGAGCTGGCCTGCCTCCAGTATCAGGTGGACGGTGCGCGGGGGCAGGCCCGCGCCGGTTTTCCACTGGTGACGTGCGCCGGGTTGCCGGCTTTGCATGCCTCGCGTGCGCGCGGCGACAACGAGACGACGGCGCGCCTGAACGCCTTGCTGGCAATTATCAGCCAGCTGGACGACACCTGCGTGCTGTCGCGCGGCGGCGAGACGGCTTTGCTGGCGCTGCAAGCGGGAGCTGCGCAGGTGCTGGCGGCCGGTGGCGCGGCCACTGCCGCCGGATCGCAGGCGCTGCTGGTGCTGGAAGCGGTGGCGCTGGCGCGCGGCGTGTCGCCGGGCGGCGCGGCCGATTTGCTGGCGGCCACCCTGTTCCTGGATCGATTGACAGAAGGAGACGCGCATGGAAACGCGTAACTACGAATTTCCCGCCGGGCCGGCGGCGGCAGGGCGGGCCCTGGCCGGCGTCGTCGGTTCGGGCGACCTGGAAGTGCTGCTGCAGCCCGGCGACGATGGCATGACCCGCATCGTCGTCAACACCTCCGTCGACGGCAAGGGCGCCGTCTGGGATGCGCTCTTGCAGCGCGTATTCGGCGGCGAGCCGCTGCCGGCGGCGACCATCGTCATCAACGATTGCGGCGCCACGCCGGGCGTGGTGCGCATGCGCATCGAGCAAGCCTACGAAGAATTGCAAGCGGGGAGGGCGGCATGAGCACATTACAAGAACTGCTGGAGCGCGACAGCTTCATCGAACGGGGAGCGCGCAGCCGGGCCAAAGCCTTGCTGGACGCAGGCAGCATGCGCGAACTACTCGACCCGTTCTGCGGCATCGCTTCGCCCTGGCTGCCGCGCCAGGGCGTCACGGCGCAGGCGGACGACGGCGTGGTGGTGGCCAAGGGCCGGTTCGACGGCCAGCCGGCCGTGGTGCTGGCCATCGAGGGCGCCTACCAGGGCGGCAGCATGGGCGAAGTGGGCGGAGCAAAAATCGCCGGCGCGCTGGAACTGGCGGCGCGCGACAACCGTCAGGGCGTGCCGACGCGCGCCGTGATCCTGTTCGAGACGGGCGGCGTGCGTCTGCAGGAAGCCAACCTGGGTCTGGCGGCGATTGCCGACATCCATGCCGCCATCGTCGACCTGCGCCGCTACCAGCCCGTGATCGGCATCTCGGCCGGCACCGTCGGCTGCTACGGCGGCATGTCGATCGCAGCGGGCCTGTGCAGTTATCTGGTCGTCACGCGCGAGGCGCGCCTGGGCCTGAACGGCCCGGCCGTGATCGAGCAGGAGGCGGGCGTGGACGAATTCGACTCGCGCAACAAACCGTTCATCTGGAGCCTGACGGGCGGCGAACAGCGCTTCCACAGCGGCCTGGCCGATGCCTACGTGGACGACGACACGGCGCAGATGCGCGCCACGGTGGCTGGCTTGTTCCGGCGCGGCCTGCCGGCGCAGCACCGTAGCGATCAGGCGGAAGGCTACCTGGCGCGCCTGGCCAACGTCGATGCCAGCGTGCAAGCCACGCCGGACGCCGTGCGTTTGATTTACAGCAAAGGAGCCGCAGCATGAACGCCATCACCGACACGAGCCGCGGCGCCACCTGGCTGGCGGCACTGACGAATAACACTGCGCCGCTGGACGGCTATCCCGCTTCCGTGAGCGTGGTGGACGCGCCGCTGGCGGGCGAACTGGCGCGCTACCTGGCCGTGCTGCCCGACCCGGACAACCGTTTTATCCGTGCGCGCACGGGTGAAATCGGCCTGATCGAGGCGTGGCAGCTGGCGCGCGCCGTGCAGCAGATAGTTTTTGAGGACCACACGCTGGCCGTCAAACGGCCCATCGTCGCCGTCATCGACGTCGCCAGCCAGGCATATGGCCGGCGCGAAGAGGCGTATGGCATCCACCAGGCGCTGGCCGGCGCGGCGGGGGCGTATGCCGAGGCGCGCCTGGCCGGCCACCCCGTCATCGGTCTGATCGTCGGCAAGGCCATGTCGGGCGCTTTTCTCGCCCACGGCTACCAGGCCAACCGCCTGATCGCGCTCGACGATCCGCAAGTGATGGTGCACGCCATGGGCAAGGCGTCGGCGGCGCGCATCACCTTGCGCACGGTGGAGGCACTGGAAGCGCTGGCCGAGACCATCGCGCCCATGGCTTACGACATCGGCAACTACGCCACCCTGGGGCTGCTGTGGCAAACCTTGCCCGTGGCGCAGCCGGATGCGCCGTCGGAGCTTGATCTGGCGCAGGTGCGCGCCAGCCTGCAGGCGGCCCTCAGCGATATTCGCGCCGACCCGCAGCGCGACCTCTCCAGCCGCCTGGGCGCGCCGCACCGCCAGGCGTCGGCAAGAGTCAGGGAGGTGCTGGGACAGCAGTGGTAGGTGAAACAACAGAGAAGACATCAAGTCATTCCTATTCCTATAACGGAGACAATCATGATCATTTACGGAACCGCATTACTGGCCCTGTGCCATTTGCTCGGCATCTTCCTGGGCGACCTGCTCGGGCAGTTGATGGGCGTCAAAACCAACGTGGGCGGGGTGGGCATCGCCATGCTGCTCTTAATCTGTGCCCGGCTCTACATGCAGCGGCGATCCTGGCTGCCGCAGATGACGGAACGGGGCGTCGAATACTGGGGTGCCATGTATATTCCCGTGGTGGTGGCGATGGCGGCGCAGCAGGATGTGGTCGCGGCGCTGCGCGGCGGGCCGGCGGCCGTGCTGGCCGCCATCGGTTCCGTCGTCGTTTGCGGCGCCGTGATTTCTCTGATTAACAGGATGGAAAGCCCGGCCGCCATCGCGGCTGCCGAAGCCGAGTCGATTCTGATCAAGGAGCACCGTCATGCTTGAACTCTTTGAAAAAGCCGCCGCCCACAATGGCCTGGTGACGGCATTCGCCGTAGTCGGACTGATCATGCTGGTATCGGTGGCGCTGTCGAAGTATCTGACCCTGGGCCGCGTGCATGGCTCGGCCATTGCCATCGTGATCGGCCTGGGGCTCGCTTACTGGGGGGGCGTGCATAGCGGCGGCCACAAGGGACTGGCCGATTTGTCGCTGTTCGGCGGCATAGGCCTGATGGGCGGCGCGATGCTGCGCGACTTCGCCATCGTCGCCACCGCCTTCGAGGTGCAGGCCACCGAGGCGCGCAAGGCTGGCTTGATCGGCCTCGCGGCACTGATGCTGGGCGTGGTGCTGCCCTTCCTCGTCGGCGCTGGTGTCGCTTATGCGTTTGGCTATTCGGATGCCGTCAGCATGACCACCATCGGCGCCGGCGCTGTCACGTATATCGTCGGCCCCGTCACGGGCGCGGCCATCGGCGCCAGTTCGGACGTGATGGCCCTGAGCATTGCGGCGGGCTTGATCAAGGCCATCCTGGTGATGGTGGGCACGCCCGCCGCGGCGCGCTTCCTGCGCCTGAAAACACCGCGTTCGGCGATGGTGTTCGGCGGCCTGGCCGGCACCGTCAGCGGCGTGTCGGCCGGATTGGCCGCCACCGACCGCAAGCTGGTGCCATATGGCGCGCTGGTGGCCACGTTTCACACGGGCCTGGGCTGCCTGCTGGGCCCATCCTTGCTGTTCTTTGCCGTCAAGGCGGTGGTGGCCTGATGCAAAATCTTCGCGCGCATGATCTGCTATGGGCATCCGGCCTGCCTGAGGGTGCGCCGTTGCCCGGCTGGCTAGACGCTGTCTGGCTGCGGGCGGCGCCGCTGGTGGTGCGGCGCGCCAGCTGCGCGCCCGGACGTATCCCCGTGGGCGTGCGCGGCATGCTGCGCAGCGAGCGGCACGCATGCGAAGTGGAGGCCGCCGCCGTGCTGCACCGGGTGACGCCGGAAATGCTGGCGCGGCTGGCGCGCACGCCGTTGCCTGGGCCTTCCTGCGCCGCGCTCGATGCGCTGCGACAGGTGGCGCCCTTGCTCGACGCCACGGGCTGGGCCTGGGGGCCGACGGGCGGCGTTGGGTTCGCGCTGGCGAGCGGCTTGCCCGTGCTGCGCGCCGACAGCGACCTCGATCTCGTGCTGCGCATCGCAGCGCCACCGGACGCCGACCAGGCCGACGCCCTGCGCGCCATAGCGGCGAGTGTTACGGCGTGCCGGCTGGACCTGCAGATCGACACGGGCCTTGGCGGCTTTGCGTATGCCGAATGGGCAGCGGGCCGGGGCAGGGTGCTGCTGAAAACGGATCGCGGCCCGCTTCTGACGGCCACGCCATGGGAGCTTGCATGAGCGTGTTATTTACCTTTCCCGGCCAGGGCGCCCAGACTCCGGGCATGCTGCATGCGCTGCCGGACGATGCGGCGGTGAGAGATTCCCTGGCTGAAGCGGCGGGAGCGCTGGGCCACGATCCTTTGGCACTGGATACGGCCGCCGCACTGGCATCGACGCGGGCCGTGCAACTGTGTCTGCTGATCGCCGGCGTGGCGATGGCGCGTTCGCTGGCCGCGCGTGGCGCGCTACCGGACATGGTGGCCGGCTTTTCCATCGGCGAGTATGCGGCGGCGGTGGTGGCCGGCGCGCTAGATTTCACCGATGCCCTGCGCCTGGTGGCGCGGCGCGGCGAATTGATGGAACAAGCGTATCCCACCGGCTACGGCATGGCGGCCATCATCGGGCTTGAGCTGGCGCAACTCGAATCGTTGCTGGCCCGGGTGCACGGCGCCGCCACGCCAGTATATATCGCCAACCTGAACGCTCCGCGCCAGATCGCCATTGCCGGCAGCGAGCCCGCCCTGCAAGCCGTGATGGCGCTGGCCCTGGCGCACGGCGCCAGCAAGGCCAAGCGCCTGGCCGTCAGCGTGCCGTCGCACTGCCCGCTGCTGGACGCCGCCGCGCTGGACTTGCGTGCCGCCTTCGACAGCGTGACCGTGCGCCGCCCGTCGCTCGTCTACCTGAGCAGCAGCGCGGCGCGCGCGCTGTTCGATGCTGCCCGCATCCGCGACAGCCTGGCCGCCAACATGGCACAGCGCGTGCAATGGGCCGCTACCTCGCGCCTGGCGTGGGAACGGGGCGCCCGGCTGGCCCTGGAAATGCCGCCCGGCAGCGTCCTGACGCGCCTGACGGCGCCTGACTTCACCGATGGCGTGGCCGTCTGCTGCGACGGCAACCGGGTCGACAGCCTGCTGGCGCTGGTGCGGCGGGAGCGGAACGGGCCTTGATACAGCGCAATATGGCGTAGCGCTTTCCGGTAAAATCGGTGCACCCGCATTCTACGGAGCCGCCATGCCACTGTCCCGTCCAGCCGCTGCAGCCTTGCTCGCTTTTACCATGTGCTGCGGGACCGCACGGGCGGAAATGCCCGTCCTTGATGCCGCCACGCGGGGGCAGTTGATCGATACCCTGCGCCAGCAGCTCAATGACTATTATGTGTTTCCAGAGGTGGCCGCCAGCATCGATGCGGCACTGCGCGCCAAGCAGCGCGAGGGCGGCTATGACGGCATCACCGATGCGACGATATTTGCCAACGTGTTGACCGCCGACCTGCGCACGTTCGGCCACGACAAGCACTTGCGCGTGAATGCCAGCGATACTGCGCTGCCACGCAGCGCGGCGCCGTCGCGGGAGCAACAGGACGAAATACGCCGACAGATGGCCGCGCGCGGCTATGGCGTGGCCAAGGTCGAGACACTGGCGGGCAATGTCGGCTACCTGGATTTGCAAGGCTTCTTCCGCATCAAGGACGCGGCGCCCGCGATTGCCGAGGCGATGACGCGGCTGGCAGACAGCGATGCACTGATTCTTGATATGCGGGCCAATGGCGGTGGCGACCCGGCCGGCGTCGCCTTCCTGAGCAGCTATCTCTTCGACCAGCGTACGCATTTGAATGACCTGTATTGGCGCGAAGGCAAGCGCACGGAACAGTTCTGGACCGACACCGGCGTGCCGGGCAAGCACTATGGCCAGCACAAGCCGGTCTACGTGCTGACGGGGCCCCGTACTTTCTCCGGCGCGGAAGAATTCAGCTACAACCTGCAGCAACTCAAGCGCGCGACCCTGGTGGGCGAGACAACGGGAGGCGGCGCCAATCCCGGCCGCATGCGTGAACTGGGTCCGCATTTCGCCGCCTTCATTCCGAACGGGCGTGCCATCAATCCGATTACCAAGAGCAACTGGGAAGGCAGTGGCGTGACGCCCGATATCGGCGTGCCGGCCAGCGAGGCGCTGGAGAGGGCCCATCAGCTGGCGCTGGAACGATTGGCGGCGGCGAGCGCTGCTGCGCGGCAGGGGCCACAGCCGGGTGAATTGAAGCCCTAGTGTGACGCCTTGACACTATGAACGGGTTTCCACTGCCCTCAATTTATGCGCCTGCAGCCGGCGCGCGCGGCGTTTGCGCTCCCAGATGACGATGCCCGTCACCGACAGCATGGCGACCATGATGCCCATGAGGGACATCAAGATGCGTCCCGGTAAGCCGAGGATGCGGCCCGAGTGCAGGGGGAATTGCAGTTGCACGAAGACGTCGGCGGCCGTGCCTTCCCACGGCTTATGCTGGCCGATGATGCTGCCGTCCATGCCGTCGACGTACAGGTTCGACAGGCCCATGCCGGCCGCGCCGAATTCGTCGGCGGGGTCGAAGAACGAGACGTTGTAGAACGAATAATTGCCGCCATAATAAATGCCGCCGATGGGCGCCGTGATGCCGCGCTGCACAGCCGCCTGTTTGGCAATGTCTACCGCCTGCTCGAAGCCGATCACGGGCTTAATATACGTGCCGTAGGGCGCCGGCGTCTGCGTTTCGTACGGTCCCGGCGTGGTGGTGGACACCAGCGACATGACGGGATAAAACACTTCGCGGTACAGGTTCAGCGAGAACGAGGTGAACGCGACGACGATGATGATGGCCCACACCCACAGGCCGCCCGCGCGGTGCAGGTCGAAATTGAGCTTGTAGCCGCCCGCCGCCCAGCGCACCACCCACGACGGTTTCCAGCGCTGCCACCAGCTGGCGGCGTCGCGGTGGCGCGGCGCCTCGTCCGGGGCGCGTGGGCGAAGGCGGCGTGGCGTGGTCAGGTAAAACGCCACCATGCTGTCGAGCAGCCAGATCAGGGCGACCGTGCCCATCAGCCAGTAGCCCCAGCGGTCCGTGCCCCGGAAAGCGGGCACGTGCAGGCTGTAGTGCAAGTGGCGCAGGAACGGCATCAGGCTGCGGCGCGACAGGGAAATGGCCGTCGAATCGCGCGCGCCCGTGATCTGCGCCGTGACGGGGTCGATGTACACGGTGTCATAGTCGAGCACGAACGGCTTGTTGGTCGCCGGATCGCTTAGCGGGCGCACCATGAAGGCGGCCGCATGGCCTGCTTCCAGGCCCAGGGTCATGTAATTGACTGCCACGCGCGGGTCGGCGGCGGCGACCTTTTGCGCCAGCGCAAATGGTTGCTGCAGGGGGCCGCGGCCCGGCGTGTCCATGATGTCGGCGTTGAGCCATTCATCGAGTTCATGGTCCCACGACGTGACGGCGCCCGTGAGTCCCGCAACGATGAGGAAGAGGGCGATGGTGAGACCGGCCCAGCGGTGTATGACAGTCCAGAAAGCGCGCATGCGGTACAAACCTTCAACATGAAACCGGCTTGTTGCCGCCAGCAGGCGCCACCGGGGCGCACAGGGAAAAGCCAGGCACGGGCCTGGTATTTTGATAATGGGAATCGTTCTCATTATCCGCTGTGGCCAGTCGTTTGTCCAGCGCCATTGGTGTTGGCCCGGGGCAAACCGCGCATGCTAAGATGCTAGCAAGAAGTTAATTTACATTCCACATGGAAATAATCAAGGCTGAAGCGGCATGCGCATAGAAGATCGGAACAATATCCGCGTGAGCGAATGCAGCGCTGCGCCGCAGGCGGGCGCGGCAACCACCATGGTGTTCATGCATGGCTTTGGCTGCGACCAGACCATGTGGCGCTACCTGGAGCCGCTGTTTCGTCCCCGCTACCGCACGGTGCTGTTCGACCTGGTCGGCAGCGGCGCGTCCGACCTGGACGCCTATGATGTCGATCGCTACGTGCGCCTGGACGCGCATGGCGCCGATTTGCGGCAAGTCATCCATGCCGTCGGCGGCGGCCCCGTGATTTGCGTGGGCCACTCCGTCAGCGCCATGAGCGCCTTGCTGGCCAGCATCGCCGAGCCGGACTTGTTCGCCGCGCAAATCATGCTGGCACCGTCACCTTGCTATATCGATGACGCGGCGGCCGGCTACCGGGGCGGCTTCAGCCGTGCCGATATCGACGACTTGCTCGGTGCCATGGACAGCAATTACCTGGGCTGGTCCGCCAGCATGGCGCCGGCCATCATGGGCGCGCCCGGGCAACCGGCGCTGGGCGACGACCTGGCCAGCAGCTTTTGCCGCACGGACCCCGCCATCGCCCGGCATTTCGCGCAAGCCACGTTCTTGTCCGACCACCGCGCCATCTTGCCGCATAACCGCACGCCGGCCCTGATCGTGCAATGCAGCGACGACTTCATCGCGCCACCGCCCGTGGGCGAGTATTTGCGCGAGATGCTGCCGCACAGCAGCCTGCACGTGGTCGAAAATGTGGGCCATTGCCCGCACATGAGCGCACCCGATGCCAGCTACCACGCCATCCGCCACTTTCTCGACGGCTTGCACCTGTAATGCGCGACACGCTGCCTTCCTTGCCTGATGCCAACACCCTGTTCCAGCACGCGGCCTGCGGCTTGCTGCTATGCACGGCCGACGGCACCATCGTGCAGGCGAACGCCACCTTTTGCGGCTGGCTCGGCTATGGCGCGGGAGAATTGCTCGGGAAAAAGAAATTGCAGGACTTGCTGACCATCGGCGGGCGCGTGTTCCACCAGACGCACTGGCTGCCGCTGATGCAGGTGCAGGGCAGCGTGTCGGAAATCCTGCTCGATATGCGCCAGCGCCAAGGGCTATCGATCCCCATGCTGTTCAACGCCGTGCGGCGCGTGCACGAGGGCGTGCGTTATGACGAGGTCGCCGTCTTTGTCGCCAGCGACCGGCGCAAATACGAACAGCAACTGCAGCTGGCGCGCAAGGAGGCTGGCGAACTCAACGAGCAGTTGGCGGCCGCCGACCGGCGCAAGGACGAGTTCCTGGCCACCCTGGCGCACGAGCTGCGCAACCCGCTGGCGCCGATCCGCAATGTGCTGGAAGTGCTGCGCCTGGCGCAGCTGGACGACCCGCAGCTGCGCTGGGCACGGGACGTGCTGGGCCGGCAAGTGGGACACATGACGCACCTGGTCGACGACTTGACTGAAGTGTCGCGCATCACGCGGGGGCGCTTGGAGTTGCGCCGTGCCAGTGTGGAACTGGCGCCCGTGGTGGACGCGGCCCTGCACAGCGTGGCCGAGCTGGCGGCGCAGTCCGGCCACAAGGTGCACTTGGAGCAATGGCCGCGGCCCATCTGGCTCGACGCTGACGCCACGCGCCTGGCGCAGATGATCGCCAACCTGCTGACCAACGCTGTCAAGTACACGCCCGCCAATGGCGTCATCTGGCTGGACGTGACATGCACGCAACACGAGGTGCGCATCAGCGTGCGCGATTCCGGCATCGGCATCGCGCACGAGCATCTGGACAAGGTATTCGACCTGTTTTCGCAGTTGCCGCCGGCCTTGTCGCTGGCCCAGGGTGGTCTGGGCATCGGCCTGTCGCTGGTGCGCGGCCTGGCCGAATTGCATGGCGGCAGCATCAGCGCGCACAGCGATGGCGTGGGGCAGGGCAGCACCTTCACATTGCGCCTGCCGCTGCCGGCCGTGCCTTTGCCGGCGTCTGCGCCCGCCAACCGCCGCTTGCTGGCCGGCACGCGCGAAGGCAAGGTGCTGGTCATCGACGACTGCGCCGACGCGGCCGAAAGCCTGGCGCTGGCGCTCGACATCCTCGGCTATGACGTGCGCACGGCCTACGATGGCGCGGCCGGCATGGCGGCCGCGCAAGCCTTCATGCCGCGCGTGATCCTGCTCGACATCGGCTTGCCGCACATGAATGGCTATGACGTGGCGCGCCTGCTGCGTTCCCAGCCGTGCGGCCAGCATGCCATCCTGGTCGCCGTGACGGGCTGGGGCCAGGACAAGGACCGCCAGATGGCGTCCGACGCGGGTTTTGATTTGCACCTGACCAAGCCCGTGGATTTTTATGAGCTCGATGCGGTGCTGCAGAAGATGCTGCAGGCAGGGTGAACGATACATGCCGTGTCAACCACAATCGTCCCACAGCGTGATCCAGGAAGAATGGGATCTGTGTGATTTGCTGGATGGCGCCCGCGCGCTTCACGATGCCTTGCTCGATTATGCAGGCGATGGCGTGTATGCCGACCTGCTCCTTCCCTGGTTGCGCGCCAATCCGCATGCGCTGGCCTGGCTGCGCTCATTTGCGCAAAGGCAAGGAAATCCTGTTCCGCCAGCAAGCAAAGAGGAATTGTGGGTACTCCACGCGTTCAGCCGCATAGGCCAGGTGCTGGTCTTGCCCTTGCAACAGGGGCGCGGCAATGGGGAAGGCTGGGCCGGACCGCCGCTGTCGCTCGCCGAGTATGAGGCTTTCGTCGAGGCGATGGGCATGACGGTGCTGCGGCCGGCACAATTTTCGCCTTTCTATCACGAGATAGTCCAACTTAAGCCCGCTGAGTCTGCGCATGCGCGTGCCGCGATCATGGCATGGCGATGGCCGTGCGTGATGCTCGGCAACATGCTGTTTGCGCGTGGTGGCGTGGATGTTTGCGCTGGCAAGACAATTTTCAAGCCCGGTATCGCCGACGCATCGACGCTGTACTGGGCGGACCGCCGCAAGGGACGCCCTGTCAACGACCTGTCGCATGGGTGGGGTAGTAATTCGCAATGGCGCACGTCTTTCCGCCGCGATTATGTCGTCGGCGATACGCGGCTTTACAATGTGGATGGCAAGTATGATCTGGCGGCGAAGGCGGCCGAGAGGGCAGATGACGGCCTGTTTCCGGCGCTGACCCTGGCGGAAAGAATTGAGTTGCTGACGCAGCGATGCCTGGTCAGTAGCACGACAGCGCACGATGATCTATTCCCCTATGACGACTGCTGGCGCGAAGCTGCGGACAAGGGCCGCTTGCACAGTTGGTGGCCGCGCTGGCTGCCAGCCTTGCGCGGCAGTGGCAAGCGGGAAACAAAGGCGTGAAACCTGGGGTGCGCATTGACGCTGAAGCACGCTCGGGGACGACATGGCCGTCAGCGGCATTGGATGGAAAGAGATGGAGCAATTGACAGAACTTGACAACGCCGTTTTCCAGCTGCGCATGGGATTTGGCCATGCCGACCGCTGTGTGGACTGGGCCGTGGAGCGTTTGCGTCTGGACCAGGAAGGCGATGACCTCGAGGTCGTGCTGCTGGCCAGCGCCCGGGGGCGTGATGAAGTGCTGGTGCTGGCCGACGTGATCATCGAGCGCTACCGGGGCGCGCAGCGGCTTGACGAGCAGTTCCTGGCCGGCAAATACATCGTCGAGTTGCGCGCCGCTTACCTGGCGGGCCGGGAAAGCGTATCTTCGCTCGATGCCATCTTTACCCGCTTGTACCCGGCGCTAGATTATCCCGACTGGCTGACGATGCTGAGCCGCAATTGCGAGTATGCGATCGACGTACCCGATTTCGAGCGGCCGTTCGAGGATGAATTTCGCTATATCGCCAGCCTGTGGGCACAGGCGGAAGGTTTGGCCGCGTTTGAGGGGGAATACCGCCGGCAAATCTCCAATGGCCACGCTATAAGGTAATGGCCCGCGACTGCTTTTACTCCAGGCGGTAGCGGTTGGGACCAAATGGCGTGTAGGCAATGCCGTGCAGCAATTGCATGCGTTCCGGCAAGCGGCTGGCGATAAGCAGTACCAGCATGCACAGCGTCGGATTCAGCCATTGCCAGCCCGCCAGCACGGTTTGCACGCCGGCCAGCAGCACGGCGCCCGCAATGATGCACCAGAGCCCGAATCTTTTCAGCACCAGCACCATGGCAAACAGGACGATGTACGGGTACATGGAAAAATCCTGAGGCGCAAACGATGCTTGCGTCGCCACCAGCAAGGCGCCGCCGACGCCGCCAATCGTGCCGGCAGCCACGTGGTTGCCGGCACGCGAGGCGGGAGCCATTTTATGGATCAGGTACAGCAAGCCGGACGCGGCTGCCGCCACCAGCATGCCAACCAGGAAGATGGTGGATGACGTGGTCTCCACCAGCGGGCGGATCAGTGGTTGCGCCAGCGCAGCGCCGCCCGGATAGGCGGAATCGTTCAGTTGCGCGATGAATGGCATGGCGGCACCGTACACGGCCAGCGACACGATGGCGCAAGCTTCGGGCTGCAGCGTGCGTGCCCAGAAAGACATCAGGGCGGCAAGCGTGGCAGCGACGGCTCCCCCTGCCACGAGCAGTAGCCATGGCGGCAGATGCTGGATCATGGCATCGGCGCCGCCAGCGCTGCCACGTCGGCAATCACCACGCCGGCCATCTGCAGTTTGTCTTTCAGGCTGCGCAACATGCGCTGCATTCCTTCAGGCTGTGTCTTGCCGGAGCGCTCCATGTCAGCCATGGCCTGTGTTTCCTGATTAACAATGGCCGCCGCACCTGCGTTCAGGGGCAACTGAGTGATCGCTTGTTCAAGCTGGGCGATGGCATCCTGCAAAGCCTTTTGCGTGGCGCTATCGAGGCCGGTGACCGTCTTGCTGGCGATCGGATTTTGGCCAAAGGCAAAGACGTCCGCAGTGACGCTATCGGCGTGCAAGGTATAGCTTTCCGAGACAGGGGGCGCAGCAGGTTCCTTCATGATCTTTCTCCTGGTAAAGGAAAAATACATTAAAAGCATATTTAACAATAGGACAGAACATGGGTGCGATTTGCGCTAGAACAAACGCGATGTGGAAAGGGCGGGACTGCGAAAGGGAATGCTGCGGGGGAGAAAGAGCGGAGTGCTGGGCAATGCGGCCGCCGTCATCGGCGGCCGTATCCGGGTGCGACTCAGGCCGGCTGCGCGCCGCCCACATTGCGGCTGCGGTTTTCCACCAGCACGGAAATACCGAGCACGACGATGCCGCCGCAGGCCAGCATGGCGCCCACCCAGCCCGTCGAGCGCAAGCCCATGCCCATGGCGATGGCGATGCCGCCGGCCCAGGCGCCCAAGGCGTTGGCGATGTTGAAGGCGGAATGGTTGAGGGCGGCGGCTACGGTTTGCGCGTCGCCGGCCACGTCCATCAGGCGCGTCTGTACGGCGGGAGCGACGGCGATGCCGGCGCCGATGGCAAACAGGTTGATCGCCGTCAGCCAGACATTGCTGCTGGTATAAGTAAACGCGGCAAGCGCGGCCACGTTCCACAGCAGCACGCCGAAGATAGTCCACAGGCGCGAGCGGTCGGCCAGCCAGCCGCCGATCAGATTGCCCAAGGTCATGCCGACACCGATGATGGCCAGCAAGATGGAAATGACCAGCGGCGACACTTTCGTAATTTCCAGCAAGGTTGGCGTGATGAAGGTGTAGACGGCGAACATGCCGCCGAAGCCGATCGCCACCATCAGCAGGGTCAGCCACACTTGCAGGCGGCGGAACACGCCCAGTTCGCGGCGCGGGCTGGAATCACCGGCGGCCACCATGGGCACGAAGATGCGCACCATCAGCATGGTCAGCACGCCCAGCGCGGCGACCAGCAAGAAGGCCGAGCGCCAGCCCAGGGTCTGGCCGATATACGTGGCCAGCGGCACGCCGAAGATATTCGCGACAGTCAAGCCCATCAGGACACGGGCGACAGCTTGTCCCCGTTTGTCCGGTTCGGCCAGGGCGGCCGCCACCAGCGCTGCCACGCCAAAGTAGGCGCCATGCGGGATGCCGGCCACGAAGCGGGCCACCACCAGCAAGCCGTAGTTCGGAGCGATGGCGCTGAGCAAGTTGCCGCCAGCGAACATCAGCATCAGGCAGATCAGCATCAGCCGGCGCGGCATGCGCGCCAGGAAGATGGTGATCAGGGGCGCGCCGACGACCACGCCCAGCGCGTAGGCGCTGATCATGTGGCTCATCTGCGGCAAGGTCGTGCCCAGGTCGTCGGCGACCACGGGCAGGATGCTCATGGAGGCGAATTCGCCCGTGCCGATGGCCAGGCCGCCGAGGGCCAGGGCCAGGTCGGCATAGCCAGCGCCAAAAGGCGCAGTGACGCGCGGAATCAGGGGATCTACGGAGGCGTGCATGTTCTTGTTAGTTGGGTAAAGAATGACAGGGTGGAGAGGCGTGCTGTGGCCCGGCCGGAAGTGGCAATGCGCCACCAGAGTCGACGGATGGCCGGTATTTTCGGGCTGTAACAACTGCCCAAGGACAACATTGTAAAAGATTCGGGCAAGCTCTGCAGGGCGACGGCTAAAATCTGCTGCACTGCACACACCCGTGTTTGCTCTTGTTGTTAACGATAACACGGAATGTGTCCGCTGTTGGGAATCTTCCTCGTGACCTTGCTTGAGCAGGCGGGCCTTGCCGTCTAGATCTTTCTGGCGTGCTTCATGTGCAGGGGCAGCCACCACCACATGCAAATGATGAGTGTGCCCATCAGTACGCAGGCGACGATGCCGGCGATGTGGCCGAACACTTCCGACATCACCAGATTGGTGCCGAGGATGAACGCCAATGCCAGCGAAAAGGCGCCGCACATCATGATGCGGTCGGCCACGCGCTTGAAGCGCTCGCGGTCTTGCAGGGGACGCATCACGCGGTGCTGGATGGCTGGCGCGCTGAGCAGCACCAGGCTGGTCATGGACAGGAAAAACGTCAGCAGGAAGACGATTTTTTCCGCCTGCACGATCTTCGCGAAGCCGCCGTTGAAAGGCAGGATGATGAGGAAGGCCGTCAGCATCTGCGCGCCCGGCAGCAGGATGCGCAATTCGCTGAGCAGGTCGGACAAGTCGCCTTCGTCGCCGGGCTGGCCATCTTCATCCTGGTGTTGCGCGTGTGGCATGGGGCCGTCCTCGTGGTGGTGATGGGGCCAGTCTACGCACAAGCGACCAGGTCGACTGTGGGCGGGCGCACCTTCAGGAGCATTGCGTGATGCCAGCCGCTAAGCGGCCGGAATGAAAAAGCCCGCCGACATGGGCGGGCTGTGCTGACGGGCGTGCCTGGGGCATGGCCCCGTCTATTCTTCCGTATCGGCCAGGGTGACGATGGCGCGCGCCCACTTCGAGTATTTCAGGTTTGCCAGGTCCCGCACGGTCTTGATATTGAACGCTTGCTTGAGCAGCTCCGCATCTTTCTCGCTCACGCCTTGCAGCGCATCGACAGGGGCATCAGCGATTTCCTTGAACGTTTTTTTCTCGTAGGCTTTGTCTACCGCTTTATTGATGTTCATGTATTGATACTCCTCAGTAAGTAGGAAAATTAATTTTACACGTTTCTGCGAACCGTCAATTTACGCTTGCATGTTGTGCCGAACTAAATATGATGGAGGTGGGCGCAGCTACGGCCGGGCCTGTTTTTGAGCTGCTCTAGAAATTGCAAATATGACATTCAAATTATGTATAGTATAATTGTTGTGTGTGTCGGTGACCATGCGCCGACCTTACCGGACGCCGCTATGCGCGGCATTGATTGACAGCGTTCAGGAGAATACGATGAGTTTGCTAGATCAACTTGCAGGACAGGCGATGAGCGCTTTGGGCAACAAGGGCGCGGATGGGGAGGCGCCATCGGGGCTGATGGCCAGCGTGATGGACCTGGTCAACCAGCATGGCGGCTTGCCGGGCCTGCTGCAGAAATTCCAGGAAAGCGGCCTGGGCGACCAGGTGGCCAGCTGGATCGGCACCGGCGCCAATGCGCCCGTCTCCGGCGAACAGATCAAGGATGCGCTGGGTGCCGACACGATCACCGAGATCGCTGAAAAAGCGGGCGTTGCACCGGACGCGGCCTCGGGCGGCCTGGCAGCCTTGCTGCCCCAGCTGATCGACAAGCTGACGCCGAACGGTCAGGTACCGGAAGGCAATGACCTCGTCAGCCAGGGCTTGAATATGCTCAAGGGCAAGATCTTCGGTTGATATTCATTGCAGCAGAACGCTAAAACCTCGCAGCGATGCGAGGTTTTTTTGTTTTCAGGCGGCGGCCATCATGCCGAAACGCTGAGGTTCGCTGGTCAGCCTCGCCGTACTGCCCTCCACCAGATAGGAACAATAGCGGCGCCGTTCGGCGTTGCCGCCGCGCCGTTCCATTAATTCTCCCAGCATGGCGACGGCGTCGGTGGCCATCTTTTGCACGGGCTGGCGCAGGGTGGTGATGTCGTAGCTGAGCCAGCCCGACGCTTCCAGCGCGTCGAAGCCGGCCACGGACATTTGCAGCGGCACCTGGATGCCCATCTGGTGGCGCGCCGTGTCCAGGCAGCCGATGGCCATGATGTCGTTGCCGCAAATGACGGCGTCCGGCACGCGGCCCAGGCGGTCGATGACCTTGCGCAAGCCCCGTCCGCCGCTGGCGTAATCGTAGTTGCCGCTGACGACGATGGGGGCGGGCAAGCCCAGCGTGAACAGCCTGTCCAGCACGCCGGCCTTGCGTTCCTGCGCCACGGCCGAGTCGCCGGGGCCGTCGATGACGGCGAACTGGCGGTGACCTGCCTCGGCCAGGCGCGACACGAGCAGGCGCGCCGCTTCCCCCTGGTCGCACAGCACGGCATGCACGGCATGCTCGCGGGGGCTGCGGTTGAACAGCACCAGCGGCACGTCGCGCCGGCCAAACTCAAGCATCTGCTCGTCCGACAGGCCGGCGGCCACGACGGCGCCATCGACCTGGTATTGCCATACGTCGCTCAAGACCTTGCCGATATCGGCTTCGCGTTCCAGGGTAAACAATAATAAACGCTTGCCCTGGCGGGCGATTTGCTGGCTCAGGTCGGATAGCACTTGCGGATAGTACAGGTTGGCCAGGTTGGAAATGATGACGGCCACCAGGTTCGAGCGCCGCGTGATCAGGCTGCGCGCGGCCGCGTTGGGGATGTAGTCGAGACTGAGGGCCGCCTGCATGACCTTGGCCTGGGTGGCGGGCGAGATGCTGGCGCCCGGCTTGAAGCAGCGCGACACGGCCGATTGCGACACGCCGGCCAGCAGGGCCACGTCATACGAGGTCACGCGCCGTCCGGCGCCGGGTACGGGGCGGGCGGTGGTGCCGGGTGTCCAGGCTACAGTATTCTTTTTTCGCATATTGGTCTGGCAAGCAATCTGTCTCAAAGTATTCCTGCAGGCCCGGCCGCTTGTGGCGGCTTGGGCGGAAAAAATGAGCATAGCGAAAATATTTCCATGTGGCAAGACTGTTTTCTTGTCCATGTTGCAAATAATTTGATTGAATGGCAAGTGGTATGCTTGCCCCTCAGTCGGGGCTGTCGCAGGGGCCGCTGCCATAGGGGCTGATGCGTCCTGGCGGGTCCACGCGGCGCGCGCTGAAGTCGCTGGCCAGCGTGGGTAATGGAAAATCCGTCGTGGCGCTTGCTTCCGTGCCGCTGACCGTGCCGCGCACCGTCAGGGCGACGTGCACCCAGGAACCATGGTTGCGCGGATAACTGAGGGTGACGGTGGCCATGCCCAGCGCGTCGCTCAGGCCGCTGGCGCTGACGGTCAGGGGGATGCCCGGATCGAGCACGCCATTGCCGTTGCGGTCGTAGGCGGCGTCAAAAATGCCGTTGCGCAAGACATCTTCATTGGCGCAGCTGTAGCGGGGCAGGGCCAGGCGCCAGACGCCAGTGTCGGGGAACTCGGGCTTGTCCGCCTCCCACACATAATATCCCTTGGCATAGCGGCTGGGCCAGGCGGCAGCCGTGATGGCGACGCCGGACACGGCGTTGCCTGCGCTGTCGGAAACGAACACGGTAAAGTCCTTCTGCAGCACGCTGGTCGAGTATTCGCGCAGCAGGCTGCCCGTGCCCAGCTTGATCGACAACGCTTGCCGCGCCACCGTCAGGCGCACGAGGGCCGTTGCAGCCGCTTGCGCTGCGCCCTCGATGCGGGCCTGGATCAGCACGCCGTCGCGCCCGCTGTCGGCCGGCCCCGCCACATACACGGCGCGCGCCAGGCCGTCGCTGCCCGTCAGCACCCGGCCCGCCTGCCGCAGGTAGCCACCGCTGGGGTCGCTCAAGATGGTAAACACGACGGGCGCATTCTTGACCAGGTTGTTCGCTGCGCCATCGCGCACCACGGCGCTGATTGTGCTGATACTTGTGCTGATACTGCTGCTGGCGTTGTCGGCCGAGGCCGCCGAAGTGCTCGTATTCGCGCGCAGCACGGCCGGCTCCGCCTGCACGGCCAGCTTGCTGGCGCCGCTCAGGGGCGCAACGAATTCCAGCCGTGTCTGCGCCGAGGGTCCGCCCGCCACGGCCGCCGTGATGCTGGCCACGCCCGCGTTGGCCGACTGTACATAGCTGCGCGGCAAGTTGCCATTGTTAAAGTTCAAGCTGGCAGGCAAGGCCTGGCTGCAGGCGCTGTCCGCAAACAGGCTGCCGCGCGAAGTCGACAGGCTGGCGCGGCCCGTCTGCGCCACGCCCGCCTTGTCATAGCGCACGTCGATGGCCTGGCAGGCCAGGATCGCCACTTCCGGCAGCACGTCCGCGCCGCTGGCGTCCTGGCCCACGGCCGGACTCAGGCGCAAGTCGCTGCCGGCCACGGCATACGCTTGCGCGGCGGCGGCGCCCAGCGCGCTGACGGACACGGCATCCTTGCCCAGGCTGCCTGCCGTCAGGCGCAGCACCAGCTGGCCCTGCGCATTGCTGAGCGCTGCGCCGCCATCCTTGACGCGCAGGCCGTTGCCGGCACCCGTGCTGTAGGCGATGGCGGCGCCGGCCACAGGCCGCTTTGCCGAGTCGCGCACGGTGACGGTGAGGTCGGCGCCCTGGCCCAGCATCAAGGCGGCCGGCCCCAGCAACTCCACGCTGCTGCCCGTGACCGCCACCGTGCCCTTGCCGCTGCGCGCGCCCACATTGGCCGTCACGGTGATGCTGCGGTTGCTGTTCGCGCCTCCCGTGCCCAGCAGGGCCCGCGCCTGGCCGTTCTTGTCCGTCACGGCATCGACGCTGCCGAGGATGCCGGAATCGGCTGCAAAGGAAATCTTTGCGTTCGGCAAGGCCAGGTTGGCGCCATCCTTGACGAGGGCCGTGACGGCCACTTCGCTGCCGGGCAGGCCCGCCGAGGCCAGTTCCGTGCTGGAAAACACCAGGTTGACGGCGCTGGCCAGGCTGGCAGGCTCGGGCGGCGTGACGGGCGGAATCAAGGGTGGCGTCACGGGCGGGGTGACAGGCGGCACAATGGGCGGTGGCGGGCTGCCGCCGCAGCCAGCCGTGCTGTGCAGCGAGCAGCCGCCGGACACCTGCGTCTCGGTACCGCCCCCGCCGCCGCAGCCGGCCAGGGAAACGAGGAGGGCAGTCAGCAATGCAGCGGGCAGGCGGTGCAGGGGGGCATGGGGCACGATGGGTCTCCGGGAGCTGGCCGAGTTGCTCGGCGTCAATCCCAAGAGTAGCTTGTGCACACCTTCGCTACTTGATGCAAAGCAAGCTTGTTATCTTGGCCGCGCCGGAAGTATTTTTCTGGTGCAATGGCGTGCATTCTGATAAGATAACGCCCCTTTATTCAGGGAAGGGTCGACATGGCCAATGCTTGCGGCGTCGATTTCGGCACGTCAAATTCCACGGTAGGCTGGGCACGTCCCGGGCAGAGCACCATGCTCGGCCTGGAAGATGGCAAGACGACCTTACCGTCCGTCGTCTTCTTCAATGCGGAAGATGAGGAAGTCAGTTTTGGCCGCGCGGCGCTGGCCGGTTATCTGGCCGGTTACGAGGGGCGATTGATGCGCTCGCTGAAAAGCTTGCTGGGTACCAGTCTCATCGATGGCCAGACGGAAGTGGGCGGCCGCGCGCTGCCATTCCGTATGTTGCTGGCGCAATTCATCGGCGAAGTGAAACGCCGCGCGGAGCAATCGGCAGGCCGCGAATTCTCGTCGGCCGTGTTTGGTCGTCCCGTTTTCTTTATCGATGACAATGCGCAAGCCGACCAGCTGGCGCAAGACACGCTGGCCGACGTGGCCCGTTCCGTCGGCTTCAAGGATGTCGCCTTCCAGTTCGAGCCGATTGCCGCCGCGTTCGACTACGAGTCGCAGATCGACCGCGAAGAGCTGGTGCTGATCGCCGACATCGGCGGCGGTACTTCCGACTTTTCGCTGGTGCGGTTGTCGCCCGAGCGGGCCAAAAAAACCGAGCGGCGCGACGATATCCTCGCCACGGGCGGCGTGCACATCGGCGGCACGGATTTCGATAAATACCTGAGCCTGTCTTCCGTCATGCCTTTGCTCGGCTATGGCAGCCGCCTGCATAACAATAGCGAAGTGCCGTCCAGCTATTATTTCAACCTGGCGACCTGGCACACCATCAACCTGGCCTACACCAAGAAGATCTGGGTACAGCTGGCCGACGTATGCCGCGATGCGCGTGAGCAAGACAAGATGGGGCGCTTGCAAAAGCTGATCGATGAGCGCGCCGGCCACTGGCTGGCCATGAAAGTCGAAGAGGGCAAGATCGCCCTGTCCGACGCGGCCGAAGTGCAGCTGGAGCTGGACCGTTTGTCGCCTGCGCAGAGCCTGTTGCTGAAACGCACGCAATTCGACGACGCCATCGGCCATTTGTGCGGTTCCGTGGAAGAAACCGTGCTGCGGCTGCTGCGCGACGCGGGCGTGGCGCCGGAAGCCGTCGACACCGTGTTCTTCACGGGCGGATCGAGCGGCGTGCGCCTGCTGCGCGAAAAGATCGCCGCCCTGGTGCCGGCCGCGCGCAAGGTCGAAGGCGACCTGTTCGGCAGTATCGCTATGTGACCCTGATCAACTGCAATGCGCGCATTCCCTCGTTCATCACGGGCTTGACGGGCATCACGCAGGCGATGGTGGACAAGGCGCCGCCCGTGGCCGAGGTGGTGCCGCAGTTGCTGGATTTCATCGGCAGCGATGCCTTGTCGGCGCACAATGCCAGCTTCGATGAAAAATTCCTGCGCGCGGAAAGCGCCAGGCTGAACCTGGCACCTGCGCACCAGTCGCTCGTGTGCTCCTTGAAACTGTCGCGCCGCGTGTTTCCCGGCCTGTCCAGCTACAAGCTGGGCTTGCTGTCGAGCCAGCTGGGCATCGCCTTCAAGAGCGCCGCCCACAGGGCCGAGTCCGACGCGGAAGTGGCGGCGCAAGTGCTGATCCATATCGGCCGTCATTTGCGCAGCAGCTACGGCATCGCCGATGTCGACGCCGACCTGCTGGTGTCGCTGAACAAGCTGGCGGCCGCGAAAGTGCCGCAATTCCTGCAAAAGCATCCATCACGCCGCTGATCTTCGCATCGCCTCTAAGCGGGCTCATCAAAACGATATAATTTTGTTATTTCGTTTGAGCCTGCTCAAGTCCTTCCCCCACATCGAATTTAAAATTTAGGCAACACACACGATTTCGCCGCCCTGGGCCGCCGTTTTGCGCGTGCTGCCGGCAAGCGCAATGTGGATGGGGGCGCACATGGACAAGCACCATACTGCCAGAGACAGCCACCAGGCGTATATCTGGTTCCGCACGGCTGCCGAACAGGGCAATGCCTATGCCCAGTTCAACCTGGGCTTGATGTACAAGAAGGGTGAAGGCGTGGCGCAGGACGATGCGCGCGCCTTTGTCTGGCTGCGCCTGGCAGCGCTGCAAGGGCTGGCGTTCGCGCAGAACCACCTGGGCGCCCTGTATTACCACGGCCGCGGCGTGGCGCAGAGCGACGCAGACGCCGTGCTGTGGTTTCGCCGCGCCGCCGCCCAGGGCGATGCCTCGGCCCAGCAAAACCTGGGGCAGATGTACCGCAAGGGAAGGGGCGTGCTGCAGAGCGACGAGCTGGCCCTGGCGTGGTTTTACCGCGCCTCCGAGCAGGGCGTGGCCAGTGCGCAATCGATGCTGGGTGTAGCGTATGCCCAGGGGCTGGGCGCGAAAAAGAACGATGCGCTGGCCCTGGCCTGGTTCCGCAAGGCAGCCTTGCAGGGCGATGCGCAGGCGCAGCTGAACCTGGGACTCGTCTACAAGCGGGGGCAGGGCGTGGCGCAAAGTGATGCGCAGGCGCTGGCGTGGTTCCGCCAGGCCGCCGCCCAGGGCTTGGCGGTGGCGCAGCGGCAACTCGGCGTGGCGTATGCGGAAGGCCTGGGCGTGGCGCCCGACCAGTTGCGCGCCTATGCCTGGCTGCAGCGGGCGGCCGAGCAGGACGATGCCGACGCCCAGTTCAACCTGGGCCTGATGCTGGCGCGCGGCCAGGGCGTGGACAAGGACGAGGCGCGCGCCGTGGTCTGGTACCGGCGTGCCGCCCTGCAGGGCCATTGCATGGCGCAATACAATCTGGGCGGCATGTGTGCGGGGGGGCGCGGCATCGCCCGCGACTTGCATCAGGCGCTGGATTGGTATGCCAGGGCGGCGGCCCAGGGCGCGTCGAATGCGCAGTTCAACCTGGGCGTGATGTATGCCAATGGCCAGGGCGTGGAACGCGACGATGTCTGCGCCGTGCGCTGGTACCGTACGGCCGCCGAGCATGGCGATGCCAGCGCGCAAAACAATTTGGGCGTCATGTATGCGAACGGCCATGGCGTGCCGCAAGACCACGGCCTGGCCGTGCAATGGTATGCGCGTGCGGCCGGCCAGGGCCATGCGCTGGCCCAGTACAACCTGGGCGGCATGTATAACAGCGGGCGCGGCGTGGAGAAAGATGTGCTGTGCGGCTACATGTGGCTGGCGCTGGCGGCCGAGGGCGGCGATAGCGGGGCGGCCAGGGCCAGGGAAGCGGCGGCCGCCAGGCTGGAGCCGGCACAGTTGCAAGAGGCGCAGCAGCGCATGCGGCAATGGTATCAGGGGCATCAGGGGCGTTCCCCGCCGCTGCCGCCGCCAGACTGAAGCGCCGGCAGCGTGCGCGCACGGACGCGCACTGCATGCGATAATTGCCGAAGAGCATGTCGCGAAGGCGGCGCGGGTTTCAGGTACAGTGAAAGGTGAAGCATGGTAAGGCAGGCAAGCGAGGATGCATCCGAGCAAAAAGTCATCGACGACATCGCCACGCATGGCTGGCATGGTGTGCATATCAGTGCTGATGAAGTCGGTCCCGGCTATGCCTTCACGATAGGCGCTTGCCACAGCTTTGGCCAGCCTGAATTTCTCATCATGGGTTTGCCGCGCGCCATGGCCCACCAGATACTCGACGTGGCGCTGGACGCCGCGCGCAGCGGCGCCATCACGGATTTCACGGCCACCACGGACGCCTTGCTGGAAGGCCATCAGTGCGCCTTCGTGCGTGTGCCCGTCGAGCAATACCGCAACTATGTCGGCTATGCGCGCTGGTATTACCAGGGCGATGATTTTATGCTGTACCAGATCGTCTGGCCGTCGCGCGATGGCCATTTCCCGTGGCAGGCGCAAGCCAGTGCGCAGTACGTGGAGAGCCAGCCCCTGCTGGGTCCGGCGCCGCTGGCGGCATGACGGCAGGCAAGCTCGTCACCATTGTGACCGGCACGGCCACCGTGTGCGTGTTCGACCCGGCGCTGGTGCGTCACAAACTGGACGATGACTGCGACTGGTGGAGCCTCCCCGGCGCGGAACTGGCGGCCGTGAATGCGGGGCAAGTGGCCTTTTTCAACGTGGGTGGCGACGGCGCATATGACATCGCGTTGTACGCGGAACTTGCCGAGCCGCACGCGAGCGTGCATCTGGCTGTCGCCTCGGGCCGCGTCTTTATCGGCGCCGGGGAAGACGTCACGGGCGGCGGCCTGGAACCGGACACGGCCTGTGGCGGCCTGTTCGTGGACATGCCTGCGGGCCGCTACCGCGTGCAGGCGCGTCGCGATGGCGCGCACATCAGCCTGGCATTCGTGCCCGATGCCTGCAGCAGCAATGCGTTTGGCGACCTCGTGCGTATCTGAGCGTGCGTATGCTATCCCAGTTCAACTTCTGACTATTGCCCCTGGTTACGCATCCATGCGCACCACGCCCGTGCCTTGCCGCCGGTCCAGGAACAGGCTGTTGCCATGGATTTTCTTCGCCTGCTTCTTCGCTTCGGCCGCCTGCGTGGCAATCTGATGGTGCGTGTAGTACTGGTGCGCCTCGACCTTGATGACGCCCAGCGATAGGCTGATCAATGAATAAAACACTTTCTTGCCTTGCCGGTCTTCGCTGATGTAGCCGCCCCGTTCGCAGTCTCCCGTGCTGTAATAGGCGAGGATGGCGGCGGCAAAGCGCTCCAGTATGGCCTGGCAGCGCGTTTCCCAGTCTTCGCTCTGGAACAGGATCATGAAATCGTCGCCGCCGATGTGGCCGATGAAGTCGCGGTTCGGGTCGCAATGGCTGCTGAGGATTTCTCCCGTCAGCTGGATCACGTCGTCGCCCTTGCGATAGCCGTACACGTCGTTGAAGGGCTTGAAGTGGTCGAGGTCGCAATAACAGACCCAGAAGCGGCTGCCGCTGTGCAATAAACGGTCGATATGCTCGTTGATGGGCACGTTGCCAGGCAGTTGCGTCAGCGGGTTGGCATAGCGGGCGGCATTGATCTGCATCTGCGTGATTTCGCGCATCAGGTCGTGGCCCGTGCCCATGCCCAGGTAGCGGCCGTGCTCGGTGATGATGAAGCCGTTGAACAGATGGTGGGCATCCGATTGCACCATGGTATAGCTGAGTTCCTGCAAGCTCGTCTCGTGGTCGGCGATCAGGGGCGTGCCATCCATGAACAGACTGCACGATTTCTTGCCATACAGTTCGCGCTGGTAGGGGCGGGCGAAGTGGTCGATCATCTCGAAGCGGCTGATCAGGCCCAGCGGCACGCCGTCATCGACGACGGGGATGATCATCAGCTTCGGTTCCTTCAGGAAGATATCGTACACCTCGTTATTATTGAGTTGCGGCGAGACGGCCGCCACCTTGTTCAGCAGCTTGCGGATGCTGGCGCCGTTCTTTTCCAGGCTGCTGCGCTGCGGATACACGGCTACGCCGTTGCGTCCCAGCGCCTGCACCACTTCGGCCGGCAGGGCACGCGCCGGCACGGCATTGGGCCGGCCCAGGTGATAGCCTTGTCCAAACGCCACGCCCAGGTCGCGCAAGACCAGCAATTCCGTTTGCGCCTCGATCCCTTCGGCGATCACCAGCGTACCCGATTTTTCCGCGATTTCCTGGATCGAGCGCACGAACTGCAGTTTCACGGGATCATGATTGATGCCCTGGATGAAATGCATGTCGATTTTCACGTATTCCGGGCGCAGTTCCGACCACAGGCGCAGGCTGGAAAAGCCTTCGCCCAGGTCGTCGATGGCGATCTGGAAACCCATGTTGCGGTAATGCAGCACCGCTTCGCGCATCAGCTCGTAATCGTAGGTGGGCTGGTTTTCCGTCAGCTCGATGATGACACGGTCCGGATTGATGCCGATGTGCTCGATGTATTCCAGGGTTTCGCCATGGCGGGCATTGCGCAGCAGCAGGCATTCGGGGCTGACGTTGAGGAACAGTTTTCCGGGCAACTGCAGTTCGGCAAAGCGTTCGAGCACCACTTGGCGGCACAGGTGTTCCACTTCCAGGGTCAGGTCATGTGCGCGTGCCACCTTGAACAGATTCATCGGCGCGTGCAGGGGGCTGTCGGACGGTCCCCGTATCAAGCCTTCATAACCGATGATGTCGCCGCTGTGCATGTGGATGATGGGCTGGAACAGGGCACTGAGCTTGCGGCCCGCCAGGATCTCGTGCAAGGCATCCGTTCCTTCGATGGACATGGGGACAGACGGCGGCTTCAGGTAAGCCACATTCGATGGCATCGCGCCGGGCGGCGCGGCGGTGGTGGAAGGGAGGGCGAGAGTGTGCATAGGAGGATGTGGCGGCACGGCCTCTGGACGGGCCATGAACATGTTGCCTATAGTAAAGAAGATTTATGACAGCTTGATGAAACGTATTAGCTTTTGACAATGTTTCTTGCCTGCCCGTCAGTTTGCCGATACTCGCCAAAAACGCGATTTATCACGGTGATTAATGCAAATTACCCAAACAAAAGACGGCAAATTCATCAGATAACTGTGCTTTAAAAGTGGCAATTCGCGCTATGATTTCTCTTGGCGAAAGTCAACATGGGCAGCCGCAGCGTGAGTGTGAACGGCCTGCTTTCTTCGACATCCAACAATGAGACAACAACCCATGCAATTACGTAGTGCAACCCTCATATTCAGCTTGCTGGCCGCTTTCGGTGGCAATGCCCTGGCACAATCCTGCCCGGCCGGCGATGGCGCCCCCGTGACGTATCCGGTCAGCAAAAAAGTCGATCAGCAAGACAGCTATTTCGGCACCACCATCGCCGACCCGTACCGCTGGCTGGAAGACGCCAACAGCGCCGAGACGGGCGAATGGGTCACGGCGCAAAACAAGCTGACGCAGTCGTACCTGGGCACCATCCCCGAGCGCGCCGCGATCAAGCAGCGCCTGACCAAGCTGTGGAATTATGAGCGTTTCTCTACGCCAACGAAGCAGGGCGGCCGCTACTTTTACAGCCGCAACGACGGCTTGCAGAACCAGGCCGTGCTGTACACGGTGAAAAAACTGACGGACGAGCCGCGCCTGCTGCTCGACCCGAACACCCTGTCGACCGACGGCACGGTGGCGCTGGCCGGCACCTCGATCAGCCCGAACGGTAAATACCTGGCCTACGCCACGTCCGCCTCCGGTTCCGACTGGAACGAGTGGAAAGTGCGCGATATCGAATCGGGCAAGGATTTGACGGACCACATCAAGTGGGCCAAGTTCTCGGGCGCCTCGTGGACCAAGGACAACAGCGGTTTCTTCTACAGCCGCTATGACGCGCCGAATGAAGCCACCAAGCTGGCCGATATCAATTACTTCCAGAAATTGTATTTCCACAAGATCGGCACGCCGCAAAGCGACGACGTGCTGGTCTTCGACCGTCCCGACCAGAAGGAATGGGCGTTTGGCGGCAGCACCGTCAGCGACGACGGCAATTATCTGATCATCACGGCCACGCAGGGCACGGAACGCAAGAACCGCGTGTTTTACAAGGACTTGCGCCAGAAAAACGCCAAGGTCACGGGCTTGCTGGAAGCGTTCGACGCTTCGTACTCGTTCATCGACAACGACGGCCCCGTGTTCTTCTTCAAGACGGACAAGCAGGCGCCGAAATCGCGCGTGATCGCCATCGACACGCGCAAACCTGCGCCCGCCGACTGGAAGGAAATCGTGCCGCAAGCGGCGGAAACCCTGGTCGCCGTCAACCTGATCAACAACCAGCTGGTGCTCGATTACCTCAAAGATGCGCAAACGCAAATCAAGATCGTCGACCTGAAAGGCAAGCTGGTACGTGAAGTGGCGCTGCCGGGCATCGGTTCGGCCGGCGGCTTTGCGGGCAAGCGTGGCGATACGGAAACGTTCTACTCGTTCACCAGCTTCACGACGCCGGCGACCATCTATCGTTACGACATGAAATCGGGCAAGAGCAGCGTATACCGCCAGCCGAAGGTCGATTTCGACCCGAACGCCTTTGAAACGCGCCAGCAATTCTTCACCAGCCGCGATGGTACCAAGGTGCCGATGTTCATCGTCTCGAAAAAAGGCATGAAGCTCGACGGTTCCAACCCCACCTATCTGTATGGCTATGGCGGCTTCAACGTATCGCTGACGCCGAGCTTCTCCGTGGCCAACTTGGCTTGGGTGGAAATGGGCGGCGTCTACGTGATGGCCAACCTGCGCGGCGGCGGTGAATACGGCGAAGCCTGGCACCAGGCTGGTACCAAGCTGAACAAGCAAAACGTGTTCGACGATTTTATTGGCGCGGCGCAATGGCTGGTGGACAACAAAGTCACCTCGCCATCCAAGCTGGCGATCGGCGGCGGCAGCAATGGCGGCCTGCTGGTGGGGGCGGCCATGACGCAGCGTCCCGACCTGTTCGCTGCAGCCATCCCGCAAGTAGGCGTGCTCGACATGTTGCGTTTCCACAAGTTCACCGTGGGCTGGGGCTGGGTGCCTGACTATGGTTCGTCGGACGACGCCGAGCAGTTCAAGGCGCTGGTGAAATACTCGCCGCTGCACAACCTGAAGGCGGGCGGCTGCTATCCGGCCACCATGATCACCACGGCCGACCATGACGACCGCGTCGTGCCCGCCCACAGCTTCAAGTTCGCCGCCGCCGCCCAGGCAGCGCAAGGCGGCCCGGCACCCGTGCTGATCCGCATCGACAGCAAGGCGGGTCATGGCGCCGGCAAGCCGACGACCAAGCAGATCGAAGAAGTCGCCGACCGCTGGGGCTTCCTCAGCCGTTCGCTGAAGATGACGCCAGTCGCGGCGCCGGAGCCGGCCAAGGTGGCGGCGCAGTAAAACACGGCAGGTCGGATTAGCGCGGCATCGCCGTGCGTAATCCGACACCGCCAGCGCCAACAATGTGTCGGATTACGCGGCGTGCCGCCGCTAATCCGACCTACGCCGGCCTGCCTCCGTAATCCTCGCCAGCACCCCCTCCCCAAACACCGCCTGAAACGGCAAATCCTTGCGCTGCGCATAGCCGATATAGCAGTCGCACTTGAAGCGCGGGCAGGTGCGTTCCTGCAACATGTCCGCCAGTTCATCCACGTACAGATTACCCAGCCGCTCGGGCACGAAGTGGCAGCGCGCCAGTTCGCCATCGCCATCGACGGACAGCGACGCTTCGCCCGCCAGGCACGGTTTATTGCGCGAGGGCGATGGGCGGCGGTTTTGCGCGAACCACGGGTCGACGGCGTCGAGCCAGGCCAGGTCTTGTTCGCTGTAGTAGCCGGGGCCGCGCCGGTCGTACGCGTTCAGCCACAGGTACACGTGCTCCGGCAGCGCCGCGCGCAGGGCGCCGATGGCCTCCAGATGTTCGTTCATCGCCACGACGCCGACGGAATAGCGCACGCCGATGGCGTCCAGGCGCGCGCAGCGTGCGAGAAAACGGGCCAGGGTCGTCTGGTCTGGGTGGTAGGTGCACCACAGGCCGATCTTGTCCAGCCCGTCCATGTTCTCCAGCCAGCCCAAGGGGCCGGACAGGTTCGTCTGCAGCGCCACCTGGCGCACGTACGGCAAGGCTGCCAGCGTCTGCATGGCCGCGCGGTAGTGGCGCCGCACCAGCGCTTCGCCCCAGGGTGTAAACAGCACGCCGATGGCCCGCTCCTGCGCCGCCACCCAATCCGTAAAACGCGCCACTTCGCGCGCGTCGCGGGCCAGTGTGGCGCGGCTGTCGCGCTTCTTGGCGAACGGGCAGTAGCCGCAGGCGTAGTTGCAACTGGCCAGCGTGCCGCGGTACAGCAGTGACAGCACGCCTGGCTGCGCGGTCAGCACGCCAGGCCGCCTTCGGCCATCAGCGCGCGCACCGTATCGGAGGCCAGCCAGGGGCCGATGGTGTCGGCGTAGCTGTAGCCCCGCTCGTTCAAACGCAGCAACGGGCCATTTTCTTCCGCCAATTCCAACGCGTGCAGCTCGGCCAGCTGTGGCAGATCAAGCTCGCAGCGGCTGCCGAAGCGCGCCGCATAGGCGTCGCGGTCCAGGCCCGGTTCGGTCAGCAGCGACTGGATCACGTAGCGCCGGCGCTGTTCCGCATCATCGAGTACATAGCCGTGTTCGGCCTGCGCGAAGCGCGCCTCGTCCAGTGCCAGGTAGTTGTCGATGATGTTGATGGTATCAAGCCGCGCCACGGCGTACTCGCTCGAGTAGTGCAGGCGCGAAGTGTAGGAGCGGGCGCCCGCACCCAGGCCCACCATGCCGTCATTCTGGCAGCAGTACGAGGGACCGTTCTGTTCCGGTGCATGCGGGGCGCGGAACATCCGCATCGAGACCTGCTCATAGCCTTGCGCGCGCAAATGGTCGCGCGCTGCCGCGTACAGCGCCAGACGGCTGTCGCCGTCCTGCGCCAGCATGATGGGGTTGAGCGATTGCGCGCCCTGGCGGCGCGCCACCTTGCCGAGACCCGTCTGCTCTCGTACGTACAGTGGATACAGATAGATCTCCTCGGGCGCAAACGTCAGCGCGCTGTCGATGGAGGCGAGCAGGCTGGCGACGGTTTGCCCCGCGATGCCATAGATCAGGTCCAGGTTCAGGGTGGGAAAGCCGGCTGCGCGTATCAGGCCGATGGCGTGATGCACGGTGGCGTTTTGCTGGGGACGCGCCAGCGCGCGCATTTCGCCGGCGGCAAAGCTCTGGATGCCCAGGCTGACCCGGTCGATGCCGTGCGCGCGGCAGACGGCAAGGCGTTCTGCCGTGATGGTTTCCGGCGACGCCTCGATGCCGGCCGGCGTGTGCTGCAGGTCGATGCCGAGGATGTCGCGCGCGCCGCACAGCAGGGTATCGAGCTGCGCCGGCGACAGATAGGTGGGTGTGCCGCCGCCCAGCGCGAAGCGGGCGAAGCGGCGTTCGCCCAGCGCGCCGTTGAGTGCGCGCATCTGCACCAGCACTTGCCGCACATAGCGCTCGACCATGTCGCTACTTGGGCGTGCCATGGCGAACAGGTTGCAAAAGCCGCAGCGCATCTCGCAAAACGGAATATGGATATACGCGAACAGGGCGGAGCGGTCTTGCCGCGCCCACAGGGGCGCCAGCGGCGCCGCCTGCGGCAAGGCGCGGTAAGCCGCCTTGTGCGGATACGAATAGGAATACGCCTGGTAGGGCGTGTGGCGCATGCGCTGCGCCAGGGTGCCAGGCTGTTCGGAAGGGTTCACGGTGGGGATTCCTTGGGAGGTGTATCGGTATCGGGGGTGATGAAAAAGTGCGCATACGGCACGTTCCACACGCTGTCATGGGCCACTCTATGGCCCCGGTAGCCGTCTTCGCCATACGCGCTGCCGTGATCCGAGCAGACGATGGCAAACGTCGGTGCGCGCGCGGCGCAGGCGGCAAACAGGGGCGCCAGCGCGCTGTCCACATAGCGCAGGGCCGCCGCATGGCTGTCCAGGTTATCGGCACGGCAGCCAGGCAGGTAGGCGCGGTTCGGCGTGTGCAGGGCGGCGACGTTGATGAACAAAAAGGTGCGCTGGTCGCCGTCTGCCAGGCGGGCTATGGCCAGCGCTACCTGTTTTTGCGTCGAATGGCGGCTGGCCACGCCCATGCCGGCGCTCCAGTGGCTCTCCTGGAACAGCGACGGCAGCACGGTGCCCAAGGCGGTTTGCTTGTTGAAAAAGCCCACGCCGCCGATGCAGAGGGTGCGGTAGCCGCGCGCGGCCAGTGCGGCGGGCAGATCCGCTTCCTCGAAAGTGCAGGTGTGCGGCGAGGTGGTTTCGCTGCCCGCAAAAGCGCTGGCGAACAGGCGCGGGTGGCGGCCCGGCGCGGCCGGCGTGGGCAAAAATCCCGCGAAGAAGGCCTGGTGCGCCGCGTAGGTGAACGTGGCGGGCGAGTGGCGGCGTTCCCAGCCGCCCGGCGGCAGAAAACGTCCCAGCACGGGCAGTTCGCCCGCCTCGTACAGCGCTTGCGCCACGTCGTAGCGCAGGGTATCGAGCGTGATGAAGACGATGTCGTGGCTGCCGACGATGGCGTGCATGTCGGGGATGGGCGGTGTTTCTTTAAGCATGGGCCAGTTGCGCCGTGTAGGTATCGATGCCTTGCCAGAGAAGGCGGGGCAGCAGGTCGCCGAAGGCATTCGCTTCCAGCACATGGGCCTGGCCCTGGCGCACCACCAGGTCGTAGCCCGTGACGTGGCTGTGGGGGAAGGCACGCGCGGCCTGGGCGCTGGCCGCTTCCAGCGCCGCCAGGTCGGCTGCGTTCAAAAGGCCGGCCGCATCGCCGCGCCGGTTGTCGAGGTGCAGATTCGTCATCATCTGCTTGCCGATGCGCGCCACCCGGTGCGCGGGCTGGCCGGCCAGGGTCACGACGCGCAGGTCATAGTGGCTGTCGCCGCAGCGCGGCTTGTTCAGCCACGCTTCCGCATACAGCTCTTGCGCGGCCAGCGCGTCGACCAGGGCGGCGATGTCGTGTTGCGTCTCGTAGCGCGCCATGCGCTTGACGTTGAACAAGCGGGTCTTGCCATCCGCGCGCGGCAAGGTGGCCAAGGTGGCCGAGGTGGTGGCTTGCTGGCGGCCAGTCTTGTTCCTGCGGTAGGCGACGACGCCGGACGCGGATGATCCGTAGCGCGGTTTCAGATACACGCGGTCGAGGTCATGCTGGTGCAGCAGCGACTGCAGATGCTCGTAGCCGAGCACGGGGCCGAGCAAGGCAGGTATGGGCACGCCGTGCGTGGCCAGGTGGCGCTGGCAGTCCAGTTTGTCCGTCATGCGGAGAATCTCGGCCGGCGCATTGAAGACGCGTATTGCTGGCAAGGCCGCCAGTTGCCTCGCCAGGCCCTGCATCGCGTTGGAAAAGCCCGCAAACCAGGCATCCATGGCCAGCAGCTCGCCATGCGCGGGCGCAGCGACGGGCGGACGCTCCAGCAGCCGGCAGCCCGCCTGCAGCAACAGCAGGTGGGCGGCGGGATCGTCGCCGGGCGGTTCGATTTTCAGCCAGCCGGGCTGGCGCAGGGCGGCTTCCAGCAGCGCCGGCTGCGCCAGCCAGTCGCGCCATTCCAGCACTTGCGCGGGCGGCAGGCGCAGCTGCGCGCGCGCCGCCTGCATCAGGCGCACGCGCTTGCTGCCCTGTGTCGCCAGCAGGGTGAGAGGCATCAGCAAAGGGGAAATCCGCTTATTCGCCGACCGCCACGTAGCGGTAGCTTTCGCCGTCGTCCTCGTCCGCTTCCTGCGGGTCGTCCAGCACCACCTCGAAGGGCAGGGCCTTCAGCTTGGCCTGGTTTTCTTCCGAGACGTAGTGGTGCGACAGGTCCAGGCGCTTCAAGCCGCCCAGCTGCGTGTGATGGAGCACGGCCACGGCGCCCAGGTCGCCGATGGTGCCCAGCGACAGGTCGAGAATATCGAGCTGCGCCACCAGCGGTTCTTCCGCCAGCCAGACGGCCAGGTCGTCGGCGATTTCCGCGTCGCGCAAGCCCAGGTAGCGCAGGGTCGGCACGGTCAGCTGCGCCAGCACCTTGCGGTACAGGTTCACGTCGCCCGAGAAGCCATAGTCGTCCGTGCCCAGCCACAGTTCCAGGTGTTCCAGCTGCGGCATGCTCGATTGCGCCAGCGCCTCGGCGATCTTTTGATCGAGGCCGCCCGCCTCGATGGTGAAGCGGCGCAGGTGCTGGTGGGCGAATGGCTCGATGACCAGCTCATTGCCGCCGCGGATGCGCAATTCCTGCAGCAGCGGGAAGGCGTCCAGCAGGGGCTTGTAGCTGCCTTGCACGATCCACGAGATTTCGCATTCCTCGTACGTCATGTCGCCGATGAACAGGGCGCGCAAGTTGGGCAGCTGTGGCGCGTGGGCGATCAGCGCGGCCATCACTTCGTCGGCGCCCGATTCGTAGGGGTCGCCCCACATGCCGATGATCAGCGCCTCGAGCGCATTCTTGTCGGCCTTGGCGAGGAAGCCGCCAATCAGCTCGTCCATCTTGCGTTCATCGTCATACTCGAGCGACAAACGGTAGACGATGCCGGGTGAGGCGTCGAACGGCAGGTCCGGGTCGTACTGAACGACTTTCTTGTCGTGGAAGGTGGTGGTGCTGTCGGAAATGGTCATCGCTGTGGCTCCGTGTAGGCGGTGGAGGCCTGGATGCCGCGCGCGGTGCGGCGGAGGGACGAGCCGGGATGTGCCGCGACGCTCTGCGAAGACATCCAGGCCTGGAAATCTTGTCTATACTAAAATCTTAGCATAGCCATATGGACATATTGCGCACTGCAGGCGTGCCTTATCGATGGATCACCACCAGCAGGGCCTTGCCCTCGGTCTTGCCCAGATTGCGTATCGTATGCGGCTGGTCGGCCGGATAGCGCGCCGTGCCGCCATTCTTGACCTTTTTCTTTGCCGTGCCCACTTCCAGCTCCAGGTTGCCGTGGATCACGGTCAAATGCTCGGTGGTGCCCGGGTCGTGCGGCTGCGACGCCAGTTCGCCGCCCGGCGCCAGGGTCACTTCATACCATTCATATTTGCCGGCCAGTTCCATCGGCCCCAGGATGCGCAGCACGTAGCCCGCGTGGTCGCCGGGCAAGGTGGGGGTTTCGTGGGCGTCCGTGATGCGGATGGTTTCCACGGCTTTCTCCGCGCTGGAGAGCAATTCGCCGATCTGCACGCCCAGGGCGTTGGCCAGGCGCCAGGTGATGGCGATGGTGGGATTGGCTTTTTCGCGCTCGATTTGCGACAGCATGGACTTCGACACGCCCGCGATGCGCGACAAATCCTCGAGTGTCAGGCCGCGCGCCAGGCGCAGCCGTTGCAGGGTGGCACCCACTTCAGGGGGAGAATTGGTCGAAACGCTGGTTTTCATCGGCAGGTGGCTTGCAAAGTTCAATAGGCTTGGGTAATATCCACTATATTGAATTTCAGTTCGACATAGTGGATTTTGAGGAGAAACACGGAAACGTGTAGACTTCAAACAGCGCTTCACGGTACAGCATTGTGCGCGCACCGGTCAAGCGACGGCTTTTCCCCTATGGCGGCCAATACAACACGTATACAACAGGGACACACAAGGATCATCATGAGCGAGCAAGCGAAGAACACCTTTTTCAGCGGTCTGCAACAGAATCTCGATCAACTGCGCCAGCAGGGCTTGTACAAGCCCGAGCGCGTGATCGCCTCGCGCCAGGGCGCTGAAGTGGTGTGCGACGATGGCCGTACCCTGATCAATATGTGTGCGAATAACTACTTGGGCCTGTCCGGCGACCTGCAGACGCAGGAAGCATCGATTGCCGCCACGCAAAAGTACGGCTACGGCCTGTCGTCCGTGCGCTTCATCTGCGGCACGCAAACCGTGCATAAAGAGCTGGAACAGGCGATTTCCGCCTTCCTCGGTACCGAAGACACGATTCTGTACGCGGCGGCCTTCGACGCCAACGGCGGCGTGTTCGAGCCCCTGTTCGATGAAAACGACGCCATCATCTCGGACGCGCTGAACCACGCGTCCATCATCGACGGCATCCGCCTGTGCAAGGCTGGCCGCTACCGCTATGCGCACAACGACATGGCCGACCTGGAAGTGCAGCTGCAAGCGGCGATTGCCGCCGGCAAGCGCCATAAAGTCATCGTCACGGACGGCGTGTTCTCGATGGATGGCACGATTGCGCAACTCGACAAGATCTGCGACCTGGCCGACAAGTACGGCGCGCTGGTGATGATCGACGAATGTCACGCTTCCGGCTTCATGGGCGCGACGGGCCGGGGCACGCACGAACACCATAATGTGATGGGCCGCATCGACATCATCACGGGCACCCTGGGCAAGGCCCTGGGCGGCGCCATGGGCGGCTTCACCTCGGCGCGCAAGGAAGTCATCGACACGCTGCGCCAGAAATCGCGCCCTTATCTGTTCTCGAACACCCTGGCGCCATCGATCGCCGGCGCTTCGCTGTCGGTGCTCGAGCGCCTGGCCAAGTCGACGGAATTGCGCGACCGCCTGCATGAAAACACGGCCTTCTTCCGCAGCGAAATCGAGCGCATCGGCTTTACCATCAAGCCGGGCACGCATCCGGTGGTTCCCGTGATGCTGTTCGACGCCCCCGTGGCGCAGAAGTTTGCCGCCCGCCTGTATGAACTGGGCGTGCTGGTGACGGGCTTCTTCTATCCGGTCGTGCCGATGGGCCAGGCCAGGGTCCGCGTGCAGCTGTCCGCCGCGCATACGCGCGAACAGCTGGTGCAAGTGCTGGCCGCCTTCGAGCAGGCAGGCAAGGAACTCGGTCTGCTGACCGCCACCACCACTACCGCCACTAACTAACAAGAACTCAGGAAAATAGCATGGAACGCATCTTAGTCATTGGCGCAAACGGCCAAATCGGTAGTGAGTTGGTGGGCGCGCTGGCGCAGCAGCACGGCGCGGACAACGTCATCGCCAGCGATATCGGCACGAATAATCTGTACCAGGCCAGGCGCTATGCGCAATTGAACGTGCTGGACAAGGACGGCCTGGCGAAGCTCATCGCCGACGAAGGCATCACCCAGGTGTACCAGCTGGCGGCCATGCTGTCGGCCACGGGCGAAGCGGCGCCATTGAAGGCGTGGAGCCTGAACATGGATGGCTTGCTCAATATCCTGGAACTGGCGCGCGAGCGGGGTGTGGCGGGCAAACCGCTGCGCATCTTCTGGCCATCGTCGATCGCCGCCTTCGGCCCGAACACGCCGCAAGTGAACACGCCGCAAATGACGGTGATGGACCCGACTTCGATGTACGGCATCAGCAAGCTGGCCGGCGAACGCCTGTGCGAGTATTACTTCAACAAGTATGGCGTGGACGTGCGCAGCATCCGCTACCCGGGCATCATCAGCTACAAATCGCCTCCGGGCGGCGGCACCACCGATTACGCCATCGCCATCTTCCACGCGGCCTTGCGCGGCGAGCGTTATGACTGCTTCCTCGATGCGCACACCACCTTGCCGATGATTTACATGCCCGACGCGATCCGCGCCACCATCGAACTGATGGACGCTCCCGCGTCGGAGATCAAGATCCGTTCGTCCTACAATGTGGCCGGCGTGTCGTTCAACCCGGAGCAGCTGGCGAAGGCCATCGTGCATATGGTGCCGGACTTCAAGATCAGCTACAAACCGGACAGCCGCCAGGCCATCGCCGAGAGCTGGCCGCAAAGCCTGGACGACAGCAAGGCCAGCGCGGACTGGGGCTGGAAGGCGCAGATCGGCGTCGAGCAGATGGTCACCGACATGCTGGCCAATGTCGACGTGGGCCATGCCGCCAAGGCAGCCTGAGTCCCACACACACACAAGCATTCATAAAAACATACTAATATAAAGAGACACTACATGGATATGAGCGTATTTGACCTGTTCAAGATCGGCATCGGGCCGTCGAGTTCCCACACGGTGGGGCCGATGGCGGCGGCGCGGCGTTTTCTGGTCGAATACGGTCCGCTGGACCAGGTAGTGGGCGTCGAGGCGGCCCTGTATGGCTCGCTGGCGCTGACGGGCGTGGGCCATGCCACGGACAGGGCCGTCATTCTGGGCTTGATGGGCGAAACGCCGCAGGACGTGGCGCCCGATGCGGTCGACAGCAAGCTGGCCGCCATCGAGGCGGCGGGCGAAATCGCGCTGCTGGGCACGCACGTGGTGCCGTTTACGGCGGCCACGGGCTTGATCTGGCACAAGAGCGAATCCTTGCCCGAGCATCCGAACGGCATGCGTTTTACCCTGAAACTGGCCGATGGCAGCCGGGTCGACAAGGTGTATTACTCGATCGGCGGCGGTTTTATCCGCGAGGCGGGCGAGGCGCAGGCCGAAGCGGCGGTGGAATCGGCCGCCAGCGCGCGTGTCGTCTTCCCCTTCGACACCATGCAGCAGTTGCTGGCGCATGGCGTGGAAAGCGGCCTGTCGATCCCGGAAATGCTGCGCGCGAACGAGTGCGTCAAGCGCAGCGAGACGGAACTCAATGAAGGCCTGGACCGCATCTGGCACGTCATGCGCGACTGCATCGCGCACGGCCTGGAAACGACGGGCAACCTGCCGGGTGGTTTGAACGTCAAGCGCCGCGCCGCCAAGTTATGGCGCTTGGCGCAGGAGGCGAAGGCGTCGGACAACCGCGCCAACGACTTGCCGCACGACGCCGTGCATCTGGTCAGCCTGTACGCGATGGCCGTCAACGAAGAAAACGCGGCCGGCGGCCGTGTGGTGACGGCGCCAACCAACGGCGCCGCCGGTATCATCCCGGCCGTGCTGCGCTACTATGCGCAGGATTGCCGCCCCAGCGATCCTGTCGGCGGCGTGCGCCGCTTCATGCTGACGGCAGCGGCCATCGGCATGCTGTGCAAACGCAATGCCTCGATCTCGGGCGCCGAAGTGGGCTGCCAGGGCGAAGTGGGCGTGGCCTGCGCCATGGCGGCGGCCGGCCTGGTGGCGGCCCTGGGCGGCACGAATGAACAGATCGAAAACGCGGCCGAAATCGGCATCGAGCACCACCTGGGCATGACCTGCGACCCCATTGGTGGCCTGGTGCAGATTCCCTGCATCGAGCGCAATGGCATGGGCGCCGTAAAAGCCATCACGGCCGCCTCGCTGGCGCTGAAGGGCGACGGCACGCACTTCGTCAGCCTCGACGAAGTCATCGAAACCATGCGCCAGACGGGCGCGGACATGCAGGACAAGTACAAGGAAACCTCGCTGGGCGGGCTGGCAGTTCACGTGATTACGGTGAACCACGCCGCTTGCTGATGCGCTGGCGGTGGCGTCGGATTACGCGCGCAGCGCTCCCGACCTACGCCATGACGCAAGCAACGTAGATCGGCGTAGTACTCGTGGTAAAAGGCGGTAGGCCTGTTATCCTTGTCGAGCAGGCCGAAATGTTTACCTACATTGAGGCCTACACGATACAAAGTGTTGGCCGAGTTTTCTGTTCCGGCATAGCCTCGCTCCATCAGTAATTTTTCGCGGGCATTGTCCGTCAAGTGGGCAACTCGGCCTGCAAGCAGTGCGTCAAAAAGACAAATATGTTCGCGCTCATCACTTTCCTTGTATGCATCTTTGCTACCGACAGCCATGTATAGACCAGCTTCGCCGCCAGCGCTGATGCACTCGAGGTCTGCAACTGTTCGTTCATGGAGGTCGAATTCGCCCTTCGCCAATGGGAAACAATAGCTGTTTGCACTACTTTCTTTCAGCGTCTTCGTCTTATAGTTTTTCGTGAGCCACTTGGAAAATGCGGCAGAGCTTGGCTGACCGCCTTGGTGACGATAAGCAGTATAGTAAGTGAGTACGGTTGAAAAAGGATGGCCGCTAGGCACCGCCCCTGTCGTTCCCGATTTTGCTGCCGCAGGCATTGTGGCCGCAACAGTGTCTGTTTGGCCAAAACACCGCAAGTCATACCCCAGCATGAACAAACACGCTTCGAAGGCATGGCAGCGGGCGGCCATGTCGGCGCTGTCCGCCTTGAACCAGTCGCATTGTTCCAGCACGGCGCGCAGGATCCAGCCCAGCCTGACCTGCCATTGCGCCCAGTCCTGGCACGACACGGCCTTGCCGAAGAATTGCGGTGCACCGGCAAAGCCGCTGTCGATCCCCTTGGGATTGCGGATTTGCTTGCCGCGCGCGGCGCCCGAAGGGAAGGCCAGCCAGTGTTTTTTTGCCAGCTTCTTGCCCGTCTGGCTGCGGTATTGCGCGTACAGCATGGCCATGGCGGCGCCCACGCGGCTGTCGTAGATGGGCGAGCCGCTGTCATCAAACAGGGCGTGGATCTTGGTCAGGCCCGCGTCGAAGCGTTCCACGCTGTCCGTATCGAGCGCATCGAGCGAAGCGTCCGAGTCGAGCGACATCAATGGCGCCAGGCGCGTGAAGTAGGCGACCAGGCGGCCTTGTGCGTGCAGGCGCTTGAGGAAGACGATGGCGCCGCGCACGCCGCCCCATTCGAGGATGGCCAGGCAGGCGGCCAGCGCCTGGTCTTCATCCTGCCGCGCGATGGCGTCTTTCAGCCAGCCGCGCAGCATGGCCAGCGAGGCGCGCGTCTCGTGCCAGTTGCCCGAGACGACAGCCTTGCCTTGCGCATCGGTCCAGCGCGTGCTCCACATATACTGGCCCAGCACCGCTTCCAGCCCCGTCGTCTGCACGTCCAGGCCGCCCGGCACGAAGCGGCTGCGCGCCATCTTCAGGTGAAAGGGCTTGACTGGCAGTTCGGCCGCCAGCCAGTCGATAAAGCCCCGTACATCGTCCTGCTTGAGAAAATCGTCACGCTTCATGTGGCCTTCCTGTTCATTGCTGTGTTGTTAAAGTGGGGTAAAAACGGAGCCCGACCTACAGATCTTGCGCCCAGCGGTCCCAGAAGCCGGGTTCGTCATGGGCCGCGTTCTGCATGGCGAGATCGAGGGTGAGCAGGTAGAAGCGCACGCCCGCATGGCGCATGCTGCCGTCCGCATGCTCGAGGTAGTCCCGCAGTTGGCAATACGCGGGCAGCATTTCGTCATACGGCAGCTCGAAGCAGATCTGGCCGCGCCACGACGAAAAGCCCGACAGTTCGGCATAGGGACCGCAAGGCTGCCAGGCGATCGCCTGCGCGTCAAACCAGTCGAGCATGCTGCTGCGCACGGCATCGTCGTCATGGCGGTAGAGGCGCGACTCTTCGTAGCTTTTCGGGTGAAACTCCAGGTACAGCACGGCACGCTGGCGCTTGCGTGCGATGGCGTCGATATGGTCGATGAGCTGTGGCATGGTCGTCGTGGGCGGGCTGGCGTGCCCGGCTAGTCTGTAAAGCGGCCATGATACAGTTGCCGTGCGACAAGGTGTGTCGTTTGACAACAGACCCGCCCTGCGCCGGGCGGGTGCTGCCCGGGCAAACGCGACGGATTCGCCTTGGGGCGCGGCTGGCACTATAATATCCGCTGCCATTCATGATCAACCGCACTCAGCTCAACTGGACTCTTCAAATCTATGCATTACGTGTCTACCCGCGCTGATAAAGCGCCATCGCAATCGCAACAAGCATCTTTGCAGCAATTCTCCGACATCCTCCTGGGCGGCCTGGCCCCCGATGGCGGACTGTATCTTCCAGAACACTACCCGCAAGTCACTGGTGCCGAGCTCAACGCCTGGCGCACATTGTCGTATGCCGACCTGGCATTCGAAATCCTGAAGAAGTTCGCCACCGATATCCCGGCCGCGGACCTGAAGGCACTGACGGCGAAAACCTATACCAAGGCAGTCTACAAGAACGCCCGTGCCGGCGAAAACGCGGCCGACATCACGCCGCTGCGCGTGCTCGAAGAAAACCTCGTCAAGGGCGGATCGACCACCCTGATGCTGCAAGCGCTGTCGAACGGCCCGACCCTGGCCTTCAAGGACATGGCCATGCAGCTGCTGGGCAACCTGTTCGAATACACCCTGGCCAAGACGGGCGCCGAACTCAATATCTTCGGCGCCACCTCGGGCGACACGGGCAGCGCGGCCGAATACGCGATGCGCGGCAAGAAGGGCATCCGCGTCTTCATGCTGTCGCCGCACAAGAAAATGAGCGCCTTCCAGACGGCGCAGATGTTCAGCCTGCAAGACCCGAACATTGTTAACATCGCCGTCGAAGGCGTGTTCGACGACTGCCAGGATATGGTGAAAGCCGTGTCGAACGACTTGCCGTTCAAGGCGAAGCAGAAGATTGGCACCGTCAATTCCATCAACTGGGCGCGTGTCGTGGCGCAGGTTGTGTACTACTTCCGCGGCTACCTGGCGGCGACCACCAGCAATGAGCAAAAAGTGTCGTTCACGGTGCCGTCTGGCAACTTTGGCAATATCTGCGCCGGCCATATCGCCCGCATGATGGGCTTGCCGATCTCGAAACTGGTGGCGGCCACGAATGAAAATGACGTGCTCGACGAATTCTTCCGCACGGGCGTCTACCGCGTGCGCAAGTCGGCCGAGACCTACCATACGAGCAGCCCGTCGATGGATATTTCGAAAGCGTCGAACTTCGAGCGCTTCGTGTACGACCTGGTGGGCCGCGACAGCGAGCGCGTGCGCGCACTGTTCACGAAAGTGGAAACGCACGGCGGCTTCGACCTGTCCGGCAAGCCTGGCAGCGATGGCGACGAATTCAAGCTGGTGGCCAAATACGGCTTCAAGTCGGGCAAGTCCACGCACCAGGACCGCCTCGACACCATCCGCGACGTGGCCGATGACTACGGCATCACCATCGACACGCATACGGCCGACGGCATCAAGGTGGCGCGCGAGCACCTGGAACCGAATGTGCCGATGATCGTGCTGGAAACGGCGCTGGCTGCCAAGTTCAACGAAACCATCCTGGAAGCGCTGGGCGTGGACGCCGAGCGCCCGGCCGGCTTCGAGAACATCGAAGACTTGCCGCAAAAGTTCGTCGTGATGGATGCCGACGTCGAGAAAATGAAGGCGTACATCGCCGCCAATACGGGCTTGTGATGAGCGATCCGACTGCACCACGCATGCTTTCGGTGGCCGAGGCGCAAGCCTTCATGCTGGGCGCGGCGCGTCCGGTGGCCGAAGTCGAGCTGGTCGACACCATGCGCGCCAACGGCCGCGTGCTGGCCACGGCGCAGACGTCGACCCTGAACGTGCCCGAGCGCGACAACACGCAGATGGATGGCTATGCCGTGCGCGCCAGTGACTGCGCCAGCGGCGCGGCCAGCCTGCCCGTGTCGCAGCGCATCGCGGCCGGCCACGTGGGCCTGCCATTGCAGCCGGGGACGGCGGCGCGCATTTTTACCGGCGCGCTGCTGCCGGACGGCGCCGATTGCGTGGTGATGCAGGAGCAGTGCACCTTGCTGGACGGCGTGGTGACGGTGAACCACGTGCCGCATGCGGGCGAATGGGTGCGCCGCCAGGGCGAGGATATCCGCGCCGGCGGCGTCATCCTCGGCGCGGGCCGGCGCCTGCGCAGCCAGGAAATGGGCCTGGCTGCCTCCGTGGGCCTGGCGCAAGTCCCCGTGCTGCGCAAGCTGCGGGTCGCCGTCTTCTTCACGGGCGACGAGCTGGCCATGCCGGGGCAGCCATTGGCGCCGGGCGCCGTCTACAACTCGAACCGGTTTACCCTGCGGGGACTGCTGGAAAATCTCGGTTGCGAGATCACGGACCTGGGCATCGTGCCAGACAGCCTGGAAGCGACAAAAACTGTGCTGCGCCAGGCGGCCCGGCGCAATGATCTGATCATCACCTCGGGCGGCGTGTCGGTGGGCGAGGAAGACCATATCAAGCCGGCCGTGGAAGCGGAAGGGCGCTTGAACATGTGGCAGATCGCCGTCAAGCCGGGCAAACCGCTGGCGTTTGGCGAAGTGCAGGAGGCCTTCTTTATCGGCTTGCCCGGCAATCCCGTGTCCAGCTTTGTCACCTTCCTGCTGTTCGTGCGTCCGTTCATTTTGCGCCTGCAAGGCGTGACGGGCAAGCTGGCGCCGCGCAGCTACCAGCTGCCGGCCGCGTTCGAACGCCTGAAGGCGGACAAGCGCAACGAGTTCTTGCGCGCCAAGGTCAATGACGACGGCGAGCTGGAACTGTTTGCCAACCAAAGCTCGGGCGTGCTGACCTCCACCGTGTGGGGCGACGGCTTGATCGATTGCCCGCCGGGGCTGTCGATCGCGCGCGGCGACATGCTGCGTTTTATCCCGTTTAACGAATTGCTGTACTAAGGAAGTATCGATGAAGATCAATCTGCGTTTTTTCGCCAGCGTGCGCGAGCTGGTGGGCACGGGCCAGGAAGTGCTGGAAGTGGCCGCGCCGCTGACGGTGGGCGAGGTGAGAACCCTGCTGATCGCCCGTGGCGGCAACTGGGAATACGCGCTGGCGCAGGGCCGCGCGCTGCGCATGGCGCATAACCAGGTGATGTGCGATGCCGATACCGCGATTGCGGAAGGCGACGAGGTGGCATTCTTCCCACCCGTGACGGGCGGCTGATCCCGCTTCCCAGTGAGACGGCCACTTCATCGAAGTGGCCGTTTTTTCATGACGACTTGGTTTTTGGTTTGCTGGCCGTGGTATCGCTGCAGGTGGCGCAGGCGATGGCTTTCTTGTAGCGCCAGTATTTCGAGCCGATGAAGATGGCCGACGCCACCAGCGACCAGGCCAGCGCGCTGAGGATGTCGGCGTTGCTGGTGGTGCCCTTGCTGTATTCGACCACCGTCAGGATGATGAATAAAATCGAACTGGCCAGCAAATAACGGGAAATCCAGAATCCTGCACCCATGTGTTTCTCCTCTTGTCGTCGCGTTGTCTGGTGAAGTCAAAGTACTGAGCGCTGCAGCATGTTCGCGCAGTATGCATCATTTTTCGGCATTCTTGCCATCTCCGGGTCTTATCTCGACTAAAATGCCGGGGTTTTCACCGTCTTTCCAGCTTGCCATGACCCATTCCAGTTCCCCTCCGTTTCACATCGCCGTCATCGGCGGCGGCCCCGCCGGCCTGATGGCCGCCCAGGCGGCTGCCGACCAGGGGGCGCAGGTGGAATTGTTCGACGCCATGCCGTCCGTCGGCCGCAAATTCCTGCTGGCAGGGCGCGGCGGCATGAATATCACGCACGCGGAAGGCTACCAGGCCTTCGTCACGCGCTACGCCAGGCAAGCGCACCGGGTGAAACCGGCGCTGGACCAGTTCGGCCCGCAAAAGGTGCGCGACTGGGTGCACGGCCTGGGCGTCGATACCTTCGTCGGCTCCTCGAACCGCGTTTTCCCGACCGATATGAAGGCCGCGCCTTTGCTGCGCGCCTGGCTGCACCGCCTGCGCGAAGCGGGCGTGCAATTTCACATGCGCCACCGCTGGACGGGCTGGCACGATGGCCAGCTGGCGTTTGCCACGCCGGACGGCGAACGCCGCTTCACTTTTGACGCCGTGATCCTGGCGCTCGGTGGCGGCAGCTGGGCGCGCCTGGGTTCCGACGGTGCCTGGGTGCCGCTGCTGCAGGGGCAGGGCGTGGCCGTGGCAGCGCTGGCGCCGGCCAATTGCGGCTTCGACGTGGACTGGAGCGAACATTTCAGCAGCCGTTACGCGGGCGAGCACCTGGCCACGCTGGCCATCACGGCGCATGACCTCGATGGCTTGACGGTCAAGCGCCAGGGACAGTGCGTCATCACGGCGGGCGGCATCGAAGGCGGCCTGATTTATGCGCTGTCGGCCGCGCTGCGCGAGCAGATCGCGCGTGACGGCCACACCACCATCTGGCTGGACCTGGCGCCCGATCATAGTCATGCACGCGTGTTCGAGGAAGTCACGCGCCCGCGTGGCGCCCGCTCCATGTCCAGCCATCTGCAAAGCCGGCTGGGCATCAAGGGCGTGAAATCGGGCTTGCTGCGCGAATGCCTGGGCGCGGCCGATTTTGCCGACGAAGCCAGGCTGGCTGCCGCCATCAAGCTGCTGCCCGTCACCTTGCAACGCCCGCGTCCCATCGATGAAGCCATCAGCAGCGCCGGCGGGGTGGCCTTCGACGGCGTCGACGGCTGCATGCTGCGCGCCAAGCCGGGCGTGTTTGTTGCCGGTGAAATGCTGGACTGGGAAGCGCCCACGGGGGGCTACCTGCTGACGGCCTGCCTGGCGCAAGGCAAGGCGGCCGGCGAGCAGGCGGTCAGTTGGCTGGAAGGGAATTCTTGAAATTACTGATCGTTAGCGCCACGACGCTGTTCACAATCGTAGCGAGCGGCCCCGAGTTGTGGCTGAGAAGCGCAGCTGTACCCTAGTACAGCGAGCATCGCCGGCCGCAAATCGCGCCGCGCAGTAGATTGTGAACTGCGTCATCATTAATGCCAGATAATATCGCCTGATCCGCTTTTCTGCGCATCGCGCTGGCGCGGGTTGCCGTGGATGTGGATGTCGCCGCTGCCGCGCAAGGTCAGGTTGGCGGCGTCGCGCACGAAGACGGTGCTCGTGCCGGAGCCTTGCAGGCTGACGCTGGCCTTGTCGGCCGCCAGGTGCTCGGCATCGATATCGCCTGAGCCGCTCAGGTCGGCGCGCAGGAATTTCGTGTTGCCGCTGGCGGCGATGCGCCCGGAACCCACCATTTCCAGCACCACGCTGTCGCTGTTGCCGGCATTGATGTCGAGGTCGCCACTGCCGTTGACGGTGGCTTGTACCTGCTTGTAGCGTCCCGTGAAGCTGACGTCGCCCGAACCCGTCAATTCCAGGATGAAACTGTCGCCGGAAAATCCCGTGATCTTGCTGTCGCCATTGCCGTGCACTTCCAAGCGCGCGAGCGATGGCAGCACCAGTTCCACCTGCAGTGGCTGGCGATGGTGGAACAACATGCCTTTCGGGCCGATATGCAGGGTAGTGCCATCGGCCGTGGTGTCGACATTCGACAGCAGACGCTGTTCGCCGCTGACCTTCATCGATGGCGTGGCGCCGCGGCGCAGCACCAGGTCGATGGGCCCGGCCAGGTCGATGCTATTGATGTTGGCGGAAATGGGGCGCGTTTCGCTGCGCACGGCGCGGCCGGCAGCGCTGCTGGGATTGCTGATTCCCTTGGCGCGCAGCGCCGCATACGACATGGCGATCAGGACTATGGCCAGCAAGAGCATGGACAGGCCAACTTTGAGCAAGCGTTTCATGGCAGCCTTTCTAGTGACCTTTGAGCAGGGAGACATTCATGGCGATGTAGCGTTTGATACCGATCAAGGTATAGCGCGTGACCACCAGACTGAGCAGGAAGATGGCGATACCGCCGAGTAGCATGCCCACGCCGAAGACGGTTTGCGTGGTGCGCGCATCGCGGTCCATGTCGGTGGAGATGCGGATGCCGCCGCCGGCCAGCGCTTCGGCCCGCTCCATCATGCGCGATGAAACGCCCGGCCCCTGGGGTTCGGCTGGTTCACGCTGCAAGGGGCCGGGCACGTGGTCGATTTCGATGCCCGTGTCGCCGATGGTGATGCGCGTTTCGCGCCGCTCGCCGCCTTCGCCGCCGTCATCGTCATGGATGAAGACGTGGCGCAGCGGGCCATCGAGCACCAGTTCGTTGGCGCCGGACAAGCCGCTGGCCGTGATGGCGATGCCGGCCAGATAAAAACTCAGGCCGACGGCATACAGGGTAGCCAGCAGGGCCGCGTAGACGGCGGCAGGCACGACCATGAACAGGTTAAAGATGGCCAGGCCCACCAGCGAGACGAGCAGGCGCAGCAGGTTGACGGGGGTTTTCTTCTGTTCGAAGGCCTGGCGGTGCGTGCTGCTGCGCAAGGTGAGGGCGATTTTTTTCGGCTCGCCCAGGTCCTCGGCGATTTCGTGCTCGCTGCGGCCGGCCGCAGCGCCTTCGATGAAGGTCTGTTCGTAATAATCGAGCGTCTTGGCCACCAGGTCCGGTGGCAAGCCTGCCAGCGCGCGCCGCAGCGCGTCCAGATAATCTTGTTTGTTCATCATATTCTTCCTGTGCGTCCGCTTTGCCGCTTCAGCCCATGGCCGGCAGCAGCATGCTTGCCTGGCTCAGCATCAGTGGTGCTTGTGGCGTTTGCTGTCCGTTTATGACGATCAGGGTGGCCAGTGCCACACAAGCGAGCAGCGCCAGGGCTTTCAAGCTATTTTTCAAGTGCAAGGTGGTGTGCATGGTATTCCCCGTGGCATGGCCGTTGTCGATGATCAGACTGTACCCAAGCGCGGCCTAGCGCACCAGCGCGGTGCGATAGAATGCAATTTCGCGGGGGCGAGCGACACCAGGGCAGGATGCAGCGTCAAGTCTGTTGTGACGCCTTGCCCGTGTTCAGCATCCTGGCCGCCGCCACGCCGCTGCGCACGGCCGCCTCGATGGTGGCCGGATAGTCTTGCTTCCGGTCAGCATTGGCCGTGTAGTCGCCCGCCAGCAGCAAGCCCGGCACGCCGCTGAAGTTGTCGGGACGCAATAAATCGGGCGTGCACGCAAAGGTGGCGCGCTTTTCCGTGATCAGCTGGGTCCAGACGGGCTGCGCCAGTTCCGGACGCTGCAATACTTGCACCAGTTGTGCCGCGATCGCTTGCGCCAGCGGACCATGGCCTTGCTCGGCGGCAGGACCGGAGGCGCTGATGACGACCGCCAGCAAGCCTGCCTGGCTGGCGTCAAGCTGGCCCCGGTCGAAGACGAACTGGCCCCAGTGCTGCTGCTCCGGCGCATCGACGAGCGCGTAAAATGGCAAGTCCAGGCGCACGCTGGCGTCGTACTGCAGGTAGCAGGTGCTGATGGCTTCCGGCGTGAACGCCTGCATACGACTGATGACGTCGGCGAGGCGTGCGTCGTGCAAGTCTTGCAGCAGGCTGGCGGCCTGCACGGATGAGGTGGCGACGATCACGCCATCAAAGCTTTCCCCGTCATCGACGCCGTCATCGAGTCTCCAACGGCCATCGGGCAAGGCGTGCAAGGCAGACACCTTGGCGCCCGTGCGCACTGCGCCGCCATGCTGTTCCACATAGCGGGCAGCCGCCTCGGGCAACAGGGCGCTCAGGTTCGCCTTCGGGATCAGCATGTCGGAGGCGCGCCGGCGGCTCGCCCCCAGGCTGTCGCGCAGCACGTTGAGGAAGACGCGGGCCGAGGCCCGCTCGGGAGGGGTATTCAGCGCCGCCAGGCACAGCGGGTGCCACATCAGCCGGTTCAAACGATCCGTCTGGTCGAAGCGCTGCAGCAACTCGGTCACCGAGCAATCGTTGTACAACTGCCAGCCCATCGTGCGCATGGCGGTGGAAAAGCGCATCAGGGCCAGCTTGTCGGCGCGCTGCAAACCTTTGGCGCGCAGCAGGGCCCACGCCAGGTGCAACGGCGCGGGCAGGCGCGGCGCGATGAAATCCATGCCTTCGGTGCCGGCCGGGTAGCGCATCTGCAGGGGCAGGGTGAGGATCAGTTCGCTGGGGTCTTGGCCCGCGAGCTTGATCAGGCGCAAGGTTTCCGTGTAGGCGCCCAGCAAGATATGCTGGCCGTTGTCGAGTACAGTACTTTCCCGTTCGACGCGGCGCGCGCGCCCGCCCAGGGTGCGCGCCGCCTCGAAGACGGTGACGGCATGGCCGGCGCGCGCCAGTTCCATGGCCGCCGCGCAGCCCGCCCAGCCGGCGCCGATCACGGCGTAGCGTTGCTTCACGCTACTGTCAGCCACGAACCCAGGTCTTCCAGGCCAGCCACAGTTTGCGGATCGGCGTGAGCGAGATGCGCTGGTTCAGTACGTGATAGCCATCGCGCTCGACTTCGTTGAGCACGGTGCGGTAGATGGCGGCCATGATCAGGCCCGGGCGCTGGGCGCGGCGGTCTTCCGCCGGCAGCAGGGCGAACGCTTCGTCATACGCCTTTTGCGCGCGCGCCACCTGGAAGCGCATGAGGTTTTCAAAGTTCTCACTGTGGCGCGCGTTCAGCAAATCGGCCGCCGTCACATTGAACTGCTGCAATTCGCTGATCGGCAGGTAGATGCGCCCCTTGCGCGCATCTTCGCCCACGTCGCGGATGATATTGGTCAGCTGGAAGGCATGGCCCAGTTTTTCCGCGTAGAGCAGCGTTTCCGGGCGGGTCGCGCCGAAGATGCTGGCCGACAAGATGCCCACCACGCTGGCCACATGCCAGCAATAGCGGCTCATGGCCTGGTAATCGAGGTAGCGGGTCTGGTTCAAGTCCATTTCCATGCCGTCGATGATGGCCTGCAAATGCTTTTCTTCCAATTTATACACGGCCAGGTGCGGCTCCAGCGCGCGCATCACGGGATGCGTGGGGATGCCCTCGTACATGGCCTTGACTTCCTTGCGCCACCAGACCAGCTTGGTGCGTGCCACGGCTTCGTCCGTGCAGTCATCGACCGTGTCATCGACTTCGCGGCAGAAGGCGTACAGGGCGGTGATGGCCTTGCGGCGTTCGGCCGGCAGGAACAGGAAGCTGTAGTAGAAGCTGGAGCCGCTCTGGGCGGCCTTTTGTTGGCAGTATTCGTCGGGAGACATAGTCAAAAGAGCAAGGGTTGCAGATCGAAGCCGCTATTCTATCGTCTTACAGAGTGGGCGACGGGGGAAAAGCCGTTTTTACTTGCGTCTCTTGATGCAGGCTTTTGCGCGACATGCGCAGCGCGCGCCAGAAAATGATCAGCCAGTCGCGCTTTTCCAGTTTCGGGCGGCGCCGGAACACGTCGTAATTGACCGCTTCGATGGCTTCGAGGATGCGCAAGCCCCCTTGCACCACGAGACGCAGTTCCCAGCCGATGCGCCCGCGCAAACGCAGGGCCAAGGGCGCGCCGGACAGCATCAGGGCGCGCGTGCGGGCCACTTCGAAGCGCATCAGGGCGCTCCACTTGCCGTGCGCCTCGGGCCGCTCGAAGGCGGCGGCGGAGACGGCAAAGCGGCTCAGGTCTTCCATCGGCAGGTAGATGCGCTCTTTTTGCTGGTCGATGGCGACGTCTTGCAGGAAATTAATTAGTTGCAAAGCTGAACATATGGCATCGGAATCGCGTACATTCTGTTCATCGGCCGCGCCGTACAGGTGCAGCATCAGCAGCCCCACGGGGTTGGCGGAACGGGCGCAGTAATCGAGCACGTCGTCGTAGCTGGCGTAGCGCGTCGTTTGCACATCCTGCTTGAAGGCCGACAATAAATCGTGGAATGGCTTCAGCGGCAACTGGTGTTTGGCGATGACGGCGGCCAGGCGTTCGAACATGGCGGCGTTCTCGCCAGCATGGCCTTCGTGGCGCTCGATGCGGCCCAGCGCCTCTTCGTAGGCGTGCAGGGAGGCCAGGCGTTCGGCCGGCGTGGCATCGCCTTCATCGGCCAGGTCGTCGGCGCTGCGCGCGAAGGCATAGATGGCTTCGACGGCGGGCACCAGGCGGCGCGGCAGTAAAAATGATGCAACAGGAAAATTTTCGTAATGGTCTACAGGCATTGAACACGCTTCTCTAGTCTTGCGTTTGTCCGGCACCCCTCAAACGCTGGAATGTGGCCGGACGTTGTACGTCTCAAGATTAATGACGCAAAAGTCACTAAAAACTTTTACGCACGATTATAATTAATAACCAGAAAGTCATTAGGGGAAGTCACTCCCAGTCATGATCAAGCTGATATTGTCACAAATTTAAGGATGTCGCGTGCGAAAAAATTTGGCTTATCCCCATCGGCAAGCAAAAAGTTTCTCCGCATAAAAATATTACAGCCCGCATAGTAAAGGAAAATACCTTGTTTGCCCTGAAAACCCTGCGCCGCGAGACCGGCGCACCCGCACTGCCCGCCCTGCGGCTGATTGCCGCCGCCGCCCTGGCGCTGACCCTGGCGGCCTGTTCCAAGCCCGCCGTCAAAGTGGAAGACGTGCGCCCCGTGCGCGCGATGGTATTGTCTAGCAGTAATGTTGATGTGAGTGCCGAGCTGGCGGGCGAGGTCGTGCCCCGCGTGGTGTCGCAGCTGGGTTTCCGCGTGGGCGGCAAGATTGTCGCGCGCAAGGTCGAGGTGGGCGCCAGCGTGAAAAAGGGGCAAGTGCTGATGCAGCTCGATCCCGTCGACTTGCAGCTGTCGCAGGCCCAGGCCAAGGCGTCGCTGGTCAGCGCGGAAACGAGCCGCGACCTGGCGCGCGCCGAACTGAAGCGCTACCAGGATTTGCGCGAGAAAAATTTCGTCAGCCAGGCCGTGCTCGATGGAAAAAATGCCACCTACAAGGCGGCGCAGGCGAACGTGGAAGCGGCGCAAGCCCTGTACCGTGGCCAGGCCAACCAGTCCGGCTATGCCAGCTTGCTGGCCGACGTCGATGGCGTCGTCACGCGCATCGAGGCCGAAGTGGGGCAGGTGGTGGCGCCCGGTGCGCCCGTGGTGGAGGTGGCCAAGAGCGGCGAGAAGGAAGTCGTGATCGGCATTCCCGAAGACAAGGTCGAGACCTTGCGCGGCGTCAAGGATGTGGTGGTGCGCCTGTGGGCCGACCCGAAGCAGGCGCTGCCGGGCAAGATACGTGTCGTGTCGCCCGTGGCCGATGCCGCCACGCGCACCTACCTGGCCAAGGTCAGCATCCCGGACGCGCCGCAAGCGCGCCTGGGCATGACGGCCGTGGTGCAGTTCGCTTCGCAGACGGCCACGCCGCAAATCAAGGTGCCGCTGACGGCCCTGTTCAATGAAAAGTCGCAAAGCTCCGTCTGGGTGGTGGAAAACGGCGTCGTGAAGCTGGTGCCGGTGACGGTGGGTGGCGTGGCGGGCAATGAATTGCTGCTGACCTCGGGCGTGAAAGCGGGCCAGACGGTGGTCACGGCCGGCGTCAACCTGCTCAAGCCTGGGCAGAAAGTGACCATTCTCGGCGCCGAACTGGCCAGTAAACCCGATGTCGCCGCGGCCGCCGTCAGCGTGGGGGCCGTCAAATGAAGGGCGGTTTCAATCTGTCGCGCTGGGCCCTCGAACACATCCCGCTAACGCGCTACCTGATGGCCGTGCTGCTGATCGGCGGCATGCTCAGCTATGCCAGCCTGGGCCAGGATGAGGATCCCCCGTTCACCTTCCGCGCCATGGTCTTGCAAGCGTACTGGCCCGGCGCCACGGCACTGCAGATGGCCGAGCAGGTGACGGACAAGCTGGAAAAGAAGCTGCAGGAAACGCCGTACATCAATGAAATCACCAGTTATTCGAAGCCCGGCGAAACCTTGATCTTGCTGGAGCTGCGCGAATCGGCGCCGCCCAAGGAAACGGCGGCCGCCTGGTACCAGGTGCGCAAGAAGATCGGCGACATCAAGGGCACCTTGCCGGCCGGCGTGGTGGGCCCGTTCTTCAATGACGAGTTCGGCGACACGTACGGCTCCATCTTTGCCCTGTCCGGCGATGGTTTTACCTATGCCGAAATGAAGGATTACGCGGACAAGGTGCGCCAGGAACTGCTGGCCGTGGGCCAGGTATCGAAGGTGGAACTGTTTGGCGTGCAGGACGAAAAGATCAATATCATCTTTTCGCACAAGAAATTTGCCCAGCTGGGCATTCCTTTTGACGCCATCGTGCAGCAATTGTCCGAGCAAAACAGCATCAACGCCACGGGCGTGCTGGTGACGCCGACGGATAATCTGCAAGTGCGCGTGACGGGCGCCATGGTGACCGTCAAGGATCTGGAAAACCTGGAGCTGCGCGCCAACGGCACCACCTTCCGCCTCGGCGACTTTGCCACCGTGAAACGCGAATTCGTCGATCCGCCGAAGGACAAGATGCGTTTCAACGGCAAGGAAGTGATCGGCCTGGGCGTATCGATGGAAAAGGGCGGCAACATTATCGACATGGGCAAGGCCTTGCAGGCCACGGTGACGCGCATGAAGAGCGAATTGCCGGTCGGTATAGAGTTGCAGCGCGTGTCGAACCAGCCGGAAGCCGTGTCCGCCTCCGTGGGCGAGTTCGTGCATACCCTGATCGAAGCCATTCTGATCGTGCTGGCCGTCAGCTTCGTCGCGCTGGGCTTGCATACAAAACCGCTGCGCATCGACGTGCGGCCGGGCCTGGTGGTGGCGCTGACCATCCCCCTGGTGCTGGCCGTCACCTTTTTGTTCATGCGCCTGCTCGACATCGACTTGCACAAGATATCGCTGGGCGCCCTGATCATCGCGCTGGGCTTGCTGGTCGATGACGCCATCATTGCCGTCGAGATGATGGTGCGCAAGATGGAAGAGGGCATGTCGCGCTTCGACGCGGCCACGTTTGCCTACACCTCGACGGCCATGCCCATGCTGACGGGCACATTGATTACGGTGGCGGGGTTTTTGCCCATCGGCCTGGCCAAGTCGGCCGCCGGCGAATACACGTTCTCCCTGTTCTCCGTGAATGCGCTGGCCCTGATCATTTCCTGGGTGGTGGCCGTCGTCTTCACGCCCTACATCGGCTACGTCTTGCTGAAAGTGAAACCGCACGCGCATAACGACCATGAATTGTTCGATACGCCAAACTTCCGCCGCTTCCGCCGCGCCGTCACCTGGTGCGTGGAATGGCGCAAGACAACGATAGCGGCCACTCTGGCCATCTTTGCGCTGGGCATTTATGGTTTCAATTTTATCGAAAAGCAATTCTTCCCCGATTCCAGCCGTCCTGAACTGATGGTGGAACTGTGGTCGCCCGAAGGCACGACCTTTGCCGCGAATGAAAAGCAGGTGAAGAAATTCGAAGCCTTTGTGGGCAAGCTCGACGGTGTGGACAGCGTCACCAGCTATGTGGGCACGGGCAGTCCCCGTTTCTACCTGCCGCTGGATCAGATCTTCCCGCAGACCAATGTGTCGCAAGTGGTGATCCTGCCGAAGAGCCTGGCGGATCGCGAGCAGCTGCGCCAGAAGATCATCGATGTCTTCAAGAAGGATTTCCCGGAAGTGCGGGGCAGGGTAAAACTGTTGCCGAACGGACCACCGGTGCCGTATCCCGTGCAATTCCGTGTCACGGGGCCGGAAGTGGCGGGTGTGCGCGCCATCGCGGACCAGGTCAAGGACATCATGCGCGCCAATCCGAACACTCTGGGCGTCAATGACAACTGGAATGAGTCGGTGAAAGTGCTGCGCCTGGACCTGGACCAGGACAAGATGCGCGCGCTGGGCGTCACCTCGAAAACCGTGATGCAGGCGGCCAATACGATACTCTCGGGCACCGTCATCGGCCAGTTCCGCGAAGACAACAAGCTGATCGATATCCAGGTGCGCCAGCCGCTGGAGGAGCGGGCGACGATATCCGTGCTGAATGACACGAATATTCCTACGGCAACAGGCAAGTCCGTGCCCATCTCGCAGCTGGCCCGCGTGCATTTCGTGTGGGAACCGGGCGTGGTCTGGCGCGACAAGCGCGAATGGGCCATTACCGTGCAGTCGGACGTGGTCGACGGCATCCAGGGCGCGACAGTCTCGACGCAGCTGGCGCAGCAGCTCGACGCTTTACGGGCCAAGATGCCGGACGGCTACCGCATCACCGTGAAAGGCGTGGCGGCCGACAGCGGCGAGGCGGAAGCGTCGATTGCGACCAATCTGCCGCTGGCCATCTTCATCATCTTCACCTTGCTGATGCTGCAGCTGCACAGTTTCTCGCGTTCCTTGCTGGTGTTCCTGACGGGGCCGCTGGGCGTGGCGGGCGCTGCCTTTGCCTTGCTGGCGCTGGGCCGGCCACTTGGTTTTGTGGCCAACCTGGGCATCATCGCGCTGTTCGGCATGATCATCCGCAATTCGGTGATCCTGGTCGACCAGATCGAGCAAGACATCAACGATGGCTCGGCGCCATGGGATGCCATCATCGACTCGGCCGTGCGCCGCTGCCGCCCCATCGTACTGACGGCTGCCGCCGCCGCGCTGGCCATGATTCCCCTGTCGCGCTCCGTCTTCTGGGGGCCGATGGCGGTCGCCATCATGGGCGGCCTGATCCTGGCGACGGCGTTAACTTTACTGTTCCTGCCGGCTCTGTATGCGGCCTGGTTCCGGGTCAAGAAGCCGGTGGCGGTGACCGCAAAAGAGGGCTAGAAATCGGCATCAAGGTGTTGGCGTAAAAAAGGCGGCATTCCTCTGGGAAATCCAGTAGAATGCCGCCTTTGCTTTGCCGAGGGCTTGCTCTATCAGTCTACGGTAGCCAGATCGTTCCCGAGTTGTTAAAATCAGGGGAGCAAGCTGTGGCAAATAGCACAAAGTAGTACCAAATGCGGATGTGGTGGAATTGGTAGACACGCTGGTCTTAGAAGCCAGTGCTTCGGCTTGGGAGTTCGAGTCTCCCCATCCGCACCAATCCGGGTTGTTCCAGCCCGGAGGTGCAGCACCATCAAGTTGTTCTTCAGCCTCGTTGCAGGCATCTTTCTTGTTTTTCCTGTTGCTATTGCTGTATTTGCGTCATTCGTGATGCCTTTGTTCGCGCTATTTTTTGCCAGAGATCGGGCGGCAGGGCAGGGGCAGGGCGGAGATTTTGCTGAAAAATGGCCAAATTGAGGTAAATCAAAGGTTTTTTGACTGAAATCTTCGTCAAGAGCGCATTTCTTTGTTTCGGACCGAGCGACAGTTCGCATATACTAATGAACGAAGCAGGCTGGAAAGCCTGTCTCTGGCGAAATAAGAAAAGCCGGGGCAAGAGTAAAGACAGGGCAATCCAGGCTGTGGCGATTCATTCGCCGCCGCTGGCATCCTCTGTGGCCGGGCTGCAAAGCCAGCCACTTTCCCGAAGTCCTTTGTTATAATGCCACGCTTTACCGAATGATGGCCGGCCTTGCATTTACTTGGAAGCAAGGCTGGACGCTCGGAGCCCTGTCGCAGTACTGGAAGCGGCGGATTGTTTGGTGCCTGGTGCGGGTTTTTCCCTCAGCCGGGTAGACCAGGTCCATCGTCCTGTTTTCAGTACTTTTACAGATGAATATGCGAGCGAGTGAAGCTGGACCCATGTCTTGCCGCCAGTGATGGCGCAAGGGGTCGGGTCTTCTTTTCTCGCACCAACAGTGTTTATTTTTTGGACGATTTTTTACATGGCAACTGCAGTCGAAACCTTGGGCAAACTCGAACGTCGTATCACGATCTCCTTCCCGCTGACGGACGTCCGCACGGAAGTTGAGAAGCGCCTGAAAGTGCAAGCCCGTACGGCTAAGGCACCGGGCTTCCGTCCGGGCAAAGTGCCGTTGAAAATGGTCGCAGCACAATACGGCTACCAAATTGAATCCGAAGTGCTGAACGACAAAGTCGGCCGCGCGTTCAACGACGCCGCCAACGAAAACAATCTGCGCGTGGCCGGTTTCCCGAACATCGTGCCAAAAGAAGAAGCAGCCGAAGGCCAGCTGGCTTTCGATGCAACCTTCGAAGTGTATCCGGAAGTCGTTATCGGCGACCTGACGGCCGTTGAAATCGAAACCGTGCAAGCCGAAGTGTCGGAAGCCGAAATCGACAAGACCCTCGATATCCTGCGCAAGCAGCGCGTGCACTTCCACACCAAGGGCGAAGCTGGCGAACACGGCGACGGCGGTGAGCCGATCGCTGCCAACGGCGACCGCGTGACCGTCGACTTCGTCGGTGCTATCGACGGCGTTGAATTCCCAGGCGGCAAAGCTGAAGGCTACGCTTTCGTGCTGGGCGAAGGCCGCATGCTGCCAGAATTCGAAGCAGCGACCCTGGGCCTGAAAGTGGGCGAGTCCAAGACTTTCCCATTGTCGTTCCCTGAGGACTACCATGGCAAGGACGTGGCCGGCAAAACCGCCTCGTTCACCATCACCCTGCAAAAGCTGGAATGGGCGCACCTGCCGGAAGTCGATGCCGAATTCGCAAAGTCCCTGGGCGTTGCCGATGGCGACCTGGCCAAAATGCGCGAAGACATCAAAGTCAACCTGCAGCGCGAAGTCGCTGGCCGCGTAAAAGCACGCAACAAGGAAGCCGTCATGGACGCGCTGATCAAAGTTGCTGAGCTGGACGTGCCAAAAACCCTGATCGCTCAAGATTCCGAGCGCCTGGCCGAAATGACGCGTCAAGACATGGCGCAGCGCGGCATGAACGTCAAGGACGTGCCTTTCCCAGCAGAACTGTTCGCAGAAAAAGCCGAGCGTCGCGTACGCCTGGGCCTGATCCTGTCGCAACTGGTAGGCGACAACAACCTGCAGGCGACGCCTGAGCAAGTCAAGGCGCAAATCGAAGATTTCGCCCAAAGCTACGAAGATCCACGCGAAGTGCTGAAGTACTACTACAGCGACCGTCGTCGTCTGGGTGAGATCGAAGCCCTTGTATTGGAAGAAAACGTCGTCACTTACGTGTTGGGCCTGTCGAAAGTCACGACGAAAGCAGTTGCTTTCGACGAACTGATGGGAAGCAACGCACAAGCGTAAACCAGTTGGTATCCGGACACCGCTCCCGGCCGCAAGGCCGAGGCGGCGCCCTCTAACTGCTTCACAAGGAAATGAAATGACAGGTATGAACCGTAATCCGGCGCTGGACACAGAGATGCTCGGCCTGGTGCCGATGGTGGTGGAACAAAGCGGTCGCGGCGAGCGCTCGTATGATATTTACTCGCGCCTGCTGAAGGAACGCTTGATTTTCATGGTCGGCCCGGTCAATGATCAGATGGCCAACCTGGTTGTCGCCCAGCTGCTGTTCCTGGAAAGCGAAAATCCGGAAAAGGAAATCTCGCTCTACATCAACTCGCCAGGTGGTTCGGTCTCGGCCGGCATGGCCATCTACGACACCATGCAGTTCATCAAGCCGGACGTCTCGACCCTGTGCACGGGCATGGCTGCTTCGATGGGCGCTTTCCTGCTGGCCGCTGGCGCCAAGGGCAAGCGTTTCTCGTTGCCGAACTCGCGCATCATGATTCACCAGCCGTCCGGTGGTTCGCAAGGCATGGCATCCGACATCGAGATCCAGGCAAAGGAAATCCTTTACCTGCGCACCCGCTTGAACGGCATCATGGCCGAGCGCACGGGCCAGTCGATCGAACAGATCGCCAAGGACACCGACCGCGACCGTTTCATGTCCGCCGACGAGGCCGTTGAGTATGGTTTGATCGACAAAGTGTTGACCAGCCGCGCTTGATGAGCCCCTACCGGTATTGCTAAGCTTGTAAGTAAACGCCCGGGCGATCAAACGTTCGGGCGTTTCGCTTTTATTTCGGGTAGCATGGAGCTTGTGCACGTTGTTGGCTTGCGCCATGGGTGGCTGCCTTTGCGGGCAACTACCGCACTCCGGCTTGCGATTTTGCAATATTGTTAATGCAGTTCCAACCAAAATGCCTTATGTCAGACAAAAAATCCTCTAGCGGCGAAAAATTACTGTATTGCTCGTTCTGCGGCAAAAGCCAGCACGAGGTGAAGAAACTCATCGCCGGTCCGTCCGTGTTCATTTGCGACGAGTGCATCGACCTGTGCAACGACATCATCCGTGATGAAACGTCGAGCATCGAGACAGTGACCGGTACCAAATCCGACCTGCCGACGCCGCAAGAAATTGCCGCCTTGCTCGATCAGTACGTGATCGGCCAGCAGACTGCCAAGCGCATCCTGTCGGTGGCGGTGTACAACCATTACAAGCGCCTCAAGCACCTGGGCAAGAAAGACGACATCGAACTGGCCAAGAGCAACATCTTGCTGGTCGGTCCTACCGGCTCGGGCAAGACCCTGCTGGCACAGACCCTGGCGCGCATGCTCAACGTGCCGTTCGTGATCGCCGACGCCACCACCCTGACCGAAGCCGGTTACGTGGGTGAAGACGTGGAAAACATCATCCAGAAGCTGCTGCAAAGCTGCAACTATGACGTCGAGAAAGCCCAGCGCGGCATCGTCTATATCGATGAAATCGACAAGATTTCGCGCAAGTCCGACAATCCGTCCATCACGCGCGACGTGTCGGGCGAGGGCGTGCAGCAAGCCTTGTTGAAACTCATCGAAGGCACGATGGCTTCCGTGCCGCCACAAGGCGGCCGCAAGCACCCGAACCAGGATTTCGTGCAGATCGACACGACCAACATCATGTTCATCTGCGGCGGCGCCTTTGACGGCCTGTCGAAAGTGATCGCCAACCGTTCCGAAAAGAGCGGCATCGGCTTCTCGGCCACGGTGCGCAGCAAGTCGCAAAGCTCGGCCAGCGAACTGATGCTGCAAGCGGAACCGGAAGATCTGGTCAAGTTCGGCCTGATCCCGGAACTGGTGGGTCGTCTGCCCGTCATCGCCACCCTGGCGGAATTGACGGAAGAGGCGCTGATCCAGATCCTGGTCGAGCCTAAGAATGCGCTGATCAAGCAGTATTCGAAGCTGCTCGAGATGGAAGGCGCGGAACTGGAGATTCGTCCGGCCGCCCTGCATGCGATCGCCAAGAAGGCGCTGGCGCGCAAGACCGGTGCCCGTGGCCTGCGTTCCATCCTGGAACATGCTCTGCTGGACGTCATGTACGAACTGCCGAGCGAACAAAATGTGGTGAAGGTCGTCATCGACGAAAATACCATCACCAGTGGCGCCAAACCTTTGTTGATTTATCAAGAGACTGCCAAGGCCTCCGGAGAAAATTGATTACTGCCGAGACAAATGCATAAAAAGGGTTTTGATTCCTTAATGCATGGCAGTACAATTTAAATCAATGAGTGCAGGCTTCAATCGTAAAGCCACTCGCGGCGCTTAGCTGCGTGTGGCTTTTTTACTGTGAAAACTGCATTTGTTACAGTCATGCGGGTGTGTTTTGCGAAATAGACTCTATGTTTGTTTCACAGAATTATTTATTCTCGCCGGTCTTGTGTTTTGGCAGCGAGCGCCAACATCGTAAACACGCTTTCTATAAGGTACGCCATGACAACTTCCAAATTAACTGAGCAAACTCAACTGCCGTTATTGCCGTTGCGGGATGTCGTCGTTTTCCCGCATATGGTGATACCGCTGTTCGTTGGCCGTCCAAAGTCGATCAAGGCGCTGGAAGCTGCGATGGAGAACGGCAAGAGCATCATGCTTGCCGCTCAAAAAGCAGCCGCGAAGGACGAGCCGTCCCCTTCCGATATCTATGAAATTGGCTGTGTCGCCAATATTCTGCAAATGCTGAAGCTGCCCGATGGCACCGTCAAGGTGCTGGTCGAAGGCGCGCAGCGTGCCCGTATCAACCACATCAGCGATGCGCCGACGCACTTCATCGCCGACCTGACGCCGCTCGAGTCCGAGCCGGGCGACGAGTCGGAAGTCGAAGCCATGCGCCGCGCGATCGTGCAGCAGTTCGACCAGTACGTCAAACTGAACAAAAAGATTCCACCGGAAATCCTCGCGTCCCTGTCGGGCATCGATGATGCCGGCCGCCTGGCCGACACGGTGGCTGCGCATCTGCCCCTGAAGCTGGAGCAAAAACAAGTCATCCTGGAAATTTTCAGCGTGGCCAAGCGCCTCGAGCACCTGCTGGGTCAGCTCGAAGGCGAGCTCGACATCTTGCAGGTGGAAAAACGCATCCGTGGTCGCGTCAAGCGCCAGATGGAAAAATCGCAGCGCGAGTACTACCTCAACGAGCAAGTCAAGGCGATCCAGAAAGAGCTGGGCGAGGGCGAAGATGGTGCCGACCTCGACGAGCTGGAGAAAAAAGTCGCTTCGGCCAAAATGCCGAAGGAAGCGCTCGACAAGGCTACCAACGAGCTGAAAAAGCTCAAGCTGATGTCGCCGATGTCGGCCGAAGCCACCGTCGTGCGCAACTACATCGACACCCTGGTCAATTTGCCTTGGAAAAAGAAATCCAAGGTCAATAACGACCTGGCGAATGCGGAAAAAGTGCTCGAAGGCGACCACTACGGCCTCGACAAGGTCAAGGAACGCATCCTGGAATACCTCGCGGTGCAACAGCGCGTCGACAAACTCAAAGCGCCTATCCTGTGCTTCGTCGGTCCTCCGGGCGTCGGCAAGACCTCGCTGGGCCAGTCCATCGCCCGCGCGACGAACCGCAAGTTCGTGCGCATGGCCCTGGGCGGCGTGCGCGACGAAGCCGAGATCCGCGGCCACCGCCGCACCTACATCGGCTCGATGCCGGGCAAGATCCTGCAATCGCTGTCGAAAGTCGGCGTGCGCAATCCCCTGTTCCTGCTCGATGAAGTCGACAAGATGGGCGCCGATTTCCGTGGCGATCCTTCGTCGGCCCTGCTGGAAGTGCTCGATCCGGAACAGAACCACACGTTCTCCGACCATTACATCGAAGTCGATTTCGACTTGTCGGACGTGATGTTCGTGGCCACGTCGAACTCGTACAATATTCCGCCAGCCTTGCTTGACCGCATGGAAGTGATCCGTCTGTCCGGTTACACGGAAGATGAAAAGACCAGCATCGCGCAGCGTTATCTGCTGCCGAAGCAGATCAAGAACAATGGCTTGAAGGAAGAGGAAATCTCGGTGGCCGAGTCGGCCTTGCGCGACATCATCCGCTACTACACGCGGGAAGCCGGTGTGCGTTCGCTCGAGCGTGAAGTGTCGAAGATCTGCCGCAAGGTGGTGAAGATGCTGCTGCTGAAGAAATCCGACAAGAAAGTCATCGTCAACTCGAAGAACCTGGATAAATTCCTCGGTGTGCGCCGCTATGATTTCGGCGTCGCAGAGAAAGAAAATCAGGTAGGCCAGGTGGTCGGTCTGGCATGGACAGAAGTGGGCGGCGATCTGCTGACCATCGAAGCCGTGTCGATGCCGGGCAAAGGCGGCATCATCCGCACCGGTACTCTGGGCGACGTCATGAAAGAGTCGATCGAGGCCGCCCGCACGGTGGTGCGCAGCCGGGCCCAGCGCCTGGGCATCAAGGCGGACGTGTTCGAGAAGAGCGACATCCACATCCACGTGCCGGAAGGCGCGACACCGAAGGACGGTCCTTCGGCTGGCGCGGCCATGACGGTGGCGATGGTATCGGTCTACACGGGCATCCCCGTGCGTGCCGACGTGGCGATGACGGGCGAGATCACCTTGCGCGGCGAAGTGTTGCCGATCGGCGGCCTGAAAGAAAAGCTGCTGGCGGCCCATCGCGGCGGCATCAAGACGGTCCTGATTCCAGAGCAGAATGTGAAAGACCTGGCCGAAATTCCGGACAACGTCAAGAACAAACTGGAGATCGTGCCCGTGCGCTGGATCGATAAAGTGCTGGAAATCGCCCTCGAGCGCATGCCGGAACCCTTGGTGGAAGTCGCTGCAGTGGAGGCTGTCACGGCTGCTGCGGCCAAGCCTGACGCGGCTGGCGAGGTGGTAAAACACTAACGTTTTATCCCTGTTTTCCCCAAACAAGCGCTTTTAGAGCGCTTGTTTTATATTGAAACGTGAATTGCGCCCCCAAAGCGCTTGACACATATACAGTGTGGCTTGTTTAATACGCCTGCACATTTTTTTCGCCGGACAGCTGTGGTGCCAAAAGTGCCGCAACGATACGGTAATCGTTTTATACCTTTGTAATTGGGGATGCTAGTGAACAAGACTGAATTGATCGACCACATTGCTGAAAAAGCTGACATTTCCAAAGCCGCCGCTGCGCGCGCACTCGACGCTGTTATCGGCGGCGTGACGGAAACTTTGAAAAACAACGACAGCGTAACGCTGGTTGGTTTTGGCACTTTCTCGGTCAGCGAACGCGCTGAGCGTACCGGCCGCAATCCGCGTACGAAAGAAGCGATCACGATCGAAGCAGCAAAAGTTCCAAAATTTAAAGCTGGTAAAGCTTTGAAGGATGCTGTAAACTAACGGACTTCGGTGAGGTGACAATCACCGGAAACATTTGGCGGCGCTTTCGGGTGCCGCGATTTCAGGGTTGAAGTTCTACGAATCGCAACCCTGGATACAAATGCAAGCAGTACTGTGTATTTTTCGGAGTGGTAGTTCAGTTGGTTAGAATGCCGGCCTGTCACGTCGGAGGTCGCGGGTTCGAGTCCCGTCCGCTCCGCCAAAAAAATACGCTCTTAAGGAGTGGTAGTTCAGTTGGTTAGAATACCGGCCTGTCACGTCGGGGGTCGCGGGTTCGAGTCCCGTCCGCTCCGCCAGAATATAGAAGCCCGCGCTGCTGAATAAGTAGCGCGGGTTTTTCTTTTTCAGCGCCAGATTATCTCGGCGCGCCTGCTTTTAAAATCCCGTCCTGCCGTTCTGAATAAAAAAGCCTGCGTTTAAATCAGCTTTAAGCTGCGTCCGGTTAAATGCGCGAGCCCGGCGCCTTGCCGTCCACGCGACGCCAGGGCAGGGCGCGCGCCCTGATTTACTCTTGCTATAGCGCTATGGGCATTGTAGAATCAGGAGATAATGGCTTGGGCGTCAGAATCCTGCTTTAGTTCCAGCGCCAAGTTGTTGAATCTAAAGGGGAAGTGGACATCTGTCCCGTCCATTCCGCCGAAGAAATCAAGGCGAACGCATGTTCGCCTTTTTTTATAGTGATCCACTCATCCCGAATTGGCTGACCATGTTTGAATTTATTCGTACCCATCGACGCTTGATGCAGTTTCTCTTGATGCTGGTCATCGTCCCGTCTTTTGCACTGGTCGGTATCAGCGGCTACCAAAGCTTCGGCGATGGCGCGAACACCATCGCCAAGGTCGGCGACCAGGTCGTTACGCAGCAGCAATATGAAGAAGCGCAACGCCAGCAGATCGACCGCTACCGCCAGATGATGGGCGAGCAGTTCGACCAGAAAATGTTCGACACGCCGGAAGCGCGCCAGAGCATCCTCGACAACCTGATCGCCGAGCGCGCCGTGGCTGCCGAAGTGGGCCGTAGCCACCTGGTCATCAGCGATGCCGTACTGCAAAAGGAAGTGCTGGAAATCCCAGGCCTGACCTTGCCGGACGGTAAATTCGACCTGGAACGCTACAAGGCCATGCTGGCCGCGCAAGGCATGACGCCGCAGATGTACGACGCGCGCCGCCGCAGCGATATGGCCCTGCAGCAACTGGCCGGCGCCGTGCAAGGCACCGCCTTCGCGCCGAACACCGTCTCCAAGCGCCTGTCCGACATCACCTCGGAAGAGCGTGAAGTGCAGGAACTGCTGTTGCCGATCGCCCAGTATGTGTCGGAAGTCAAAGTGACGGACGCCATGATCAAGGCTTTCTATGACAAGAACAGCAAGTTCTTCGAAATTCCGGAGCAAGCGAAGATCGAATACGTCGTGCTCGACGACAGCGCTGCCGGCGAGCAAGTCGACGTCACCGAGGCCGACGTCACCGGCTACTACGCGAAGAACCAGAAAGCCTACACGACGCCAGAAGCGCGCCAGGCCAGCCACATCCTGGTAGCCGTCAAGAAAGACGCCTCGGCCGCCGACAAGGCCGCCGCCAAGGCCAAGGCTGACGCCATCCTGGCTGACGTGCGCAAAACGCCTGCCAGCTTTGCCGCTGTGGCGAAAGCCAAGTCGGAAGACCCGGCCTCCGCCGAACAGGGCGGCGACCTGGGCGTGATTGGCAAGGATGGCTTGCCAGCACCACTGCTGAGCGCGGTAAGCAAGCTCAAGCAAGGCGAAATCAGCGATGTCGTCGCCTCCGATTTCGGCTTCCACATCCTGACCGTCACCTCGCTCAAGCCACAGCACGTCAAGGCACTCGATGAAGTACGCGGCGAAATCACGGCTGACTTGCGCAAGCAATTTGCCGCCAAGAAGTATTCGGAAATGGCTACCGTCTTTACCGAGACTGTGTATGACCAATCGGACAGCCTGAAACCGGTGGCCGACAAGCTGAAGCTGAAAGTGGAAAGCGTCGCCAACCTGTCGCGCACGCCGTCGCCAGCACTGGGCAAGGCGCCGTTCAACAACGCCAAGTTCCTGACCGCCATCTTCTCGAACGATTCCTTGAAGGACAAGCGCAACACGGAAGCCGTCACCGTTGCACCGAACGTGCTGATCGCCGGCCGCGTAGTGGAATTCAAGCCTGCCTCGAAGCGTCCGCTGGCCGAAGTCGAAGCGATGATCCGTCAGCGCGTGACGATGGAAGAAGCGGAAAAGCTGGCGAAGAAAGCCGGCGAAGCCAAGCTGGCCGCCCTGAAGGCTTCGGGTGACGCGACCGGTTTCGGCGCAGCACAATGGGTGTCGCGCAGCAAGCTCGACGGCATCAACCGCGCCGCCATCGCGCAAGTCATGAAAGCCGACACGAGCAAGCTGCCAGCGTACGTGGGCGTGGACCTGCCAGCCCTGGGCTACGGCATCTACCGCATCGGCAAGGTGCAGCAGCCGGCACAAGTGGACGCGGCACGCCGCCAGCAAGAGAAAGACCAGATCAGCGGCATCCTGGCACAACAGGAAATGTTCGATTACGTCGAGTACCTTAAAGCCAAGGCCAAGGTGAAGATCGTCAAGCCGGTTACCGCCCCAGCGGTCGCAGCGCCAGCACCGTAAGATTTAGTTTCCACGCATAAAAATAGCCGCTCTCGAGCGGCTATTTTTTTGTCTGCAGCATGTGAAGCCTTGGCGCAGACTTACTTGGCTTTCAGCAACGGCGCCAGTTGCGGCCAGATATTTTTCAAAATCGTCGGATGCGCCTGCGCATTCGGGTGCATGCGGTCGGCCTGGAACAGCTGCGGCTGATCGGCGATGCCTTCGAACATGAAGGGCACGAGCGGCGCCTTCCATTCCTTCGCCAGCTTGCCGTACACGCCATAAAACTGCTCGCCATAGGCGCGGCCATAGTTCGGTGGCATGCGCATGCCCACCAGCACCACTTGCGCACCCGCTTTTTTGACTGCCTCACCCATGGCGCGTAGATTTGCTTCGGCAGCTGCCACGGGCAAGCCGCGCAAGCCGTCGTTGGCGCCCAGTTCGATCAGCACGACGTCGGGCTGGTGTTTGCTCAGCAGGGCGGGCAGGCGCGCGCGGCCGCCGCTGGTGGTCTCGCCGCTGATGCTGGCGTTGACGATGCGCGTGTCGTTCTTTTGCGCGGCCAGCCGCTGTTCCAGCAGCGCCACCCAGCCCGTGCCCCGCGCCAGACCATATTCGGCCGAGAGGCTGTCGCCGAGCACCAGCAGCGTTTTTGGTGCAGAATAGGCGTTCGTCATGCCTGACACCAGCAGCAGGGCTGCCGCAGGAAGCAGGGACAGCGTGCGCCGCCGCATGCGGCTGCTGTCCTTGACACTCATATGTTCACGAATTTTTTTAAGATAGATCAGCATGCCCGAATTCCCTAAAGCGACTTCCACCAGTTTTATTCCATCAGACGCTGCGGTCCAGCGGCCCGCCGCACTCAACAGTCAAAACAGCCAAAATGCCCGGCCGGCCATCGAAGTGGTCCAGCTGGCCAAGCGCGTACCCGATGCCGATGGTGAGCTGACCATCCTGCATCAAGTCGATTTTACCGTGCAAACGGCGGAGACGCTGGCCATCGTCGGCGCCTCCGGTTCCGGCAAGTCCACCTTGCTGGGCTTGCTGGCCGGCCTGGACACGCCCAGCGAGGGCAAGGTCATCCTCGACGGCACCGATATCTTCGCCCTCGACGAAGACGGCCGCGCCGGTTTCCGCAAGGAAAAGCTGGGTTTCGTCTTCCAGTCGTTCCAGCTGCTGGCCCACCTGACGGCGCTGGAAAACGTCATGCTGCCGCTGGAATTACGCGGCGACCCGGACGCGAAAGAGAAGGCGCAAGCCATGCTGGGCAGAGTCAACCTGGGCAGCCGCCTGAAGCACTATCCCAAATATCTGTCCGGCGGCGAGCAGCAGCGCGTAGCCCTGGCGCGCGCCTTTGTCACGCAACCGCCGCTGCTGTTCGCCGACGAGCCGACGGGCAGCCTGGACGCCGCCACGGGCGAGGCCGTGATCCAGCTGATGTTCGAACTGAACCGCGAACGGGGCTCGACCCTGGTGCTCGTCACGCATGACAGTTCCATTGCGGCCCGTTGTGGCCGCACCATCACGATTGCGGCGGGCAGGCTGGTGTGATTGCAGGTGGGGATTGTCGGATTACGCGCTGCGCGCTAATCCGACCTACTTTCCTGCCATCATCGCAGCCGTAGGTTGGATTAGCGCAGCGTAATCCAACACCACCGCACCGCATACCTATGCCGACAAGGCATTGATCAGCTTGCGTATCGCCGGGATCAATTCCCCGGCTGTCAGCCCGATGGGACCGCTGCCTGCGGCCACCAGCCGGGATCAATTCCCCGGCTGTCAGCCCGATGGGACCGCTGCCTGCGGCCACCAGCGCGTCAGCGGCCGCCCCATGCAGCCAGACGGCGCCAAGCGCCGCTTCCCACTCGGGCCAGCCCTGCGCCAGCAGGCTGCCGCACAGGCCGGACAGCACGTCGCCCGTGCCGGCCGTCGCCAGCGCGGGGCCGCCCGTGTTGTTGACCACCACGCTGCCATCCTGCGCGGCGATCACCGTGCCAGACCCTTTCAATACCACGATGACGCCCAGCTGCGCCGCCAGCTGGCGCGCCGCGCCCAGGCGGTCGGCCTGCACCTCGGCCACCGTCATGTCGAGCAGGCGCGCCGCTTCCAGCGGATGCGGCGTCAAGATTGTCGCACCCGCGCCCGTGCGCACGGCCAGCGCCGATTGCAGTTCCGGCTCGGCCGCCATCAGGTTCAGCGCATCGGCGTCGAGCAGCAGCGGGCTGTCGCTCTCGAACGTGCGCTGCAGCAGTTCCACCGTATCGGCGTCGTCGCCCAGGCCTGGCCCCGCCACCAGGGCGGCAAAGTGCAGGCCCGAGAAATCCACGTCCTGGGCACGGCGGCACATCAGCTCCGGCTGGCCGCTGTCAAACGCGGGCGGCGTGTCGGGAAAGGCGATATACACTCTTCCCGCGCCCGCGTGCAAGGCCGTGCGCGCCGCCAGGATGGGCGCGCCCGCCATGCCGTGCGCGCCGCCGATGATGGCCACGCTGCCGTAGCTGCCCTTGTGCGTGTTCTGCTGGCGCGGCTGCAGCTGGCGGGCGAACAGGTGCATTCCGCCCAGCTGGGCTTTGGCGGCCGGCAGCAGCGTAGGGTCGATGGCCAGCGCCGCCACTTCCACCTCGCCCGCATGGTCGCGGCCATACGCCGTGTGCAGGCCCGGTTTGTCGCCGATGAAGGTGAGCGTATGCGTGGCGCGGATGGCGACGCCGTCGATGGCGCCCGTGTCCGCGTGCAGGCCGCTGGGCACGTCGAGCGCCAGCACGGGGCAATCGAGATTGTTGACCAGCTGCGCCATGTCGCGGCATTCGCCGTCCAGCGGGCGCGACGCGCCGATGCCGAACAGCCCATCGATGACGAGGTGCCATGGCGCCGCGCCCACCGCGGCCGACGCCGTGGACGTTGCCGCTTCCATCAGGCGCGCGGCGCTGTTGCGCGCGCGGCTCAGAGCCTGTTCGCGTTCGGGCGAGGTGGCTTGCGCCTCGGGCGCCAGCCATATCAGTACTTCGAGGCCGCTGGCGGCCAGGTGCGCGGCCGCTTCCAGTGCATCGCCGCCGTTGTCGCCGGGGCCGGCCAGCACCAGTACGCGCCGGTGGCCCGCGTCGCCGTCTTCCGTGGCGTGCAGCAGCTTCAGGGCGGCACTGGCGGCAGCCTGGCCCGCGCGCTGCATCAGCAGCCCTTGCGGCAGGTCGCGCATGGCGGCTTGTTCGATGGCGCGCAGTTCGGCGATGGAATACAGGGGAAGGGCGGTGGGGGTCATGGGGCGTTCCATTTATTGATATGCCTTCAACATACGGCCGATCCACGCGGAAGGCAAGGCGCGCACGCCTGAAACGCGCCCCTGTTTGGCGGCTACAATAGCCATCTCACATAGGATCACACACAGGCACGGGGGGCAGGACGATGGACTGGCAATTCTGGATCGACCGGGGCGGCACCTTTACGGACATCGTGGCGCGCCGTCCTGACGGCAGCCTGGCCACCTACAAGCTGCTGTCGGAGAACCCGGGCCAGTACCGCGACGCGGCGCTGGCCGGCATGCGCCGGCTGATGGGCATTGCAGCCGGCGCGCCGCTGCCCGTGGATCAGGTGGGCGCCATCAAGATGGGCACGACGGTGGCCACCAATGCGCTGCTCGAACGCAAGGGCGAGCCCACCGTGCTGGCCATCACGCGCGGTTTTCGCGACGCCTTGCGGATCGCCTACCAGAACCGCCCGCAGCTGTTCGCGCGCCAGATCATCTTGCCGGAACTGCTGTACGGCGAGGTGATCGACATCGATGAAAGGATGGGCGCGCATGGCGAGGTGGTCACGCCGCTCGACGAGTCGGCTGCGCGTACGGCGCTGGCACACGCGCATGCGCGCGGTGTGCGCGCCATCGCCATCGTGCTGATGCACGGCTACCGCTACCACGCGCACGAGGCGCGGGTGGCGCAGCTGGCGCGCAAGGCCGGTTTTACGCAAGTGTCCGTGTCGCACGAGGTCAGCCCCATGATGAAACTGGTGGCGCGCGGCGACACGACGGTGGTCGACGCCTATCTGTCGCCGATTCTGCGCCGCTACGTCGACCAGCTGGCGATGGAGCTGCCCGGCGTGCACCTGCAATTCATGCAGTCGAACGGCGGCTTGACGGATGCGCGCGCCTTCCAGGGCAAGGACAGCATCTTGTCCGGCCCCGCGGGCGGCATCGTCGGCATGGTGCGCGCCAGCGCGCTGGCCGGCTTCGATAAGGTCATCGGCTTCGACATGGGCGGCACCTCGACGGACGTGTCGCATTACGCGGGCGAATTCGAACGCGTGTTCGAGACGCAGATCGCCGGCGTGCGCATGCGCGCGCCCATGATGAGCATCCACACGGTGGCGGCAGGAGGCGGCTCCATCCTGCACTTCGACGGCGCCCGCTACAAGGTGGGTCCGGACAGCGCGGGTGCCAACCCCGGCCCCGCCAGCTACCGGCGCGGCGGCCCGCTGGCCGTCACCGACTGCAACGTCATGCTGGGCAAGCTGCAGCCAGCCTTCTTTCCCCGCGTCTTCGGCCCCGATGCCGATGAAGCGCTGGACGCGGCCACCGTGCGCGCCCAGTTCGAAGCGCTGGCCCGCACGGTGAACTCGACGCCGGAACAGGTGGCCGAAGGCTATGTCGCCATCGCCGTGGGGAACATGGCCAACGCCATCAAGCAGATTTCCGTGCAGCGCGGTCATGACGTCACCGAATATACGCTTACCAGCTTTGGCGGCGCGGGCGGCCAGCACGCTTGCCTGGTGGCCGATGCGCTGGGCATGCGTACGGTCTTCATCCACAGCCTGGCGGGCGTGATGTCGGCCTACGGCATGGGACTGGCCGACCAGAGCGCCATGCGCGAGCAGGCCGTCGAGGCGGCACTGGGCGCGGATCTGGCCGCCGATTTTGTGCAACTGGGCGAGCTGGCGCGGGGCGACTTGCTGCGCCAGGGCGTGGAGCTTGACCGCATCGCACTGGTGCAGCGCGTGCATCTGCGCTATGAGGGCACGGATACTGCCCTCGTCGTGCTGTTCGATACGCTAACGGGCATGCAGGCGCAGTTCGAAGCGGCGTACAAAAAGCGCTTTTCCTTTTTGATGCCGGCGCGCGCCTTGATCGTCGAAGCCATTTCCGTGGAAGCCATCGGCGCGTCCGACGCGCCGGCAGTAGCCACGCCGGCCCATGCGCCACGTGCGGGCGCGCTGGCGCCTTTGGCGACGGTGGCCATGTACTGCGCCGGCGCGTGGCGCGACAGCGGCCTGTATGGCGCGGATAGCCTGCGTCCCGGCGACGCCATCGATGGCCCGGCCATCGTCAGCGACGCCAACGCCACCACCGTCATTGAACCGGGCTGGCGTGCCGAAGTGACGGCGCACGGCCATATGCCGACCCCGTGATGCTGGAAATTTTCAATAATCTGTTCATGTCGATCGCCGAGCAGATGGGCCTGCGCCTGCAGAACACGGCCCATTCCGTCAACATCAAGGAGCGGCTCGATTTCAGCTGCGCCATCTTCGACGCACAAGGCCAGCTGATCGCGAATGCGCCGCACATGCCCGTGCACCTCGGTTCCATGGGCGAGAGCATCCGCACCGTCATGACGCGCAATGCGGGCGCCATGCGGCCCGGCGACGTCTTCATGCTGAACGATCCGTATCACGGCGGCACGCATCTGCCCGACGTGACGGTCATTTCGCCCGTCTTCGATGACAAGGGCGAGGCCATCCTGTTTTATGTGGGCTCGCGCGGCCACCATGCGGATATCGGCGGCACCACGCCAGGTTCGATGCCGCCCGATTCCACGCGCATCGAGGAAGAGGGCGTGTTGATCGATAATTTCAAGCTGGTCGACGGCGCCACGGGCGTGATGCGCGAAGACGCAACCCTGGCCCTGCTGGCGGGTGCCAGCTGGCCGGCGCGTAACCCGCAGCAGAATTTGGCCGACCTGCGCGCCCAGGTGGCGGCCAATCAGAAGGGGGCCGAGGAACTGCATAACATGGTCGCGCATTTCGGTTTGCCGGTCGTGCAAGCCTACATGGGCCACGTGCAGGACAACGCCGAGGAAGCCGTGCGCCGGGTCATCACGACCCTGAAAGATGGCAGCTACGCTTTGGCGCTGGACAACGGCGCGCAGATCCAGGTGGCGATCAGGGTCGACGTGGCGGCACGCAGCGCCACCATCGACTTTACGGGCACGTCCGCCCAGCTGCCGAACAACTTCAACGCGCCGTCCGCCGTCTGCATGGCGGCCGTGCTGTACGTGTTCCGTACCCTGGTCGACGACGACATTCCCCTGAACGCGGGCTGCCTGAAGCCTTTGAGCGTGATCATCCCGCCCGGCTCCATGCTCAATCCGCAGTACCCGGCCTCGGTCGTCTCGGGCAATGTGGAAACCTCGACCTGTATCACCAACGCCCTGTATGGCGCGCTGGGGGCGATGGCCGCTTCGCAGGGGACGATGAACAATTTCACGTTCGGCAGCGAAAAGTACCAGTATTACGAGACGATATCGGGCGGCTCGGGCGCCGGTCCCGGCTTCGACGGCACGGATGTGGTGCAGACGAACATGACCAATTCGCGCCTGACCGACCCGGAAATTCTGGAATGGCGCTTCCCCGTGCGGCTGGACAGCTACAGCATCCGCGCCGGTTCGGGCGGGGCGGGGCGCTGGCACGGCGGCAATGGCGGCGTGCGCCGGGTGCGCTTTTTGGCGCCGATGACGGCGGCGATCCTGTCGAACAACCGTATCCATCCTCCTTTCGGCATGGACGGCGGCGCGCCGGGCGCGCTGGGACGCAACTATGTGGAGCGGGCGGACGGCACGGTGGAGCATCTGGCGCATATCGGCAAGACCGAGATGCAAGCAGGCGACGTCTTTGTCATCGAAACGCCGGGCGGCGGCGGTTACGGTAAAACGGAATAGGCCGTGCCGCCATTGGCGCCGCTCAGCTGCGCGCGTACCTGGCCCACGTCGCGCATGGGCGCGCGGCCGAACTGGCGGCTGTATTCGCGGCTGAACTGCGATTCGCTGGCGTAGCCGACCCGGTAGCCGGCCGTGCCGGCGTCGATCTGCTCGACCAGCATGAGGCGCCGCGCTTCCTGCAGGCGCAGCAGCTTCTGGTACTGCATCGGCGTCATCGCCGTAATCGCCTTGAAGTGGTGGTGCAGCGACGACATGCTCATGTTCGCCATGCCGGCCAGGTGCTCGATGCGCAGCGGCTGCGCGTAATGGTGCTTGATCCAGTCGATGGCTTGCCCCACCTGGTGCGACTGGCTGCTGGCCAGCGCCATGTGGCGCAGGCGCGCGCCGACGGGGCCATTGAGCAGGCGGTAGGTCAGCTCGCGGCGGATCAAGGGCGCCAGCGCGGCGATTTCCCCCGGTTTGTCGAGCAGGCGCACGAGGCGCAGCATGGCATCGAGCAGCTCGGGCGAGACGTCGCTGACGGATATGCCGCGCGTGGCGGGCAGGATTTTCTGTTGCGCGCTGCCAGCTGCGCCGCTGGTGCTTTCACTGTCGAGCAGCGCCGCCACGTCGGCGATGTCGATGCCCAGCACCACGCACAGGTGCGGTTGCTGCTCGCTCGCTTGCGCCACGCGCACCTGCACGGGCAGGTCGACGGAAGTCAGCAGATACTGCATGCGGCTGTAATGGAAGGTTTCCGTGCCCAATGTGACGTCTTTCGCCCCTTGCGCGATGATGGCCACGCTGGGGCGCGCCGCATGGAACAGCGATTCCGTGACCGAGGACTGGCGGTGAAACGTCAGGTTGCCGATGGCCGTGGCGTAGTCGCCGTTGCGCGGCGCGTGGCGGCTGATCAGGGCGGCGATTTCATCCTGCGGGGGGATCTGTGTGGACAGGGTGGACATGTGGGCCAGTATGCGTCAGGTAGGGAAGGGCAGGGCTCGATCTTACGCAGATTTGGAGGATCGTGCAAAGGTCTTGCAGGATCGCGGTAACGGCTGGCGGGCTTCTCGGGCACACTTGTGCAATCGCATGCACGGCACGCGCTTCTCTCGCAACACTACTCAAGGAGTTTTCATGACCACCATCGCCAAAGGCTACGCCGCACTGGGCCCGACTTCCGCACTGCAACCGTTCACGTTCGAGCGCCGCGCCCCGCGCGAAGACGACGTGGCCATCTCGATCAAATACTGTGGCGTATGCCATTCCGACATCCACCAGGCGCGCGATGAATGGGGCGGCGCCGCCTTCCCGATGGTGCCCGGCCATGAAATCGCCGGCGTCGTCACGGCCGTTGGCGCCAATGTGACCAAGTTCAAGGTGGGCGACCACGTGGGCGTGGGCTGCTTCGTCGATTCCTGCACCACCTGCAAGACGCGCAACGTGGACCTGGAACAGTACATGCCTGGCCTGATCCAGACCTACAACGGCGTCGAAGCCGATGGCAAGACGGCCACGCAGGGCGGCTACTCGGACAGCATCGTCGTCAAGGAAGGCTATGTGCTGTCGATTCCCGACAACCTGCCGCTGGACGCCGCCGCGCCGCTGCTGTGCGCCGGCATCACCCTGTATTCGCCGCTGAACCACTGGAAAGCCGGCCCTGGCAAGCAAGTGGCCATCCTGGGCATGGGTGGCCTGGGCCACATGGGCGTCAAGATTGCCCACGCCATGGGCGCCGAAGTGACGGTACTGAGCCAGACCCTGTCGAAGCGCGAAGACGGCCTGCGCCTGGGCGCGAACCATTACTACGCCACCAACGACGCGGAAACGTTTACAAAGCTGGCCGGCACCTTTGATTTGATCATCTGCACCGTTGGCGCCTCGATCGACTGGAACCAGTACATCAACCTGCTGAAGGTCGATGGCAGCATGGTCATCGTCGGCATTCCCGACGGCGCCGTGCCGCCGATCAGCGCCTTCGGCCTGGTGGGCGCGCGCCGCAGCCTGTCCGGCTCCATGATCGGTTCGATCAAGGAAACCCAGGAAATGCTGGATTTCTGCGGCAAGCACAATATTGTGTCGGACATCGAGATCATCCGCATCCAGGATATCAATGAGGCGTTTGAGCGCGTAGTGAAGAGCGATGTGCGCTATCGCTTCGTGATCGACATGGCCTCTTTGTAACGCTCGAGAAAAAGCCCAGGGCGTTGTTGCCGCGTCTCGCCGTACATTCGTACTGTCTTCGACGCGGCGCCTAGCCCTGGGCTTTTTCGAGCGTTCCATGAACGCTACCCGAAAAGCCAGGACCGGATTCGGTTCGCCAGACTTTCCTCATCCCCGCCAAAAATCAAGCTCCCGCGTCAATTTTTCTTTCCTTGCGTCAAAAATCGGCATAAAATAAAACCGTACAGTACAGTTTCACTACGTAGATTTAAAAAAATCAGCCATCCCCGGCCTGCTGGCCTGGGCAGGGGAGGCGTCATGGATAAAAAATGGACACTACAACAAAGAATGGAGCGGCGGCGATCCCGGCGGGCTCCAGGGGCAAGCGCATTGCGCTGGCGGTTTTCGGCATTTTCCTTATATTTTCCGGCCTCGCCCTGGCGGCGGGCGGCATCGAACTGATCACCCTCGGCGGTTCCTGGTACTACCTGCCGGCCGGACTCGGCCTGATATTGTCTGGCGCGCTGTATTTGCGCCGCAAACCGCTGGCCAGTGCCGTCATCGCCGCGCTGGTCATCGCCACCCTGGTCTGGGCCGTGTGGGAAATCGGGTTCGCGTTCTGGCCCATGGTGCCGCGCCTGGCGCCGTTCCTCGTCATCGGCCTGCTGGCCGCCTTGCTGCATCCATGGCTGACGGGCCGTAGGCACACGGGGCAGTCGCGCGGTTTCGCCGCGCTGCTTGCCGTCGTGCTGGCAGCCGGTTTCGCCTCCATGTTCAAGCCGCATGGCGTGCTGGATGCCACCGCGCAGCCGCAGCAGGATGCCGTGACGCCCATCAATGACGGCAGCGCCAACTGGGCGCATTACGGCTATGGGCCGAAGGGCACGCGCTTCGCGCCGTACACGCAGATCGACAAGGCCAATGTCGACCAGCTGCAGGTGGCCTGGAGCTACCGCACGGGCGAGGTGGCCGAAGGCGCGTCCGAAGCGCAGAATACGCCGCTGCAGATCGGCGACACCATCTATACATGCACGCCGACCAGCAAAGTGATTGCGCTCGACGCGGATACGGGCAAGCAGCGCTGGAGCTTCGACCCGAAGCCGGCCAACATCAAGACCTGGAACCGCTGCCGGGGCGTCGGCTACTATGAGCCGGCGAAAGTGACAAAACCGTTCCAGTTCGAGGGCATGCAGGCGGCCAGCGCGCCGGTGGCGGGCGTGTGCGCCAAGCGCATCGTGCAAGTGACCATGGATGCGCGCCTGATCGAGATCGATGCGCAGACTGGCAAGCAGTGCGAGGGTTTCGGCGACAAGGGCTCCGTCGACCTGACGGTCGGCCTGGGCAAGGTCAAGATGAATGTACCGTACTACGCCTACACGTCGGCGCCCACAGTGGCGCGCAACCTGATCATCCTTGGCGGCTGGGTCTTTGACGGCCGCTCCACCGATGAACCATCGGGCGTCGTGCGCGCCTACAGCGCCGACACGGGGGAACTGGTGTGGGCCTGGGACCTGGGCAATCCGGCCATCACCAAGCTGCCGCCGGAAGGGCAGACCTACACGCGCAGCACGCCGAACATGTGGTCGGCGCCCGCTTTTGATGATGCACTGGGCCTGGTGTACCTGCCGACGGGGAATGAGCAACCCGACTTCTGGGGCGGCAAGCGTCCGCCGCTGACGGAAAAATACGCGTCGGCCATCGTCGCCCTCGACATGGCCACGGGCCGCGAACGCTGGACATATCAAACCGTCCACCACGATATCTGGGATTACGACGTCGCCGCGCAGCCGGCCCTGTACGATGTCCCGGACGGCAAGGGCGGCACAATCCCCGCGCTGGTGCAGCTGACCAAGCGTGGCCAGATCTTCATGCTGGACCGCCGCACGGGCAAACCGATTGCCGATGTGGTGGAAAAAGCCGTGCCGCAGGAGCACGCGGCCGGCGACTGGGTGTCAAAAACGCAGCCATACTCCACCGGCATGCCGGCCCTCGGTGCGGATACGCTGACGGAGCGCGACATGTGGGGCGCCACCTTCTTCGACCAGCTGGCGTGCCGCATCAGCTTCCGCAAGCTCAATTACCAGGGCGAGTTCACGGCGCCCAGCACCCGCGAAACGCTGATTTACCCGGGCTACTACGGTGGCTTCAACTGGGGCGGCGCGGCCGTCGATGAAAGCAATGGCTATATGTTCGTCAACGACATCCGCATGCCGCAAGTGGTCAAGCTGGTGCCGCGCGAAACGGTGGACGTGGCCAAGCTGACGGCTGGCCACGGCGTGGGCAGCACCTATCCGATGGACGGCACGCCGTTCGTCATCGACCACAAGGCCTTCAATTCGCCGCTGGGCATTCCCTGCCAAAGCCCGCCCTGGGGCGTGTTTGCCGCCATCGACCTGAAAACCCGCACGAAAGTGTGGGAGCGTCCGGCCGGCACGGTGCAGGACGCCGTCATCCACGGCGTGCGCGCGCGCCTGCCCATCCCGCTGGGCATGCCGACCCTGGGCGGCGGCATGAGCACGGCGTCAGGCCTGGTGTTTTATGCGGGCACGCAGGATTACTATCTGCGCGCCATGGATATCGCCACGGGCCGTGAAGTGTGGAAAGCGCGCATGCCCGTCGGTTCGCAAGGCACGCCGATGACGTATGTGTCGCCCAGGTCGGGCCGCCAGTACGTCGTGGTGGTGGCGGGCGGCGCCCGCCAGAGTCCGGACCGGGGAGATTACGTGATAGCATACGCGCTTCCCAAGACACAGTAAGAGTTTGCTTCATGCCCCAGTTGCGCACCGTTCGAGCTTCCCCGAGTACCCGAAGCGAGGAGCGGCGGCGCAAGCTGCTGGTGGCGGCAGCGGATCTCTTTCTCGCCTCCGGCTACGATGGCGTCAGCATGGACGCCATCGTGGCCGAGGCGGGCGGCTCGAAAGCCACCGCCTACCGCTACTTCGGCAGCAAGCAGGAGCTGCTGGTGGCGGTGGTCGAATATCTGTGCGCCGACTTCATCATCGCGCTGCGCCAGCTCGATACCTCGCAAGTCGGCCTGGAACAGGGCTTGCAGCTGATCCTCGATGAACTGGTGGCCGTCGTCACCAGTCCCCGCCACGTGGATTTCTACCGCCTCGTCGTCACGGGCGCCGCCGCCGTGCCGGCCGTGGGCCTGACCTGGTACGAGCACGGCCCGCAAGTGTGGCACGCATTGATTCTGCGTCTGCTGGAGCAGCAGCGCGCCCAGGGCCGCATCGCGCCCGATACTTCGTTTTCCAACCTGCCGCAGATCCTGTTCGATGCTGTCTTCTCGCACCTGACCACGCGCACCGTCATGCTGGGGCAGGGCGGCGATGCAGCCACGTTCCGGCCGTTGATTGCGGAGTTGATTGAACTGGTGGTGGCGAGGGTGGCGCGTAGGTCGGATTAGGTCCGGTAGGGCCGTAATCCGACTGTGCTGAAAG